>Ga0209048_10006434_pt1 | contig 10987 bp, 10 predicted proteins | sample FrelakmetCRP12CR_FD_187146 | JGI IMG/M metagenome (GOLD analysis project Ga0209048, IMG submission 187146) | Freshwater lake sediment microbial communities from the University of Notre Dame, USA, for methane emissions studies - CRP12 CR (SPAdes)... | ecosystem: Environmental > Aquatic >... | reverse complement strand
AGCGGCCGGCGTCATCATCGACATCATGTCAGCCATTTCGTTTCTCCTGTCTGAGTTGCTGTAACTGTTATGGTGCTTCTGCTTCGGTGCAAGCGGCGCCGGGGGTGTCGATCGGAACTGCAACCTCTTGACAAACCCGCTGCTACCTGCTGCCTGAATTCTAGCTGCATTTTTTCGAAATGCAACATTTCTTCGCCGATTCCGAGCGTTGCATTCCGAGGTGTTGCGAATTCGCACACGCGCAAAACCTGCTGACGCAGCGGGTCACACGATGCGCGCGGAGCGTCACGGCAGCATGCATTCGTGCGCGAAGAGATCGGCGGCGCGCTCGCGCGGCCGGACGAGATGAACGCGATCGCCGTCGACGACGACCTCGCTGGCGCGAGGGCGCGAATTGTAGTTGGAGCTCATCACGAACGCGTACGCACCGGCCGTCCGCACCGCGAGAAGGTCGCCCCCGGCGAGGGCGAGATCGCGGTCGCGCGCGAGGAAATCCCCGCTCTCGCACACCGGCCCGACGATCTGCCAGCGGCGCACGGGTCCGTCGCGCGGGCGCACCGGCTCGACCTCGTGCCAGGCGTCGTACAGCGCCGGGCGGATGAGGTCGTTCATCGCCGCGTCGACGATCGCGAAGTCGCGGTCCACCCCGGGCTTCAGGTACATCACGCGGGTCAGCAGCACGCCGGCGTCGCCGACGAGGAAGCGGCCGGGCTCGAACAGCAGCTCGTGCCGGCGCGCGCCCAGCGCCCGCCGGACCGCGGACGCGTAGGCCTGCGGATCGATCGGCTGCTCGTCGCGGTAGCGGATGCCGAGCCCGCCGCCAAGGTCGATGTGTTGCAGCGCGATCCCGTCGCGCTCGACCCGGTCGACCAGGTCGAACATCTTCTCGGCGGCCTCGATGTACGCCGAGAGGTCCGTGATCTGCGACCCGATGTGGCAGTCGATGCCCCGGACGCCGATGTGCGGAAGGCCCGCCGCGTGCCGGTAGAGCGCCGGCGCGTCGGCGAATGCGACGCCGAACTTGCTGTCCTTGAGCCCGGTCGCGATGTACGGGTGGGTCCGGGGATCGACGTCCGGGTTCACCCGCAGCGATACCGGCGCGACCTTGCCGGCGCGGCCGGCAACCGCGTTCAGCGCCTCGAGCTCGGCGGCCGATTCCACGTTGAAGCAGCGGATCCCTGCCGCCAGCGCGGCCTCCATTTCGGGAGCGGTCTTGCCGACGCCGGAGAACACGATCTTTCCGGGATCGCCGCGCGCGGCGATCACGCGCTCGAGCTCGCCGCCCGAGACGATGTCGAAGCCGCTGCCGAGTCGCGCCAGGATGTTCAGCACGGCGAGATTGGAGTTCGCCTTGATCGCGTAGCAGACAAGGTGTGCTGTACCCGCGAACGCGTCGTCGAAGGCGCGGAAACGGCGTTCGAGCACGGCGCGCGAGTAGACGTAGCAGGGCGTGCCGAACCGCTCGGCGATCGCGGCAAGCGGCACGCCTTCGGCATATAGCTCGCCGTCGCGACGCGGGAACGCGCTCACGGTTCGCCTTCGCGGGGTTGCGGCGCCGGCGTCGCGGCGGGCTCGGCGGGCTGCGACGTTGCCGCCGGGGCGGGGGCCGGCGGCGGCTTGAGCGGCCCCTTGATCCCGCACGCCGCGAGCGGCGCGGCGCCGATCGCAGCGACGACCGCGATCGCGAAGGCGACGCGGCCATGGCTGTCGAATAAATCACGTAACATCGAACGGGATCGTAACAGGGAACCTGCGGGGCGACCACGGTTTCGACGCCCTCGGATGCGCGCCGTCCCGCTCGCGGAAAGGCGCGGGCTCCGCCGGGATTCCCGCGTTTCCACCGGAGCCACCATGATCACCGACAGTGAATTCATTGCCGCCGCCGACCGCACGCTCGCGGCGATCGGCGAGGCGCTCGACGCGGCGCTCGCAGCCTCCGACGCCGACGTCGACTGGAGCATGAACGACGGCATCCTCGAGATCGAGTGCGAGGACGGCGGCAAGCTCATCGTGAACCGGCACGTGCCGAACCGCGAGATCTGGGTGGCGGCCCGGTCCGGAGGCTTCCATTTCCGCCCTCGCGACGGCGTATGGCGCGACACGCGGTCGGGCGAAGAGCTCGGTGCGGCGCTCGCGGCCGTCCTGCGTGCGCAGGCCGGACTGCCGGTGGCGCTGCCGGCGCTCGCCGCGCCGGCCGTGTAGCGCCGGTCGGTCAGGCCTCGAGCAGCGCGGTCCAGTCGTCGAGGGCGCGCCGCGCCGCGGCGTGCCCCGGAAAGAGCGTCTCGACCACGCTCCAGAAGCGCGACGAGTGGTTGAGCTCGACCAGATGCGCGACCTCGTGCGCGACGATGTAGAGCGCGAGGTGGGGGGGCAGGTGGACGAGCCGCCAGTTGAGGCGGATCACCCCCTTGTGCGTGCAGCTTCCCCACTCCGAGCGGGCGTTGGACAGCTTGACCACGGGGGAGGCCGGCGTGATCCGCGCCGCGAATTCCGCCACGCGCGGAGCCAGCATGCGCTGCGCTTCCTCGCGCAGCCATTGCGCGACGAACGCCGCGACCTGCTGCTCGTCCGCCGCCGCCGGGTGCAGCACCGTGAGGTTCAGGAGGTCGGCGCTGATCGCGGGCTGCCGCGCCGGATGGACGACGAGCGCGAGCTCGCGGCCCAGGTAGAGGATCGGCGCGCCGGTCTTCCACTCGCGCGGAAGGACGTCGCGCCGTCGCGCCTGCCATTCGCCGAGCGAGCGCACGATCCACGCGGTGCGCTCGGTCAACGTCTCCTCGATCTCCCGGATCGTCACCCAGCGCGGTGCGCGGACGGTGAGGCCGGACAGATCGATCTGCATGCCGATCGAGCGCCGCCGCGCGCGGACGAGCCGGTAGTCGACGTCGCGGCCTGCGATCACGATGCGTCGCGGCCGGCCTTCGTCGCTCTCCGGATTGCCGCCGAAGATGTCGCGCAGCCGCAGCAGGACATCGGCGGGGCGCCGCTTCGTCGCCGCCTGCCTGCGCGCGCTCATGGCGGAATTCCCAGCCGGGCGACCTCGCCCTCGATCCACGTCTCGATCTCGCGCGTGAGCGCCGTGGGGTCCTTGCCGTGCGGCCGGATCGGCTTGCCGATCGAGATCGTGACCGTTCCCGGCCGCTTGCCGAACACGCCCTTCGGCCACAGGTAGCCGGCATTGTGCGCGACCGGCAGGATCGGCGTGCCGAGCTCGAGTGCGAGCCGCGCGCCGCCGGTCTTGTACTTGGAGCGCGTGCCGGCGCGGATGCGCGTGCCCTCGGGATAGATGACGATCCAGAAGCCCTGCCGGAACCGCTCGCGACCCTGCGCGGCGATCTGGTGCATCGCGTCGGTGCCGGACCTCCGGTCGATCGTGATCGGCGACGAGAGCGCGAAGCCCCAGCCGAAGAACGGGATCGACAGAAGCTCCTTCTTCGCCACGTAGGCGAGCGGCGGGAAGAGCCGGGTGAGGGCGAGCGTCTCCCAGGTCGAGCTGTGCTTCGACAGCACGATGTGCGGCGTGGCCGGGATGTTCTCGGCGCCGATCACGCGGTGCCCGATGCCGCAGATCCGCCGGGCACCCCACAGGTTGACGCTGCACCACGACGCCGCGATCCGGTACATCGGGACGCGCGGCAGCCAGAAGAGCAGCAGCATCACCGCTGCGTAGGCCGGCGTGACGAGGGTCTGGAAGAGCAGGAAGGCGATCGAGCGCAGCGCCGACATGCCGCTCACTTGCGGCCTCCGTACATGGCTAGGTGCATCGGACCCTCGAGCTGTCGGCCGCCTCGGTCGCTCGGCGACGCGGGCTTCGCCCCTTCCCTTCGGGCGCCTCTCTCACTCGCCGGACAAGAGCGCCGACGCGGCGAAGGCCAGATCCGGGAAGATGACGGTGTTCTTCGGGAAATTGCCGTCGCGCAGCGTCTTCTCGCCCTTCCCGGTCAGCACCAGCATCGGCTGCGCGCCGACGGCGTCGGCGGCGTTGAGGTCGCGCAGCGAGTCGCCGATGCAGGGGACCCCGGTCATGTCGACGCCGTAACGAACCCCGATGTCCTTCAGCATTGCCGTTTTCGGCTTCCGGCACTCGCACTGGGCGTCGGCGGTGTGCGGGCAGTAGAACACCGCGTCGATCCGGCCGCCGGCGAGCGCGAGCGCCTTGTGCATCTTCTCGTGGATCTCGTTCAGCTTCGCCATGTCGAAGAGGCCGCGACCGATCCCCGACTGGTTGGTGGCGATGACGACGCGGAAGCCGGCGTGGTTGAGCCGCGCGATCGCCTCGAGGCTCCCCGGAATCGGCCGCCACTCGTCCGGCGACTTGATGAACTGGGTGCTGTCGTAGTTGATCACTCCGTCGCGGTCGAGCACGATGAGCTTGAGCGCGCGGGTGGGCGAGACGGCTTCGGAGGCGAGCTGGACCATCGGGTGCCTACGCCGCGAGCTTCGAGATGTCGGCGACGCGATTCATCGTCTGCGCGACGCCGCGCAGCAGCGCGAGCCGGTTCGCGCGGACGGCCGGGTCGTCGGCCATGACGAGAACGTCGTCGAAGAACCGGTCGACGGCGGTCCTGGCCGTCGCCAGCGCCAGCAGCGCGCCGGTGAAGTCGCCCGCCGCGCAGCGCTCCTCCACGACCGGCTCGAGCTTCTGGAACGCGAGATAGAGGTCGTGCTCGGCGCCGTCGGAGAGCCGGCCGCGGTCGACCGCCACGCCGGCTTCGCCGCCGGACTTGCGCAGGATGTTGACGATCCGCTTGTTCGCCGCGGCGAGCGTCGCGGCTTCCGGCAGCTCGCTGAACGCCTTGACCGCTGCGGCCTGCGCCGGCACGAGGTCGATCCGCGCCGGCCTCTGGCACAGCACCGCCTCGGCCTCGTTCGCAGAGTAGCCCGCCTCGCGCAGATACGCGCGCAGGCGCTCGTAGACGAAATTCTCGAGCTCCGCGTGCGCGGGCCGCACCGCGGTTACGGCGGCGAACGCGCCGAACGCCGCGCCGACGAGATCCGGCAAGGACACCGGCAGCCGCTGCTCGACCAGGATCCGGATCAGGCCGATCGCGTGCCGGCGCAGGCCGAACGGGTCCTTGTCCCCCGTCGGCTGCGCGCCGATGCCGAACATCCCGGCGAGGGTCTCGAGCTTCTCCGCCAGCGCGACGGCCTGCGCGACCGGTCCTTCGGGCAGCGCGTCGCCGGCGAAGCGCGGCCAGTAGTGCTGCTCGATCGCGGCGGCGATCGCCTCCTGCTCGCCGTCGTGCCGCGCGTAGTGGCGGCCCATCGTGCCCTGGAGCTCGGGGAATTCGCCGACCATGTCGGTGGCGAGGTCCGCCTTGGCGAGATGCGCGGCGCGCACGCTTTGATTGCGGTCGGCGCCGATCAGCACGGCGATCTCGCCGGCCAGCTCCTCGAGCCGCACCACGCGGTCGAGCTGGCTGCCGAGCTTGTTGTGGTAGACGACGGTCGCGAGCTTCGGCACGCGGGCTTCGAGGCGGGTCTTCCGGTCCTGGTCGAAGAAGAAGCGCGCGTCGGCAAGCCGCGCGCGCAGCACCCGCTCGTTGCCCTGGATGATCGAGCCCGGCTCGGTCGTCTCGATGTTGCTGACGACGAGGAAGCGCGGCACGAGCCTGCCGTCGCTGCCGGCGAGCGCGAAGTACTTCTGGTTCTGCTGCATCGTGAGGATCAGGCACTCCTGCGGGACGGCGAGGAACGCCGGGTCGAACGCGCCTTCGTACACGACGGGCCACTCGACCAGCCCCGTCACCTCGTCGAGCAGCGCGTCGGGCATCATCACCGTCGCACCCGCCGCGGCGCGTCCCAGCGCGGCGACGATCGCCGCGCGTCGCTCGGCAAACGCGGCGATCACCTTGCCCTCGGCGCGCAGCGTCTCGTCGTACGCGTCCGCGCGCGCCACGACGATGCCGTCGCGCGACAGGAACCGGTGGCCGCCGGTCAGGCGGTCGGCGACAAGGCCGAGCGCCGTGACCGTGACGACCTCGGTGCCGTGCAACGCGAGCAGACGGTGCGCCGGCCGGACGAACCGGACGTCGTTGTAGTAGCCGCTGCCGCCGGCGTAGCTCATGACCTTGGGAATCGGCAGCCGCTCGAGCGTGGCGTCGAGCGTCGCCTGGAGCCCGGTCTGCAGCGGGCTCCCCTTGGCGATCGAGCGCAGGTACAGCGCGTCGACCTTGCCGTCGGACTCGAGCGTCATGCGGTCGCTGCCGTCGACGGCGTTCGGCCACCTGTCCGCGAGTTGCGGGCGGCCGATCGCGGCGAGCTTGCGCTGCAGCGCGACGGTGGGCCGGCCCGACGCGTCGAGCGCGACGGAGGCGGGCATCAGCTTCTGCGTGACCGGCTCGTCCGGCGAGGTCGCGAGCACGTGCGAGATCGACACGGCGAGGCGCCGCGGCGTCGCGTAGGGCGTCATCACGCTCGCCGAAGTGAGGTAGCCGCGATCGGTGAGGCCGGCCTGCACGCCGTCGGCGAAAGCCCGGCCGAGAGACTTCAGCGCCTTCGGCGGCAGCTCCTCGGTGAAGAGCTCGACGACCAGCGTGGCGGTATCGCTCATGCCGCGCAATCCGGCGTGGGGCCGCCTTCGGGCGGCTTGCAGCGATGCGTCCTGGCGCGTCCGGCTGAAGCCGGACCCACGCCGCATGCGCAACGCATCGCCAATCCCCCGGGGCCCGCCGGAAAAGGTCTCATGCCGCGCGTGTCCTGAATTCGTCCGGCAGCATCGGGTAGCCGAGCGCCTCGCGCGAGTCGACATAGGTCTGCGCGACGAGCCGCGAGAGCGTCCGGATCCGGCCGATGTACGCGGCGCGCTCGGTCACCGAAATGGCGCCGCGCGCGTCGAGCAGGTTGAACGTGTGCGCGGCCTTGAGGATCATCTCGTAGCCCGGCAGCGCCAGCTTCGCCTCCAGCAGGCGCTTCGCCTCGGATTCGAAGACCGCGAAGAGCTCGAAGAGCCTGGGCGCGTTCGCCTGCTCGAAGTTGTACGTCGACTGCTCCACTTCGTTCTGGTGGTAGACGTCGCCGTAGGTCAGCCGCCGCTTCGTCCCCTTCTCGGTCCATTCGGACCAGACGAGGTCGAACACGTTCTCCTTGCCCTGCAGATACATGGCGAGGCGCTCGAGCCCGTAGGTGATCTCGCCGGTGATCGGATCGCAGTCGATGCCGCCGACCTGCTGGAAGTACGTGAACTGCGTCACTTCCATCCCGTTCAGCCACACTTCCCAGCCGAGTCCCCACGCTCCCAGCGTCGGGTTCTCCCAGTCGTCCTCGACGAAGCGGATGTCGTTCTTCCGCGGGTCGAAGCCGAGGCCCGCGAGCGAGCCCAGATAGAGCTCCAGGATGTCCGACGGCGACGGCTTCAGCACCACCTGATACTGGTAGTAGTGCTGCATCCGGTTGGGATTCTCGCCGTAGCGGCCGTCCTTCGGGCGCCGCGACGGCTGCACGTAGGCGGCGCGCCACGGCTCGGGGCCGAGCGCGCGCAGGAAGGTCGCCGTGTGCGACGTGCCCGCGCCGACCTCCATGTCGTACGGCTGCAGCAGCGCGCAACCCTGCCGGTCCCAGTACTCCTGGAGAGTGAGGATGACCTGCTGGAACGTGCGCATCGGGCGGGTGGCCTTGCCGTTCGGAAACGGCCATTTTACCGGCATCGACCCGGCGGACGAAGCGCGATCGGTTCAGGCGGCGGACCGGCTCGCGCGGCGAGCGTACGCGATCGCGGCAGCGAGGAGCACGCAGGCAAGCGCGACGGCGGGCGTGTCGCCCCACCGGACATACGGCGTGACGCCGGTCCGTCCGGCGATCTCGACCTCGAGGATGCCGCGCGTGAACCACGGCAGGCGCGCGATCTCGCGGCCGTCGTGCGCGATCGCCGACGTGATGCCGGTATTGGTCGCGCGCAGCAGCGGGCGGCCGGTCTCGAGCGCACGCATCGCCGCGATCTGGTTGTGCTGTTCCGCGGCGAGCGAGCGGCCGTACCACGCGTCGTTGGTGACGTTGACGAGCAGCGTTGCGCCGGCGGCCTGCACCCGGATGTCGGCGCCGAACGCGTCTTCGTAGCAGATGTTGACCGCGACCCGCTGGCCCGCGACGACGAGCGCGGGCGGGTCGGGCTCGCCGCGCGCCTGGCTCGCGAGCGGGATCGCCAGCACGCGGCGCAGGAACCAGCCCACGACCGGCTCCAGCGGGATCGTCTCGCCGAAGGGAACGAGATGGCGCTTGCGATAGAGCTGAAGCGGCGCGGCGCCGACGCTCACGACGCTGTTGTAGTAGCGGGGCTCGCCGCCCGGGGCAAGCGGCGGCTCGACGGTGAAGAGGCCGACGAGCGCGTCGCCGTCGCGCGCCGCCACCGTGTCCGCGATCTGCCGGATCACGGGCTCGGGGATCTCGTCGGCGAACTCCGGAAACGCGCTCTCCGGGAGCACCACGAGGCGCCCGCGGGCCGCGGCGACGAGCCGCGTGTAAAGGGCATGCGTGGTCGGCCGGAAGTGCGGGTCGAACTTCAATTCCTGCGTGACGTTGCCCTGCACGAGCGAAACCGCGACCGGCGGACCCGCGGGCGCCGTCCATTCGACGCGTGCCAGCACCGCGCCGCCCGCGAGCGCGACGGCGACGACACCCGCCTGGATCGCCGCCCGCGCCCGCGCCGGTTCCGCGATCGCGTCGACGATGAGCGCCAGCGCCGCCGCCGCGATCGCGGTGGCGAGCGTCACCAGGAAGACGCCGCCGACCGGTGCATAGCCGGCGAGCGGACTGGCGCCTCCCGCGGGCAGCGCGGCGTAGCCGAGCGAGAGCCACGGGAAACCGGTGAAGACGACGCTGCGCGCCCATTCGGCCAGCGTCCAGGCCGCGGCGGCCGCCATCGCGCGCGGCCACGACCCCTGCGCCGTCCATCGGGTCGCGAGCCACCCCGCGCCCGCGGGATAGAGCGCGAGATAGGCGCAGAGCCCGGCTATGCCGATTCCCGCCAGCGGCAGCGGCATGCCCCCGAACGTGTTGAGCGCAATGAAGAGCCACGAGGCGCCCGCGCCGAACAGCCCGAGCCCGAACGCGAAGCCGACGGCCGCGGCCGCGCCCGGCGATGGCGCCCGCTGCCACAGGACGATCAGCAGCGCGAGCGTTACGGGCGGCAGCGCCGCGAGGCCGAAGGGCGCGAACCCGAAAACCGTGGCCGCGCCCGCGGCAAGCGCACAGGAGAGCGAAAGCGGGCCCGCGGCCTTCATCCGCGGCAGGGCACCGCGCGCGCCGACGCGCGGCGCACGGTCAGCGCTCGGGGGACGGCGCCGCGCCGCCCGTCGCCGGCTCCACCTGCAGCGTGTACAGGCGGCGGCTGTCCGCGCGAACGACGCGGAAGCGGAAATCGCCGATCGTCGTCGTCTCGCCGCGCTTGGGCAGCCGCCCGAAGGCCTGCAGCACGAGGCCGCCGACGGTGTCGAACTCGTCGTCGGAGAAGTCGGCGCCGAAGTGCGCGTTGAAGTCGCCGATCTCGGTCTGCGCCTTCACGCGGTGCCGGCCGCCCGCCTCGGCGATGATGTTGTCCTCGCTCTCGTCGAAGTCGTACTCGTCCTCGATGTCGCCGACGATCTGCTCCAGCACGTCCTCGATCGTGACGAGCCCGGACACGCCGCCGTACTCGTCGACGACGATCGCGATGTGGTTGCGGTTGGCCCGGAAGTCGCGCAGCAGCACGTTCAGGCGCTTCGACTCGGGAACGAAGACCGCCGGCCGCAGCGTGTCGCGAAGGTTGAAGGTCTCCGGGTTCCGGAAATAGTTGAGGAGCTCCTTCGCGAGCAGGATGCCGACGACGTCGTCCTTGTTCTCGCCGATCACCGGGAAGCGCGAGTGCTTGGTCTCGAGCACGAGCGGCAGGAACTCCTCGGGGGCGTCGTCGATCGACACGACGTCCATCTGCGCGCGCGGAATCATGATGTCGCGCACCGACATCTCGGAGACCTGCAGCACGCCCTCGATCATCGACAGCGCGTCGGCGTCGAGCAGCTTGTGCTCGAACGCCCCGTGCAGGAGCTCGAGCAGCTCCTCGCGGTCCTCGGGCTCGCGCGTGAGAAACGCGGACAGCCGCTCGAGGAGCGTCGGCTTGTCGGGCTTGTCGCGTCGGTCGTCGTTCATGGCTAAGCGGCGCAGGCAGCGGCCGGCGCGTAGGGGTCCGGCATGCCCAGCGCGGCGAGGATCGCCGTTTCGCGGGCTTCCATCGCGCGCGCAGCCCGGATGCTGTCGTGATCGTAGCCTTGAAGGTGCAGGATTCCGTGGACGACGAGGTGCGCGCAGTGCGCTGCGAGCGGCTTGCGCTGCGCCCGGGCCTCCTGCCGCAGCACGGGCACGCACAGCACGACGTCGCCGGAGATCGGGGCCGCTTCATCGTACACGAATGCGAGCACGTTGGTGGCGTACTCCTTGCCGCGGTAGAGCGCGTTCAGCGTCCGGCCCTCGCGCCGACCGACGAAGCGCACGGTGACCGTGGCGTCGCGGGCGAGCGCCGCGCGCACCCAGCGGCGCAGCGTCGCGGGGACGGGCAGCGCCGTCTTCGCGACCGCGTACTGGACGGCGAGCGAGACGCGGGGCGACACACGACTCGCGCGCCCCCGCTCGCACGTGGGGCCGCCTTCAGGCGGCTTGCGACCGTGCGGCACACTGCGTCCGGCTGAAGCCGGACCCACGACAGCCGGACAGGCGACCGCCGGTACCGGACCCGCGACGGATATGCATCGCGGGGCCCTCGTTGCCGGCTTCGACGCAGGATGTCTCATCCGCCATCGCTTCCTTTTCGCTGCTCGAGGTCGCGCTCGTACGCGCCGATGATCTTCTGCACCAGCGGGTGGCGAACGACGTCGGCGCTGGTGAAGTGCGTGAACGCGATGCCGCGCACGTCGGCGAGAATGCGGTTGGCCTCGACGAGCCCGCTCTTCTGGCCGCGCGCGAGATCGATCTGCGTCACGTCGCCGGTGATGACGGACCGGGTCCCGAAGCCGATGCG
>Ga0209048_10006433_pt1 | contig 10988 bp, 11 predicted proteins | sample FrelakmetCRP12CR_FD_187146 | JGI IMG/M metagenome (GOLD analysis project Ga0209048, IMG submission 187146) | Freshwater lake sediment microbial communities from the University of Notre Dame, USA, for methane emissions studies - CRP12 CR (SPAdes)... | ecosystem: Environmental > Aquatic >... | reverse complement strand
AGCTGAACCGTCGACTGGCTGTACTCGGCCAGGTATTTTTCCGGGGCTTCATTCTGCTGGATCACCGTACCGATGACCGAAACGATCGCCAGAATGATGAGCAGCACGACCGCAAGCTTTACGGACGAGAAAAATTTCCATACCTTATCTGCAGCGATTTCTATTATTCCTTTTTTATTTTCCAACGCACCCTCCCGCGCGAAAACAGTGGTCATACGTTAACATATCGGCCGCCAACGTGTCAAGAAGTTTACCGCTTATGTTCAGCATTTATCCTTTTATTCGGCGTGCGAGCCTGCACGCTTGCACGCTTACAAACAAAAGGAACAGATTTTCTTTCGTGGCTCAAAAGGGTTTAGTCCCGGACCGCACGGGTCATGGGGTTTCCTTGCCCCTTGACCCTATCAGTTTATTCCCGACCCGCCCGGGTCACGCGTATCATGATTTGTTGGACAGATAGATATGGATCGCCTGAGCCGCTTTTCTGCCGGCTCCGAGCGCGGAGATGACCGTGGCGGACCCGGTCACGATGTCGCCGCCGGCGTACACCCCCGTGCGGCTGGTACAACCCGTTTTCTCATCGGCGATGATGTAACCACAATCATTGACCGCCAGATCCCTGGTGCTCCGCGCCACGAGCGGATTGGTGTTCGTCCCCACTGCCATGATCACCGTATCGGCCTTGACCAGGAACTCCGACCCCTTCATCGGGAGCGAACGGCGGCGTCCCGATGCATCGCGTGCCCCCTGCTCCATGCGCACGCATTCAACGGCGGCAACATGGCCGTTCTCTCCGATGATCCTGACCGGGCTCGTCAGGAGTTCGAGAATGATCCCCTCTTCCTTCGCATGATGGACCTCTTCCCGCCGCGCCGGCATCTCCGCTTCAGAGCGGCGGTAGATAATGACCGTTTCCCGGGCCCCGAGGCGCAGGGCTGTCCGGGCGGAATCAATGGCCACATTCCCTCCGCCCACCACGGCAACGCGCTCTCCCCTCCTGATCGGAGTATCGTATTCCGGCGTCGAATAGGCCCGCATCAGGTTGATCCGTGTCAGGAACTCGTTGGCAGAATACACGCCGGAGAGATGCTCGCCCTCGATGCCCATGAACTTCGGCAACCCCGCTCCCGTACCGATGAAGCAGACATCGAAATCCTGCATGAGTTCATCCACGCTGATGAGTTTGCCTACCACGGCATTCGTGACGATCTCAACACCCATTTTTTTCAGGACCGAGATCTCACGAGCCACGATCTTCTTCGGGAGCCGGAACTCGGGTATCCCGTAGACAAGTACTCCACCCGCCTCATGGAGGGCTTCAAAAATAGTTATCTTATGCCCGAGCTTTGCGAGATCGTACGCGCAAGCCAGGCCAGCCGGGCCGCTGCCCACGATCGCGACCTTCTTTCCCGACGACGCCGCTACCGCCGGCGCATCACACTCTGCTTGCTCGGCCGACCAATCCGCAATAAACCGTTCCAGACGGCCGATGGCGACAGGTTCGAATTTCTTTCCAAGGGTGCATCGCTCTTCGCACTGGGTCTCCTGGGGACAGACACGGCCGCAGACCGCAGGGAGAAGGTTTTCACTCTGAATGATCTCAAGCGCCTTCGCAAACTCTCCCGCCTTGATGGCCTGGATGAACCGGGGTATGGGGACGCCCACCGGACAACCGGTAATACATTTCGGGTCCTTGCAGTTCAAGCATCGTCCCGCTTCCGTGAGCGCCATCTCCGGCCTATAACCGAGCGAGACCTCGTCGAAGTTCGTCCGCCTTATCCGGGGGTCCTGTTCGGGAATTGGGGTTTTATGTGGAATGATCTTTGCGGGCTTTTTCTTTTCTCCACCAGCGCTGGTCATGGTGGATTGATCGTGTTTACTCACAGACAGGCTGCCTTTCTTTGCCCAGCATCCGGTCGTGTCGCTTTTTCCATGTTTCGAAGGACTCCTGTTCTTCGCTCCTATAGGCCTTCTGTCGGTTTATGAGCAGGTCCCAGTCCACCAGGTGGCCATCGAACTCGGGGCCGTCGGTGCAGGCGAACTTCGTCTCACCGCCCACCGACACGCGGCAGCCGCCGCACATCCCTGTGCCATCGATCATGATGGGATTCAGGCTGACTATCGTCTTGACGTTGAACGGCTTCGTGGTCTCGCACACAAACCTCATCATGATGGCCGGTCCCACGGCCATGACCAGGCCGGTGCCGCCCGTTTCCAATTCCTGCTTCAAGGCCGTGGTCACGACACCTTTTAATCCCTTGCTCCCGTCATCGGTGGTGACCAGCACCTTGTCGCATACCTCTTGCATAGCCTGTTCATAGATCAGCAGGTCTTTGCTCCTCGCCCCCATGATGACCGTCACCGCATTTCCTGCGGCCTTAAAAGCCCTCGCGATCGGGTAAAGCGGCGCCACACCGAACCCTCCGCCTACGAGGACCACGTTCCCCACCTTTTCGACATGGGTCGGCATGCCAAGGGGGCCGCAGAGATCGAGGATCTCGTCGCCTTCCTTATAACCCGACAACTCGCTCGTTGTCTTGCCGACAGCCATAACGATCAGACTGATGGTCCCTTCAGCTGAGTTGATGTCCGCAAGGGACAGGGGAATGCGCTCGCCTCTATCATGCAGGCGAATGATAACGAACTGGCCGGGCTGCGCTTTCCGGGAGATCAGGGGTGCGGCAATTTTGTAATAATACACATCGGGCTTACGAATAAGCCTCTTCTCAAGAATCTTAGCCATAGAAAACTATAGTACCACTTTAAAAACAATTATTTCCATAGTTAAATTACCGGGGGGTCATTGAATGATTCCGTGGGATCAGCTGTTTATGCCTATTGCTGTTCTTTTTCATCAGTCATCTTGTAGCCAAGCTTTTCCACGCTGTCCTGCGCGATGGTTCTCACCCGGTCCTCGGTTATCATCGATGCATCGAAGCTGATCACGATCCGGCCATTCTCCATATCAACGGACTCCACGCCATCAATGTTCCCGACGAACCTGCGGAGCGCGAGCGAGCACTCTTCGCAAAACCGGTTCTGCACATTCAGTGATATCTTCCCCATGGCTATTACCCGCCTACTTGCAGACCTCGTCCTGTTTGCACATACCGTCCTCCGCCGCCGACACGCTCGGCGTCGTCAACAGGGAGGGCAGAATGAAAATATCGCCCGCAGCACTCATACCCGGCACAGAAACAGCAGCCGACGCGTCTTTTTTTGTTTTTCTCCCGCCGTTCGCATTGGTTTCCTGCGGCGGCGTGTTGCAGGACAGCAGGTAGCGGAGGATCGCATCTTTGCCGGTTATGAAAAGCTTCTGAGCGGGGGCGTTCACCATGAGCGTGGGGACGGTATCGATACCCATGCTTTTCAGGAATGCGGAATATTCAGTAACGTCGAGATGTTTCACCATGATCTTCTTTTCATCAAGGTTTTTTATCACCTCAGCGCAATACTTGCAGTCCTTGCTGAAAAACAGGATGAAACGGTCACCGGCAGGAAGGTCAACTTGCACGCCCGCCGGCAGCACCAGATAGAGCATGCTGAAGACGGCCGCCAGAGAAAGGAATCCCGCGATGACCTCCTGGTGTCCCGCAAGAAGCCTGATGATGCCGAGAACGACCATGAGCGCGAGGATAATGAGACAATAAAGACAGGGCGTATGGATGCTGAAGGTCTGATATCCGGTGAAGAACCCTTCGCACGCCAGAGATACGACCAGGACCAGGTTGATGAATGGACCCGCGCTTGTTTTGTTCAAATAAAGGTCCAGATACAACAAGACAGACAGAAGAGAGAAGGTCACGAGACCGATGAGCAGGATCGAGATATCGCCATAGCGAACATGCTGCGCCACGACCTTGCATCCTTCGGTCTGGCAAATGCTCTTGCCGAACAATTGCATGATGATCTCCGTCAGGACGAAGATCGTTGCCAATGAGCTCACTGCGAGAAAGATTTTTTTTAACACGTGCTTTCGGTCCTGCATTTCGCTTTTCAACCCTCCCGGGATATCAAATATATGCTGCGCACGGTAAAACCGCAAATGATAAACTTCAACACCCACCACCGTTCTGGGTGGGATGGAGAAACATTGTAAAAAATCTAGTTTTTCGCTTTTAGCGGGACAACCAGCACCTTGCAGGGCGCATGACCGATGACCCTCGAAACAACGCTGCCCATCATGAGCCGGGTGAGCCCGGTGCGGCCGTGGCTTCCCATGATGATGGTATTGACCTTCCGGTCCTTCGCCTCGGTGATAATATTCTTGTACGGTTCATCACCCAGGTGAAGGATGACCTCGCATTTGATGCCCTCCCTGGCGGCCCTGGCTTTTATCCCCTCAAGGTATTTTCTCATCTCCTTTTCAATCTTGTCCGCGGACTGCGCATCCCATAGTTCGACCTCGGCGTTTATCTCGATCACCAGCAGAACATATAAGGTGCCCGAACAGGCACTGGCTATCTTGATAGCCTCCTGAACCGCGGCCTTGCTGAACTCTGAACCATCTGTGGCAACCAGCAATTTTCCGAATCCCGGTGTTGGACATGTCCGTTTTTCCATTGGTACCTCCCCATATTGCGATTAAGAGATTAATTGTTAACGATCACGAAAATCCGGTTTAACCACACGGTCACGGCGTGTGCGGAGAGCATAGATCTCAGGATGTTATACTCCGCCTATGCCCAGCGTTAACGAGCCTGCGCCCAGCGTTTATGAGTGCCAGCCGCGAATGCAGGGTGTGCTTAGCGCACGTGCAGGGCATGTCTCAGTGTCTCCGTGGTAAATTTCAGCTCGGTTGTCGGTACTGCTTTTTATGTTACAACAGCGTAGCCGCAAGTTCCGCGAGGTCGGAGCGCTCTCCCTTGATAAGCGTGATGTGCCCGGAAATGGGCTCTGCCTTGAACCGGTCCACCACGAACGTAAGACCGTTGCTCGACGAGTCAATGTACGGATTGTCGATCTGGTACGGGTCGCCGGTCAGTACGACCTTGGTCCCTTCGCCTGCACGGGTAATAATGGTCTTGATCTCGTGCGGTGTCAGGTTCTGGGCCTCGTCGACGATCAGATACTGGTTCGGCATGCTGCGGCCGCGAATGTAGGTGAGCGGCTCCACCTCGATCATTCCGAGATCAAAGAGGCTCTGAAGGTCCTTCTTGCCCTTGACCCGTCCGGGGCCTCCCGAGGATCCCACGAGGAAGTCGAGGTTGTCACGGACAGGCTGCATCCAGGGTCTGAGCTTATCTTCAATGTCGCCGGGCAGGAACCCGATGTCCTTGCCCAGGGGAAACACGGGGCGGGACACGACGAGCCGCTGGAACGTCCGCGCCTCGATGGTCTTCTCCAGTCCCGCGGCGAGCGCCAGAAGCGTCTTGCCCGTTCCGGCCTTTCCCACGAGCGTGACAAGCCGGATATCATCGTTCAGGAGAAGATCCAGGGCAAACTGCTGCTGTTTGTTCTTGGCCGTGATCCCCCAAACGCCGTGCTTTGCTGTCGTGATCGGCACAAAAACGCCTTTCTGCTTGTTATATCGGGCCAGCGCCGTCTGCGATTCGTTGGCGCTGTTCTTGAGAAGCGCGAACTGGTTCGGAAAAGGCTTCGGGTCCGCGGGCTGCAGCTCTCCCCGGGCATAGAAATCGTCGATCGCCCCCGGCGCGACCAGCAATTCGGTCTCTCCCGAATACAGCTCATCGAGCGTGATCGTGTCCGACTCATAGTCCTCCGCCGTCATGCCGAGCGCATCAGCCTTGATGCGGAGATTCGTGTCCTTGGTCACGAGGATCACCGGCAGGCCGTCATTCTTCAGGTTAAGGGCCGTGGAAAGGATCCGGTTGTCCGCCTTGGTCGCGATCAGCTCGTTCGGCAGGCTCTCCGGCGACTGATGATTAAGCTCCACCCGCAGGTTCCCGCCGCCTTCGAGCTTCACTCCTAGCGAGAGCTTTCCCTTGAGCCGATGCTCGTCGAGTATCCGCGAGACCTGGCGCGCGTTCCTGCCCATCTCATCAACCCCTTTTTTGAACTTATCGAGTTCCTCGATCACGACGATCGGGATCACCACATCGTTGTCCTCGAACGAAAAGATCGCCCGCGGGTCGTGGAGCAGCACGTTGGTATCCAGCACGAATATTTTTTTCATTGAACGATCCTTTTTAAAAGAGGATTTAACGCCTCAACCCAAAGTGTTTCGCCACAGAATTCACATAACGCACAGAGAAAAGCCGGTTCGACGGTATAAAAATCAAAATCAATTTATTTTTTTGTGTCCTTTGCCTGCGCCCAGCGTTTACGAGTGCGCATGCGCGAGTGCAGGGTGTGCTTTTTGAGGCATAATTTGGCATTCTGAGAAGGATTTAATTCTTTCGTTGCTAACCCAGTATCTCCCGGGAAGGAATCGCCCCTTCCCTGATCACCTTCGGTTCATCGGTGCTCACATCCACAACCGTCGAAGGGTTTTCGCCCTCGGTCATACCCCCGTCGAGGACCATATCGACCATTTCACCGATCGCCACCGCCGCCTCGTGCGCTGTGCGGGGGCTCTGCCTGCCGGAGATATTCGCGCTCGTACCGGTAAGCGCGGTGCCGAGAGATGCGAGCAACTGCCGCGTCAGCTCATTTCCGGGAACTCTGAGCCCGATCGTCCCCGTGCCGCCGGTCAGTTCCGCCATCACCTCAGGCTTTGCCTTGAACACCAGGGTGAGCGGTCCGGGCCAGAATTTCTGCATAAGCCCGCGGGCCCGCGGCGTGATCCCTGCTGCCCAGTCCCGCACCGCGTTTGCATCCTTTATCAGCAGCAGGATCGGCTGGTCAGCCTGCCTGCATTTTATGGTGAATAATTTTCTGACCGCACCGGGATTCGTAGGGTCCGCGCCGAGGCCGTACAGGGTGTCTGTCGGATACACAATGACGCCGCCTGCATGGATCACTTCCCTGCAGCGGGAAAACGCTTGTTCAGGACGGGCAAGATCTATTTTGATGATCTCCGCAGCCATGTATTATCAATGCGGAATACAGAATAATTCTTAATGCAGTCGATTACTCCGAACCCCGCACTCCGAACTCCGCGTTAGTTCCCCCCTCCCGTCAGTACAATATCCCCATTCCCGCGCTTCAGGAAGGCGGCGACGACCGGACACTTGACCTTAAAGAGAAAAAAGATGCGCTTATCCTTTTCTTGTTCAAGTGTCTCATAATTGGCCTGGCCCTTGCTGATGATCAGGTCGGCCGATCGGTACGCATCCATGAATTGCGCTGAACATTGTTCCAGCAGCGTGCCGATGCCGTCATTGCCGTTGTCGATCACCGTGGCGCATTCAGGAAGACCGGCGGCACGCGCGTCGTCGAGCGTGGCATCGTTGATCACCGGAGAGCCTTTGACCACGGCGATCACGTCCTTGCCCATGTCACGCAGGATCTCGAGCAGGACCCGGTCGAACACGACCTCCCCGGCATTATCGCAAAGGTAGAGGATGCTGCGAGCGCGCAGGACTGCCCGGGAAAAATTGCGGAAATCATTTTCCGACAAGGGCAGTCGAAAAGACTCTTCCAGCGAGCGGTCCAGATCAACGCAGTCGTAAATGCCGAAATCGATCACGTTGCCGGCGATCGCGATCCGCGCGCCGCCTTCGAGTCGATCGGCCGCTCCGGCAGCCATGCGCCGGAGAGCGGGAAGCCGGTCGAGCGCTTTCCGGGTATATGCTTCCTTGACCTGCTTGTAGGGATCGACACCGGTCTCGTCACGCAGGATCCGGTGAATACGCGTGGTGGTCCTGGCCGGGACCTCTTCCAGGGAAGCGCTTTCGATCACCTTTTCCGCCATGCGACCGATGACACGTCCCCGGTCGCCGTTCACACCGGCGTGGCTCAGCGCGCGGGTTATCTGCCCGAAGAAGCAAGGCAGACACTCGAGCTCGGTCCTCATTCTGTCGGTCCCTGGTTTGTGCCGGCACTGCCTGGTTTCTTCTTCCGCCGTCGGCGTCTCGGTTTCTTCTTGGTGGAAGCGCTCTCGACAAGGGGCTCCGCTTTCATGGCAAGTGATGCCACTTTGGCAGGTGCCGATACCTTGACCGGCGCCGACACCCGGGCGGGCGCTGCCGTCTTGGCAGGTATGGAAATCGACGTTAACGCGACGAGCCGCCTGGCCTTATCCTCAACATCGAGTTCCATCTCAACCTTGAAGACCTTGAGGCGGTTCGCCACCTTCACGTCGCTCACGGCGATTATCTGTGCCGCGAACACGCCGGCGTTCTTGGCGCCCGCTCTGCCAAGCGACATGGTCGCCACCGGCACGCCGCCCGGCATCTGCACGGTAGCGAGAAGCGCGTCGAGCCCCTTGAGCGGCGATGAATCGATCGGCACACCGATCACCGGCAGCGTGGTCTGCGATGCCACCACCCCGGCAAGGTGCGCTGCCCAGCCGGCTCCGGCGATGATCACCTTGAGACCGCGCTTCTCCGCGTTCAAGCTGTATTCAAGCACCTTCTTCGGCGTGCGATGCGCTGACGCTATCGTCATCTCGTACTCAATCCCGAACTCCTGGAGCATTGCTCCTGCCTCCTGCATCACCGGCAGGTCGGAATCGCTGCCCATCAATATCCCCACGACTGGTTTAGCCATATGACTCCCTTCTCTCTCTATCGTAACTCTATCGGCCTGAACTACGCCATCACAAATCTTTCGGATCTGAAACAAAAACGGTTTCAACGCCAAAGGTATTTTTGACAACCGGCATCAATGCCTTGACACCGCGGGTTTCCGTGGCATAATGGCCCGCGACCAGAAGGTTCATGCCGTATTCCTTTGCCGCATTGTACACGGCCAGATCGATCTCGCCGACGAGAAAACAATCGAGTTTTTCCGAACAGGCCTCTTTCAGCATGCTCCCGCCGCCGCCTGAGATGATGCCGATCGAACGGATACGGTCTTTTCCGTTTCGATATACGCGGCAATCACCGTTCAATGTTTCTCGTAAGACCCCTGCAGCAGCGTCCAGGTTGATCGCTTTCTTGAAGGTCCCCGCATAACCGATCTTGATGCCATGATACCGGCCGAATCTTCTTGGTCCCCGCGCGCCCAGGATGCGGAATAACTGCATGTTGTTCCCGTATTCCTCGTGGAGATCGAGCGGCAGATGTGCGGCGTAAAGCGCAATATTGTTTCTCTTCAGGTGCTCCGCTCTCCTGATCTCGAGTTCCCTGTCCTTTTGCGGCCTCCACTTGATGCCATGGTGAACAACCAGGAGATCGACCCCGAGCTTTTTTGCCTTCTCGAAGGTGGAGATACAGGCATCAACGGCAAAACCGACCTTCCTTATTTCGCCGCTCTTACGGGACCTCACCTGCAGACCGTTCATGGACGAGTCTTTGATCTTTCCGACCCGCAGCATCTTATTCAAAAAACCCGTGATGTTCCTGACCGTCGGATTTATCCTTATGCATTTTGCACTTTGCATTTTACATTTTGCGACGATCTGTTTCACTTCCCCTTCTCCAGCGCCCGCGCTCCAATGTCCTTGCGATAATGCGCACCATCAAAGCTGATCTCCCGCGCGCCCTGGTAAGCATGGTCGATGGCGGCGGCCACGGTCGAGCCGAGTCCCGTGACCCCGAGCACCCTGCCGCCGTCGGTCACAACCTTGCCGCTCTTCATGGCCGTCCCTGAATGGAAGACCATCACGCCCTCTATTCCCGCCGCCTTGTCGAGCCCGGTGATCTCCCTGCCCTTCTCGTATTTCCCGGGATATCCTCCCGATGCGATGACGATACACACGGCTGATTCCGGTTTCCATGTGATCGTGAGCGCAGACAATCGCTCATCGAGAATTGCCTCTATGATCTCGATCAGGTCTGTATCGAGCCGCGCCATGATCGGTTGCGTCTCGGGATCGCCGAACCGCGCATTGAACTCCAGCACCCTGGCCTCGCCATTCCGGATCATCAGCCCGGCGTACAGTACTCCTTTGAAGAAACGACCCTCTTTTTCCATGGCCCGCACCGTGGGGATCATGATCGTATCCATGACCTTGCGCTCAAGCTGTCTGGTCACGATCGGTGCGGGAGAATAGGCGCCCATACCGCCGGTATTCGGTCCTTTGTCCGCATCGAACACGCGCTTGTGGTCCTGCGATGACGCCATCGGCACAACGGTCCTACCGTCGGAAAATGCCATGAACGACGCCTCTTCGCCTTTCAGGCACTCCTCGATGACCACGCGGTCGCCGGCCGTGCCGAAGGCCCTTTCGGTCATGATGAGATCGAGCGCCTTAAGCGCCTCTTCCACGGTCTCGGCAACGACGACGCCCTTTCCCGCCGCCAGTCCGTCTGCCTTGACCACAATGGGCGCGCCCTTTTTTTGCACGTATGCCGCTGCCGCGGCCTTGTCTGTGAAGACCTCATACTCCGCTGTGGGAATATGGTACTTCTTCATCAGGTCCTTGGAGAAGCGCTTGCTCGCCTCGAGCTCGGCTGCCTTCCTGCTTGGCCCGAAGACGCGCAGCCCCGCGTTGATAAACTCGTCCACGATCCCCATCGAGAGCGGTCCTTCAGGGCCGACGACAGTAAGATCGATGGCCTTTGTTTTGGCGAATGCCAGCAGGCCCGGGATGTCCTCGGCCCTGATCGGCGCGCATTCAGCCAGCCCCGCGATGCCCGCGTTCCCCGGCGCGGCATAGATCTTCGTGACCTTCGGACTCTGCGAGATCTTCCAGACAAGCGCATGTTCCCTGCCGCCGCCGCCTACGACTAATACCTTCATGTTTCATCTCCCAATCAATTTTCTTTTTGCATCAAGGTATGATGGATGATCGCTTCGCTGTGACGATGGACGCGCGAACTGCATGACGGACGATAGACGATCGTTCGCTGCGCTCACTAGGACGATGGACGATTAAAACTCGTCTTCTACGTCTCACGTCCTACGTCTATCGTCCCTCGTCCCTCAATCCCTCATTCATGCTTCCTGTCCGGTATCCCGCGAGGTCCAGACAGACATAG
>Ga0209048_10006432_pt1 | contig 10988 bp, 9 predicted proteins | sample FrelakmetCRP12CR_FD_187146 | JGI IMG/M metagenome (GOLD analysis project Ga0209048, IMG submission 187146) | Freshwater lake sediment microbial communities from the University of Notre Dame, USA, for methane emissions studies - CRP12 CR (SPAdes)... | ecosystem: Environmental > Aquatic >... | reverse complement strand
TGTCATACAGAGCTCGACGAAATCGAAGGGAGGCTTAGCCCGAACCTTCCGATCATTTTGGGCCATGAAGTTATTGGAAGGGTTGAGCGATTAGGGTTAAATGATTAAATCTTAGAAATACGAAGGCAGGGCATTGATAATCGTAATGGGTTGGTTTACTTTTAGTTTTTGAAAGCGGGATCTGAATTTTTAATCCAGTCGGCGCGCCGGAACCTATCCTTTGGGGTGGGGTACAAAGTGCCGCTCAGGATCAATCCTGAACGAACCCGAGCATTCATGCTCGGGAGGCAATGGGTTGATTTTCCAGAGGTGATTTGTCTTGTCTTTCTTGCGGAGACCGCTGAAAAGGGTGCGTCGGTCCTTTTATCCTCTGGCCATTGGACCGATCGAAGCCTGGGCGAAGACCCTATCCGATAGGGATTGTGAAGTCTGGGCGAACCGTCTGGGTCGTTTAGCCTATCGATTTCAAGCCCGGGCCCGCGATAGAGCCCACACGCATCTTCACCGGGCCTTCGGCCAATTATGGTCGTCCCAACAGATCGAGAGTATCGCTCGAAGAGTCTTTCAGAATCTGGCCTTTAATTTTCTCGAATGCCTTCGATTTGACTCGATGGATGATCGGCAATTCTTCGGGAAAATAGAGGTGCAAGGCTGGGAGCACATGGAGGCGGCCCAGAGGGCGGGCCGCGGAGGGATCTTTGTCACCGGCCACATCGGGAACTGGGAGCTCGCTGCAGCCTACGCAGCGAAACGGGGTTATGCCGTTAATGTGGTTGCCAAGCGGATCTATCTTGGAGCCTTAAATCAGAAGCTTGTCGAAATGAGAGAGAAAATGGGGGTTAAGACGATCTATCGTGACATTTCGATGCGGTCTATGATCCGATGCCTTCAGAAAAACGAGTTCTTGGGAATTGTCCCTGATCAGGATGTAAGAAGGATTGGAGGAATTTTCGTAGAGTTCTTCGGACGACCCGCCTACACCCCCATAGGGCCTGCGCTTCTGGCTTTGGCCAGCGGAGCCCCCATTATTATTGTAAGGGATATTCGCATGGGCCAGCGCCACCTGGTCACCGCGGATCCTCCCATTTATGCGGATCGGAAAGCCCCTCGGGAAGAAGAAGTGAGACGTCTGGTGACCCACTATACGAAGAGGCTCGAAGAATTTATCCGTGAGTATCCGGACCAGTGGGTCTGGACGCACCGTCGCTGGAAAACCCAGCCTCCCCCTGAAACGGAGTCTTCAAAGGCTTTCACCTTCGTAGACATTGGCGATGCAACATAGGAAGGTCGCACTTTCCGTGTCGCTCAGGTTGCGAATGCTGTGGGGTTCCATGCTTGGAACGAAGACAAAATCGTTGGGACCCATTCTTTTCTCCTCCACCGTTTCATCGGTTTCGGAATGGTGGGAAACCACGGAAAGACGGCCACTCAGGATATACATGGTTTGAACATAAAAATGGTTGTGAATGGGGATTTCGCCACCGGGGCCAATGGTGAAAAACCGAAGACCGTATTCGGGTGAATCTTGGGGCCCAGCCTGGGAGAGCCATTGAATCCAAACGTCTTTAACTGGATAAGGTTTTCCCCGGTAAGGAAATGTCTCTATCTTTATTTTTTTCATGTCCTTTGCATTCCTGACGATCATTCTATCTCTCCCTTCGAGATGGTTTGGTTCTATCCGTCATCCGATAACCCCATTTTTCAGGGTTAATTATAACACTCCTGAAGAATGTTTAACTAAAAAAAGACGAGCTTTTGCCTTTTGTGAAAAAACATATCAGTCGATGAAGGGGACTTTGTGTGGCGGGGGGCGGTGAGCATCTTCAATACAAACGTTTGGTATCTTGATGAGTGGCAGGGGACTCGAATATAATATAAAGAGCTTTATAAAAAATGGAATAGGAATGAACAATATGGCCAAATACGATTTCGATCAGGTAATTGAGCGAAGAGGAACCGACAGCAACAAGTGGCAGAGGTATGGTGATGATGTTCTCCCCCTCTGGGTGGCAGACATGGACTTTGTTTCTGCTGAACCCATCATCGAGGCCCTCCATCAGAGGATCGATCACGGCATCTTCGGATACACCCGCCCGACCCGTGAATTACGAATCACCCTCCTCGATCGGCTCAAGAGACTCTATGATTGGGAGATCAGAGAAGAGGACATCGTCTTTCTGCCGGGGTTGGTTACCGGTCTGAACGTGGCCTACCAAGCCTTTTCCCATCCCGGGGATGGAGTCCTGGTTCAGACTCCGGTCTATTTCCATTTTGTGAACGACCCGGTCATGCATGGACGGGCTATTGACGATTCCCCGTTGGTCGAGAAGGGAGACACCTATGAGATCGACTTTGATGATTTCGAAAAGTCGATCTCGCACCGAACCAAGGTCTTTCTTTTCTGCAATCCCCACAATCCCGTGGGACGGGTCTTTACGAAGAAGGAGTTAGAGAAGGTCGCCGAGATCTGCCTTCGCCATAACGTCATCATCTGTTCGGACGAGATACACTGCGATCTCGTCTTCCCGGGGTATTCTCACCTACCCATTGCTGCATTAAATCCGGAGGTGGCCAACCAATCGGTCACGCTCATGGCGCCCAGCAAGACCTTCAATCTCGCAGGTCTCCATTGCGGGTTTGCGATCATCCCAAATTCCAGGCTTCGAAAGATTTGGGAAACCTTCTCCCACGGGCTGATTCCGGGCGTGAATATCATGGGCCATGTGGCAGCTCTTGCTGGATATCGGGATGGCCGGGAGTGGTTAGACCAGGCGCTCCTCTACCTGAAGTCGAATCGGGATTTTTTAACCCAATTCCTTAAAGAAAAGCTTCCCTCTATCCGGATGGCGAGGATGGAGGCCACCTACTTGGCATGGCTTGATTGCAGGGATTCTGGAATATTGGGAAACCCTTCTGACTTCTTTTTAAGAAAGGCGAAGGTGGCTTTGAACGACGGGAGTGAGTTCGGAAAAGGTGGAGAGGGGTTTGTCCGGCTTAATTTTGCCTGTCCCAGGAAGACATTGACCGAGGCCCTCGACCGCATGGTAGAGGCCCTAAAGAAACTTTGATTCACGATTCCTGTTGAAGGGGGAAAAAGGGCTTACCGGGTATCGATCATATGCTTCAGGAAGTTCCTTTTGAGTTCTTGCACCACGTTTTGATCATCCTGATCGAAGGCACCCTTTTGTTGGGTTTCAGATAACAGCTGATAACTCAACCAGTACAGGTCAATGTCCTTCGGATAAGAATCGCTCATGAATTGAAGATAGGTCGCTTTCTTGATCTTTTTTTCTGCTTCACCCGATTCTTCTCCCTCGATTTCCTTTAAGTCGGCCGTGACCTGTTGGATCATTTCATTGCCGAGGAGCCGTACCGTTAACGGTTTGCTGCTCTTTGGCCCACTGGTGCCCCATGAATAAACCTCGAAAGGTTTCATGCCGATTTCTTCGGGTGTCAATGGAACCCAGGGATTTCCCTTTAAATCTCTCTTGAACACTTCCTTCCCGAGACTGTCTCGAAAGAGGATATACTTCCCGGGCCCACTTTCTAATGCGAAGATTACCTTCTGCCCTGGCAGAAGGGTCGCATGATTGCCTGGCTGGAGGACTCGAAGCTCACCCCCCCCTCCCCGGGTTGCCCCCACGACAATGCTGTGTTTTGTCTTGACAAAACCGACCATTTCCTTGACGTTCTGCAAAATCCCCTTCTTGTTTTCGGGAACTTCAAAGGTCACCAGCAGTGTCGTTCCGTCGAGTTCCTTCCCGCCGGCATAAGGGGCCCATTTTATCTTAAGGGGCTGGAGGTTCGGAAGTTTTTTTATCTTATCTCCGCGGTAGAGCTGCCTTCTCTCTTCACAGGGGAAATCTTCTCCCCGACTTTTCACGGTACAGTCCTTTTGGAAACCGTCCAGGATGATCCCGATATAAGCCTCCGCAAAAGCCCCTGAGACGATGGAAAGTAAAAAAACAGAAAGCCAACCCATTGTTCTTAAGGCCTTCATCTCTTTCCCTCCTTTCCTGTTTTCTTTCTCTGGACCAATGCCCTTTCAATGGTCAGGGCTGTATCATGGAGCCCCATGGCCATGACGGCAAAGGTAAAATTCAAGAGGATCCCTGTCCGAAGGAAATAGTAATAGCTGATGGCACTGAGGACTGCAATTAATAGGACGCCCTTTGCGATTCGGATGAGGAGGGGGGGAAACCGTGAGAGCACGTAAGCAGAAACGATGATGACAACCAGCTCGATCACCATATTTAAGATCACGGAGGGATGCGAGGGTTGAAGTCCAAGTAAAATGGTATTAAGGGCATTTCCAATGATGTACATGCCCGGCATATGACCGACGGGGGTGAGATGGATATCCCCGGCCTCCGGATTTGCATTTCCGATAATGACGATCTTGTCGTTGAAGTCAGTAAATTCGACCTCATCGATGTCACTGACTCTCTCAAAGAGATTGCCTCCCGGGTATTTCTTGAGGAGGTTGGGAGGAATGAGCAGAAATCGAATGCGATTGCGGTAGAGATCCTCCCGCTCGGAAGAGATCTCGATCTCACGCTGATTTCCCAATCGGATGAAATAAGGCCTCGACCCCTTCTGGTCCCTGATCTCTTGTTGAATGATTTGAAGATCCTTCTCCTTTTCCTCAGATGCAAGGGCAGCCAGAAGGGATGCATTCCATAACAGAGGGTATTTCGGGTGACCCTTTACCCTTTCGAAGGGAACCCAGTACCTCACCACCCGGTCAGAGGCTGTTGCTGAAATAAAGGGGATCACCGGATAAAAATGAGGGGTATTGGCCAGCAGTTCATCAAAGAAGCTCCTTTTCATCCGGCCATCACTTCCAATTCTCACCGGAAACAGGATTCGCGTGGGAACCTTCTGGGCGATTATTTCCTGCAGGATGTTCCTCAACTGACGGTCGTGCTCCGGATGGCAGCAATCCTCTCCTTCCAACAGGATATCGAGGACGATCACTTTTGCTTTTTTCCTGCAGGCAATGCCGATGATCCGGGCGAGCTCGTCCCTGGGGGTTAAGATCGGATTCTCCCTCTGTTGATAGACCTTCCCCAGATCGATAAAGAGAATCTGCCGGGCGATCTTCGTTGCCGGAATGGAGGTCGTGGTGGCTGCAGACCGGGCGGACTCCGCCGCCTCTCTTGCGATCACATAATCAAACGCTTTGTTAATCGCGGTCTCACCCAAATCGGTATGTTCAAAAAATTGGAGAACGATGGCAATCGCGAGGCCAATCCCCAAGTTGATGCAGAAACGGACCTTCTCTTCACGGGAGAATCTCTTCGGGAATAACCTGTTCAGGAGTTTCATGATCCTCAAACGGTCTGGCGAAATTCCTTCTCTATTTCACTGCGGATTTCCAACCAGTACAAAAGCTCCCCAGTAGAAAGGATTGGGCTTTTTCTTCATGAGGTCCATTTTGGCCTGCCTTAATGCCTCTGCTTTAGTCTTTCCCTCTGACATGAACTTATAAAAACTCGTCATTAATTCAGTGGTCTCCTTGCTTGGCACACTCCACAGGCTCATCACCACGGTTTTGGCTCCTGAGAGAATGAAAGCCCTCTTCAGGCCAAAGACACCCTCGCCGCCTTTAACCTCTCCCACCCCTGTTTCACAGGCGGAGAGGACAACCAGCTCGGTTCCCTTCAGTCTCAGCCCCAGGATCTTCTCGGCGCTTACCACACCGTCATCCCTGCCCTCTCTTAGCGACGTATTTGCTCCGGCAAGGACAATGCCTGACCGTAACATCGGATTCTCCATCCCGGGCAATGGAACATTCTCTATCTCCTCGCGTTCCATCCCTCCGCCCCAAACCCCTTTGGCTTCCTCGTCTCTTAGAAAGTATCCATGGGTTGCAAGATGCAAGATCTTTGGTGATTCAACCGAAAAGAGGATCTCCTCCAAGGCCTTTTTGTCCTGATAGTTTTTAACCGGTTGAAAATATTGGTTCTTTAATAGGGTTTCTATATGATCTGCTTCCAGTTTAGTATCTGGAAGCCTCACGAAACTCAGCCCTTTTGCGTCCTTCGATACGCTGCCCCGAACGGTTTTTGTAACCCCCAATTCCTCTGCCACCTGATCCTTCGCCTTTGCACCCATATCGTAATCAGGGTTTGCGATAATGAGGGCATCTCCCTTCGCTGTCGCCGTGTCGGTAAACCGGACGACATCTCTCCCTGCCGCGATATAGGTGATGATATAATCCTCCATGAGGGTCTTGTCTTCGGGAGTGATCAAGACCTCAAAGGGGATGAGATTGAGCAGGCCGTCAGGACTGATGAAAAGCTTCTCCTTTCCTCTCAGATATGGTTCAATCGGCTTCAACAACAACCTGTAAAGGGTTTTTGCCTCTTCTCTTAATACACTGTTGTTGGGGAGTTCCTGAAGGAGTTTTGCCTTGGCCATCTCGTTAAGGTAAGCGTGGATATGTTGATTGACATTGGAGGTGGCCTGAAGGTTAAACAGCTTCACGGTCGTTTCTTTTCCGGGGACGAGTAAAAAGATGAAGTACCGGAGAGCCCCCCCTCTCCTTTTCTTAAAATCGTATTCCCGCACCTGGGCAAAATCCAAATAGACCGAATCCTTGGGGAGCAATTCAGCGATCCTCTTGACATCTGCTTCTCCGATGACCTTCTCAAGGGCAAAGTCTTTGCTGAGCAGGCTTAACTTTTTTTCAAGGGATTCCTTCCATTTCTCCAGTTCCCCGAGCCTTTTGATATAGTCTTCAACCGCCATATCCTCGGGTTTCGAGAGTTGGAGTTTTGCGATCTCGCGGCGTACACGGATGAGCTCATCAAATTTCTCCTTGAGTTCGGGTTGGTCGGAGTGCATCACGCCTTCCATGTATCTTCCCTGAGCCTCGAGGACCGCTCCTTTCCATTTGATCCACATATTAAATGTGTCCACGGTTGCTGGAAGGCTCGATTGCATATCATAGCAGGTATGAGTGAGATAGGCATTGACTGTGCTTTTAACGTCCTGCATATAATTCAGCTTTTGTTTTTCAGACAGACCCTGAAAGATGTTTTCTCGGGTCTTCTCCAAGATTGATGTGCTTCTTTTGAACTGTTGATGGCTCTCGGGATGCCTCCCTGTAGCCGCATAAAGCTGGGCAAGATCTTTGAGGCTCGTCGAAACGTACGGATGCTCCTTCCCTAACGTTTTTTCTCGTATCTCCAATGCCCTCTTGAGCAGTTTTTCTGCTTCAGGATATCTCCTCATGATCAAATAGAGCCGTGCAAGGTTATTGAGGCTTTGAGCAACGTTCGGGTGGTCTTTCCCCAGGGTTCGCTCGCGCATCTCCAGGGCCTTCTTGTTATAAGACTCTCCCAAATCATATCTCTTTGTGTCTGTATAGAGACGTGCAAGATAATTATAGCTTGCCGCTACAGAAGGATGATCCTTCCCAAAGGCCTTTTCCCGTATCTCGAGCGATCTCTTAAGGAGCGGCTCTGCCTCGTCGTATCTTCGCATGGTGTAATAAACCCATCCCAGATTGTTGAGACTGGACGCGATATCCGGATGGTCCTTTCTCAGGGCAGCCTCCCTTATCTCCAAGGCCCTCTTATGCATCTGTTCAGCTTCCGCGTATCGTCCCGTGGTGTTGTAGAGCCATCCGAGATCGACGAAGGTTATTGCGATATAGGGATGGTCCCTACCCAGTAGCCTTTCTCGCATCTCCAGGGCTTTCTTATAGAAAAGTTCAGCTTCTGCGTAATGCCCTGTTGAGTAATGAAGCGACCCAAGATTATTGAGGGTCTGTGCAATATCGAGATGGTCCTTCCCCAAGGTCCTCTCCCGAATGCCCAAGGCTCTCGTAAGGAGAGATTCTGCTTCAACGTAATTCCCCATGAATATGTAGAGGTGGCCAAAACTATTGAGGCTCTGGGCAATACCCGGATGGTCTTGTCCTAAGACCCTCTCTCGTATCTCCAATGCCTTCTTGTGAAGGCTCTCTGATTCCTTATATTTGCCCATAAATCGGTAGAGATAGGCGATATTATAATAGCTTAGGGCGACAGAAGGATGATCCTTTTCCAAAAATTTCTCTCTTATCTGCAAGGCCCTTCTATACAGTGGCTCTGCGTCGGCATAGTGCCCGATGTCTCTGTAAAGGTATCCCAAGTTGTCGAGACTGGTTGCTACATCCAGGTGCTCCTTTCCCAAGATCTTTTCCTGGATCGCCAACACCTTCTCTGCATAAGGAACCGCCTCCTCGTATTTCCCCTTTTGGTAGAGTTCGAATCTCTTCTGGTTTAATCCTTTGATCTCTCCGATATCTCCCTCTGCAACGCCTTTACGAATCGCAACCTGGGATGCGATAATGATGGAAAGCAATCCAAAGATGAGATACTTTTTTATCATTTGTGTAACCCGTGAGAATAATTCATTGGAGATAAAATCAATCTTAATTAATGAAAAGGTCTGAAATTTCGATTATATTGAGCCCAGTATAGACGAAATGCCTATGTATGTCAATTGAGAGAAACCCGGGTAAGTCAAAAATCAGAAATGGCGGGAGAGGATGAAGAGAAAGAGATTTTTGGGCTCGGGAATGTCAGATTTCTTTGGATGGATGTGAGTCTTGATTATGAGCTGTAGTATCATTAAGGACCGGATTTGGTTTTAAGAAAGGAATCTTTCCACATGTCCACTCTGTTACCCAAACAGGCTGAATCACCTCTCATTCTCTCTCTTGACATTGGCACCTCATCGGTTCGGGCCGGGGTTTTTGACCGTTCCGGCCGGGCCATCGAGGGTATTGAGGCGCGTCAGTCCCTTGAAATCCGAACAACGAAGGAAGGGGCCTCTGAAACGGATGCAGATGTTCTGTGTGAACTGGTCTGGCGCTGTATTGATGGTGTGTTTGCTCGTGGCGATTCATTGTTGACCCAGGTCAGAGGCATTGGGACTTGCACCTTTGTTGGCAATATCCTCGGGGTGGATAGAAACGGCCGGGCCATAACACCCCTGAGAACCTACGCGGACACTCGCGGGGACGAAGAAGTGGTAAGGCTCCGGGCCGAATTTGACGAAACGGTTGTCCACGATCGGACCGGTTGCCACTTCCACCCCGCTTACCTGCCTGTGTTTTTTCGCTGGTTCGCCCGAGATCAAAAGGAACTCTTTCATCGCGTTTCCCGGTGGGTTTCGATCGGAGAATATCTGGAACTGAAGCTCTTTGGAGAAACGGCGGTGAGCTATTCCGTGGCTTCATGGAATGGGCTTCTGGACCGGCACAGGCTCGTGTGGGATGAGGAGCTGTTAAAGGCCCTCCCCGTGACGATCGAACAGTTCTCGCCGCTGGTTAGTTCGAATATCCCTCGACGAGGCCTCCTCCCTGAATTTGCCAAACGATGGCCAGACTTGCGGGATGTAGCCTGGTTTCCAGCCCTGGGAGATGGCGCAACCGCCAATGTGGGCAGCGGTTGTGTCTCCTCCGGCCGGGTTGCGCTTACGGTCGGTACGACCAGCGCTATGCGGGCTGTCGTTGACAGTCCTATCGCCCACGTTCCTGCCGGCCTTTGGTGTTACCGTGTCGATGGGAAGCGTTCTCTGCCCGGAGGAGCCCTCAGTGAAGGGGGGAACGTTTTCGCCTGGATGAAAGACGTGTTGCAACTGGGAGATCTGGCCAGGATTGAAAAAGCGCTGGCGACCATGGATCCTGACGCTCATGGGCTAACGGTCCTTCCTTTCTTAGCAGGGGAACGAAGCCCAGGCTGGCAAGGCCATGCAAGAGGAACAGTCCATGGGCTTTCCCAGGCTACCACTTCTCTGGACATTCTCCGTGCAGGCCTCGAATCGGTTGCCTATCGCATCGGACTCGTCTTTGAGTTACTTCGGCAACTGTTACCCGCGGATCCACAGATCGTGGCCAGCGGCAGGGCGTTGCTCAGTTCTCCGACATGGTTACATATCATGACGGATGTGCTCAATCGACCTGTGGCTGTCTCCGAGGTTCAGGAAGCCTCGGGAAGGGGCGCTGCCTTATTGGCCCTGGAGGCATTAGGGGTAATACCGGATCTGGAGAAGGCGCCCGATTTTATCGGCCAGATCCATTATCCGGACGAGAGACGGCATAGGCGCTATCGAGAGGCTATGGAGCGCCAGAGAAACCTGTATGAAAAGCTGGTGAATGCTTCGTCTGATATAGTATAAATATAAGGTGAGAAAGAGGGATGGTGAAGGATGATTGACAAAAACCTTGAGCAAGTGGTCCAGACTCACTTAAAGGATAATGTGGCTACGGCAAAGTCCGTCATCAGGGCGGGAACCCTCGTTGAGTTTGCGGGCGGAAAGAAGATCAAGGTCAGGGAAGAGATCCCTTTTGCCCACAAGATTGCTCTCCGGAAAATCCTCAAGGGAGGCGGTGTGATCAAGTACGGGGAACGTATTGGAAAAGCAACGCGAGTGATTCAACCAGGAGAGTTGGTTCACATCCATAATGTGGTGGGTGAACGTGGAAAGGGGAAAAAGAAGTGAATTTTTACGGTTACAGAAGGCCTGACGGAAGGGTCGGCGTGAGAAACCATGTGATCATCCTTCCCTCCGTGGCGTGCTCGGTTGAAGTCGGAAACGCCATTGCCAAAAAGATTAAAGGTGTCATTGCCATTTCCCATCCCCACGGTTGTGCCCAATTGCCTTTCGATGCAGAGCAGACCCTTCGAACCTTAGTTGGAGTCGGTAAGAATCCAAACGTGGCGGCCGTTCTGGTCATAGGCCTGGGATGTGAGGTCATCGACGCCCCAACGGTTGCTTCAAAGATTGCAGAGTCAGGAAAACCGGTCCAAAGCCTCGTCATCCAGGAGATGGGAGGTTCCCCAAAAACGATCAAAGAGGGGATCAAGATTGTGAAAGAGATGCTGGTCTTTGCTTCCTCCATCAAAAAGGAAAAGGTCGGTCTGGATTCATTGATCCTGGGTGTGGAATGTGGAGGGTCGGATGCCTGTTCAGGTTTATCGGCAAACCCT
>Ga0209048_10006431_pt1 | contig 10992 bp, 11 predicted proteins | sample FrelakmetCRP12CR_FD_187146 | JGI IMG/M metagenome (GOLD analysis project Ga0209048, IMG submission 187146) | Freshwater lake sediment microbial communities from the University of Notre Dame, USA, for methane emissions studies - CRP12 CR (SPAdes)... | ecosystem: Environmental > Aquatic >... | reverse complement strand
CGCCTCAGACAAGACATTCAGGAAGGATCGGACCACAGAAGGACCCACTCAAAGATGCGAAGACTCCATTCTTTCGCCTTAACCAGGGGAAACCCAGACGCGGCTTCATGTGTAAAAATCGTCCTCCAGATTTTAGAATGGCTATCAATTCCGCATGTTTTCCTTATGCAGCAAAAAAAATCTGTCCTCACAAATGGGGCCTTTTTTTGTGACGTCGTAGACACCGAGCAACGCAGGCAATAGCATCGAATTTCCTATAGACAGCGGAATCTGTCCTCCTTTCGAAACAAAAGGCGAAAGTGATGGCGGCGCGGACCATTCTTTGGGTGGATCTTCGGGCGACTCTTTCTGAGCCGGACCTGTGCAGTAGTCTGCCCAAGGCATACCGTGTGCAACGACTGCGGCACCTCCCCGACTTGCTGCAGGCTGTGCAGAACTGGCGCCCTTGGGCAGTTTGCTTCGAATACGACGTCCCGGACACTCCCGGCCTGACAGCGTTGACGGAAGTGAAGGACCACCACTCTTCACTACCAATCCTAATGTTGACCGAGCAGCACGCCAAAACCCTAGCGAACTGGGCGTTTCGACAATGTGTCTGGGACTATCTTGTTAAGCCGGTGTCGGTCAGACATCTATGCAATTGCCTGACAAACATTGAAAAAGCAGTGCCACCGATGGAACGTCTGGCCAGCAGGATGCCTCCTGCCAGTCCCTCAATCAGTGTGCCGCCGATCAGTGGGTTGACGGGAAAGCCGCTTGCAGAGAGTACTCTGGCACCAGCGGTTTCGTATGTGGCGGCGAACTACCCCGAGAAAGTGCGATTGGCGACGGCGGCGAAGCTTTGCGATTTGAACCCATTTCAATTCAGCCGAAACTTCAAGAAAGAGCACGGGTTGACGTTCCGTGATTTTGTCGTGCGGGTAAGGATTCAGCGCGCAGCAGAACTAATGAAGCACGCGTCCGTCTCAGTCACCGAGGCGGCTTTCGTGGTTGGATTCAATGATCTCTCGTATTTTGCGCGAATATTCCGCCGGCAACTCGGCGTTTCTCCTTCCCACTACCGCAGGGAGAGTGAACCGACCCAGTTGCTGCTTTTCCCTCCAGAGGAGTTGCGCTACCGTTGATGCAAGAAAGTACTGGAGTCCTAGCAAGAAACTCCTAGCATTCAATTTCAGGTTTGGAGTTGAATGCGCGCAACGCAACTTCCCTTCAGGACGTTAACTGCTGTCTGAGCAAGATCAAGAAGTCTAAAAGACGGTGAGATCAGACGATGGTCTTACCTTACCTAGGAGGGTCCGCAATGCCCGTAGCAATTTCTTACCCCGGCGTTTATGTCGAAGAGATTCCGAGCGGCGTGCGTACGATCACCGGTGTGGCCACCTCGATTACGGCCTTCGCCGGGTGGGCGCCCCAAGGGCCGACGGATAAGGCTGGGCTGGTGTTGAGTTGGTCCGACTTTGCTCGTCAGTACGGCGGGCTCAACGGCAACAGCTACCTCGGCTACGCGGTGTCGCAGTTTTTTCTGAACGGTGGACAGCAGGCGTATATCATCCGGCTCGTCACCACCGGCGACAAGACTCCCGCAAACAACGCCGTCAAAGCGAGCTTGACGATGGCACCTCTGTCCATCAAGACTCAGAACGAAGGCCTCTGGGGCAATAACTACGCCATCGCAATCAAGGGGCAGACATCCGGAAATCGTTTCCAGCTTCAGGTTGTTTACATTGACCCCTCTGATTCCACTGGCAAGACTCAGATTGTGGTCGAATCTTACGCCAATATATCCACGACTACTCCCGATCCGCAGGGACGATACATCTGCGATGTAATCAACAATCAGTCATCCTACATCAGCATCGCTGCGGTGACGCAGCCGCCTACGCCGGCCAAGCCGGCCGATACGCCCGTGCCAGGCCAGTTGGTAGCCGCGCAACAGTTGTCGGGCGGACAGGACGGCACGATTCTGGATCCGGATACAGCCGCCTTTGAGAGCGCACTGGTCCCGACCTCGGGGACAGGTGGCATTTATCTCCTGGATCATGTGGACCTCTTCAACCTGCTGGTCGTTCCTGGCGAGACGACGCCGGCAACGCTGGCGTCGTTGGAATCCTATTGCGCCGACCATCGGGCGTTCTTGATTGCCGACTGCGACCAAACGGCGACGCTCGGTACACTGCAGAGCGGGCCGAATTCCACACTGACCGGCGTCGATGGCACCAACGCCGCCTTCTACTTCCCCTGGGTAACAGCACCCGATCCGCTAAGCCAGAACCTCCCATCGCAATACCCGCCAAGCGGTTTTGTGGCCGGCATCTACGCTCGAACCGATGCCACCCGCGGCGTATGGAAAGCTCCAGCCGGAACCGAGGCCACGCTCACCGGAGCTACCGGCGTTGTCGTGCCGTTGAACGATAAAGAAAACGGCGTGCTGAATCCGCAGGCCGTGAACTGCATTCGCAACTTCAACGTGTATGGAACCATCGTCTGGGGCGCCCGAACCCTGCAGGGCAACGACGAGATCGGCTCGGAATGGAAGTACATTCCAGTGCGGCGCACGGCTCTGTTCATCGAGGAAAGCCTGTTTCGTGCTTTGAAGTGGGTCGTGTTTGAGCCCAATGACAATCCGCTCTGGGCGGAGATTCGCCTCAATGTCGGCGCCTTCATGCAGAACCTGTTTCGCCAGGGAGCATTCCAGGGCAAGACTCCGGCGGAGGCATATTTCGTCAAGTGCGACAAGGAAACCACCACACAAAATGACATTAACCTCGGCATCGTCAACATTGTTGTCGGTTTTGCTCCGTTGAAGCCGGCGGAGTTTGTGGTTATCCAGATCCAGCAAATGGCCGGCCAGATCGCGACCTAAGGAGGGATTCTCATGGCGCAGTTCACTGCCAACGCGCAACGCTTTGATCCATACAAAAACTTCAAGTTTCGGGTCAAGTGGGACGGCAAGTACGTGGCCGGGGTCAGCAAGTGCGGGATGCTCAAGCGCACCACGGAAGTGGTGAAGCACCGTGAAGGCGGCGACCCTTCGAGCAGTCGCAAGTCGCCGGGGCGCACCGAGTTCGATGCCATCTCGCTGGAGCGCGGCGTCACCCATGATGTGGCCTTCGAACAGTGGGCGAACAAGGTGTGGCAGATCGGAGCCGGACTGGGCGCTGAGGTCTCGCTCAAGGACTTCCGCAAGGACATCACGATTGAGGTGTACAACGAAGCCGGACAACTGGCGATTGCCTACAAAGTCTATCGCTGCTGGGTCTCTGAGTTCCAGGCTTTGCCCGATCTCGACGCCAACGCCAACGCGGTGGCGATTCAGCATATCAAGCTGGAGAATGAAGGGTGGGAACGCGATCTGAACGTGACGGAGCCGACGGAACCTTCCTTCACGGTGCCGGCGGTTGGGTGATGGCTCATGCGCCCACTGTCGATTCCGGAACTGCTCATGGTCTGGGAGCGCGGTTTAACCGCGCGCCCGTTTGAACGCGCGCTGGCGATTCTATCGGCAGCGTCTCCCGAGTCTTCCCCAACGGCACTAGCACGTCTCAGCATCGGACGCCGAGACGCGAGTCTGCTGCAGTTACGGGAGTGGGCATTCGGTTCAGAACTCGCGATCCTGGCGGCGTGTCCGTCGTGTCGTCAGACGCTGGAGTTGACAATACCGGTTGCCAACTTACGCGTGTCGATTGATTCAGCTGGGGACCCGGGGGGCGATCTTGAGCGCTCGCTTATGTTGCGGGACTACGAAGTGCGCTATCGCCCACCCAATACCGAGGACATTGCGGGGTGTGCCGGACTGGAGCTTGCCGCCAGCCGACAGAAGCTACTCGCCTGCTGCGTGACCGATGCATGTTGCCAGGGTAAATCCATCTCCGCGGAAGAACTGCCCGAGGACGTGGCACGGAGAGTTGTGGAGCAACTCGCCGCCGTCGATCCGCAGGCAGATACGCGCCTCGATCTCATTTGCCCCGATTGTCATCAGCGCTGGAAGGAAGTCTTCGACATCGTCTCGTTTTTCTGGACGGAAATTGACGCGTGGGCGCATCGCATCCTTCGGGACGTAACCGTTTTGGCTCGCGCGTACGGCTGGCGAGAGAGTGACATCCTGGCGCTGAGTCCGGTGCGCCGGCAAATCTACCTATCGATGGCCCAGACATGACTGACTTTCTTACCAGCCTGGCGGTGAGAAGCTTCGGCACGGAGACAGCGATCCGGCCGCGGGTTGCATCGCTGTTCGAACCCGTTCGCACCGGGGAGACGGAGCTCCGAGAGCAGCATGCGGCGGAACCGATGGAGACGGCGATTGCCCGAGAAGTCGAGGTCGAATCGCAAGGTGAGCGTAACGTGCGCAAACCCACGCCACCGAGATTGCGGGAGAACATCCAAGGCAGCGATGCCAGACACATCGCCGATGCGAACGCTGTGGCGGCGGTACTTCCGCCACGGGAAGATGCTGCGCACCGCAGAACGACCGTCCTTGCCGACGAGACACGAGAGAAGGAAGACACAGTGTTCGTGGAAAAGATGCGTCCGCGACGAGAGTGGGACTCACACGAAGAGAACTTGATCGAATCTAAGACCGAGCTGCGTTCGGACTCGGAAGACGGCGCGTCGAAGCGGCCGTCGGCAAGAGCGCCGGCCGGTTCTCCCGCCCGTGATGAAGTTGATGAGAAAGACCATCGTGGGCTCGTGCTTACGCCAACGGTTGCCACTGAGCTCACGGCTCAGCTGAAGACTGCGGCATTGGCTATGAACGCCGGACTCAACGCGCCGGCGAGAGAAAGCGCAAGAATGGCTTTGCCGGCCCTGGCTGCGGAGCCTGAGCCCAGCATTCACGTCACGATCGGCAGAATCGAGGTGCGCGCGACTTCGGAAGTCAAGCAAACGGGCCGACCGCGACCTACATCCCCGGTGATGAGCCTGGAGGAATACCTGGACCGGTGCACAAAGCGAGGTGGCCAGTGAGCAACCCACTTGCCATCGCGGCCACCACTCTCACGCTGCAGGCGATTCTGCAGAGCGGCATTGTCAGTGATCCCGCCGATACCGACCTGACCGATACCACCGTAACCATTCTTCCGCCCGACAAAGCCCGTGGTAATAACAACGCGAACCAGCTGAATCTTTTTCTCTACCAGATTCTGCCGAACGCTGCCTGGCGCAATATGAACATTCCCAGCCAAGTCGCGCCGGGAGAAACAGGCAATCCTCCGCTGGCTTTGACCCTGCACTACCTGATAACCGCATTCGGGAAGGACAACGACACTACGCTCCCCTACGGTCATCACTTGCTGGGTAAGGCCATGAGCATTTTGTACGATCACGCACTGCTCGGGCCGGACGAGATTCGTGCGGCTACCGCTGCGACCTTCCCAGGAAGTGACCTAGATAAGCAGGTCGAGCGCGTCCGCATTACCTTACAGCCGATGTCGCTCGAGGAAATTTCCAAGCTGTGGACTGGGCTGGTAACGCAGTATCGGCTTTCGGTGGGATATGAAGCGTCGGTGGCGCTGATCGAAAGCACGCAGGCTAAGAAAACGCCTCTGCCGGTGTTGACGCGCGGCGCGGGAGATAAAGGAATTTCGTCGCAGGCAAGCCTGACATCTCCTTTCCCCGCGCTCGACCAGATTCAGTTTCTGAATTCGCAGACATCGGCCCTCCTTGGGGACAGTCTGGTGCTCACGGGAAACAAGCTGGATGGAACCAGCGCAGGCGTGGTGTTCAATCATCCTTTGTGGAGCACGCCCGTCGAAATTCCTCCGCAACCAGGCGGAACAGCGACACAGGTGATGGTCAACATTCCAAACTCGCCGGCCAACTGGCCCGCGGGATTCTACACGGTCAGCCTGATGGTGCAGCGTCCAGGAGAAACGTATCGCCGGACAACGAATCAGCTTTCGTTTGCGCTGGCGCCGAAGATCACCATCGCTCCCGCGAGTGCCGCCGGCCCCAACATTACCTACACGGTGACGTGCAGTCCAGAAGTGCGGCCCGAACAGTATGCGTCGCTGCTGCTAGGCGACCAGGAAATTATGGCTCAGCCGCACACCACGCAGACCGCGTCACTCAGTTTCCAGGCGCAGAATCTAAGCGTCGGCAACTACTTCGTGCGGCTACGCATTGATGGCGTTGACAGCCAACTGGTAAATCGAGCGGTGACGCCACCGGTGTTCGACCCGACGCAGAAGGTGACGGTGACATGAACAACGGGACTGATTGGCAGAAGGGCAACGCGCAGTATCTGTCAGCCGCAATGGTGTGGCTGCGCGCTTGCCTGGAGCAGCTTGCAGGTCTGCAACGGGAAGACCAGAGCATATTCGCGCTGCCGGTTCTGCCACCTCGGGAAGAGCACAAGTCTGTGTGGCAACACTTTCTACGTGGACCCGACGCGCTTCCGGCGAAGACTCCGACCCCGCTGCAGCTCGAAGCTGACATGCACGCCGGAGCGCACAGCGATCAACGCGTGGCCGAGGCGGCTGCAGCCATGCAAGCGGCGACGAATGAGATGGACCCTCCGCCTGCCCTACTGCTTCTGACGCAGCGCCTGGGACTTTCGCAGTTTGAACAGCAGGTGCTGATTCTTTGCCTGGGCATGGAACTGGACACCGGAGTTGCCGGTTTGTGCGCACGCTGCCAGAAGGAGCCGGGGCGGGCCTATCCGACATTTGCATTGGCGTTCTCATTATTCGAAGGAGCTGCGTGGGACGCGCTTTCGCCCGAGCGGCCGCTGCGTTACTGGCGTCTGATCGAAATCACCCAGCCCGGCGGTCAGCCGCTCACCACCAGCGCGTTGCGAGTAGACGAGCGAATCGTCAACTACAGCAAGGGTCTGAATTATCTCGATGACCGGTTGTTGCCCTTGTTGACTCCGATCGATCAACAAACTGGCGGTACGGATCTTCCACCATCACATCGCGATGCCGTGGACACAATCATTCGGCGCCTAAAACTCGTGGATGCGAACCGCAGCTTGCCGATTGTGCAGTTGCTGGGCGCCGACGCCGCCAGCAAACAACTTGTAGCCGGAGAAGTGGCGAACTCTATCGGCGTGCAGTTGTATCGTCTGCCGGCCATGCTGTTGCCCACGCAGGCGGCGGATATTGAAACGCTGGCGAGGCTTTGGCAACGGGAGAGCCTGCTGCTGCCGATCGCGTTGTATCTGGACACGCTTGGCACCAGCGCCGAACTGGCATCGTCAGGGCCGTCCTCTCCGGTCACACGCCTGCTGGAGCGCATGGAGGGAGCGGTGTTTCTGGATGCGCGCGAGTCCTGGCCCGGGCTCCACAAACACGCAGTTACGCTTGACGTCACGAAGCCCAGCGCGGCTGAGCAGACTGCCGCATGGCAATCGACTTTGGGCCTGGCGGCGGGAGACAGCCCCGGGCAACTGGCCGCACAATTCAATCTCAGTTTCCCAGCGATTCGACAACTAGCACGGAATGCGCTCTCCGAGCAGTCGAATCGAGCCCCCCTGTTGGAACGGCTCTGGGATTCGTGCCTGGCAAGTACACGGCCGCAGTTGGATGTCCTGGCCGAAAGAATCTATCCCAAGGCGACGTGGCACGACATCGTTCTGCCCGACGCCGAGTCGGCGCTACTGCACCACATCGCCGAGCAGGTCGCGCAGCGCACGACCGTCTACGAGAAGTGGGGTTTCGGAGAGAAGATGAGCCGGGGGCTGGGCATCAGTGCGCTGTTTTCCGGCGACAGTGGCACGGGAAAAACCATGGCGGCGGAAGTGATCGCCAACGAACTGCGCCTCAACCTGTATCGCATCGATTTATCGGCGGTGATCAGTAAATATATCGGAGAGACCGAGAAGAATCTGCGGCGCATGTTCGATGCCGCGGAGAACGGCGGCGCGATTCTCTTCTTCGACGAAGCCGACGCTCTGTTTGGCAAACGAAGCGAAGTCAAAGACAGCCACGACCGCTACGCCAATATTGAAATCAATTACCTCTTGCAGCGCATGGAAGCGTATCGCGGCCTCGCCATCCTGGCGACCAACATGAAGAGCGCGCTGGATATGGCTTTTCTGCGGCGCTTGCGATTCATTGTGCGCTTCCCATTTCCGGGAGTGGCCGAGCGAAAAGCAATCTGGCAGAGATCGTTTCCGCCTGACATGCCGAAAGCCGTGCTCGATTATGACCGGCTGGCGCGGCTGAATGTCACGGGTGGGCACATCCACAATATTGCACTTAACGCCGCGTTCCTTGCGGCGCGTGCAGGATCGGCCGTAACCATGGCGCTGGTACTGGACGCTGCCCGAGCGGAGTTCTGCAAGATCGAACGACCAATAAACGAAGCTGATTTTCGCTGGCAGGAACCGGCAGGGGCGGTGGCATGAAGATCCATTTGCATATCGAACGGGTGGTACTTGAGGGAGTGCCGTTCTCTGTGGCGGAAAGATCACTGTTGCAGGCGACGATGGAAAGGGAACTGACGCAGCTGCTGAGAAATTATGGACTGTCGGACGAATTCCTGACTGGCGCCGCTCTCGAGTATGTGCCGGCTGGGGCAGTGCGAGTGGGCAAGGAAAATAGTCCGAGAACACTTGGCACTGATATCGCGCACGCCGTACATCAAGGGTTCGGCAATAGCGGGGGAAGGCGGCCAGCGAATGTAAGCCGTCAGCTGTCTGCAGTAAATCGACATTCGTTGCCTGGGGAGAATCCACGATGAGTAAAGCCGCCGTTCATAGCAACCCTGCCAACACGCACAAAGCACCTCTCTCCAACGCTAGCACGTTGCAGCGCCAGCACTCGCTTGGTGCTCATGTCTGCATTCAGCGCGAAGCCAGCGGGCTTGGCGTGCAACCGCATGCGTCTGCATTGGTGCGCCACGTATTGAACTCGCCGGGCCAGCCACTGGATCCGAAAACAAGGTCGCTCATGGAACCGCGGTTGGGGCACGACTTCAGCGGCGTGCGCGTGCATACGGATCGCGAAGCTGCAGAGTCGGCGCGGGCGATAAGTGCAACGGCCTACACGGTGGGTACACACGTCACCTTCGGTGCCGGGCAATATCAGCCCGGATCTCATTCGGGGGAGCAAATTCTAGCCCACGAGCTTACACATGTCGTCCAGCAATCATCTGGGCCGGTCGCTGGTACCCTCATTGGAGGAGGTGTTTCAATCAGCCGTTCAGGCGACCACTTCGAGCAGCAAGCCAGCGCGGCGAGTGACGCATTCTCTCGCGGTTCGCGGCCAACTCGCTCGATTTCAGTTAGGGCTCCATTCGAAACGACCGCTTCTAATGGTAGCGCCATCTCTGTTCAAAGGCAAGATCAGCCTAACGCCAAGCTTGCAGATGCTGGCGCAGTACTTGGAATCATCGGTGGTGCCGCTGGAGTGCTGGGTTTAGGCCTTGCAGCGCTTGCTTACTTCCGGCCCCCTGAAGCGCTGAACCCAGCCCCCGTTACGGGGGGCATAAGCATCAATCCCAATCCATTTTCATTCAACACAATGCAACAAACTCCTAGCCTGCCACAGGTAACACCGGTTCCCGAGCCAAAAAGCAATCAAGCTCGCTTTCGACAAGCCCAGAAGGGTCCACCGAAGGTGCAAAAAGTTCTCGATTTACGCACGGATGATAAAAATCATGCTGAATTGAACGTTGCACTTAGAACTGACGGCTACAACGTAGTTGACGCGTCCATTCGGACCGGAGCCATGCAAAACTACCTAGGCGGTTCGAGGGGTAGCAGTGCAACCGTTAATTTCAGTGCGACACAAACAACCCCAGCACCCAATATATTTACGGCCCCTGAACCAACGGCCAGCCCGACCGGAAAGTCCGAGCCGGGCCCAACCGAGCAGCAATCGGCGGCTACCCAGCCTAGCACCAAGGGAGAACAAGCCGCGAGCCAACCCAGCGAAGCTGCAGAGGTGATGGTTTCCTTTACTGGCACTAATACAAGAAATCAGGATCCTCCTCAGACCTTTGCCGGAAGCTTCACCGTAAGTGGAAAGGGCGACATTGACGTGTCTCAGCCTGAAGTGATCAACGGAGTTGGCACTGCTGGCAAAGCTGCCAATGTTGCGGAAATCGACTACCGTGGCCCGGATATAGGCGCAGCCAGCGCTAGCTCGGGAGAGTCGATCTTGGCACCAAGCGACCCCGGCGGTGGACTCAGTCCTGAGAAGTATTTGCCGTTCAACAAACCCATGACCGACTGAATAGGAGCATCTTCTCTGTGATCACCTTTCCCGGATCCCCGCGCATCCTCAAAGGTGGCCTCGTGTTGCTTGATCCGGACACTTTTACCGTACTGCCGAACGGCATCATCGTTTTGCAATACAACCCAGATACGCTCTCTCGCACGCTCAAGATTCAGGGTGCGGAAGAGGGTGGCGATCGTTCGGAAGCGCTGCGTCTGAAAGGGCCACCAGTGGAGACCTTCAAGCTGGATGCGGAGATTGACGCCACCGACCAGCTTGAGGTTCCCGATCAGAACCCGAACACGGTGCAGAACGGCATCTTCCCGCAACTCGCGGCGTTGGAAACGATCGTTTATCCGGCGAGTACGACGCTGCAGAATAATTTTAATCTGTCGCAAGCGGGAACGCTTGAGATCATGCCCGCCCTGGCGCCGCTCTCGCTTTTTGTGTGGAGTGCGAACCGCATCGTGCCGGTGCGGATTACCGACTTCAGCATTACAGAAGAAGCGTTCGATCCCACGCTGAATCCGATTCGAGCCAAGGTGAGCCTCGGTATGCGCGTGCTCAGCATCGATGACCTGAATTTCAACGACAAAGGCGGCAGCCTCTATATGGTGTACCAGCAACAGAAGGAGACACTGGCCAGGATGTATCAAGGCGGCTCGTTTAACGCCTTAGGAATTCGAGGCATTCCATGAGCAATGGCATCCCCACCGATCCGGTCCAGGCACTGCTGGCGCAGACATCACTACAAAGGAATCTGTTTACCGCAACCAGCCGCTACTACGGGATCGATACAGAAACGCTGACTACGGCGGACGGCACCGCGATCGTG
>Ga0209048_10006430_pt1 | contig 10994 bp, 10 predicted proteins | sample FrelakmetCRP12CR_FD_187146 | JGI IMG/M metagenome (GOLD analysis project Ga0209048, IMG submission 187146) | Freshwater lake sediment microbial communities from the University of Notre Dame, USA, for methane emissions studies - CRP12 CR (SPAdes)... | ecosystem: Environmental > Aquatic >... | reverse complement strand
TACAAAAGTATTGAATCCGCAGTCTCTTCTCCGATACCATTAACTACGAGCAGCTGCTGGCGTAATACCGTAAGACCCTCTCTCGTCATATTTCTTATATTCGCCTTGTATTCTTTAAAGAAAAAATCCAAGAAATTCATCAAGCGTTTTGCCTTAATATTGTAATAACCAGCCGGCCTGATCAACTGCGCTAATTTCCTTGTAGGAAGAGAATATAACTTTCTTGCGGACAGCACATTTTCTTCTTTAAGATTTTCCAGCGCGCGGGAAACATTCTGCCAGTTGGTGTTTTGGGTCAAGATCGCGCCCACAATCACCTCAAATGGGGTATCGCCAGGCCACCACCCCTGCGGGCCGAAACTACGATAAAGCTTACAATAAATTTCTTTCAGCTGTTTCTTCATTTAATTTTTTCCAATACAACCCGTTGCTTGCAGAATTTGGCCAAATCTTGCATAAAATTTTTAAAACCCGCGTATTCTGATGTAGGTATGCTGATTGTCTTTAATTCCTTAGTTTCCTTAAAATACAGCGTGCCTTTATCAAAACTATATTCCATCTTTACTTTCATCCACGGTGAATCTTTTTCTATAGAAGCTGGCATAAATCTTATTTTTAGGTTATCCTGAATCTTTATCTGCACTTCTTTTTCAAGGTTATCCAAAACATCAAAATCTATCGGATACCTGCGCGATTCTTTTGCAGTTAAAGATGTATTTACGGTGCTTAGCTGGGGCAAGATATAAATATCCCCAGCAATGGAAAAGTAATCATTGCCTTTAAACTTATAATCTATCACCGTGGGCTTATTTAAGTCTTGCACGTTCTCTATATTATAATTTTCCAATTGCGCGCCCACAGCAACTTCCTGGATTTTCTCTCGTAGGGTTTCTTCTATTAGTTTTGGCGTGGTGTAAGTAAGCCAATAACGCCTGCCTTGATCATAGTATCCAAAAGTCAGCGACTTCTTCCATGCTTCTATAGAACCATCAATATTCGCGCTTATCTTTAACTCATCTTGTACGCTGTTATTCTTTGCAGGCAATAACGGTGTCTGGATTATCTTATAGCCCCCTTCTTCAAAGACTAAAACTTTTCTTTTCTGGTCGTCGGAAGGCAAATCATTGAAAGTACAGGTTGAGGCAGTAGGATCAAGAAAGGTATAATTTCCGCCTATCCGTAGCGCAACTATGGCATGATTGAATTGGACCGAAGGAAAATCCTCATTTAAATCATTATTGTCCTTTGTGCTGATGAGAACCGGGAAAGCGTTTAACCCCGCCTCTTTTAACATAGAAACCAGCAATATAGCCTTATCTTTACAATCGCCGTATTTATTCTGGAATATCTCTTCTGCCTTATGCGGCTCATAGCCGGCCTGGCCATATTCCACTGCTACATAGCGTATTTCCTGGGCGCAGAAGTTGTATATCGCTCTTGCTTTATCCTCATCGCTTTTTGATCCTACAATGAGCATTGTTACTTTATTCTTTATGACTGCGTCTGTTTTTATCTTATCCGACGCCAGCTTCCACCACCACTGATAAACCTCATCCCATTTATCAAAAGTAGAAATAACCATGGAAGGATTAATCTGCGATGCTGGAGACATTTGTTGCTCCGGGATAATCTCGGGTATGTCTTTAAATTCCCATGAATAAATCTTTTTACCTTGATCTTGCGAAATCTTAGGCCTTAAATCAGCGTTAAAGCTATTATATTCCTGATTTAAATTTTTGATATGTAATTGGCGCCGTTCTGGGATACTGATATTAAATTTGCAGAAAATAATGGGGTCATAGCTTTGTATGGGATAAGTGAGGCAAAAATCTTTTTTGTTTACCAACTGGTTGCGGTATGTCTTTATTTTGTATTCCAAAACCGCATTATCGGTTATCTCAGGGAATGAGATAATGTGGACACGCACATTGCTGTAGAGAGGGAAATTAAGGTACTTAGAGACGTCGCGGATATGCTTCTGCCCTACCGAGATCACTTCGCCGTCTGGTTTTATCACCCTGGCGTATTCTAATTCCACCTTTTCAAAAGTTGAGTCGTATTCGGTCTGGACCTCGGAAAAATCGTCTTTTCCCCTGTCGTTTAAAATCTTCACCAGATAACGTTCTGTCGAGACGAGTGTATTGTCAGGAGTAATCTCAAAGTTCTCGTCACAATAGAGAATCAGCGCTCCTGCCTGCGGATAATTGCTGGCATCTGGTGCCTTAAGAATGATATTTCTGGTATTTTCATCAAGGTCGTTAAGTTTCGATACCTGCTTAGATTTAGTAATCATATCAATGCGTTCAAGCGCCTTTTCTTTATAACCTGCTTCCTTTATTTTGTTGTACTGATTCAATGCTTGGTCATATAGATTAAGCTGTTCTGAGGCAAGGCCGTAATAATAAAGATATTCTGCATCGCCTGACGCATCCAATAGCCGGAAAACCTCCAAGGCATCAGTATAATCGCCTAATTTATAATAAGAAATGCCCAGGAATTTCTTGGCCTTATCATAGCCGCAGGCCCTAAGCTCATCTATGGCCAACGGGTAATCTCCATGGGCATAATAGAGCATGCCTAAATTAAAATGATCATTTGATATTTTATAGGCCTGGATTGCCTTTTGGTAATAGAGATTGGATTTTTCTGCGTAGTCCTTAGCGTCTTCTATTCTTTTGGCACAACCCAAAACAAGCACCATAAATAAAACAGCTACTATCTTATAATTATTTCTCCTAGACATGATTTCTCCTTTTTCTAATCTTATTATATTCCTGCATAAGCATCTGAGTTATTTCACTCCGCACGGAAAAAGCGAATGTTTTTTTATCACAAGATGAAACTGGTATTACGCCTACCAACGAATTAGTGAGAAAAACTTCATCCGCGGTAAACATATCTTTTTTAGTCAGCTTCTTTTCATAAACCTTCATACCCCTGCCTTTGGCCAGAACAAATATCGCTTCTCTTGTAATCCCCTCTAAGCATCCGCAATCCAAAGAAGGCGTATAAATTTTTCTGTTCTTGACCAAAAATATGTTTGTGCGCGTGCATTCTACTAAATGACCACTATTGTTGAACAATACGGCCTCGTCAAAGCCTTTAACCTTTGCCTCTTGATACGCTAATTCCAATAATGCGCGGCTGAAGGTCTTGGCTTGAGCAAATTTTAAATCCGGGGTCCAGCAAAAATTAGATATTTTTATCCTTAAACCCTGCTTGTATTTTTCCTGCGGATAAGGGCTGTACTTCTTAACGATGACCGCGATATTCGTTATTCTTTGGCCTTGAAATGCTGCCAATTTCACAGATGCATCTTGAAACTTATTTAACCTTACAGTTTTTAGAATAACGGATTTTAAGTATTTTTTAGAATAAGGGATTTTTAACCTCAAGATACCCGCGGACCTTGCAAACCTTGCTAAATGCGCATCGAGATAGACAATGTTCTCTTTATATGCGCGCATGGTTTCAAATACGCCGTAACCACGGAATAAACCAGAATTAAAAATCTCCGCTTCTCTTTTCTTTAAAGATAGAAATCTCTTGTTCAGATAAATTCTCATTTTAGCTGATTGCCCTTAATATACCCCTGGCCTTTACCAGTGTCTCTTCATATTCGGCCTCAGGCGAAGAATCTGATACAACACCGCCGCCTACAGAAAAAGATAATTTATTTTTCTGTTTTAAGATTGTGCGGATAAGGATATTGAAATCGAGATTTCCGCAAAAACTGAGATACCCCAAAGAGCCAGTATAAATATTGCGTGGCGCCTGTTCGAGCTCGTGGATAATCTCCATGGCCCTGATTTTAGGGCAACCTGTTATGGAGCCGCCGGGAAAACAGGCCCTAATTAGGTCTAGCCCATCCATCTCTTTATGCAAAACCCCTTCAATAGTAGCAGTGGTCTGAAATACCGTCTTATATCTTTCTAGATTTCTTAAGGATTTAACTTTTATGGATGAATATTCACAAACCCTGCCCAAATCATTACGCATCAAATCCACAATCATCATGAGTTCTGCTTTATCTTTTGCGCTGTTAAGCAGTTGGTTTTCCAGACGCTCGTCTGCCTTTTGAATCGCAGAGCGTGGCCGCGTTCCCTTCATCGGCCGTGTTTGCACAATTCTATCTTTGAGGCTTAAGAAACGCTCAGGCGAAGAAGAAACAATCTGAAAATCTGTGCAGTCAAGATATGCGCTAAAACAGGCTGGGCTCTCCTGGCGTAGTTTTTCATAAATCCGGTGGGCCTTACGCTGGCTATTCACAGTAAATCTCTGGGAAAGATTTACCTGATAGATGTCTCCCTTTCCGATATAATCCTTGGCCTTATTTATCGCCTTGAAATACTCATTTTTTGTGAAATTGGATACTGGTTTAGCGCATTGCTTATCGCCCGAGGCTGGGGCTTGTTCCTTAAAACCTATTTCTGAAAGCAAGCGGATAATCTTTTTAAATCCGGCTTTATTTACGGATAGCACAAAAAGTTTATTTGTAAGATGGTCTATGGCAAGTACTGAATCATAAAAGGCGAAATAACAATCCGGAATATCTGAACTGTTTCTATAAATGTACCTGAGCCTATCCTCAAGCAAAAGGCCCAGATTATATGAGAAAAAACCCACTGCGCCGCAGAGAAAAGGCGGGCCATTCTTTAATCCTTTGATTTTATGCTTATCCAGGACCCGCCTTAACTCGCTAAAAGGATTATCATCCTTAACTTTTAATACGTAGAAAGGCTCAAATCCTAAGAAAGAATAACGGCCAAGGCTGTTATTTATCCCGCTATCTAAGAAAAAACTGTTTTTCTTCTCTTTTATAGCCTCGAATATCAGCTGAGCATCTTTATTGAAATTATAGGATTTCCAGGTGAAGTATGCCATCTAGCGCAAAGATTCTTTCTTCTTTCCTTAGATTACAATAACCTATTAAATAATATCTGTTGTTTTCATACTTTATCTCACCAGGAATAACTTCGCGCTCAGTGACCTCAACGCTAGCCCTAGAAAGATATTTTATTTTTAATTTTACCTTAAGGTCCATTGCCTCTTGGATACGGCTAAGCTTTTGATTGCGGATGTCTTCCAGATAAGGAGTATTTAAGCCAAAAAGAGTGTTAAAATTTATGAAATCATCAACGCCTTTTTCCCGAAGCAAATCCTTAAGTTTGTTAAAAACATCTATGGTCATGTATACATCTGAAAGTGCCCTGTGGTTTTGCTCTCTTTTAATGCCGAAATTTTCCGAAACATATAAAAGGCTGTAGCGCTCCAGGCCTGGCAAGAGCCTTCTGGCCATCACCAACACATCAATTACGTGAATACCTGCAGGAAAAACCTGATTTAATAACAACAACTCTTTTTTGATGAAACCCAAATCAAATATTGCATTATAAGCGCATAAAACTCCTCCGTTGATAAAACTCAAAAACTTTGGCATTACTGTTTCCATCAAAGGTGCACCTTCTAACATCGCGCTGCTGATATGATGTATCCCTAAGGCCTCCTCTGAGATCGGCCTTTTTGGGTTGATTAAACTATGGAATTCCCCCTTGACTTCATTGCCTTTTAACTTTACACAGGCGATTTCAATTATCCTATCCCCGGACTCCGGCTCTAAGCCTGTGGTCTCTGTATCAAATATTATAAATTCTATATCGTCGATATTTCGATTATCCATGTCTTTCTACAATATAAGCTGGAATCACTTTCTCTGGTTTATAAGATAGCTTTACCTGGGTGAGATTCTCTAATCCTAAATCATCCATAATATTGATATATTCGTATTTATTTAACTCTCTGGAAAATTCCCTGAAGATAAATTGGGAAACGCCTTTAATCTTTAAGTCCGCTATCTCAAACAATACGCAAAAAGTATCTGGATTTAATTCGAACCCTAAAGTATAAGCACAAATTCTGCCATTCGCCTTTACTACCCTGGCTAAAAGCCCTAGCTTGCGATAATTTGCCATGGCTAATTCTTGGGCCAAAAGGCTGTCTTTGAGCATTCCCCTGTAAACGGGATCAGCGAAGATAGATGCGCGTTCCCGCATCCATCTTTTATATAACTTAAGGCACTGTCCTCTATCTTGCGTTAACAAGGGCTCGTATTTAAACCGGTAATTCTTGATAAAATAATTATACGCCCAGCGTTTGGATTTAAAGTGATTCCCTTTTAAATCTACCAGTTTTTGCCTTGAACACAGATACTCCGAAGTCTTATAAATACAATTGTATCCCGAAGCGCGATAAAAATCTATATCCTTCTCTTCTATATTCTCAATCCGAGAAATAGCGGGGTTGGAATTAAAATTATCCATGACCTGGAAACATTTTTTAATCAGGGAAGCGGATTTAGCCTTGCCTAAAGGAGCGACATACATAAAGCAGCTGATTCTATCGCGAAAGAAAATACACAGGTTTCCTTCGATAACCGCCCAGAATATCTTAAACAAGACCTTCCAGATATAGATATTGGCAAAGGCATATGTGGAAAGGCTATGGCAATCGTATTTTAAGTATTTCTGAAAAACATACTTATCTTTTAAGCTAAGATTGTGGAATTTCATTATGGCTGTAAAGGCAGGTGGATTAAATTTACTACTGTCTTCTCCGGAAAAATACCAATAAGCTGGCGATTCTGCTGGATAAGCCTTTTAATTTTTGGCTGCTTTAAGAATTTAATTAACCCTGCGAGGTATGTTTTGAATTCTTGTTTCCCGAATATCTTTTCAATATATGGGCAATTTTTATCCACAGCCAGATAAACCTTTTCCCTTCTACTGCGCAGTAAAAAAGGATAAAGCCGGCAGTCAAACGGCCTTAAATGATAAACTGTGCAATAATTTTTATCCAGGTTAAAGAAAGGGCAGAAATAGCAGCCTTTTGAATAAACAAGCTTTGCCTTCTTTGCCTTTGGCCTTAAGCAAAGAGGAATGCCGTTTTTCTTGAATATCTCTATCTCTTTTAGCAGAAAACACGGAGACCAAAGGCTGCGGACATTGGCAAAACGGCAACAACCTTTGCATTTTAAGCAGAATTCCTGAGGTATTAATTGTTTTAGGGTTGTCAATTAAGGGAAACGATCTTTTTGAATTCTTTAAGTCTTCTGGCTATTTGCGCTAATGTAAGTTTGGCGGTCGCTTCTGTGCCAAAACCTTCAACATTAAAAGAGGCCAAGATCGTTGCGTACATAACAGCCTGTTTGATAGACTGTTCATTGATTTTCTTTGCCTTGCTCAAATAGCCCATAAAACCGCCGGCGAATGTATCGCCTGCGCCAGTAGGATCGATAACTTTTTCACTAGGATAAGCCGGCAGAGAAAACAAGAATTTATCACAATAAAACAATACGCCGTGTTCGCCTTTCTTTATCAAGACCATCTCCGGACCGATCTTATAAATGCTCCTGGCGGCTTTAATCAGATTGGATTCTCCGGAAAGCTGCCTTGCCTCGGCATCATTGGCTACGTAAATATCCACTTCTTTAAGCAGCCGCATAAGTGAACTGCGTTTATGCTTTATCCAATAATTCATGCTGTCTAAGCCAACAAATTTTGGTGCATGCATACTTTTTAAAAGCTTTCTTTGAATATCGGGATCTACGTTTGCCAGAAAGATATATTTTATTTTTCTTTGATCCTCGTGTAGCGATGGAGAAAAAGCGGACAATACCCCCAGCTCTGTTTTATGGGTAAGGGCGCAGTTCAAGTCCCCCTGATATTCCCCTTCCCAATGGAAGGTAGAGCCTTTATGCTGGATAAGGGAGGTAAGGATGAGCCCTTTTGCTCTTAAGAAATCCACATACTTATGCGGAAAATCTTCTCCGACTACCGCTACCAGATTGACCTGATTAAAAAAACGGGCGCTCATGGCAAAATGTACTGCCGAGCCGCCCAAGATATTTTTTCTGGTACCGAAAGGAGTCTTAACGGTATCGAGTGCAACTGTGCCTAAAACAAGGATGCTCATTTTCTAACCTAGCCTATCATAAAGGAAAAATTCTAAATCCGAAATCCTACATTCTAAACAAATTCCAAATCCTAATTTTCAAAATTCCAAACAATTTAGCTTGGAAAATTCTGATTTTGAATTTCGAACTTGTTTCGAATTTCGTGCTTCGGATTTCGGATTTATCCTTATTCAACAGGTATGACTATGGTCATTCCCGCTTTTAGTTTATTAGGATTTTTAATTTTTTCTTTGTTTAATTCATATATGTTCTTCCAGCGATAGCCAGCCCCGCATTGTTGCTGGGCTATCTTCCAGAGGGTGTCGCCTTTTTTAACTACATATTCTTTTGTTTCTACCTTCACTTCGCTTTCAACGCTCTTTTCTTCCTCAACTACATATTTACCTTCTTCATTTTTTTGCGCACCAGACATATCTGCTTCACCCGGAGCAGGCAGCATGACCTCTTCGACTTCTGCAATCACAAACTGGGCGTTTCTTTCTTTTTGCATACCCACAAGGTCAGAAAGCGGCGCAACTGCGTCCAGTTTGCCGCGGCTGACAATTTTGATTCTAGTCTGAGGTATTCCTTTGCTAATCATAAACTCCTTCACTATTTCAGCGCGGCGCCGGCCTAATTTGATATTATACGACTCTGGGCCGCGAACATCGCAATTTCCAGTAATCAATATATTTGAGCTCGGGTTTCTATTTAACGTACCTACCGCGTTATCCAGGATAGAAGCCGCATCCGGCCTTAAATCGCTTTTGTCATAATCGAAATAAATTTTTACATTCTTGATGATCTTTTTAATCAACAAAGAAGGCCTTAATTCCTGAGGCTTGGCCGGAGGTAGTTCTTCAGACTGATAATCGTATATAATCTTATACATGTAAATGTAGCCTCTATTTCCCCAAGGGGTAGCTGTACCGGGCTTACTTGGCCACCACCAATAACCGCCGTGCGTCGAGTCTTTTACCGGAGCCGGCTGGGCATCTGTCGGCCACCATTTAAAACTATCCTGTGTAGTCTTAAGCTCTTCTTCTCTATTGGCTTTTCTTTCTTCCAGAGGAGTGCGAATGTCCCAGGCCCAAGAATTTACACAAAATAAAACAGCTGCGAGTATAAAAAATAATTTAAATTTTATTTCTTTCACCCCACACCTCCTTTTTATTCCTTTGCTTTTTCTTGATCGTAATTTACTGCCTGAACCGGATACGGAATTATAACGCCCTCTTTCCTGTAGCGCTCATGTAACCTCTTGATAAAATTGTGCCTGATCAGATATTGATCCACAAATTCTTTAGCCCTTAAAACTACGGTAAGATTAATGCTAAAATCCCCGAATTTATTAAAACGGACTACCGGCTCAAAATTTTCTACTGCGCCGTTGGTTTCTTTCATTACCTGCTTTGCCACATCAGTCGTAATCTTCTCAACTTTATTCAAATCGCTATTATAGTGTACGCCGACTTCAACAGGAATAGATAATTCCTTGTCTGGAAGATAATAATTGGTAATGATTGACTTGATCAGTTTCTCGTTGGGCACAAGTATAACATTATTGGGCAGCATCTTAATCTTGGTTGTGCGCCAATTTATGTCTATAACATGGCCCTCTTCTCCGCTATCCAGTTTGACATAATCACCGATTTTGATTTGCCTGGCGGCAATCACATGAAACCCGGCAAAGAGATTAGAAAGCGTTTCCTGCAGTGCCAAGGCTACTGCAAGGCCACCGACTCCCAATGTAGCTAAAATAGGCGTAATAGAAATGCCTAAACTGTTCATGATGACAAGGGCGCCTATCCCGAATATTATAATTCTAGTGATGTTATGGGTAAAACTGGCTGCCGGCAAAGTTCCTTCTAATTTACCGGCGTATTGCTTTATCAGGTTGGCCACTATGTTCGAAAAAACCAGGGTTACCGAGCCTATGCCCAACACAAGAATGGCTCTGTCAAAAACACGCACCAAGCCCCCGGGGAAACTGGATACTTCCAAGGCAAGATATATGGCAAGCATGAGGCACCAGATATTAAAAGGCCCGGCGATAGCTGAAATAATAATATCATCTATCTTCGTCTGAGTGTGCTGCGCCCATCGGTCCAAACGGCTAAGCAGTATCTTTTTTAAGATTAAACCGATAAACAGGGTAACCGAGAAAACGGTTATCGGCAGAGAAAATTCTAATATCTTTCCAGATGCGATATTCAGGAACGTTTCCACTCCCACTCCTCTAATTATGCTTATTTTTATACATTCGCGGCCGCAAAACTATAGCCTTTTAGGTTGCAAATGGAGCATGACTGCTTGAATATTCCGCTTCAAGAAACCATGGGCTTTAACCTGGTAAACTTTATTATCCCACTTTTCCATGGGATTGTCAAACCTCAATAACTTAGTTAATGACTATTCATAACCGTATTTTTTAATAAACCATTTTTTAACTTTTTGCACTAAGCATAGGTAGGTAACCACCATCAAAACCAGGGCTATGAAATAAGCTGGCGGGGGAGGCACGAAACCAAAAAATTTAGCAAGGGGTGAAAATGTAATGGATATGCCTATGGCTACGATGAGGATAGAGGTGAAGATTAAGAAATTGCTAGGCCGGCTTTCAATAAAAGGAATTTTTCCCGTACGGATAATATGTATAACCAACGTCTGGGTGCAAAGGGATTCGATAAACCAACCAGTATGGAATAATGGTGCGGACGCGTGAAAAATAAATAACATAACCCCATAAGTAAGAAAATCGTATATAGAGCTAAGGGGCCCTATGATAACCATGAATTTCTTTATATATTGCACGTTCCAGGGCCTTGGTTTCATAATATAATCTTTATCCACTTCATCTGTAGGTATAGCCACCTGGGATAAATCATAAAGAAAATTATTCAGCAATATCTGTATTGGCAACATCGGCAAAAATGGCAAAAACATGCTTCCGCCGGTCATGCTAAACATATTGCCAAAATTTGAGCTGGAGCCCATCTTGATGTATTTGACGATATTGCCAAAAGTCTTTCTTCCTTCTTTG
>Ga0209048_10006429_pt1 | contig 10996 bp, 13 predicted proteins | sample FrelakmetCRP12CR_FD_187146 | JGI IMG/M metagenome (GOLD analysis project Ga0209048, IMG submission 187146) | Freshwater lake sediment microbial communities from the University of Notre Dame, USA, for methane emissions studies - CRP12 CR (SPAdes)... | ecosystem: Environmental > Aquatic >... | reverse complement strand
CGCGGAGCGCGCGTTCGAAGCCGCGTGCTGCCGGCTGCGCGCGCGCCGCTTCGTCAACCACGCCGAAGGGACGCGCAACCTGCGCGCTGATGACCTCCCCGGCCTTGGTCGCAATGATCTGCGCGAGGATGTCGCTCCGGGTCAAAGGACCCCCTCGCTCGCGGCCAAAGGAAGCCTGGCCGCTGCGCTGCCCCCAACGGGGGAGCAATACGCGCCGCGGGGCAGTGCCGCGAGCAGCCGGCGAGGGGCCCCGCGACGCGGGGATCGACGGCAAATGCGAGTCGGCACACGAGGCCGGCTCTCGCCGCAACGGGCCAGTTCACAGATCCAAGGAGGCCAAGGCCCGGTGGCGCTCATCATGTATTTGTCCTGAGCTTCTGCGTTGCCGCCACGAACGCATCGAGTTTGCCCTTCGCCGCACCGCTTGCGATCGCTTCACGCGCGCGCACGATGCCGTCGGCGATCGACGACGCGATGTTGGCCGCATAAAGCGCCGTACCGGCATTCAGCGTCACGATCTCGCGCGGCGTGCCTTCGACATTGGTCAGGGCTTCAAGCAGCATTTCCTTCGATTCCGTGGCGTCCTTGACCTTCAGGCCGCGATTGGATTTCATCGACAGGCCGAAGTCTTCCGGGTGGATTTCGTATTCGCGGATTTCGCCGTGCTTCAGTTCTCCGACCATCGTGGCCGCGCCGAGGGAGACTTCGTCCATGCCGTCGCGGCCGTAGACAACCAGCGCGTGCGAACTGCCCAGCTGTTTCAGTACGCGGATGTGGATGCCGACCAGGTCCTGGTGGAACACGCCGATCAGCTGGTTCGGCGCGCCCGCCGGGTTGGTGAGCGGGCCCAGGATATTGAAGATCGTACGTATGCCCAGTTCCTTGCGCACCGGTCCCGCGTGCTTCATCGCCGAATGATGGTTGGGCGCGAACATGAAGCCCACGCCGGTTTCGGCGATGCACGTGGCGACCTGGGATGGCGTCAGCATGATGTTGGCGCCGAGCGCCTCGAGGACGTCGGCGCTTCCCGACTTGGACGACACCGAGCGGCCGCCGTGCTTGGCCACGCGCGCGCCTGCGCCCGCGGCGACAAACATCGACGCCGTCGAGATATTGAACGTGTGCGAGGAATCGCCGCCGGTGCCGACGATGTCGACGAGGTGCTCGCGGTCGGGCACGTCCACCTTGGTCGAGAGTTCGCGCATCACCTGCGCCGCGGCGGCGATTTCGCCGATCGTTTCCTTCTTGACGCGCAGGCCCGTGGTCAGCGCCGCGATCATCACCGGCGACACCTCGCCCCCCATGATCTGCCGCATCAACGAGAGCATCTCATCGTGAAAGATTTCACGGTGCTCGATCGTGCGCTGCAGCGCTTCCTGGATTGTGATCGACATGGGGTTCCTAGGGTTGCAGTTCGCGGACACGCCGCCGCGTGAGGTCGACGCGGCATCCCAGGGCGGCCTGGTCGGCGCCGTTGCCGCTCGCGTAAAGGGCCTTGACGTAATCGCACTGCAGTTTCCGATAATCGGCGAAAGCGCGCATGGATTTGGCCAGCGCGGCGTTGGCACCGGGTCGACCGGTGATCGTGTCGAGCTCGCGCGCGTGGGTTCCGGCAACGCCTTCGGCATTGCGCAGTGACGCCTGCGCCTCCCCGTCGGCGTCGACCAGGCATCGGGTCACCGCGGCATGATCGCCCGCGCCCTGGCAGTCGTCGAGTGCACCTGCAGCCGCGGGTACCGCGAATCCCAGCAGGATTGTCGCCATCATGGCCAGGGCCGGTTTCATGACTTTCTCTCCAGAAAATTGGCGAGCAGACGCTTGCCGTGTTCGGTCAGGATTGCCTCCGGATGGAATTGCACGCCCTCGACCGCATACTGCCGATGGCGCACACCCATGATCTCGCCGTCCTCCGCGGTTGCGGTGACCTCCAGCTCCTCTGGCAGGCCCGCCCGCTCGATCGCCAGCGAATGGTAACGCGTCACCGCGAAGGGCGCAGGCACCCCTGCGAACACGCCGCGGCCGTCGTGCATGACCGGCGAAACCTTGCCGTGCATCACCCGTTGCGCGCGCACGATGCGGCCGCCGAACGCCTGCCCGATGGCCTGGTGGCCCAGACACACGCCCAGAATCGGGATGCGACCGGCAAGGCGCTGGATGAGCGGCACCGAAATGCCCGCCTCGTTCGGCGTGCACGGCCCGGGAGAGACGACGATGTGGGTCGGTGCCATCTGTCCGACGTCGTCCACCGTGATGGCGTCATTGCGGAACACCCGCACGTCGGCACCCAACTCGCCAAGGTATTGCACCAGGTTGTAGGTGAAGCTGTCGTAGTTGTCGAGCATGAGGAGCATTGCTCAGCTTTCCTCGTCCAGGCCCTGCTGCACCATTTCCGCCGCGCGCAGGACTGCGCGGAGCTTGCTCAGCGTTTCCTGCCACTCGCCCTCGGGTGACGAATCGTGCACGATGCCGCCGCCCGCCTGCGCATAGAGGATTCCGTCCTTCAGCACGGCGGTGCGCAGCGCGATCGCCGTGTCCATGTCGTCCTGAAAGCTGATGTAGCCGACGGCGCCGGAGTAGATGCCGCGCTTGGTCGGTTCCAGTTCGTCGATGATCTCCATCGCCCGCACCTTCGGGGCGCCGCTCACGGTGCCCGCCGGAAAGGTCGCGCGCAGCACGTCGATGCTGTTGAGCCCGGGTTTAAGGACACCTTCCACATTGGACACGATGTGCATCACATGCGAGTAGCGCTCGATCACCATCTGGTCGGAGACGTGCACGGTGCCGGTTGCGGCGACGCGTCCGACGTCGTTGCGCCCCAGGTCGAGCAGCATCACGTGCTCGGCGATTTCCTTGGGATCGTTGGCCAATTCGTGCGCGAGCGCCTCGTCGGCGTCGCGGGTCCGACCGCGCGGGCGCGTTCCGGCAATCGGACGCAATGTGATCGCCGAACCTTCCTTGCGCACCAGGATCTCCGGCGACGCGCCGACGACGTGGAAGTCGCCGAAGTCGTAATAGAACATGTACGGCGACGGGTTGAGCGAACGCAGTGCGCGGTACAGTGACAGCGGCGGCGCGGCGAACGGCATCTTCATCCGCTGCGAGATCACCGCCTGCATGATGTCGCCGGCCGCGATGTATTCCTTGGTCCGCGCCACGGCCGCCTTGTAACCCGCTTCGCCGAATTCGCTCGCTGCGCGCGTGACCTCCGACGCCGTGCCGAAGGGAATCGCCACCGGTTCGCGCAATTTGTGCCGCAGCTCGGTGATTCGCGCCGCGGCTCGCGCATACGCGTCCGGCGCCGCCGGATCGGCATAGACGATCAGCGAAATCCTGCCGCCCAGATTGTCGACCACCGCGAGCTCCTCGGTCAGCAGGAGCAGCATGTCCGGAATGTCGGCCAGTCCGGGGGTCGGCGGCTTGACCGAATGGGCGAGGCGCGACTCGATGTGGCGCACGGTGTCGTAGCCGAAGTAGCCGGCCAGCCCGCCGCAAAAGCGCGGCAGGCCTGGCAACGGTGCAGCACGAAATCGTTCACGGAAGGACTGGATGAAGGCCAGCGGGTCCCCTTCGTGGGATTCGCTGACCCCGCCATCATCTTCGACTTCGGTGCGGCGACCCCGGACGCGCAGCCTGACCTTGGCCGGCAGGCCGATGAACGAATACCGCCCGAATCGCTCGCCGCCGACCACGGATTCCAGCAGGAACGTATAGCGCGCAGCCGCAAGTTTGAGATAGAGCGAAAGCGGCGTATCGAGGTCCGCAAACGTCTCGAGCACGAGCGGGATGCGGTTGTAGCCCTGGGCGGCGAGGGCGCGGAATTCGGCGGCGGTGATCATGCTTCGACCTTCTTGCTTCGGAACAGTCTGTCAACAGGGGCGTCGCTTGGAATCGATGCGCGCGACGCGAACGCGCAGGATCAGGAGGGGCGCTGCCAGCGCCACTCGCCCTTGCGCCACTCCCCCGTGCCGACGGGGAGGGTGTTGCGGTTCCGGTGGTCGAAGTTCACGATTGAAATCGAAGAGTCGGTTCGAGGCGCTCAAGCCCGCCGGATCCAATCGGCGACGGCTGCGAGCGAATCGACTATACCATCGGCCGCGAGGCGTTGCACAGGGAGACCCTCGCTGTAGCCATAGGGCACGACCACGACCGGACTGCCGGCTGCACGGGCGGCGTCGACGTCGTTGCGTGAGTCACCGACCATCATCATGCGCGCCGGAGCGACCCCGAGCCGGTTCGCCGCGAGCAGAAGCGGAGCCGCATGGGGCTTCTTGGCGACGGCATCGTCTCCCCCGACGAGGATTTCGAAATACTCCGCAATGCCGGCATGCACCAGGTGCGGCCCCACGAAGCGGGTCGCCTTGTTGGTGACCACCGCCATCCGGAAACCCGCTTGTTGCATCCGGTCGAGACCGGCCACCACGCCCGGAAAGAGTTGCGTCTGCCGTCCCAGTATCGACGCGTAGAACTGCTGGTAGCGCGGCAGCAGATCCTCGAGTTCACCGTCGCGGGGGTGCGCGCCGCGCGCGCGCGTCAGCGCCCGGGCGAGGAGGTCCGCCACGCCTTTTCCAACCATTGCGCGCACGGCGTCGACCGGCAACGGTGGGAGCCCCTGCTCGCCGAGCAGCATATTCACCGCCGCCGCAAGATCGTGAACCGTGTCGAGCAGCGTGCCGTCCAGATCGAAGGCGACGGCGTCGACGGCAAAGACGCGGCGCCCTCCGGCGCTATCCAACCTTGGCCAGCGCCGCGCGCATTGCGGTGATCGTGGCGCGGTAATCGGGCGCCCCGAAGATGGCGCTGCCGGCGACGAACGTGTCGGCCCCGGCCTGCGCGATTTCGGCGATGTTGTCGACCTTCACGCCACCGTCGACCTCGAGCATGATCGGCCGTCCCGTGCGCTGCTGCGCCATGTCGACCAGCTTGCGTGCGGCGCGCAGCTTTTCCAGCGCGTGGGGAATGAACGACTGGCCGCCGAATCCCGGATTGACCGACATGATGAGCACGAGATCGAGCTTGTCGATCACATGCATCAGCCAGTCGAGCGGCGTGGCCGGATTGAACACGAGTCCCGCTGCGGCGCCATGGTCGTGAATAAGACCGATCGTGCGGTCGACATGTTCGGAGGCCTCCGGGTGGAAGCTGATGATCGATGCGCCCGCCTTGGCGAAGTCCGGCACGATGCGATCCACGGGCTTCACCATCAGATGCACGTCGATGGGTACAGTCGTGTGCGGCTTGATCGCCGCGCACACCAGTGGCCCGATCGTCAGGTTCGGCACGTAATGGTTGTCCATCACGTCGAAGTGGATCATGTCCGCGCCGGCCGCAACGACCGCACGCACCTCCTCGCCCAGCCGCGCAAAATCGGCGGACAGCAATGACGGCGCAATCCTGAGGGTGGTGGGCATGGAGCTATAATCCAAGTGAGTGAGTCGGGCTGAAAGTGACCGAGCTAAGCATGGCTGACAGCAAGCGCTACGAGATGACGGTGGAGCCGGTGGCCAGGTTCCTCGCGGAACAGTCCGATCCGGCGAAGAACCAGTACGTCTTTACCTATACGATCACGATCACCAACACCGGGGAGATTGCGGCCCAGCTGGTGAGCAGGCACTGGATCATCACCGACGGCGACCACAAGGTTCAGGAGGTCAAGGGCCTGGGCGTAGTCGGGCAGCAGCCGATGCTCAAGCCCGGCGAATCCTTCGAATACACGAGCGGCGCCTCCATCCCGACCGCCGTGGGCACCATGCAGGGGACCTACCAGATGATGGCCGAAGACGGAAAGGCCTTCGCTGTGCCGATCCCGCTGTTCACGCTCTCCGTGCCGCGGACGCTGCACTAGTACCCCGACCCCTGGGTTTGTGCACATGCCGAGAATCGATCCCGCACGCCGAGTGCGCGAAGCGAACCGCAGCCATAGCACTTGCTATTGCGAGGATGAGCGACAAAGCGATCGGAGATGCGGGTCGATTCGAACATAGCGAAACCTAGGGGTCGGGGTACTGGGGTTCCGCCTTCGGCGTCGGCGCAACGCCGGGCTTTGCGGCGCGCGGCGGTTTCTTGAGCGGCGCCATGGTCCACCACACGATGGCGATGCCGGCCGCCAACGCGAAGAGCGCCTCGATGAAAAACCATTCCATGGCCTTGACCTTTCCCCGCGTGATGCGCGCCAACGCGGTTGCCTTCGCGCTGTGCTGCATGCTGTTCGCCGGCTGTCAAACGGCCCCCGTGCCCGTGACACCGCCTACCCCGGTGTCGCCGACCGTTCCCGCACCGGCGGCACCGCCCCGACCAATCTTCACGCCGTCTGCGTGGACTGAAATTCCCGGCTGGAACAGCGATCCTGTCGACGCCGCATGGCCCGCGTTCCGCATCGGCTGCCGCGCGTTGCTGGCCGACCCGAAAACCCAGCCTCTCTGGCAACGGCCATGCGCCGATTCGGAATTGGTGGATCCAGCCAGCGCCACCGCCACCCGCACGTTCTTCGAGTCCCATTTTATCCCATACCGCGTTGCGGACACCGAAGGCCGCGACGTCGGTCGCGTCACCGGATACTACGAACCGCTGCTCAAAGGCTCGCGCGAGCGTACGGCGCAGTTCACCGTGCCCTTGTACGCGCCGCCCGACGACCTGTTGACCGTGGACTTGGCCGACCTGTACCCGGAATTGAAGGACAAGCGGGTGCGCGGCCGCGTGGACGGGAGGAAGGTCGTGCCGTATTGGACACGCGCGGAAATCGAGCGTGGCGCGACGCCGCTATCCGGCAAAGCGCTCGTGTACGTCGCGGATCCGGTCGAGGCCTTCTATTTCGAAATCCAGGGTTCGGGTCGCATCGAATTCGCCGACGGGACGGTGCTTCGCCTGGGGTACGCCGACCAGAACGGCCACCCCTACCGATCCATCGCGCGCGTGCTGATCGAACGCGGCGACCTGCCGCGCGAGCGCGCGTCGATGCAGGGCATCAGCGCGTGGGCCAAGGCGCATCCAGTCGAAACGCGCGCGCTGCTCGACGAGAATCCAAGTCTTGTGTTTTTTCGCGAAGTGCCGGCGCCGCCACCGGGCTCGCCCGATGCGCGGATCGACGGACCGATCGGGACGCTCGGCGTGCCGCTGCTGGCGGAACGCACGATTGCCGTCGATCCGCGTGCCATTCCCCTCGGCGCGCCCGTATTCCTCGCCACGACCCTGCCGCTGTCGAAAACGCCGCTGGAGCGACTCGTGATGGCCCAGGACACCGGCGGCGCCATCCGGGGCGCCGTGCGCGCCGATTATTTCTGGGGGTTCGGCCCGCAGGCGGGGCGCGAAGCCGGCCGCATGCTGCAGGACGGACGGATGTGGCTGCTGTGGCCGAAGGGTGCCGACCCCCCGGCGCGTTAGGACGTTTCCGCCAGCACGTCCTCGGCCTGCTTGTCGGCGTGATACGACGAGCGCACCAGCGCGCCGACGGCCGCGTGCCGGAAGCCCATCGCCTGCGCCTCTCGCTCGAACATGGCGAAAATCTCCGGATGGACGTAACGCAGCACCGGCAGATGCCCCGCGGTCGGCTGCAGGTACTGGCCGATGGTGAGCATGTCGATGCCGTGCGCGCGCATGTCGCGCATGACCGCGAGTATCTCGTCGTCCGTCTCGCCCAGACCCACCATCAGTCCGGACTTGGTCGGAATGGCGGGGAACTGCGCCTTGAAATCGCGCAGCAGCGAAAGCGAGTGCGCGTAGTCCGAGCCCGGCCGCGCCTGCCTGTACAAGCGCGGAACCGTCTCGAGGTTGTGGTTCATCACGTCCGGCGGAGCCTCGCGCAGCACCGCCAACGCGCGGTCGAGCCGGCCGCGAAAGTCGGGCACGAGCACCTCGATCTGAGTGCCCGGCGAATGCTCGCGTACCGCGCGTATGCAGGCGACAAAATGCTGCGCGCCGCCGTCGCGAAGGTCGTCGCGGTCCACGCTGGTGATCACGACGTATTTGAGTTTGAGCGCAGCGATCGTCCTGGCGAGGTTGATCGGCTCCTCGGCATCGAGCGGCAGCGGCCGCCCGTGTCCGACGTCGCAGAACGGGCAGCGCCGGGTGCAGATGTCGCCCATGATCATGAACGTCGCCGTGCCCTTGCTGAAGCACTCGCCGATGTTCGGGCACGATGCTTCCTCGCACACCGTGTGCAGTTTGTGCTCGCGCAGGATGCTCTTGATCTCGGCGAACCGCGGCGACGTGGAAGCGCGCACGCGGATCCATTCGGGCTTGGGCAGGCGTTCCGCCGCAATCACCTTGATAGGGATTCTCGCGGTCTTGGCCGCGCCCTGGTGCTTGACGCCGGCGGCATTGGCCGGTGCGCTGGCGTCAGTGCTGTCCGTGGTCATCGACGCGTCAATTGCCTGGCAAGCATGGGGGCCAATTCCGCGCCCGCCTTCTCGAGCGTTCGCGCGACGCCAAGGTCGGCGAGTTGGGTGACCGCGAGGCCGGGAAAGCCGCAGGGGTCGATATCGGCGAAAGGTGCGAGATCCATCGCGATGTTCACCGCCAGTCCGTGATAGGTACAGCCATTGCGCACTTTAAGCCCCAGCGCCGCGATCTTGGCCTCGACACCCGCCGGCGTGACATAGACACCCGGTGCGGAAGGCTTGCCGAAAGCGGAAACCCCAACGGAATCAAGCCATTGTACCACCGACGCCTCAATGCGCCGGACCATGTCGCGAACCCCGAGCTGCGCGCGCTTCAGATCGAACAGTGTGTAAACGATGAGTTGGCCGGGGCCGTGATAGGTGATCTGTCCACCGCGGTCGACCTTGATCGCCGGAATGCCGTTGTCGCGCAACAGGTGCTCGCGGCGTCCCGCCAATCCCAGCGTGTACACCGGCGGATGCTCGGTGAGCCAGATTTCATCGGGCGTGGTCGCGTCGCGTGCATCCGTGAATGCCTGCATCGCCCGCCACGTCGCTTCGTAATCGGTGCGGCCGAGGGAACGGATCGTTGCGTCCCCTGCGGGCTCGGTGCGGATCCGCGTCATGACCGGTTGATCCACAGGTCGGCCGGAAATTCGTGTTCCTCCGGCGCCAGCGCGTGGGTGCGCTGCCAGACGACACGGTCACGCGATACCGACAGCATCCACGTCTGCTGTTCGAGCGGCGAACGGCGCGCAAACGCCGACGGACTCAGCACGGCGCAGCATCCGGCATGCTGCGGGTCGCGCACGGATTCATAGCGAATGGCGCCGATGCCGGCCTCCCGCGCGATCGCGCCGAAGCGCTGGCATCCGCTGTAGTCGTCGGGTTTCGTCCACTCTGCGCGATCGCGTCGAAATGGCGGCTCGCGCAGGTCTACCGCCTGTGTGGCGAGTTTCACCCGGAAAATGGTTTGTGGCCTGGACGGCATCGAAGCCAACGCCGGCACGTCGAGCAGATGCCGCCAGCGCCAATAGCCCAATTCAGCGCACGCGGTGCGGCGAGCGTCGGCCGCATAGAACACGCCCGCATCGTTGGTTCCGCGAAAGCGCGAACCTCCGGGCGGAGGCGCATAACGAAAGGGCGTGAAGAGAAGATAGTGCAGTCGCGCGGCGCTTTCGGGGATGGGCGGCTTGCCCTCTTCCAGCAGGCTTTCCAGCACATGCTGCTCGGCGAGGGTGTCGACGAGCGCCCGGGTCGACACCACGTGCTGCGCCTCGACCGCGCGCCAGAGCAAGCCCTGGAACGGCGCCGCGCTAGAGGCGACCGCGCGCGGCGTCCAGGTACGTGACGACACGCACCATCCCTTCGACGGAGCGCAGCAAGTCCTTGGGACGGGCCGCCAAGGCCAGGTTGGTGCTGGCAAGCCACGTGCGCGCCGTCTCCTCGTGCCCCCACAGCGCGTCCAGCGACCGGAAGATGCGGACGAGCAATCGGGCCAGCTCCCATTCCTTGGCTCGCTCAGGCGAGAGTAAGTACTTGCCTGCAAATAGCCTGGAGGCCGTCGCCTCCGAGACGCCCAACGCTGCGGAGACGTCGCGCTGCGAGAGATCGAGCAGTCTCGCCGCGCGCACCGCAGCCTTGCTCAGCACGGCGGCTTCCGACAGCGGAAGGGGAAGCGAATGCGGAAGGACGTTCATGAGGAAAGTATTCTACCACAATCTTGCCTCAGCAAAGCTCTGGCCGCAGCCGGTTCCGAGGGCGCGACCCGCCCTACAACACCATCTTCACCATCGGATGCGCGACCAGCTCCCGATACAGATCATCGAGCTGTTCCCGCGAGTTGGCATTGATCGTCGCCGTGAACGACAGCCAATTGCCCTCCTTGGACGCGCGCATCTCCAGCGCCGACGGATCGAAATCCGGCGCGTGCTTGCCTACGACATCGGCGACGGCCTGCGCGAATCCGTCCTGCGTGCGTCCCATGATCTTGATCGGAAACGTGCACGGAAAAGTAAGCGCGGACTCGCGTTCCTCCGTGTGCAGGGCATCGAGGGCGGCGTCGGTCTTGGTCATGGCGGTCTCCGGGCGGGGTCCCGTATTGCTCAGCTATGCACCGAGCCGGGGAATCCCGTCAATATGCGGGCAGCAAGCGCTTGTTGCAACCCGCGCCGCGCCTCGACCTCAGCCGTCGTACATGTAATCGCGGGTGAGCGGGCGCGGCAGCCGGCCGTCAGGCCCAGGCCTGCCCGCCAGCACCTGCCACAACGACAGCCAGCCGCGGTCGAACGCGTGCGCCGACCCGGCCATGTAGATGCGCCAGATCCGATATCTCTCGTCGCCGACCTCTGCCCGCGCGGAAGCGGCATGGGCCTCGAGCCGATGGAGATCTCGCTCGAGGAAGAGGCGAACCCCGAGCTCGAAGACATGCAGCGGCGCTTGCGTGTCTGCGCGGCGTTGACACTCCCGGTCTTCGTGATCGCGATGTCCGACGTGATCCCCGGGCAGCCGCTCCAGCACGCGGCGGGCGCGATGCTCTCCTGGATCCAGCTCGCGCTCTCGGCGCCCGTCGTGCTGTGGGGAGGAAGGCCCTTCTTCGCGCGCGGCCTCGCCTCGCTCCGGAG
>Ga0209048_10006428_pt1 | contig 10996 bp, 10 predicted proteins | sample FrelakmetCRP12CR_FD_187146 | JGI IMG/M metagenome (GOLD analysis project Ga0209048, IMG submission 187146) | Freshwater lake sediment microbial communities from the University of Notre Dame, USA, for methane emissions studies - CRP12 CR (SPAdes)... | ecosystem: Environmental > Aquatic >... | reverse complement strand
CGGGCGATTCCCGCCGGTATTCGCCGATGCCATCGGTCGGGTGGTACGGGCAATGATAGACGCGAGCGATGCTGATCCCGCGCACGTTGAACTGATCGAGCATCCATTCGGTGAGCGTCTGAAAGTCCTGCTCCGTGTAATAGCCGCGGCCGATGCCGGCCTGATTGGTGACGATGATGGGCAGCAAACCGACCCCCTGCGCCGCGCGACACAGTTCGAAGATGCCCGGAAGGAACTCTATGTCCGCAATGCGCCAGACGTGCTTCTTGTCGACGTTGATGACGCCGTCGCGGTCGAGAAAGAGCGCCTTGGTCCGCACTCGTAATTTCAGTGGCGTCATCCGCGGCGCGGGCCGGGATCCGATCCGCCGAACGCTCTTAAAGTACGCGGATCACGGTTTCGGCGACGGCGCCTGACCTTCGCCCATTTTCTCGAGGTAGGTAGCACAAACCCGGGTCGTTCCCTGCACGTCGATCTTCACGATATTGTCTTCGCGCGTGGTGCGCGCCGTCACCTGGCAGTTGCCGAACCGATTCCAGTAATATGACCTCACTTCGCCCTGAATGGAAGTCGTGTCGAACGGGCCGAGCGCAGTGATCAGCTCGGACACGTTGCGGTTCTCCCAGCGCGTGACAGTGGTGGACGAAATTTCGAGCTGCTGATGAGCGCAGGCGCTTAGCCAGACGGCGACGGCGACGATAAGGTACCAAGAGCGCATGGCTATCCCCGGCATTTTCCAACTCACAGCATATAGCGTTGTGCAAATATCGGCTATACCCGCCCGCCGACGCCAGCCAGGAAAGAGCCAAGCATGGCGGTGCGATGGCTGAAGTGACGTTGCCCACGGCACCAGTGACGCCCGCATGGGTTGAACGGATGGGCTTGCGTCGTTGGTGCGCAATCTCCGGCGATCATCCCGACCTTGGAATGCCGCCTACTGCGCCGGGGACACGCTACCTGATCGATACCGATCCCGCGCGCGATCCCGGGCTGAATCCTCCGCGCACGATCAAGGAGCGGTTGCGGCGGATGGTCGGCCGCGAACCCAAGTCGCCCTGGCACGGTGTGGCGGGGTTCAGCGCCATCACCGAGGGGTGGAATGGCGCCGCCTACGCGTCGCGCTATGGAGCCAGCGGATCGATGATCGTTTTCGGCGGCGGACACAACGATTATTTCGGCTCGGACGTCCATGCCTTCGACCTGGCTTCCCGCGAATGGCGACGGATTGCCGATGGTTACGTTGCTGGTGGCGGCGATGCATACGGAGCGGGCGCGCGCTACCCGGACTCGGTGTACCCGGATGGTTCGCCGCTGCCGCCGCACACCTACGACTATGTGCAGTATGACCCCGTAGGCAATGATTATGTGCTGTTCAAGGGGCAGACCGAGTTGGGGCCGTACGTCAAGGCTGTCGCCATAGCGCATCTGTTCAACCTGGACACGCTGGCTTGGCGGCATGGTCCGCGGCATCCAACTGCGATCCTGAATTCGGGGGGCTGGACCACCTGGGATGCGTCGCGGCGCATGGTCTGGGGCCACTCCGGCGATGATGGCGAGGGGAATGCATTCATCGGCTTCAGCCCGGACGGTGCCAACGCAGACGGCACGTTTGGGCGGTGGTCCGACCACTTTCCGAACAAGCTGCCCGGGCTCGCCAATCACAACGCGATGCAGATCGATCCCCCGCGCGACATCATCGTCGTGTCGGTGCATGCCCGCGACGCGCTGTATGCGATCGATCCCGCCAACCCGACGCGCGAAATCGTGCGGCTCAAGTCTGCCGGATCCAAACCAGTGTTGCGTCCGTACGCGGCACTGGGTTATGCGCCCAATGTCGATCGCCTCGTCTACTTTTCACCGCTGGACCGGGGAATCGTGCACACGATCGCCTCGCCGCGCGGGCAGGCGTCGCGCGATAACTTCGTCGAGCCTTGGACCTGGTACGCGTGCACGCCCGAGGACCAAACGCTCGACCCGATCCGGGATGCGGCGAGCCGCTCGCACTATCCGGTGAATCTGCCGCAGACCTTCGGGCGGTTTCGAATTGCCTCGTTCGGCGCGATCGATCTGGCAGTTCTCGTGCGCCATGTCGATAGTCCCGTGTACGCGATGAGGCTCACCTGAGTCCGCGCGGACATTGGAGTAGCGTGCAGGCGCGACGCATCCTGAGCCGCTTGCTTCTGGCAGCGCCTGCCCGCGTCCGGGTTCAGCGCGTAAGGCGCCGAGAAGAAAGAATCTCCTGGGCCTTTGCGTAGTCTTCGGGAATGCCGATGTCGATGAATAGCCCTGCCACGGGAAACGCAAGCGGTCGGATACTCCGGACCTGGGGCACGAGCACGTCCTGCTCAAACGAAAATGCGCCGCGCCCGGGCAAGCGATCGCGCAGCTCGGCTGCGAGTATGTATGTCCCGCCGTTGATCAGGCCAGGACCGGACTGCCCCTTTTCGCGAAAGCCCTGCACGATGCTGTTGGACACCTCAAGCGCGCCGTAGCGCGCGACATCGGGCACTGCGCAGACCGCGAGGCTCAGTTGTGCGCCCGCGCGCGCATGCGCGTCGAGCATGGCGCGGCAATCGAGCTCGAGATAGGTATCGCCGTTCAATACGAAGACGTCGCGCGCATGGGCCCGTTCGCACGCTAACCGTATCGCACCGCCGGTGCCGAGCGGCTCGCTTTCCACGGAGTAAGCAAGTGCGAGCCCGTGATACTCGTTGCCAAAGTACGAGTGGATCGTGTCGTGGCGGTAACCTGCGGCGAGAACGGCGAGGTCAAAGCCGCCGGCGACCAGTTGATCGAGAACGTACGTCAGGAACGGACGGCCCCGGACCGGCGCCATGGGCTTGGGAACGTCGCCCACGACGCCCCGCAGGCGGGTACCGAGACCGCCCACGAGGACGATCGCCTTCATTACGACGTCTTTGGAAACAATTGCGCTTCGATGATTTGGCAGATGGCGTGTCCGATCGCGATGTGGCCCTCCTGGATGCGCGGCGTCGAGTCCGACGGCACGCGCAGCAAGTAGTCGCAGCGCCCCGGCATCGGTCCACCCGCACGTCCGGTCATGCCGACCGTGGTCAACCCCTTGTGGCGCGCAACGTCCAGCGCCAGGAGGATGTTGGGCGAGCGGCCGGACGTGGAAATGCCGAAAAACACGTCGCCGGCGCCTCCCACTGCCTCGATCTGGCGCGCAAACAGGCGCTCGTAGCCGTAGTCGTTCCCGATTGCGGTAAGCGCTGACGTGTCGGTGGTCAATGCGAATGCGGGCAGCCCGGGCCGATCATACGCATAGCGGCTGACGAGCTCAGCGGCCAAATGCTGGGCGTCAGCTGCGCTGCCGCCATTGCCGGCGAACAGAAGCTTGCGGCCATTGCGAATCGCTGCCACGCAGGCGCCGGCGATCGTCCCGATCGTGCCGACGAGCTCGGCGTCCGCCGCCATGACTTCGAAATTGCGGGCGGTCTCGCGCAGCTGGTCCGCGATGCACTGCAAAGGCGTGCCCGTCAATAGATCTTCCATCCCTGCGTCCCGTACTTGGTGAAATGACACGTATAGATCTGGCCGCGAGTCTGCCGCAGCGCACGGATGACCTCCATGCGCCGTACCGGATCGACCAGCATCATCATGAACCCTCCGCCGCCCGCGCCCGAAATCTTGCCCGCCCGCATTCCGGCCTTGGTCGCGAGTTCGTAGATCTCGTCGATCTGCGGATTCGAGATGCTCTTCGCCATTTGTTTCTTGGCTTCCCATCCGGCCTGGACCGATTGCACCAGCCGCTCGAAGTCGCCCTTGAGCAAGCTTTCCTTTATGGCGATGGCCTCGGCCTTGAGTGCGTGCATGGCGTCGATGGCGGTGATCTCGTTGCGTTCGACGTTTGCCGACTGCTCGTCGATGATTTTGGCGGATTCGCGGGAGACACCGCCGAAATACAGCAGCAGTGACGCCTCCAGCTCCGAGATGATCCAATTCTTGATGCGCAATGGATTGACCACCACGCGTTCTCCGGGCAGGAACTCTATGAAGTTGAAGCCGCCAAAGGTTGCCGCGTACTGGTCCTGGCGGCCGCCGGAGAGGCCGACGTCGATGCGCTCGATTTCGTAGGCGAGCTGGGCGATGTCGTACTCCCCGAGCGGCAGATTCAGCCATTCGCCGAAGGCCTTGATCATCGACACCACCAGCGTCGACGAAGAGCCCAGCCCGGAGCCAGGCGGCGCATCGGTGTGCGTCGTCATCACCAGCGGCAGCGGACGGCCGCCGTTGAAGTCGCGCACGATGCGGTTGTAGACGCCCTTGTGCAGATTCAGCTGGCCATCGAGCGGGAGATACGGCGTGGCTTCGCCCTCCCACGTCTCCTGGCGGTCGGCGGCGGTGAATCGCACCAGATTCTGGTCGGGGCGGGGTTCGATCATCGTATAGGCGTACATGTCGATCGTGGCATTCAGCGTCAGGCCACCGTAGCGATCGCAATACGGAGACACATCGGTCCCACCGCCGCCCAAACCGAGCCGCAGAGGTGCCCTGGACCGGACGATCATCTTCGGCATGTCACCCTGCTTTGTCGAGTCCTAGGGACGGATTCCCAGACACAGCGGCAAATCCCGCGGGTGTGTCTTTATCGCGCCGTGCTGAGGTGGCAGCCACCGGTGCTACGCGGCGACCCGACTTCGGATCATCGTCCATCCAGCGATTGAGCATGGTCTTGAGCTGCCCCGCGGTCTCGGGATATCGATCGACGACGTTGCGCAGGCATCCCGGGTCCTCGCGAATGTTGAACAGCCGGTAGGTGGCACCATCGGTGAGCGGCTGGTAGGTGAGCTTCCAGTCACCGACCCGTACCATGCGATCCTTGGCGGCAATAATGCTGTCGACGTACTTGCGCTTGAGCGAGATCATGCCGATGCGCTTGTCCGGCACCTCCAGCAGTTCGGGCAAGTGCGGATAGCGCAGGTGGTTAGCGGGGGTGCCGGGCAGATCGGTGAGCCAAACGCCGGTTTCATTGAACGCGGGCAGCTCTGCGGACAGTGCCTCGCCGCGCATCAAGGGCGCAAGCGATATGCCCTGCATGCATGCCGGGGCAGGCAACCCGGCGAGCTCCAGCAGCGTCGGCGCGACATCCACCGTCCGCACGACCTGCGTCACCTTGCGCGGTTCCCTGAGCCTGGGATCGGCGATGATGATCGGAACGCGGGCCGAGAAATCGCCGATGGCGGAGTTGCCCTGGCCCCACGTTTCGTGCTCGAAGAATTCGAAGCCATGGTCGCTGAAGACGACGACGATGGTGTTGTCGCGCAGATGGCTGGCATCCAGATAGGCGAGGACGCGCGCGACCTCGTCATCGAAGTTCCTGACGCAGCCGTCGTACAGATCGATGACCTGCTCGAGGTCGAATTTCGATTTCGGCTCGGCCTGCGCGCGAATGATCTCCCACGGGTCGCGCAGCTTGGCCATGATGAATTTCGATTCTCCACGGTAGGCGGGATCGGAGTAAAGCGAGTAGTAGGGGTATTTCGACGTGAATGGCGGGTGTGTCGTCGCCATGAACGAGACCAGGAAGAACGGCGCGTCTTCCTGCGCCAGCTTGCCGATCATGCGCCGTGTGTCGCGGCCGACCTCCTCGGTCAGCGGAATGCCGCCGAGATAGTAGATCTCGGGCAGCAGAGCCTTGCCGAACGCGTTCTGCGTGAACAGCGACAGGAACAGGCGCAAATCCTTCGGGCCCTGGCGCAGCAGGAACTTGATATTCCACTGGTCCTCCGGCAAGTCCCGGTGTTCGAACCCGAAGTTGAACTTCGCCGCGTCGGACGCCGCCCAATCGCCGACGATCGCCGAACTGTATCCTGCTTCCTTCAGGATTTGCGGCAGGGATGCGACGGAGAGCCGGGTCTGCTCGGGAGTCACGAAAGTGTCGCGTACACCGTGACGATGCGGCCAGGTCCCGCTCAGCAGCGAGACCAAGCTCGGCGCGGTGCGCGCGCAGGGAACGTAGCAATCGGTGAAGTGCGTGGCATGTTTGGCCAGGCGCGCAAGATTAGGAGTGAGCTCGCGTCGATAGCTCCCCCCGAAGAGGCGGTCGGCGCGGAGCGTATCGGAACCTATCAGGATAATGTTGGGCGCGGAACGCAGTGATTTGCCGGCAGGAACCGCAGCAGGCTCACGCGCCGAAGTCGCCCAACTGCAGACCGCGACGTAACACGCCGCGATCCCGGCAAGTGCGCCGAACCCCAGCCATGCGCCGTCGCGCGCCAGCGTGGCCAGGCCAGCCGCTAGCCAGACGCCGGCCAGCGCAAGCAGCGCCACGTCGAGCGCACGCAAGCGGCGTGGCGTCAACGCGTCCCACAGCGGATAGAAATGCGTCATGGAGTATAGCGACGAGGCAGCGATCACGCCCGGGGAGAACAGCAGCGTGTGGGCAAAGCGACGCGTCGTGAGCAGCACCACGGCGATGACTCCCGCGACAGCCGCAGCGGCGGGCCGATAGTCGACGCCGAGCAGGATCATCGCGATGACGTCGACCACGACACCCACGAAAGCCATGAACGCGGTGATCAGCAGCGTGACGCCGACGAGTCGGGCGAGCGAGTAGGCGAGGTAGAGACGGTAGTGCTTCAGGACCTCTTCGGCCATCTCCGGTCCCGTCCGAGTGAAATCGCGCACCGACTTGAGGACCAATGCCGCGGCGCAAACCACGCCCACCAGCAGCGCCATCCCGAACCCATTGGCCAGCGAGTCGAGCACCAGCATGTCGAGCGGCCGCACGCTCACACCGGCTTTCTCAACAGGAAGTCGCGCAGGAGCCCGAGGCACAGCCGTCCTCGGTCCAGAGGCGACAGCAGCAGGGCGCGCAGCGTGTCGGCGTAGGCGAGACCAAGCCGGCCCGACCGGTACGCAGGCTTTGCATAGTCCGTATAGACGCCGGCAAGGCAATCGCGCCAGAACCGACCGCGCAGCCGCTGCGGCAGCAGCGCCCGGTTCTTGCGCATTGAACGCAGCGCGGCCACTCGCATCGCATCCAGGTTGCGGCTGACGCTCTTTTCACGGCGGAGGATGACGGCCAGCGTCTGGTCGATACAGGCGTAGCCCGACACGGCCGCCAGCCGCATCCACAGATCAGGGTCCTCGAAACCGCGCAGACTCTCGTCGAACAGCCCCACTCGGTCGAGGAGATCCTTGCGCACCACGACCGCCGAGCAACCGCCGGCGATGGCCGCATTCTGCGAGAAAATTGTGGCGAGAATGTCCGTACCCCCATTGGGACAGCGCCACAGGTTGAGCAGCCGCCCATCACCGTCCTCGACCCGAGCCACGGTCGAACAGAACCCGATCTCCGCTCGGCCCTGCATCAGTTCGACCTGTCGCGAAAGTTTCCCGGGAAGCCACCAATCGTCGGCGTCGAGAAAAGCAACATACGTGCCACGAGCGCGGCGTATACCCTCGTTGCGGGCAGCCGACATGCCCCGGTTCTCCTGATCGATAACGTTGATCGTGCCGCCGTACCCCTGCAGCACGGCGAGCGTTCCATCGGTGCTGCCGTCGTTGACCACGATCAGCTCGCGCGCGCGATAGTCCTGTGCCAGCACGCTGTCGATCGCCCGCGCGATGCACCACGCGACGTTGTAGGCGGGCATGACCACACTGACCAGTGGATCGCTAGCCGTCGACGTCATAGCCGAGTTCCACCAGCAGCGGCCGGATGCTGGGTAGTATGCGTTCGATCTTCGCCGCGTGCTGCTCCTTCCACTTCTGTTTCTTTGGCGCGCCCTTGACGATGCTCGTCGGCCGGACGTCGAGCGTCGCGCAGCGGCGCCTGATCGCGTCGTCGAAGCGCAGCTCCAGGCGTTCGAATACCTCGCGGAACATTTCGAGGGGCCGGTCGAAGATGTCTTCGTAGCGAAGCCGGATCCATTGCTTCGCTGGGATGTGCTTCGATGCCTCGAGCGCGAGCCGATTCGCCGTCCGCCACTGGAAGGCACAGACTTCCTCGAGCGGGGCCTCGTTGTAGTCGCGCCAGCCGGGAGGAAGGAAGAACGACCACTCGCGAAAAGCGCCGCCGTCGATGTTGACTGCGCAGGGAAACGGCCCGAGCAGCTTTGCCAGCGCAAAATGGCCGTCGTGGAGCCAACCATCCATCAGCGAACTGACGTTGTCGCGCCCGTCGCGATGGATATAGACGAAGCGCGCGTCGGGGAACAGCGCGTGGAGATACGGTACCCGCATGACGTTTATGCACGTCTTGTCGAGCACTGTTCCCAATCCCAGCCTCTGGAAGAAGTAGCGTTGCGCCGCGTCACGGTGCTCGGGCCGGGCATGTTCAGCGCCGGCGGCCTCGGACTCCCAATCGTTGTGATGCGGACCCCATAGGTTGTCCCAGAATTCCGGGATTTCGTGCCCGAACGATAGCAGCTGCGAGGACATCGCGATCGTCTCGTAGGTGACCGTGGTGCCCGAACGCGAGCAGCCCACGACGAACACCGGGTCGGAGGCTTGCGAACGCGTCAGGTCCCAATACCGCCCGCGCACCGCGAGCCTCGCGGCGCGCAGGTTCTTGGATCGGACCTCGGGATCCAGCAGCTTGTGAAGATTGCGCAAGTTCGCCATCTACCATCTATTCTCGTGAACGTGCGCGCATGGACTCGTCGATGCGCGCGTGCATGTGGCCCTTGATCTCACCAAGGGAAGCCGCCAGCCGTACCAGGTGGAATCGTCGCTGCTGAAGGCCAGTCGACCTCGCCACCGCGAGCGAATACTCGCCAGCCTTGCGGATCATGTACGCGGGAACCAGGCGCCTGCCGTTGCCGGTGCCACCCAGCCGCACCGCGGACGCGGAGCGCTCGTACGCTTTGCGCACCAGATAGCCGACATTGAGGCGCGTCGGATCGACAAAGTGATGCTGCACGATATCCGGTACATACTGCACACGCGCTCCCGCGGCGATCGCACGGAGGACCCATTCGTGGTCCTCGGCACCGCCGAGCCCGCGGCCGACCGGGCCATATGCGGTCGAGAAATCGCCGACCCGGTCGAACAGCGCAGTTCGCAGCACCAGGTTGCCTCCGCCGGGTGTCGTCGTTTCATGCGGAGACGCGAGAGGTTTGTCGCCAAGATCGTAGCGCGGTATCGGCAGGGGATAGATCCGATAGGGCCCCTCGTCGTGCACCCACGCCGGCTCCGTGCCGTCCCAGTCCGGCAGTATGCGCCCGCAGATGATGTCAGCCTCCGGATAGGCTGCCGATGCCTTGCAGACGCTTTCGAGGTAGCTGGCGTCGACGCGATGGTCGTCATCGACGAATGCAACCCGTTCCGAGGTGAGCAGCGGGATCGCGCAGTTCAGAGCATGCGACTTCCCCGCGCGCGGCTCGGCGACCCAGCGCAAACGCAGCCTGCCGCCTGGCACGTCTTGGCTGGCTATGTCGCAGACATAGCGGTCAAGGAAGGCATGCGTGCCGTCGCTGCACGCATTCGCCGCGATCAGCACGTCGATCGACCAATCGCCGGGACGTCGCGCTTCGTTGAGGTAACGCAGCGTGCGCTCGAGTAACCCCACGCGGTTGTGCGAACTGATCAGGACAGTAAGCGTACGCGTCACGGTCGTGCCATTCGAATGCACGCGCAATCCGTTTCCTTCGGGGCATAGTAGTGGCCCAGCATTATATCGCCGGACTGTCGGTCGGTCTGTCGCGCGTCGTCAGCGCAATTCTTGTCGATAACAACGCGGCTTCCGCCATGCTGCAAAGAAATTGCTCGCGGCAGGTTGCGTCCCGTCCGCCGCCGGCCAGGTACAAGGCGCCAGAGTCTCGTTGACGGCTTCCGGGCAGCATTGCACAGACTGCTCAATTCCGAAGATGGCGCGCTTCGTTTGGCGCCCGTACTGTCGGAAACGGCCCAATCGCTGCCTGTGAATCGCCGTGCTTCCGACCACATGCTTCCGGCAACGCGGCATTGTCTCCCGGAACGACGATTCATGGTTCGGTGAACGTCTTCACAAGCACTATACGGAATGTGCTGATACTCGACGATTGAGTTCGACCATTTGAAGGAATACTTTTGGGGGGCCGACCCAGTTAACTTCGGCGCAGCGTTGCATCGTGCTTGCGCCGACCATACTCCATCGGACGCCTGACCTACCTCCTTGCTTCCCTGCCGGCGATGACGTCGCTGTCGTCGGTTCACTGCTTGGCAGACAAACTCGGCGGCGGCTTGTGCCGAAGATTGCCTTCCCAACCGCATCCCAGGGTTTCGCAGCGGTAGCGACGCATCGGGCGGATCTGGCTAAGCAATCGCTCGATTGTCCGCCGCGGAATGCGAATAAGCTGCCCACCGCAGAGAGGGCACACCAAACGTACCGTCGTCATGGGATCTGCGCCGTCGATAGGACTTTTCCCGTAAGCCAGTCTGGCGGGAATGATGCTGTATTCCGTAAGCAGGACTCGCTTGTTGGCCGTCTGCTCTGTGCCTTGCTCTCCGAATGCCCAACCCGACAAATAACCCATGAAGTACGCGACGTTCATTTCCTTGCGCACGGTCGCATTGCGGCCGCGTGCACGCCACTCCGTCAGCAACGAGCGCAGGGCCCGCCACAGCTGCGGGATCAGATACTTCGGCGGCACGCGGGACGCCGATCCGCGCTTCCTGATCGCTTCCATACGGCCCTGCCGGTAATGCAGGTCGAAGAAGTAGCTCCGTTTTAGCTTGATCGCCTGAATGCGATGAAAGATCACTGCCTCCGGCGTCCACCATACCTTGAATCCGCCCGCGAGCAACCTGCGGTAAAAATCCACCTCCTCACCACCGGTGTTGTCCGTGCCTTTGCGGCCGAGCGTTGGGTCGAAGGCGCCGACACTTTCGCACACCGTTCTGCGAACGCCAAAGTTGCCGCCGTTGAACGATGTGCCTGGCTCGGTCAACGGGGTTGCCGCATCCGCCCGATTGAGCTCGCCAAGAAAGCCGAGAAGATCGTCGGTGAGCCAGGTCGGGCGAGCGCCTTCAAACAACACCTCGATGG
>Ga0209048_10006426_pt1 | contig 10997 bp, 12 predicted proteins | sample FrelakmetCRP12CR_FD_187146 | JGI IMG/M metagenome (GOLD analysis project Ga0209048, IMG submission 187146) | Freshwater lake sediment microbial communities from the University of Notre Dame, USA, for methane emissions studies - CRP12 CR (SPAdes)... | ecosystem: Environmental > Aquatic >... | reverse complement strand
CCTGAGCCCGCCCCCCAGCCTGTACTGGAACCCATCGTTCAACCAATCGTGGAACCTGCCGGTCAGCCGGCAACCGAATCCGTCTCTCCGCAGGTATCGGTACCGGTCCCGCCTGTTGTCAGTCATAAACCCGGGAAAACTGAGCGAACCATCGATAAAGAGATCTATTCAATTGAACCCCTGATCGCAGACTCAGTCCCCCGTACAGAACCTGCACCTCTCGTCTCCCCTCATCAAACCCCGCCAAGTGATGGGGGATCATCAGTCCCTTCGTATCAGCCGCTGCCCCCCCTGCCCCCGCTCGATGATTCTCCCTCACAAGGACCGAAATTCACTGCAATCGCAGCAATCATCCTTGTCATCCTTGCAGTTGTGGGGGGGGCCTTTATCTACACCCAGTTACTGCAGGGAAAAACAACGGAGCCTGCAGAACCGGTGACCACACCGTCCATAACCACAGCACCGATAAAAACCCCGAGTCCCACTATCCAGCGCACCCCCACCCCGCAGGTGACCCCTCTGCCTTCCTCGCCGCCGCAGGTGATCATTCCAGAAACCGGTGTCTGGGTACGGGTGTCATATCCCGGGACATTCACGGGTTTGATTGGTACGGCAGGAAACCAGAGGCCGGTAACAAACACCGGTGACCAGTTCTACCAGATACCCACGAACGATGGCACGATTGCGGTCTCAGTCCAGAAGATGGACGGTTCCGGGGACCTGATCGCAATCGAGGTCTATAAAGATCACATGCTGGTAAAGCGGAGCGCGACCTCGGCACCCAGGGGCACAATTGACATCCAGGTCGATTTGAAGACAGCAGTTCCCACCCTGGCTGCGCCCACTGCCACTCCCCGGTAATCGGACGGAACAACAGGGGGGTGGGCACCTGCCATCCCGAATAATAGGAATCCATTTTTTGATGTGTGTTCAACCATCCCGTCACTCCATCGGGATTTCAGGAGTTTTTAGAATCGGGCCGCAACCGGGTTCCTGATTTTAGAGGATATATTCAAGCAAAAAAGCACGGGCGGGTGGAAAGTTTTTTTCCTTATGTTTTTTGCACAAGGGCTTTTCGGACCGTATTCTTTACATCGTCTGGAAGATCGAGCCCATCCAGCATACGTAGGAGAAGCAGTTTTCCAATCTGCTTTCCCTGCGGGGTGGCAAGATAGGCATTGATGGTTGCCTGCCCATCGGGTGAGGAGAGGTAGTGGCGAACTGCCTCCTGACCCTGAGGCGATTCGATGTATACTAAAGCCATTTTCATCATACCAGGATAGGGTGCCATACCTGCGGCTCCGGATTTTTATGAGTACTGGTACTGGAGATTGATGTGAGATAAAGAGCGCGAAGGATGGTACAGGATGGATCGGGTTTTTTAAAAATTACCGTACCTTACGATAAATTCAATAGGTTAAAACCGATTCTTCTTTATGCCATCACCAAAGAGCTGCCCAATAAAATTCGGGACTGCGGTCAATAATGAGGGAATGATTATTGAAATCCCGTGCAGCGGGAAGGACTGTGCATGGTTTTTTGATAACCGTTGTGCAATAACAAGTATCGCAAAAGAGTTATGCTCAAACCAGAAAAAAAAGTTACATAAGGGACTGGCTGCTGATTGAGGGGAACCCCGCCGCGAGCTGGCACATGAAACGCGGTGTAAAAAACATTCACTTCATATACCAAATTTTTTAATGATCATTCATCTCGCTATTTGCAGACAGAAAGGTAAGATTTTTTTTTATTATGAAGACCTGGATCGGGTCTTTGTGGCTTTCTTGGTGATCTTTCCCGGTCTTGGGCGGTCCGCGTAAGGACCCGGGTCTTGGTTCTGGGCCGGGGATGAGGGGTGGGGCTTGTGTTTTGGGGGCAGTTTCGGCTTTTTCTGAGGTTTGTGTTTTGGACGGGGGATCGGATGTCCCATAGGGTGGTGCCGGTCATCTTCCCGTTGACGTTCCTTGTCCGGGCTGGTTTTGGTTTTTGCTTGTGTTTTAGGATAGTCAGGCTTGCGGTCAGGCCGAAGTCGGGATGTCATAGTCACTATTTGGTTCCCCGACAATAAAACAATCACCGTACGCACGAGAGAGAAAGCCCCTCCGTAGTCTCGCATTACTTCCGAACGGAATACCCGGCCCGGGAGAGAGTGCGGATCATCTCTTCTTCCCAGTTCACTTCATCCCGCATGTCAAGGTCCTTGATGCAGTATTCCCAGAGCCGGGTCAGGAAAGTATCCTCAGAACAGAGTGTGCTTTTACCTATGATCCTCCCCGCCCTTCTTCCCCGGAAATCCAAAATCAGAAAGCGCCAGCAACCATAGTCCCTGCAGATGTCGGGGCGTGTCGAGTGGACGGTACAGCAGGCTTTCCGCTCCCCGTGCTCATGCCGGAAGAAGGGGCAGGCTTCCGGCAGCTCTGTAAAAATGCTTGTATCATCAAAAATGCGGGTCTTATCGGGATCCACCGTCACCACGGTTTTCTCACCTGAATACTGGTTATATACCGAAAACCGGTAATCGCCCAGAATTTCCCCGATTTTGTGGACCAGCCCAAGGTGGCTGCAACACTCACCACACTGCTGACACTCGAATGGCAGACAGTCCGACCTCCTGAATCCCATTTATTGCACCCATATCCTTTAACACTACCGTCATCTCATGGGATTCATATAGATACCCTGCCCTATACATTACCTGAAACATGATTATTGGTCCATACTATGTCTTCGATATGTCCTGATTGCAGTGGAAACCAAAAAAGCATATGCGAACGGGAATCCGACAGGATCCAGAAATTTTTCATCCGCCCGTTCTTCCTGTCCCTGACCATCGGGATCCCGTTCTGTATGTATAAGCTGCTCTTTGGCGTAACTGCGGTCCGGATTGGTTCAGCCACGACATCACCGCTTGCAATCTTCGGGTGGCTGGTCCTCGTGTGGGCAGGTATTGACCTCCTGATGAATTCCGGGCGTGCTCTCAGTGATCTCATTCACCAGCCGGAGCGGTGGGAATACTGCACCATCGCACAGGCGGGGCGTTTCTTTCATATGCCGATGGTGTTCCTTGCACTCGACACCTTCCTCTCCTTTGTAATCATCTGTTTCATGCTATGGTCTGGTTGGATTACGACACTTACACCTGCAGAGTCGTACCTGTGGTACGGGGCGACGACGTTGAACTTGATCAGCCTCTCGGTCGTCTCGCTTTACAACGAGATCCGGAAGGTGTGACAGCGGACATTCAGCTGACTGGTTTTTTCCCTGAAAGAGAACAGTTCTTCAGTTATTGGATTTCGAAACCCCGGCTTATAAGAAATTCCTGCAGCCGCTCTTCCGCTTCCGGATCAGTATCCCGGATGACCCGCAATGCATCATCATACGCCGCCCGGATGGCAGGATCTTCGGAATGGAGTGCCAGAGTTCCGGTAATTGTCCCTACCTGTTCACCTGTGCTGCTCAGGACCCGCATCACGACGCACCGGTAGAACTTGCACTGGGCCGGGCTGTCCCGGTGGATGGTGCACCGTATGAGATCCCCGTCCGGACGGAGGAACCGGCAGGCTGTGGGATGACGGTCGATCCATGTGCGGTCAGAAAAGAGGTGGCGTTTGTCCTCATCCACTTCTGCGGTGAACGGTGTCCCTGTCGAAACGGAGCAGCATTCGAATCGGAACGGGGCGATTTGTCGTTCGATGACGATGTAATCGCCAAGATACATGCAGCACGATCCGCACTGCCGGCACTGGAATGCCATGAGTACCGCTATTTTCCGTCTTCGCCCAGTGCCTCGCGGCTGCGTACCTGGTACAGAACCATCGGGTCCATCTCCCTGTACTCGCTTGGGGCGGTGCGCATTATCACATTTGTTATGCTGGCGTTTACGATCATCTTGGAGCATAAAAAGCATGGCCAGATCTGGGTCAGCTGTTCCGTGTCCACATCATAGCCGGCAAGGTAGAGCGTGCACCCCCGCGCCTGCTTGCCCGCCTGGATGAGGGCGTTCATCTCCGCGTGGACGCTCCGGCACCGCTCGTAGTTCGAACCCGACGGGATGTTGTGGTCCTTCCGCCAGCACGTCTTCAGCTCTGTGCAGTCCATCTGTTTGCGCGGGGCACCGGTGTATCCGGTCGATACTATCGTATTGTATTCATCCACGATGATGGCGCCGAAGTTGCGCCGCAGACAGGTCCCCTGGTGGGCGCACCGCAGTGCGAGGTCAAGAAAATAGTGGTGCCTGTTGGTCCGCATTCAAGACAATATTGCAAAGCACGGTATTAAAGAAGCGTGGTTGCGGGTGCAGCCCAGTTTCTTCATATTATATCTTCCAATATGAGATAACCAGTTCAGCCTGAACAAAACGGTTCTAAAAATACAACAACGGTCAGAATATCCAACCCTGAAACTCACAGGGGATAATAGGTGACCCCGTTAACCTTCTTAACACACAGTGCATAAAAAGGATCAAAGGGACTTATCGCCATGTCGGATGAAGAGATCCGGTTCATTCCCATCGATCAGCTGATGGAAACACTGCACACATCACCGCAGGGTCTTTCTTCAGATGAGGTTGCATCACGGAGGGCATCCTATGGGCCCAATGAGGTGGTGCGGGAGAGAAAGATGGCGGCATTCCGCCAGTTTTTCCGCCAGCTAAAAAACCCGCTTATTATCATCCTCCTGATCGCATCGGTCCTGTCGATTTTCCTTGGAGAACTTATCGATGCGCTGATCATCATCGTGATTGTGATACTGAGTGTTTTTATTGACTTTTTCCAGGAATACCGGGCGGGGCGGGCGGTCGAGCTCTTAAAGGAGAAGATCTCCACCACTGCCACGGTAACCCGGGCTGGGGTTCTGGGGGATGTGAACCTCTCTGACCTTGTTCCCGGGGACGTTATTACCCTGTCCGCCGGTGATATCGTGCCCGCGGATGCCCGTGTCATTACTGCAAGGGATTTCTTTGTGGACCAGTCGGCACTCACAGGAGAATCGTACCCTGTGGAAAAAACTGCACTGCCTTGGCCGGGCGGGGAACAGGGTGTGCAGCCGTGGGAACAGTACCTGTTCATGTCCTCACCTGTGGTCTCCGGCAGTGCAACTGCGGTGGTTGTAAAAACCGGAATGTCGACCGAGTATGGAAAGATTGCAGAACGGCTCACGGCAAGGCCACCAGAGACAGAATTTGAACGCGGATTGAAGCAGTTTTCATATCTTATATCCCAGATCATATTCCTCCTTGTTTTATTCGTTTTTTTCATCAATGCCCTTTTTAAGCATGGTGTGCTTGACTCCCTCCTGTTTGCGGTTGCACTTGCAGTCGGCCTGACCCCGGAACTCCTCCCCATGATCCTCACGGTCAACCTCTCGAAAGGTGCGCTTGCGATGTCAGAGAAAGGCGTGATCGTCAAGCACCTTGCCTCGATCCAGAACTTCGGGAGCATGGACATGCTCTGCACCGATAAGACGGGAACACTGACCCAGAACAGGATCACGCTGGTGTACCATGTTGATGCACAGAGAAATACCAGCGAGAAGGTGCTGCTATACTCGTACCTGAACAGTTACCACCAGACAGGACTGAAAAGTCCGCTCGATCAGGCAATTCTCGAAAAGCGCGGTGTGCAGTCCAGGGAATTTCAAAAAATTGATGAGATCCCGTTTGATTTCATCCGGAAACGGGTCTCGGTCGTTGTGTCAAAAAACCAAGGCCACATCCTGATCACCAAGGGGGCACCGGAGGAGGTCATGAAAACCTGTACCCGTGTTTCTCTTGGAACAACGGAAGAACCTTTCAGTAAAGAATGGCAGGAGCGCATAGTCGCATTGTATGAATCGCTTAGCAGGGAAGGGTTCAGGGTCCTGGGAGTCGCCTCAAAAGAGCTCACGACACTAAAATCCACCTACACCCCCGATGACGAAACCGATCTTACCTTCCATGGCTTTGTTGCATTCATCGATCCACCTAAAGAGACCGTGCATGACGCCCTCCGCCTTCTGCATGAGGCGGGCGTTGAGGTCAAGATCATCACCGGTGATAACGCACTCGTCACCCGTCATGTATGCGCCGCACTCGAGTTCCCGATCATACGAGCGATTGAGGGAAGCGAGATCACACAGATGGACAGTGACACTCTCGCCAGCGCAGTCGAACACGCGAACATATTCACTCGGGTTTCCCCGCCGCAGAAAGAACGGATCATCAGGGCACTGATGAAGAATAACCATGTGGTCGGCTTCCTTGGGGACGGGATCAACGATGCCCCCTCGATCCGGGCCGCAGACATTGGGATCACTGTGGACAACGCGGTCGACATCGCCAAGGAATCTGCCGATATCGTCCTGTTGAAAAAGGATCTCCGCGTGCTCAGGGACGGCATCCTCGAGGGGAGAAAGACGTTTGGAAACACGATGAAGTACATCATGATGGGGACAAGCTCGAACTTCGGGAACATGGTCAGCGTCGCGGCTGCATCGCTCTTTCTCCCGTTCCTTCCGCTCCTTCCCGTACAGATACTCCTCAACAACCTTCTCTACGACGTCTCCCAGTCGACCATTCCCACGGATGCGGTCGATGAGGAGTATGTGCAGGCACCAAAACGGTGGGATATCGGGTTCATCAAAAAGTTCCTGTTTGTGTTCGGGCCGGTCAGTTCCCTGTTTGATATCCTCACCTTCATCAGCCTTCTTCTCATATTTCACGCACCGGTTGAGATGTTCAGGACCGTATGGTTCCTCGAATCGCTCTGCACGCAGACCCTCATCATTTTTGCCATCCGGACATCGAAGGTGCCGTTCTTCAAAAGCCTTCCCAGCAGGTTTCTTGTCATTAGCAGCGTATCTGTCATCCTCGCGGGGATCGCGATCACGCTCACGCCATTTGGCGGTCTCTTCGGGTTTGTTCCGCCTACGCTCCCGTTTTTCCTCCTCATCGCCGGACTCGTTCTTGGGTATATCGTGCTTGTTGAGATGGTCAAAAAATGGTTCTACAGTACCAGCGCCGTTCAGGTAATCACTCATTGAATTTCCGGTACAGGTGGTTTGCCGCCAGCTGGAACAGGAGGATGAAAACACAGATCGCGAGGACATCCATCATCGGGTTGAAATGCGTAGTGCCTTCGAATGCAGCGCGGATCAGGTCGTTGCCGTAGGTGAGGGGGGAAAAGAGGACTGCGATCTGACCAATCGGAGGGAGGGCATTGACGGGGATGAACACCCCTGAGACAAAGATGAGAGGAAGCCTGACCAGGTTGAGCATAGACATGATATCCCCCGGGCTTTCGGTCGGGTACGCCGCAAACAGGGTGCCCATTGTTGCAAAACAGAACGAGGTCAGGAGAACCCCGCCGATAAGTGCCAAGGGCTGCACAATTGGTGTGCTAAAGAGGATAATTCCTGCTGAAAGGGGGACGAGTGCGATGCCGGTGCTGTACAAAAACCCGCTCATACTCTCACCGAGCACTACGGAATGGAGCGAGACAGGTGCCGACAGGAGACGGTCAAAGGTCTTGGTACGCCGTTCAATGGGTATAGAGACCGGTTCGATCGATGAGGCGGAGAACAGGATCGTGATCGCGATGAGACCGGGGACCAGCATAGTCGGCGGTGCGTCGCGCCCGATAGCAAATGCAAGGAACATGAAGAGCGGAAAGAGCATCCCCGAGACAATGATGTTAGGTTTTAAGTAGTAGATCCGAATGTCTTTTTTTGCGATCGCCCATGCTGCTTTCAGCTCCCGGCACAGCTGCCCGCAGCTTTCGTTCAGATCAGTCAATCGCCTTCACCCCCTTCACCCGGATCATAAGCCCGGTCAGCCTGATGAAGACGTCCTCTAGGCTGGGGCCGATTGTGGTCATGCTGATGATCCGGGTGTGGTGCTCCCGTGCGTAGGTCGTGACGTTCTCGATCACACCTGACGGATCTTCGGTGATCAGCCGGAACTTGTCACCTTCCTTGCGGACCTCGCTGACAAGCGGAAGTTCCCGCAGGTGCTCGAGGAGTTTCGGCGAGGAGGGATCGAATGCGACCTCGACGGACTGGACACTCTGGATGGTTTTTTTCAACCGTTCCGGCGAATCAATCGCTGCTATCTGCCCTCGGTTGATGATCGCGACCCGGTCGCAGATCAGGTTTGCCTCCTCGATATTATGCGTGGTAAGAAAGACTGTTACACCCTGCCCGGTGAGCTCACGAATCACTTCCCGTATGATCAGGTTGCTCTGGACATCAAGTCCGGAGGTCGGCTCGTCAAGAAACAGGAGCCGTGGGTCATTGACAAGCCCCATCGCGAGTGTGAGCCGCCGCTTCATGCCCTTGGAGAAACCTTTCACCCGATCATCTTTGCGTTCCCAGAGCCCGAAAAGTTCGAGCAGTTCCTTTCCGCGACGCTCCCCCGCAGATCGCGGGACATTGTAGAGTTCGGAAGCAAATAAAATGTTGTGCCATGCGGAAAGGTCATCGTAGACGTTCGAGATCTCGTGCACGATGCCCATCTGCCTGCGGGCGGCAATCGTCTCGCGGATAATGTCATGACCAAAGATCGTTGCGGTCCCAGCGGTCGGTACGGTGATCCCGGTGAGGATTCGGATTGTCGTCGTCTTGCCGGCACCATTGGGGCCTAAAAACCCGAATGTCTCCCCATCTGCGACGGAAAAGTTCACATCCGAGAGTGCTAAAAGGTTGCCAAACTTTTTTGAGATCGCGGTCGCTTCAATGGCATGCACGGTCAATCACTGTTACTCTTTATGGGCTGTCTCCGAGATAAAACCGCCACTTGCAGAACATATCTTTCGGGTGCGGGTCCGGGGGGGCAAAAATGCATTCAACGCGGATCCGGTCGTCAATCACCTTCGCAAAACTCATAAATTCCACCCGGTGCATCTCTTTGCAGTTGTATTCCCCCTCACCCCGCCGCAACCGAGCTACCTGTGTCGGACAGGAAGGCACGGTGATGATTACCTGATCTGCCCGCTCCTCGATCTGGTAATCCACGAGCAGGGTCCACGGATAATACCGGAGTGCTTTTACAAACCCGGAAAGTCCCTTCTCCGTGATGTTGAACCGTGTGATGATGTCTTTTGCCGCCATCGCTGCAACACGCCCCCAGACCTGCTCATTGAATGCATCTGCGGTGGCGCTGCCATACTTTTCTGATACGTAGATGTACCAGAACGCATCTACCACACGGTAATGCCAGAGGAGGAATTCCAGGAACTCCCGTTTGTCTCTGCCGGTCATCTCATCAAAGATCTCAAGGTTCATGCCACTCATACTGCACATCTCTTTTAATTCAGCACCCAGACCATTGCATTCAATGCCGTGGCAAAACAGCCCCAGCACAGGTACGGGACAAGCAGCCAGGCGGCAGGGCGGGAGACGCGATAAAAGGCAAATATGGTTGCCGTAACAAGAGTGATAAGGGCAAGAATGGTGACGAGCCCGAGAAAGGGCGACCGCATGCCAAAAAAGATAACCGACCAGAGCGTGTTGAGGACCAGCTGGACGGCAAAGAGGAAAACACCCTGCCGGACAGGAGCCACATCCAGTCCGCCTCTCACTACGAGAAAAAGCGAAATCCCCATCATGACATAGAGCGTAGTCCAGACCGGGCCAAACACCCAGTTCGGGGGTGTAAACGCGGGCTTGTTGAGTGTGGCATACCAAGTAGGGATCGAAGACATCGTGAACAACGACCCGATCGCTCCTGCGAGGAGCGGGAGGGCGATGCAGAGGAGGAGCAGTCCAACGGAGCGGACGGAGGGTTTTTTCATAGCATTTCAAGAAAGAAACGGATGAGAACGAGATGAACCTTTCGATTACGGACGTAGGCAACAAGGAACAGGGGGACAAAACCCCAACCCGGTTTCATTACGGTCCCACAATCGTATATCTGCTCTCTCAATACAAACGTGCGACTGATACTCCGTTTGCCTTTAAGAATGGAGGACCTTTTTAAAAAAGATGCGGATTTTCAGTCCGTCATATTTTTTTGGAAATACGCTTTGTACTGGGGAGGAGGGCTCCGTGTTTCCGGGGTAAAATGATTATCGGGCAGATGATTACAGACATCAGACTTTACAAAGACCATTTCGAACAACTCGAGCGTGAAATTCATTCTGCATTCATGGCTCAAGGCTGTATGGTGCCGGGCTGGCAGGGGTGAATTAAATTGCAGCCCGCTGGAGTGCCAGGCGGCCACTTGACGTGAGCCTCAGGCGTATCTCATTGTTGGACTTGCCCGCATCGAGATGTCTTTTGGAAAGTAAAATGCGAACACCGGAGCGAACACTACTCTCGCTGTGGTCAGGAAGTAACTGCTGAACAACATCACTGATATGACAACTCGGCTTATCTGCAACTGCCTGCAGGATATGGATATGAGTAGCATCAGGCACAAATACCTGCGTGATTTCGAAATGTATGGTTTCCATGTCTCATCCTGGTGAGAGCGAATACAGCGTATGAGAACCTTGGCAATCTACAAAGAACAATTTTGGGATGGGCCCTATCGATCCCTTCAGTCAGTTATAGAGTGCACATAAATCCCGTTCTGCTTAATTACGTTTGGTAAAAAAGAGTACCGGGAACCGATTCTGTGAACGAGTCACCGTAATACTATTGGTCTTCTGAGATGAAGTAATCATCTCCCCATGCTCCTGAGTTGTTCTTTCATCGTTTACCTGTGGGAAAAGAGCCCTTACTCGAAAAACACTGATCGAATCTTTTCGTGACACTCTTTCCGGGAGTCAGAGTACTCCACTCAAAGAACTCTGATGAGTTCTTCTCAAGACAGGCTCTGCCCTGAATGCCAGAGCCCGCCACCATCCATACCTTCATCGTGCCAGACACCATTGGTATATGGCAACGGAGTTGTTTGAATTAGGAATCCCAACAACAACAACAACAACGAAGAAGTTGATGTTAACGCAGTAAATCCAGATGGTACTCCGACCATCCGTGTGCGGTTACCCAAGAAATGGAACAAAGAGCAATTCGCCTGT
>Ga0209048_10006425_pt1 | contig 10997 bp, 11 predicted proteins | sample FrelakmetCRP12CR_FD_187146 | JGI IMG/M metagenome (GOLD analysis project Ga0209048, IMG submission 187146) | Freshwater lake sediment microbial communities from the University of Notre Dame, USA, for methane emissions studies - CRP12 CR (SPAdes)... | ecosystem: Environmental > Aquatic >... | reverse complement strand
AGCGGATTCCCGCGGCCTCGAGCAGGGCCTGGACGGTGCCGTCCTCCCCCTTCCCGCCGTGGAGCGCGACGAACACGACGTCCGCGGTGCGGACCGGCGCCGTGTGGAGCCACGCGAAGGCCTCTTCCGGATCGAGCGGCGCAAGCTCCTCGGGGGGGCGCTCTCCGATCTTCGTCGCGGCGGGCTCCGCGGCCGCCCCCGGCGGGAGCGCCGGATCGACGGCGTACGTTTCGTGCCCTCTCGAGCGGAGCGCCTTTATGATCCCGGCGCCGCTCGCGAGCGACACGTCCCGTTCAGGGGAATCTCCTCCGAGAAGAACCGCCACCTTCATATCCCTCTCCTCACGTTTCCTCCGCTTTCTTAGGTTTGTTTCGACGCCGCGAGCGCGGCGCGGATGGACTCGAGAACGCTCTCTTTTCCCCGGATCTCCATGACGCGGGAGAGATCGGGGCCGTGGAGCGCGCCCGTCACCGCGGCGCGGAGCGGCATGTAGAGCGCCTTGCCCTTGACCCGGAGCCTCGCGCCCGTATCTTTGATGAGCGCGGCGATCGCGGCCGCCTTCCACTCGCCGCATTCACCGAATGCCGCGATGAGCGCCTCGAGGATCTCGCGCGAAGCCGCTGCCGCTTCTCGCGCCTCGCCGTCGAGCGCCGGAGGAGCCGGCTTGAATGGCTTGATCTCTTCTTCGATCTTCGAGAAGCACGAGAGATTCTCCGAGAGAATCGCGAAGATCTCCTTGAGCCTCTCGCGCGGGTAGAACTCTCTCACGTCCTGGGGGAAATAGGGAAGCGCATCCTCGAAGTAACGCGCGGTGCCGCCCGACCGCACGTGCTGCGCCGCCACCCAGTTGAGCTTCACCTCGTCGAAGATGCCCGGCGACGGCGACACGCGCTCGAGCGTGAAGTTCCGGACGAGCTCCTCGATCGTGAATATCTCCCCTCCGCCCGGCGGGGACCAGCCGAGAAAGGCGAGGTAGTTGACGATCGCCTCGGCGGGGTAGCCCCGCTCCCGAAAATCGCAGACGTTCGGGGCGCCGTGCCGCTTGCTCAGCTTCGAGCGGTCGGCCCCGAGAATGAGCGGGATATGGGCGAACCGGGGCATTTCGAGGCCGAGCGCCTCGTAGATCATGATCTGCCGCACCGTGTTCGAAAGATGCTCCTCTCCCCGAATCACGTGCGTGATCGCCATGAGCGAATCGTCGATCGTCGCGGCGAAGTTGTAGGTGGGAAGAGCGTTCGAGCGCATGACGACGAAGTCCCCCACCATCCCCGGGGGAAAGACGACCTTCCCCCGGATGAGATCTTCGAGCGTGCGCCCGTCGCTCTCCGGAACGATGAAGCGGATGCTCTCGGGGCGGCCTTCCGAGCGTTTCCGCTCGCGCTCGGCGGCGCCCAGAGAGCGGCACGTTCCGTCATAGCGGGGCGCGAGGCCGGCCTTGAGACGCTCCTCCTTCTTCCGTTCGAGCTCCTCGTCCGTGCAGAAGCACGGGTACGCCTTTCCCTCCGCGACGAGCCGCGCGGCCCGCTCGCGGTAGAGGGGGATGCGGTCGGACTGCCGGTACGGACCGAAGGCGCCCTCGCGCCCGGGCCCCTCGTCCCACGCGAGGCCGAGCCACGCGAGATCCTCGAGGAGCACACCCTCGAGCGCGCGCTCGGAGCGCTCGACGTCGGTGTCCTCGATGCGCAGAACGAAGAGCCCCTCCTCGTGGCGCGCGAAGAGCCAGTTGAAGAGGGCGGTCCGGGCGCCGCCCATGTGGAGGTGGCCCGTCGGGCTCGGCGCGAATCGAACGCGGACCTGTTTCACGGTGAAAGACACTCCTCCCCGCCGCCCGGCGGGGACGTCTCTGTAGCCTTTTCAAGGAGCACGACCGCTTCGGCCGCGATCGCGCGCTTTTCGCCGACGGGGCCGAGCCCCTCCCCCCGCGTCGCCTTGATCGAGATATCCCCGGCGTCCGCTTCGAGCGCCGCGGCGATTACCGCGGCCATCTCCGCGCGGTAGGGCGCGAGCTTCGGTTCCTCGGCGTTGACGACGCAGTCGGCGTTCACGAGGCGCCAGCCGCGCTCCGCGACCATTCCGGCGACGCGTTCGAGGATGCGAACGCTCGCCGCGTCCTTCCATTCATCCGTTTCCGGAAAGTGGACGCCGAGGTCCCCGAGGTTCAGGGCGCCGAGGAGCGCGTCGCAGAGGGCATGGATCAGGACGTCCGCGTCGGAATGTCCCGCGAGCCCCTTTCCATGCGCGATTCTCACGCCGCCGAGGAAGAGCGGCCTCCCCTCGACGAGCGGATGGATATCGTAGCCGATTCCGATTCTGAACGAACCCTTCGCCTTTTTCATCGGATCCCCGGCGGGAAGGCCGCCGCTCAGTCCTCCGCGCACGGCGGAAGAGCGAGCTTTCTTCCCGAAAGGAAACTGCCCATGATCTCGAGGTCTTCCTTGACGGTGACCTTGATGTTCCACACTTCCCCCTCGACGACCTTCACGGGGAAACCGGCCGCGAGCACGAGCGAGCTCTCGTCGGTCGCCGTGAGGATCGCCGCGCCGGCGGCGCCCACCGCCTTCGCGAGGACGTCGTAGGTGAACGCCTGCGGCGTCTGGATCCCGACGACGCGCTCGCGCGGAACGATTCCCTCGAGAACGTCGTCGCGGAGCCGCCCCAAGGTCTCGGTCACCCCGAGCGCCGGGACCGCCGCGCCGTGCTCCCGCGCCGCGGCCACGACGCGGGCGATGAGCCCGACGGAGACGATCGGCCTGCATGCGTCGTGCACGATCACGAGCCCCCCCGGCCTGATCGAAGCGAGCCCGATCGCGACCGATTCCTGCCGCGTCTCGCCGCCGACGAGGACCTCATGCGGGACGCCGGGCACCTCGGCCGCGAGCTCCTTGGCCGCCTCCGCCTCCCAGCCCGCCGGCACCATGACGGCGTACCGCGAGATGCCCCCCCACGCGTTCAGCGCGCGAAGGGACCACGCGAGGAGCGGCCTCCCCTCGACGGGGTAAAAGCTCTTCGGCATTTCGCGGCCGAAACGAACCCCTCTCCCGGCCGCGGCCACGAGGCAAACGATCTGTTCCTTCATATGCACGACTCCATTTCTCCGGTCTCAGAATATGCTGACCTTGAGATATTTCTTCGGATGCGCCTTCACGTCCGTCACGAGCTCGTCGAGGTCCTTGACCGTCTTCTCGAGCCTGTCGAGAAGGGCGCGGTCCTGCATGAGACCCCCGATCGTGTTGTCGTTCCGCTGCAGGGAGGACGTGAGCACGGCGAGGCTGTCGGTGACGGCGGTCATGCGCCGCACGAGCTCGGGCAGGTCCCTGCCCGCCGCGCCGTACGAGGTGATCATCGTGTCGATCGTCCCTGCGTTCTTCGCGAGGAGCCGGTCGATCGTCTCCGCCGAGCGCTTGAACGACTGCACGCCCGCGCCGAACGCGGGGGCGTCACGGTCGAGGAACGTGCGGAGCCGCTCGCTCGCGACGGCGAGGTTCTCGACGGTCGCCTTGAGCCTGTCCCCGTGGGTGAGGGTCGCCGCGAGCCGCTGCATGTCTTTCGTGAGCTGGGTGAGCTCGTCCATGATGTTGCCGAGAAAGGCGAGCGCTTCCGTTATGCCGGGCTCATACGAGCCCTGCATGATCGATCCCGGTTCGAGGAAGCGGTTCGACGTTCCGAGCTCGACCGTGACGATGCGCCCACCCATGATCCCGATGGCCTGAAGCACGATGTGGGAGTCCTCGGGGATCTTCGCCTGGGCGTCGATCTCCATCGTGAGGAGCACGTCCTTCTCGCGCAGGAGCACCCGCGTCACTTTCCCCTCCTCGACGCCGTTGAGATTGACCTTGTCGCCGGGGCTCACCCCTCCGACCTCGGGGAAGATGGCGTGGATTTCGTACTTGCCGTGCGTCACCTTGAACCCGTTGAACCACATGAGCCCGACGATGAGGATGAGAGAGGCGATGAAGACGGTGAATCCGACCCTGATCTCGAGCGATTTGTACTCCATCGATGTTCCGCCGTTCCGGTTAGGTTGACTCGTCGACCCCGCCGGCTCGTCTCAGATCGGCTTGATGGGGCCTTGGGCCTTTCCCTCGATGAACTGCCGGAGCACCGGATCGTCCGTCCGGCGAACCTCCTCCGGCGTGCCCGAATATATGATCTTCCCCTCGTGGAGCATCGCGATGCGATCCCCCACGTGGTAGGCGCTCTTGATATCGTGGGTGACCACCACCGACGTAACGGCGAGCTCCCGCTGGAGGGTCCTGATGAGCTCGTTGATGACGTCCGCCATGATGGGGTCGAGCCCCGTCGTCGGCTCGTCGTAGAGCACCATCTGCGGGTTCATGGCGACGGCGCGCGCGAGGCCGATCCGCTTCTTCATCCCCCCGCTCATCTCCGCGGGGTACTGGTTCTGGACGCCGGTGAGCCCGACGAGCTCGAGCTTCTCGGAGACGACCTTCGCGATCTCCCCGTCGCTCATCTCCGAATGCTTCCGCAGGGGAAGAGCCACGTTTTCTCCAACCGTCATCGAATCGAAGAGCGCGGAGCTCTGGAAGAGCATACCAAAGTGCAGGCGCATTTGGTACAGCTTTTTCCTCGTGAAACGGGTGATATCCTCGCCTTCGAACGTGATTTCGCCCGCGTCCGGCTTCAGGAGCCCCGTGATATGCTTGAGGAGCACGCTCTTGCCGCAACCGCTGCGGCCGATGACGACCAAGGTCTCCCCGCGCACGATGTCGAGATCGAGCGAATCGAAGACGCGATGGCGGCCGAACGATTTGCCGAGGCCCCGGATTCTCACGATGGTGCCGTTCGCGCGCTGTTCCACAACGGACCTCCTACGAAGACGGCGCGAAAATGATGCGGAAGATGATGGACGCCAAGAGATAGTTCGAAACGAGAATGAGAAGGCACGAGCTGACGACCGCCTTCATCGTCGCGATCCCGACCCCCTCCGCCCCGCCCCTTGTCTCGAATCCGTGATAGCACCCCATGAGGGCGATGATGAAACCGAAGACGAAGGTCTTCATGAGCCCGCCGACGAGGTCCTGCGTGTGGAAGAGGAGCTTGAGCCCGCTCTCGAAGGTGTTGAAGCTTACGTGGAGCGAGATGTTCGCGACGACCATGCCGCCGAGGATGGCGAGGAGATCCGACAGAATCGTGAGCACGGGAAGCATGATCGTGGAGGCGAGGACGCGCGGGAGGACGAGGTATTCGACCGGATCGATCGCGATCATCTCCATCGCGTCGATCTGCTCGGTGACCTTCATCGTTCCGAGCTCCGCCGCGATCGACGCGCTCACCCGGCCCCCGACGACGAGCGCCGTAAGCACCGGTCCGAGCTCGAGGGTGACCGATTTGCCGACGACCGTCCCGAGGTACTGGAGCGGCACGTAGCCGTGGAACTGGTACGCCGCCTGGACCGAGGTCACCGCTCCAACGAAGATGGAGGTCACGAGCACGAGGGGGATCGAGCCGATCCCGATCCGGTCCATCTGCTGCAGCGTGCTCCGGGCGTTCGCGAAGGTGCGCGGGAGGGTCTGGAAGGTGCGCCCCATGAGCAGGAACACGCCGCCCGTATCCTGGATGAACTCGAGGAAGAATCTCCCGAGGATGACGAACGGTGCCACCTAGAAAACCTCCGGCCGTTCCTCGACGCCGGCGTGTGCCGCCGAATGGAAGCGGGTGTACGTCTTCTCGAAAACGAGCGGCACCATGCCCGTGGGGCCGTTCCGCTGCTTCCCGATGATGAGCTCCGCCCTTCCCTGCTTGTCGGGATCGTCCGGATCGTATAATTCCGGACGGTAGAGAAAGAGGACGAGATCGGCGTCCTGCTCGATAGCGCCCGACTCGCGGAGATCCGAGAGCATCGGCCGCCGGTCCCCGCCGCGGGCCTCGACGGCGCGCGAGAGCTGCGAGAGGGCGATGACGGGGATCGAGAGCTCCTTCGCGAGCGCCTTCATCGACCGCGATATCGAGGATATCTCCTGCTGCCGGTTCTCCGAGCGCTCGCTGCACCGTGCGAGCTGGAGGTAATCGATGATGATCAGGGAGACGTCATATTCGGATTTCAGCCGCCGCGAGCGCGCCCGCATATCGAGCGTCGAGATCGCGGGGGTGTCGTCGATGAAGACGGGCGCCTCGGAGAGGAGCCCCGCGGCGTTCGTGAGGCGTTCGATGTCCTTTGCCGAAGTGAACCCGCGGCGCACCTTCTGCGAGTCGACCTGGGCCTCCGAGCAGAGGAGGCGCTGCACGAGGAGCTCCTTCGACATCTCGAGGCTGAAGATCGCGACGGGCTTGCGCTCCATGAGCCCGACGTGCTGCGCGATGTTGAGGGCAAAGCTCGTCTTCCCCATCGAGGGGCGCCCGGCGATGATGACGAGATCGCTCGGGTGAAACCCGGCCGTGTATTTGTCGAGATCGATGAAGCCGCTCGCGAGCCCCGTGATGCTCGTGCGCGTCTCGTGCACGCGCTGGATCTCCTCGAAGCGCTCCTTGAGGACGTCCTTGATGTGCACGAATCCCTGGGTCACGCGCGACTCGGAGATCTTGAATATCTTCTGCTCGGCGGCGTCGAGAATCATGTCCGCCTCGCGGTTCGCCGCGTAGGCGTCCTCGGCGATGTCGGTCGAGGCGCGGATGAGCTGGCGGAGAATGTACTTGTCGAGGACGATCCGCGCGTAGTGCTCGATGTTGGCCGCGCTCGGGGTGCTGTCGACGAGATCGGTGAGCGCCGCGATGCCGCCGACGCCCTCGATGTCCCCCGTTTTTCTCAGCTCCTCGGAGAGCGTCATGACGTCGATCGGCTCGTGCTTCGTGAAGAGCGTGATCATCGCGCTGAATATCTTTCCGTGCGCGGGGCGGTAGAAGTTCGCCGGCGCGACGATCTCGACCGCCCGCGTCGCCGCCTCGGGCTCGAGGAGCACGCCCCCGAGGACCGCGCGCTCCGCCTCGAGGCTCTGAGGCGGCACGCGCTCGAGGTTCTTGAGCTCGAAGCGGGTGTTCGTCGTGCTGTCCGTCATGCGCCCTCCCCGATCGCTTCGTCGTAGAGCTTCCGCACCATCTTGAGATCCTCCCAGGCGTCGCGCTTCAGGTTCGGATTCCTGAGGAGCGCCGCCGGATGATACACCACCGCAAGCGGAACGTCGTTATAGTAATGCACGCCCTGCCGGAGGATCGACAGCGCCGTCGGCTTCTTGAGAAGGCCGTGGGCCGCGATCCTCCCGAGCGCGCAGATGATGACCGGATTGATGAGCTCGAGCTGGCGGAGGAGGTAGGGCTCGCACGCGGCCATCTCGTCCTCCTGCGGCTCGCGGTTGTTCGGCGGGCGGCATTTCAGGATATTGGCGATGTAGACCTCGTCCCGCGAAAAGCCGATCGCCGCGAGCATCTTCGTGAGGAGCTGCCCGGCGCGCCCCACGAACGGGAGCCCCTGCAGATCCTCTTCCCGCCCCGGGGCCTCGCCGATGAAAATGATCTTCGCGCGCGGGTCCCCGCTCCCGAACACGGTCCGCGTCCTCCCCTCCGCGAGGCCGCAGCGAACGCATTGCGAGACGAGCGTGTCGAGCTTCGGAAGATCGTACTCCGAGAGATCGAGCCCCGTTTTTCTAACGGGTTCGCCGAAGAGCGAGGACTGCTCGGGCGCCTGCGGCTCGCGCGTGTAGCGGATGCCGGGTTTCCTTTCGACCACGGGAGAGGTAATCATGACGATGTCCCGCTCGCTCCGCCGCGGCGCGCCGCTCGCGGTCGTGCCTTCCAGAGCGCCCGTGGCGCCCGCAATAGCGGCCGTCTCCGCGGCACACGCGGCGCCCGCGTCCCCCAGGACGCGATAGGCGACATCCATCCCGGAGCCCTGCCGGGCGAGGAGGTACCGCCTGATCACCCCGAGATCGTTCTGATTCATTGAGCCCCTTACCGCTTGAAGCGCTTCACGCGCCTGTCCGCCGCGAGCGCGTCGAGGATGACGGTCGCCGTATCCTCTTTCGATAGAAGAGCGCTCGTGAAGAGCTTCGTCTGTCCCCTGAAAAGCGTGATCCGGTTCGTCGGCACGGAAAATCCCGTCTTTTCCCCGGGCGCGTTGAGGGCCATGTAATCGCAGCCCTTCTCCCGCGCCTTCTTCAGCGCATTCGCCTCGCCGTTTGCCGTCTCGAGAGCGAAGCCGACGATGATCTGACCCTTTTTTCTATTCTTAAGAGAGGCGAGAATATCCTCCGTCGCGCGGAGCTCGAGGGAGAGCGTCTCCCCTTTTCTCTTGATCTTCTGCGCCTCCCGCTTCACCGGAGCGAAATCGGAAACCGCCGCGGCCATGATGCAGACGTCGCAGCGCTTAAACGCCTTCGTCACGGCACTCTTCATCTCGGCCGCGGTCGTGACGCCCTGAACCGCGTCCACCCGCGGCACCGGCACGTCGACCGCGCCGTGTATCAAGGTCACGTGCGCCCCCCGCGAGCGCGCGGCCGCAGCGATCGCGAATCCCATCCGCCCCGACGAACGATTCGTGATGTAGCGCACGGGGTCTATCTCCTCCTCGGTGCGCCCCGCCGTAACGAGGAGCCTGATGCCGGCGAGATCCCCCGGCGCGAACGAGGCCTCGAGCGCCTTCACGATGTCTTCGGGCTCCGCCATGCGCCCGGGCCCGATCTCGCCGCATGCGAGGGCGCCCGAACCGGGCTCGAGAACGATTCTGCCGTCGGCCTTGAGCGTTTCGATATTGCGCTGGACCGCTTTATTCGCCCACATTATCTCGTTCATCGCGGGGGCAAAGATAACAGGCGCCCGTGAAGAGCACAGCACCGTGCTCGCGATCTCGTCCGCGACGCCGAGAGCCGTCTTCGCGATGATGTCGGCGGTGGCGGGGGCCACGACCACGCGGTCGGCCCACTTCGAGAGTTCGACGTGCTCGATGACGGGACGCTCGCGGCGCGTGAATATGTTGAGTGAAACGGGGTTTCCCGAAAGGACCTCGAAGGTGAGCGGCGTGACGAACTCGGTTGCGGCCGCGCTCATCACGACCCGGACCTCGGAGCCACGGCACGTGAGGAGGCGAACCAGGACCGCGGACTTGTAGGCGGAGATACCGCCCGTCACCACAAGAAGGATCTTCTTCCCCGACAACCCTCCTTCGTGGTTATTTCTCCTCTCCCGGTTCCGCATACGTGTACTTCACTTTCCCGTCGACAAGCCGCCTCATCGCGATCGTGGTGGGTTTCTCCTCTATATCCTCGCCGGAGAGGTGGATCAGAATGTTGATCCTCCTCGCCTCCTTCGCCATGATCCGAACCGCCTCGTACCTGTTCGGAACGACTTCGAGAATTCTCTCAAGCGTCGCCTGTTCCATAGTAAACCCTCACTCTGAGTTTAAGTTGCGCCCTCAAGGAGGCGATACGGGCTCATAAAAAAGGGCGATTGCCTTGCGTATCATTCCTTTTTGATAGGAGTCGAATACTAATAGAAATCCGCCCCCGGCGCAATGACAAACTGCGCGAGGAGCTCCACCAGGGTTTGGACCGAAACGGGGTCACCTACCGGCCAAAAAGCGACTTCATCTTCCCCCAGGTTGCAGCCTTGACAGCCGTGGTCCCGCATCCGATGTCATATCGACCGATCACTCCACAGATGGGGCCTTCCGGATGATTCCCCGGCGCACATGGAGAATCCGACTGGAGATAGAAATTGCCCGAGACCTCCGGGGCCACGCCGCAAAACTGCGGATCCGCCGAGATGTTTCCATTGGTTCCGGTTGGATCAGGAGCAAAGGTGAGATCGTAGTTGAAAGCTTGGTTTCCCCACACGTCGTTGCAGCTGAGGCTCAGCGTAGTGGCGATGCTCACAATCCCGTAGATGTTGTTCGTTATGATGTTGTTGTAGATCGTGAAGCTCCCCAGATCCAGACAGATTCCACATCCGTCGGGGACGCCGGCCGCGCCGCGATTAACGGTAATCACGTTGTTGTGTATGGAAATGCCGGTCCCGGCATCCCCGCAATATATCCCGTAGCCACACGAGCACACGAGATTGTCCCTTATCTCAATGCCTCCGCCGCTCGTCGTCGTAATGGGGGACAGATCCTTGAACGTGTTCTTCTCGATCACGAGCTGCCCGGCCCAATTCACATCGAGCGGACAGTTCGAGAACGTGAACCCCCGCAACGTGACATATTCGCTCGAATCCAACATGAAACCACTCTGATTCGCCGTCCCTCTGATCATCACAGGACCAGTGGCATCCTCACCGAGTATCGTCAGGTGGTGCTTCTGAGAGCACATGATCAGACCTTGAGTAGTGTAATCCCCGGCCGCCACGAGCACGGTATCTCCCGTTATGGAGCTGTCGATGGCGGCCTGGATGGTCGGAGCGTTTCCACTACCATCTTGACGCACGTGCCAGGTCTTGGAATGTGCAACCCCACTGACAAGGAACATTGCCGGACACGCTGCGATCAAAAGGGCGATTCTTCTCACCGCCGTTCACCCAGCTTCATCATTTGTTCCCCTGCTTCATAAGAGACTTGATACTACCCCACGAGTTCTTCTTGACCGCCACGGTGCATTTAACCGGATAGCATCCCATTCGAGCGCTACTGCAATAAGCCGAGACGTGCTCCTCCGTGCAGGGCGAATTCACCTGAAGATAGTAGTTCCCGCTGCCCGTCACCCCACAGAAAAGCGGATCCGCCGATATGTTGCCATTGCTGCCAGTCTGGTCAACGAGTGTTCCATCATAATTGCTCGGCGCATTACCCCAAACATCATTGCACCTGAGCGCTATCTGATTAGCAGGGGTATCAGAGTAAATTGCGCCAAGAGTCCCCGCTCCATTATTCGCGATGACGTTGTTGATGATAGTGGGAAACGACTGATCTCCGACTATGTAGATGGCTCCTGCCGCATCGCTAGCATGGTTATCTACGATCGTGTTTCCCCGGAGAGTGGGCGAACAGTCCTCGATTGTAATGGCTGCGCCTCCAAACGCCCCATTCTTACAGAAGAGGTTGCCTTCAATAGTTG
>Ga0209048_10006424_pt1 | contig 10999 bp, 4 predicted proteins | sample FrelakmetCRP12CR_FD_187146 | JGI IMG/M metagenome (GOLD analysis project Ga0209048, IMG submission 187146) | Freshwater lake sediment microbial communities from the University of Notre Dame, USA, for methane emissions studies - CRP12 CR (SPAdes)... | ecosystem: Environmental > Aquatic >... | reverse complement strand
GTGATGTGCCAGATCGCGAATTTGCTCCCTTCAAATTATCGAGGCATCTATGCAAGCGGAATCCCGGCCGATGACTGAACAGGTTTCTGCTACTCCAAAGCCAGTTTCCCAATGGCTCAACCCGGAGATCACCCGGCTGCCGCCTATGACCTTTGGGAGGCGGCTGGCGCGGCTGGCGTTGCGCAGCCTGGCACGCTTCTTGGTCTGGCTTTTTCTCGACGTACAGGTGAACGGCATGGAGAACCTGCCAGCGGAGGGACCAGCCCTGGCAGTCACCAACCACCTGGGAGACGCCGATTTTGTATTGGGACTTGCCTGCACTCGCCGCGTGCCGGAGGTGCTGGCTAAAGCCGATCTTTACCACCATGCGCTGGCCGGCAGGCTGCTTGGCGCATTCGGTGTCATCTGGATCCATCGCGGCCAGCCAGACCGGAGGGCTATCCGGGCCGTCTTGAAAGGGCTGGCCGAAGGTCGCCTGGTAGCCCTGGCTCCGGAAGGGCGTGAAAGCCTGACCGGTGGGTTGGAGGAAGGCACAAACGGCGCAGCTTACCTGGCACTTAAAGCCGGCGTGCCGCTCGTGCCGGTTACATTTACTGGCACCGAAAACAGCTCTTTGTATGCAAATATGAAACGCCTGCACAAAACTGTTGTCAGCTTGACTGTTGGACCGCTGTTCTATTTGGAGAAGCTACCGGACCACCATCTCGCAATGGAACGCGGCACAAAGCGCATTATGCAATCCCTGGCCAACCAGTTGCCGCCTGTATACCAGGGCGTCTACCAGACCAGGGAGGAGGTTATTAATGGCAGTAAATAGTTTAGGAGCAAAACGGCGAATCCGGCCTGCTTACAATCACGCCCGCCTGGAATACCGGCGACGGATCCTGCGTGGGATGCTCAAGTACATTGGCTTGCCTTTAATGGCTAAATACAATCACACCGAAGGCCTCGAAAATGTGCCTGTAGAAGGCCCAGCCATTTTAATGATTAACCATATCGCCTTTGTAGACCCGATCATTGTGCTTCACGCCTGCAATCGAAATATCGTTCCGCTGGCGAAGATCGAGGTGTACGAAATCCCCGTGATGGGCATTCTCCCCAGGATTTGGGGGGTCATCCCTGTCCGCCGGGAGGAGTTCGACCGCAAAGCTGTCCAGCAAGTGGCCGAGGTGCTCGGCGCGGGCGAGATCGTGCTGGTTGCTCCCGAAGGCACTCGCAGCCCCCAACTCCAGCTCGGCAAGGAAGGGGTAGCCTACCTGGCTAGCCGCAGTCGAGCGCCCATAATCCCGGTGGCTGTGGAAGGGACGGAAGGCTTCCCTGCCATGCGAGGCGCTCCAGCCTGGCGCGGCCCGGGAGCGGTAATCCGATTCGGACAGCCTTTTTGCTACCGGGAGGAGTTCCAGCACGCCGGCCGTGACCAGCTGCGCAAAATGACCGACGAAGCGATGTATGTCCTGGCCGCGATGCTGCCTCCTGCCCGGCGCGGGGTTTACGCCGACCTGACAAAAGCCACCTTCGACACCATCGAATGGAGCAAAAATTGCCTGGCGACCCGTCATTAATACCCGGCAATGCCAACCGCGTGAGGTTGGCAAATATTCATAGAATAATGCTATAATTAATCCTGATCAGGTGGTATACATTTTGCAACGAGTCAAGGTATGACGCCATTTCTAAGGCTGTTTTCATCATCGCCATACATCGAAACCCTCCAGGGTTTGATCGGGTGGGCAGGCTTCATTGTCCTGATTGGCGTGGTTGGTCTTTTACTCTGGAAATGGCGAAAATATAATAAACCCTTCGGCAAGCGACAAATTGGAATATTCCTCACCCTGCTGGTCCTGGAAGTAGCGACCACCGCCTTTATCGGCATACGATTGCCGGTCAGCATGACCTCGCCGCCGCTTGGGCTCCCCGAAGACCCCCTCGGGCCGGCTGTGATGATCTTTTCGGCGGTCCCATGGGTGCTGGCAGCCGGTATGCTTGGCCCTAGCTCGGCTGTTGTGCTGGCTGTTGTATCTGGCGTGATCTATACCCTGGGCGCGGTTCACAACCCTTTTACCCCGCTCGAATTTGCTTTTTTGGCCGTCCTGTTCAGCGTGGCAGTGCGCCAGCACTACCGCACGACGGCTTTCCGCCTGATCCGCCACCCGTTGATCACGGCTATGCTTTTAACCATGTTCTTCCCGTTCATCCATCTGATCATTAGCACTTTCACTTCCCAAGGAATCTTTGTCAGCCGCCTGGATTATGCCCTCACAAACCTGGAGGGCGTTACTTTGGCAATGGGCATCATGCTTTTTGTTGCTGGCCTTTTCGCCGAGGGGATCTATCTCCTGGCTCCAAAGGCGTGGGGCGAAAATACACCCCTGGTCCCGTCGCCGGCAGAAAAGAGCTTGCAGACACGTTTCATGGTCAGCATGGCCCCGCTGGCGTTCGCCCTGGTTTTGACCTTGATGGTCGGCGACTGGATTGTCGCCGGGCAGGCCGCCCGCAGCATGCTGCAAGAGCGCATGTCAAACGCTGCCCAGACAGCCGCACAAAATGTGCCCTACTTCCTGGAGACCGGCCAGAACTTGATCGTTGAGCTAGGCAGCGACCCCCGCCTGCTTAGCGGCGACCAGAACACTATCCAGAGTATCCTAGCGCAGGATATCAAATCCGTGCCTTTCTTCAACCAATTGAGCGTGATTGACGCCTCGAAGGATGTAATTGCCACGTACCCCACCAGCAATTACATCGGCCCGCAAGCCCCCGTGGATGAGCAAATGGGGATCCAGAGCGCATTAAATGGCCTGCCCTTCCAGACCTTTATTGTTCCTCCAGCCAGCAACCAGACAACCGCCCAGGTGTCTTTCGTCGCCGCCTTGTTTGATAAGGACCTGCAGGCCAAGGGCGTGCTGGTAGGGCGCAGCGACCTGGCTTCCAACCCCTTTACCCAACCGCTTCTGCTCAGCCTGACCGACCTATCGGGGGTCGAGGGCACAGGCATCTTGATCGATGAGAACAAGCGCATCCTCTTCGATCCAGATCCTACCCATGTGATGAACGCTTATACCGGTCCAACCCCCGAAACGCCTACGTTCTTCGACGACACCGCACCGAACGGGACGCGCCAGTTGACCTTATTCCAGCCGGCCGAGGGCCGGCCCTGGTCCGTAGTGCTTTCGGTCCCGGCTTACCGCGCCCAACAACTAGCCCTACAAATCGCCGCCCCACTGCTTGCCATGATCATGGTGTTATCCCTGATCGCGATTATCTTGATGCGGCTAAGTTTGCGTGTGGTCACCGGGTCGCTACAAAACCTGGCCGGCGCGGCAGGCCGTCTGGCCCAGGGCAAGCTGGACGAACCCCTCCCTGCTCAAGGCGAAGATGAAGTAGGGCAGCTGCGCCGCGCCTTCGAGCAAATGCGCGTCAGCTTAAAAGCCCGTCTGGATGAGTTAAACCGCCTGCTGTTGGTCAGCCAGGGCGTCGCCTCCAGCCTGGAGATGTCGGAAGCGGTCCAACCGGTGTTAGAGGCCGGATTGGCGACAGGCGCCAGCGCGGCGCGCGTCGTCCTGACCCCCGCAGTAGTCCCCGGGTTGGAAGAAGACGCCTCTGTGCCTGTCAGCTTCGGGTTGGGCAAGTCTCAAGCGTTATACTGCGAGGCAGACGACCAGATCCTCGCCTTCACTCGCCAGCAAGACCGCCTGGTCCTTTCAAACTTGTCCCGGCCTCGCCTGCTCAACTTTGCCCCAGGCGCAGCTCGGCCCGAGTCGCTGATGGCTGTGGCTTTGCGTCATGAAAACCTTTTTTACGGCGCACTATGGGTTGCCTATGACGTACCGCACAGCTTCTCCGAAGAAGAAGTGCGTTTTATAGTCACATTGGGCAGCCAGGCTGCCCTGGCAGCCGCGAACGCGCACCTATTCCAAAACGCCGAGATTGGCCGGCAGCGCCTGGCTGCCATCCTGGCCTCCAGTCCGGACCCGGTGCTGGTGATCAACCAGCAAGACCGCCTTTCCCTGGCAAACCCGGCTGCCTGGCAGGTGCTCGACTTGAGCACGGAGGCTTGCGAAGGGCAGCCCATCCAGCAAGTCATCTCACAAACCGAGCTGCTCGATTTGCTGCTCTCCACCAGCGATGAAAAACAGTCCAAGGAAATCGCCCTGACCGATGGGTGCGTGTACCTGGCGACTGCCACCCCGGTGATCTCCGAAGGGCAGCGTGTGGGCAGGGTCTGCGTCCTGCGCGATGTGACTCACTTCAAAGAGCTCGACGCGCTCAAATCCGAATTCGTCTCCACCGTAAGCCACGACTTACGCTCCCCGCTGACCCTCATGCGCGGCTATGCCACCATGCTGGAGATGGTCGGACAATTGAACGAACAGCAGACCAGTTACGTGCGTAAGATTGTCACCGGCGTCGAAAGCATGTCGCGGCTGGTCAACAACCTGCTCGATCTGGGCCGTATCGAAGCCGGGATAGGCTTGCAGCTGGAAATGATTTCCGTCCAGGACGTGGTTGAGCGCGTGGTCGGCGCGCTGCAGCTACAGGCGGCCCAAAAACGCATTCAGCTCAGCACCGAATTTCCACCCCAGGCGGTCCCATTGATCGAGGCCGACCAGGCTTTGCTCCAGCAAGCCCTGCATAACCTGGTGGAAAATGCCATTAAATACACCCGCTCCGAAGGTAAAATCCTGGTGCGCATCCAGGTGCAGCACCAGGGCGTGGTATTCGACGTGATGGACAATGGGATTGGCGTCTCCCCGATGGACTTGCCCCGCTTGTTCGAGAAGTTCTACCGAGGCGCGCAGCAGGTGTCGAAAGACCAGCGTGGCACCGGGCTGGGATTGGCGATCGTCAAGTCGATTGCCGAACGGCACGGCGGGCGCGTGTGGGCGGAAAGCCAGCTTGGCAAAGGCAGCGTCTTCCACCTGGCCATCCCAGTTCGCCAGCCCAGGCCAGAACGCGTCGCCTGAAGGGTGGACGTCATCGAGACCCCGAATTGGCAGGCAAGCTAAGTAAAGACCGATCCTGAGACATTGATTAAAATTTCGCTAGGGGTCTTGACCAAAGGGTACATTTTTTGCTATAATATAAGATCTGAGACTAGATGATCAACTAATCCGGTGAGCGCTTGAGAAGACCTCTCACGCGCTTGCCTTTGTTTGTCTATATCACACCGATAAGATTAGAGAACTTTTCTATATTGTGCGAGGAGGCAAAGTTAAGTGGAAACCAAAGGTTTGACCGCACTTCGTATTAGTTTGGCTTCGCCAGAAACGATCCGCAGTTGGTCTTATGGTGAAGTGCTCAAGCCTGAGACGATCAACTATCGTCGCCTGCGCCCCGAAAAGGATGGCCTGTTCTGTGAGGCAATTTTCGGCCCTACCCGCGACTGGCAATGTTATTGTGGCAAATATAAGAACATCCGTTACAAGGGAATTACCTGTGATAAATGTGGTGTGGAAGTCACTCGCTCTTCCGTGCGCCGCGAGCGCATGGGGCATATCGAGCTTTCTGCACCCGTAGCCCATGTATGGTACACGCGGCGCATCCCTTCCTACCTGGGCTTGCTGCTGGATATCTCTCGCCGTAACCTGGACCGCGTCCTGTACTTTGCCCAGTATGTAGTCACATATGTCGATGAGGATGCCCGGCAAAAAGCCCTCAAGCGCCTCGAAGAAAAGATCACCGTCACCGAACGGGAGCAGGCCGCCAAGATCAATACTCGCATTGCCGAAGTCAAAGCCGGCCGAGATCGCAACCTTAATGAGCTCAGCCAACGCCAGGCAGAGATTGACCAGCGTTACGATGAAATGGTCGCCGAGCAGCTCGACCCGATCATGCAGGCCGGGCAGCGCCTGGAGACCAGCCTGCTCGAGTCATTGGGACAACCCACTCGCACACCGATCCACTTCCCGGATACCGACCTGGTTATCGTCGAAACCGGAGAAACTGTGACCAACCAGCACCTCTCCAGCGTCCAGCGCGTGGTGAAAGAGCGCCTTGAGGAAATGGAGACCGATCTGAAAGGCCAGAAACAGCGCGAGTTCGAGCAGCTCCAGATGGAAAAAGGCAAGACGCGCGCTGAGGCCGACCTGACGATGGAAGACCTGCGCAACCAGCTCGATGACCAGGCTTTGGCCGTGCGTGACGAAAATGCCCGCCTGCGCGACGAACTGTTAGAGCTACGCCCGCTAACCTTCATGGGCGAAACCCGCTACCGCGAGCTTAAATCGCGTTGGGGCCAGGTATTCCGCGCCGACATGGGCGCCGAAGCCTTCTACGACATCCTGCGTAGGCTCGACCTGGATAAACTGGCTGAGGAATTATGGCACGAGGTGCGTACTTCGCGCAGCAAACAGAAGCGCAAGAAAGCCACCAAGCGCCTCAAAGTCGTCGAGGCCTTCCGCCGTTCGGGCAACCGACCCGAGTGGATGATATTGACCGTGCTGCCGGTCATCCCGCCGGACCTGCGACCTATGGTCCAGCTCGATGGCGGCCGCTTCGCCACCTCAGACCTGAACGACCTGTACCGGCGGGTAATCAACCGCAACAACCGCCTCAAGCGGCTGTTGGAGCTTGGCGCGCCGGATGTTATCGTGCGCAATGAGAAGCGCATGCTCCAGGAGGCCGTCGATTCGCTGATCGATAACTCTCAACGAGGCAAAGCTCTTTCCCGCCGCGGCCGCCGCGAGCTCAAATCCTTGAGCGACATGCTCAAAGGTAAGAAGGGCCGCTTCCGCCGCAACCTGCTAGGTAAGCGCGTGGACTACTCCGGCCGATCGGTCATCGTGGTAGGCCCAAAACTGAAGCTTTACCAGTGCGGGCTGCCCAAGACCATGGCCCTGGAGCTTTACCGCCCCTTCGTCATCTCCCGCCTGGTGTCGCATAACTACGCCGCCAATGTCAAGGGCGCCAAGCGCTTCATCGAGCGCAACCGCCCCGAGGTGTGGGAAGTATTGGAAGAGGTAATCAAAGAGCGCCCGGTCCTGCTCAACCGTGCTCCTACGCTCCACCGCCTGGGCATCCAGGCTTTCGAGCCAGTTCTGATCGAAGGCAGCGCCATCCAGCTCCACCCGTTGGTAACCACTGCCTTCAACGCCGACTTCGACGGCGACCAGATGGCCGTACATGTGCCGCTCTCCCAAAAAGCAGTCTGGGAAGCCAGGCAGCTAATGCTTTCATCCAGGAACTTGCTCAAGCCAGCCGATGGCGAGCCGATTATCAGCCCTTCCAAGGACATGGTACTGGGCGTCTACTACCTGACCAAGTCCGATAAGCTGCCTCATAAAGGCGACGGCCATATCTTTGCCGATACGGACGAAGCCGAGCTTGCTTACCAGCTAAAACTGGCAGACGTCCATGCCAATATCCGCCTGCTAGCCAAGACCTGGTACGACGAAGACGGAAACCGCCTGGCAGCCTCCCAGGAACGGCTGATTGACACCACCGTCGGCCGGATAATCTTCAACCGCGTCCTTCCTGTGGAGGTGCAATTCGTCAACACAGTGCTCGACAAAGGCGGATTGAAAGACCTGATGGCTGAATTGTATGAGATATGTGGCGAAGATAGCACTCCGGATATCGCCGACGCAATCAAAGATATCGGCTTCACTTACGCCACCCGTTCTGGCTACTCGCTAGCGGTTTCAGATATCACCGTCCCGGAAAACAAGCAGCAAATCATCGACGAAGCGCTGGCGAATGAAGACACCGTACAGCGCGACTTCCGCCGCGGCCTGCTCACCGAGCAGGAACGCAATGAGCGCGTCATCGAGATCTGGCAGCAGACTACCGAAAAAGTAGCTGCCGAAGTACGCAGGTCCATGGATCCCAACGGCAACCTGGCTGCTCAAGCAATCTCTGGCGCTACAAAGGGTGGTTTTGGCCCTATCTCGCAGTTGGCCGGCATGCGCGGTCTGATGGCAGACCCGTCAGGGCGCATCATCCCGCTGCCTATCCGCTCCAACTTCCGCGAGGGCCTGAATGCCCTGGAGTATTTCATCTCCACGCACGGCGCCCGCAAAGGCCTGGCCGATACCGCGCTGCGCACCGCGGATGCTGGTTACCTGACCCGACGTCTGGTGGATGTGGCCCAGGATGTGATCATCAATGACGACGACTGCGAGACGCAGGAAGGCATCTATATCCGCCGTAAAGACGACATAGCCGGCCAGTCGATGAACGTCCGTTTATTCGGCCGCCTGGTAGGCGAGAACGTGGTCGATCCAAAGACCGGAGAGCTGCTGGCCGAGCGCAATGACATGCTAGATCGCGAAGTCGTGCGCCGGATCGTCAACGCCGGCGTCCAGGAAGTCAAAGTACGCAGCCCGCTAACCTGCGAGCTAAACCACGGCATCTGCGCCAAGTGCTACGGAATGGACCTGGGCCGCGGCCGTATGGTGGAAGTAGGCTCGGCAGTAGGCATCGTGGCGGCTCAGTCAATTGGCGAGCCAGGTACGCAGCTAACCCTTCGCACCTTCCATACCGGCGGCGTTGCCGCTGGCGGCGACATCACTACTGGTCTCCCCCGCGTAGAAGAGCTTTTCGAAGCCCGTAAGACCCCTAAAGGCGAAGCCGTGGTGACCGAGATCGGCGGCGTGGTCCACGTGACCCAGTCCGACCGTTACAGCGATCTGCGCCTGGCGCACATCGAGCACAGTGAGATGATCAACGACGAGTACGACCTGCCTGAAGGCTGGCAGGTAGCTGTCGCGGATGGCGACCAGGTTAGCCAGGGAGATGTGCTGGCTTATGTAAGCGAAGATGCCACCATCGTGGCGCAAAACGCCGGTCGCGTGCGCATCGAACACACAGAAACCTCCGGCGATGGAGCTCTGGGAACCACAAAAGTGGTTGTCTCCTACGAGAACCGCCAGGAAGTAGAATATGAGATCCCCAGCACAGCACGTATGCTCGCCCGCGATAACGAGCACGTCGAGGCTGGCCAGGCGCTCACCGAAGGCTCGCTCAACCCGCACCGCATCCTCCGCATCCAGGGCCGCCAGGGCTGCCAGGTTTACCTGCTGACCGAAGTGCAAAAGGTGTATCGCTCTCAAGGACAAAACATCAACGATAAGCACTTTGAGGTCATCATCCGTAAGATGATCTCTAAGGTGCAGATTACCCGCGCCGGCGATACCAACTTCCTGCCGGGCGATCTGGTAGATTTCCTCGAGCTGAAGCGCGTCAACGACCAACTGCTGTCTGAAGGCAAGCGGACGGCCAAGTTCGTGGAAGTCCTTCTGGGCATCACAAAAGCTTCATTGAGCACCGACTCGTTCCTTTCGGCCTCATCCTTCCAGCATACCATCAAGGTCCTAGCTGGCGCAGCCATCGCCTCTTCGGAGGACCCGTTGTATGGCTTGAAAGAGAATGTGATCATCGGAAAGCTGATCCCGGCTGGCACCGGTTTTGTACGCGGCCGTTTCACCGAAGAAATGAACCGGGAAAGTGATTATTCCCAGTCCGCCATCTACCCGGAGCCGAGCCTGGACGATGAGGAAGACGAAGACGACGACCTGACAGATCTAGAGCTTAGCGTAGCAGACTAGCAAAAATCGAGAACCTGGCTGGACGATAAGCCAGGTTCTCGATTCATGATATAGTTCTCGTTTGGAACCAAACTGATAGAAAGTGCGTCTTATAAATTGTTGTATCTGCTTGCAGGCAGCCGCTTCTCGCGATGCGCTTAACAAGATACAGCACAAAAAGAGAAAATGCCAAATCAAAATCCAAAAAATAAACGACCGGGTCGCCAGCTGGCGATCCCTCCTGGGAGTGCGGGGGCAGGAAGTGCGCCAGCCCCCACTGCAAGTACACCAGCCACGGCTGGAAGCATTCCACCCCAGGCGACGAAATCCAAGACCGCTCACCCGCAAGCCAGCCATCATAAAGCTCGCCACAGCCGCCGCATCAAGATGCTGCTATGGGCAGTTCTCTTTACCTGCGTGCTGAGCGCAGTCGTGCTGGTGGGCAGCCTGGCCGGCTTTCAGAGCGCGCGCAATGTCCGCAATGCAGTCGAAACGAACAACGCCCAACTGGCTATCAAGGAGCAGTATGACCTGGGAACCCAGGACATGCTGGCTGGCCGCTTTGAAGTAGCTCGCCAGCGCTTCGAGTATATCCTGGCCCAGGACCCAAACTATCCGGGCGTGACCGACCAACTGACGGAAGTCATGGCTGTGCTATACTCCACGGCTACGCCTACCCCAGCCCCCGCCACCATCACCCCAACCACCACTCCTGACACCCGTCCCATCCAGGAACTGTTCAACCAGGTTGTTTCACTGCTCGGTGCGAAAAAATGGAATGATGTAATGAATACCGTGGCCTCGCTGCGACAGGCCAACCCAACTTACCAGGCGCCGCGCGTCGACGGGATGCTCTACATTGCTCTGCGCCAGCGCGGCATCGATGAGATCTGGAAAGAAGGCAACCTGGAACCAGGGATTTACAACCTGGCTCTGGCAGAACGCTTCGGTCCCCTGGATGCGCAGGCTATTTCGTCTCGCCAGCTGGCTCGCCTATACCTGATTGGCTCCAGCTTTTGGGAAGTAAACCCCCAAGAAGCGGTGAATTATTTCAGCCAGGTAGCTGCGGCTGCACCCGGTCTGCACGACGCCTCCGGCTATACCGCCGCCGGGCGTTACAAAGAATCTCTCGTCCAGCTTGGAGATTCTCTTTACAGTAATAAAGACTGGTGCAACTCCCAAAAGCAATACGAGCTTGCCCTTTCGATGGGAGCTGACGCCGCTCTGGAGGGAAAAGTGAGGGACGCGGCCTTGAAGTGCTCCCCGCCAAGCGCTACGCCCGGCCAGGACACAGCCACTCCAACCTCCACTTCGCCGGGCCCGACCGTCCCGCCAGCCGCAACGGGGTCTCCTACAGCAACCCAGGCCGCCCCGCCCCAGGCATCCAACACGCCTATCCCAACACAGGTCGTCCCGCCGACTGCTGAACCGCCAACCGCCGAGCCAACGACTGCTGAACCGCCAACCGCCGAGCCGCC
>Ga0209048_10006423_pt1 | contig 10999 bp, 7 predicted proteins | sample FrelakmetCRP12CR_FD_187146 | JGI IMG/M metagenome (GOLD analysis project Ga0209048, IMG submission 187146) | Freshwater lake sediment microbial communities from the University of Notre Dame, USA, for methane emissions studies - CRP12 CR (SPAdes)... | ecosystem: Environmental > Aquatic >... | reverse complement strand
TGCGCTGGCGCTCCCGCGAAGTCGCCGGGAATGGCGACCCGGTCGTCTTCGTCCACGGCCTCCTCGCCTCGTCGGCGACCTGGCAGGAGGTCCTCGCGCCGGCCTCGGCGGGGCGTCCGGCCATCGCCGTGGACCTTCCGGGATTCGGCTGCTCGGAGCGTCCGTGGCCGTTCGATTACTCGGTGAACGGGGAGGCGCGCGGCCTCGTCGACTTTCTCGACGCGCGCGGGATCGCACGCGCGGTCCTCGTCGGCAACTCGCTCGGCGGCGCGGCGGCGATGCTTGTCGCCGCGAAGCACGCCGGGCGCGTCTCGGCGCTCGTCCTCGTGGACGCGGCGACCTCCGAGGCGTCGATCGCCTGGCCGATCCGGCTCATGCGGGCCCCCTTCCTTGGGGAACTCGCGCTGTCGCTTGCCACGCGGCCACTCGTCGCCTACAGCCTCCGGCACTGGCTCTTCGCCGGCGCGGGGCGCGTGACGGATCTCGCGATCGCGGATGCTTGGTTTCCGCTCACCATTCCCGGCACGCGGCGGGCGGCGCTGCTTGCGATCCGCTCGAACCCTCGCCGATACCTCGGCCTCGAGGAGCAGATCCGGGTCCCGACGCTGATCGTCTGGGGCCGAAAGGACCGGCTGATCCCGGTCGCGCAAGGGGAGCGCGTGGCGGCGCGGATCGCGGGCTCGCACCTCGTCGTCCTTTCTGACGCCGGGCACCTGCCGCAGCGCGAACAACCCGAGGCTTTCTCGCGCGCGGTCGGCGAGTTCGTCTCGCGACTCTGACGAGCCGCGGCCGCGTCATCTCCCGCAGCGCTCGATCCCCCTTCTCCGTGATCGTGCCCGGAGTCGGCGGGCTCTCGGCGAGGCCGACGTGTGCCGCGTCTCTTCGACGAGGTCGGCGAGGGGGCGGCGCTTCGCACGCGGTAGGATGTCCGCAGCTTCCATGCCGCTGCAGACCGGCACTCGACTCGGTCCCTACGAGATCCTCGCGCCGGTCGGCGCGGGCGGGATGGGAGAGGTGTACCGGGCGCGGGATACGCGCCTCCACCGCGAGGTGGCGATCAAGGTGCTGCCTGCGGCGCTGGCCTCGGACCCGGAGAGGCTGAATCGCTTCGAGAAGGAGGCCCGCTCGGCCTCCTCGCTCAATCACCCGAACATCGTCACGATCTACGACATCGGGTCGGTGGATTCGGTCTCGTACATGGCGATGGAGCTGGTGAACGGGGAGACGCTGCGGGCGGCGCTCGCGGATGGAGCGATGCCGGTTCGCCGCGTCCTCCAGGTCGGCGCGCAGATCGCCGAGGGACTGGCGAAGGCGCATTCGGCCGGCATCGTGCATCGGGACTTGAAGCCTGAGAACGTGATGGTGACCGAGGACGGCCTCGTCAAGATCCTGGACTTCGGACTGGCGAAACTGACGCAGCCGGAGGGCAGCGGCGCGGAGGCAACGCACGCGCCGACGGTTTCGGGAGCTACGGAGCCTGGAATCGTCATGGGAACAGTCGGGTACATGTCGCCCGAACAGGCGCTCGGGAAGGCTGTCGACTTTCGCTCGGACCAGTTCTCGTTCGGCTCGATTGTCTACGAGATGGCCACGGGTCGCCGGGCGTTCGCGCGGGGGTCGGCGCCGCAGACGCTGTCGGCGATCATCCAGGAGGAGCCCGAGCCGATCGCTGCAGTGAACGGAAACGTCCCGGCCCCGGTGCGCTGGATCGTCGAGCGGTGCCTGGGCAAGGAGCCCCGCAACCGCTATGCCTCGACCGAGGACCTGGCGCGCGAGCTCGCGACGGTGCGCGATCACCTTTCAGAGGCGACGAGCTCGAGCGGCGTCCGGGCGCCCGTCGACCGGTCCATGCCGGCCCGGCGCCGCGCCTGGGTCCCCGCGCTCGTCGCGGCCGTGCTGCTGGTCGCCGCGGGGCTGACGTTCTGGCAGGGACGCCGGACCGACGTGCCCGATGCGAATCCGCTCGCCGGCGCTCGGTTTTCCCGCCTGACGGACTGGGAGGGCTCGGAGCTCGACGCCGCCATTTCGCTGGACGGCAAGTTCGTCGTCTTTCTGTCGGATCGCGACGGGCCCTTCGATGCCTGGGTCACGCAGCTCGGGAGCGGCCAGTTCCTGGACCTGACGCGCGGACAGTTCCCGGAGCTGCTGCACGAGGAGATCCGAAGCACGGGGTTCTCGCCCGACGCGGCCCACGTTTGGCTGCGCATCGCGGCGAAAGACGCTTCCTCGACCGCGGCAATCTGGATGGTCCCGACGCTCGGCGGCGCCGCGCAGCCACTGGTGGACAGGGCCTTGATCGCAGTCTGGTCACCCGACGGAAGACGCCTGCTATACCACACGAGCGAAAGGGGGGACCCGATCTTCGTTGCCGATTCCAACGGCGCCAACGGCCGCGAGATCTTCAAGGACAAGCCCGGCTTTCACTGCCACTTCCCGACCTGGTCGCTGGACGGCCGCTTCGTGTATTTCGTCCGGGGCATTCCGACGATCGGGGACACGGACATCTGGCGGGTGCCCTCGAGCGGGGGGACGCCGGAGCGAATTACCGAGCATCACGCCCGGGTCGGATATCCCGTGTTCCTCGATCCCCGCACGCTGATTCACACGGTGGCGGGAGAGGAGGGATCCCACCTCTACGCCGCCGACGTCGAGCGTCGCACCGCCCACCGCGTGAGCTTCGGCCTCGAGGAGTACATCTCGATCTCCGGCAGCGCCGATGGCCGGCGGCTCGTGGCGACGGTCGCGAATCCGACGCAGAGTCTCTGGAGCGTGCCCATCACCGCCGGGATCGCCGACGAGGCAGCGGTGACGCGCTTTGCGCTCCCCACGGCGCGGGCTGCGGCGCCGCGATTCGGGAGGGACTTTCTCCTCTATCTCTCGTCGAAGGGAGGCGCCGCCGGGCTCTGGAAGTGGAAGGACGGGACGGCGACGGAGCTGTGGAGTCCGGCCGGCGGGGCCCTGACGGCTGCCCCCGCCGTCGCCCCGGATGGGAGCCATGTCTGCTTCTCGATTCGCCAGGGCGGTCGCTCAAGGCTGCAAATCGTGTCCGCCGACGGGACGGGACTGAAAGCGGTCGCTCCCTCGCTCGATTCGCGCGGTGCGCCCACATGGTCGGCGGACGGAAAGTGGATCGCGGTGACCGGGGAGGAAGGCGGAGCGAATCCACTTTACAAGATCCCCGTCGGCGGAGGCGCGCCGGTCCGGCTCGTCGAGGGCGTCGCGCACAATCCCGTCTGGTCGCCGGACGGTCGAATGATCGTCTACAGCGAAGGGCTCCAGGGAGCGAAATACCAGCTCAAGGCCATTACGCCGGAAGGCCAGCCCGTGCCGCTGCCGGACCTTTGGGTCCGTACATCGGGCGACCGCTATCGGTTCCTGGCCGACGGGAAATCCCTGGTTTTCGTGCAGGGCGCGTTCCGGCAACAGGAATTCTGGCTTCTCGATTTCGCGACCGGGCGCACGCGAGCGCTGACGAACCTGCGTCCCGGGTTTCAGATGAAGTCCTTCGACGTGTCGCCGGACGGGAAACGGATCGTCTTCGACCGGTTTCGGGAGAACTCGGACGTCGTCTTGATCGATCTGCCGCCGCGCTGAGCCGGCGCCGCCGCGCCGGATCACGGATGCGGGTGGGATTAAGTCGAGCGGCTGGAGTGTTAAGATTGGGTCTCAATGGCCTACCGGAGCGGCTTCTCCGACGAATGCGGCGTCTTCGGCGTCGTCGATTCGGAAGACGCGTCCAACCTGGCCTACCTCGGGCTTTACGCCCTCCAGCACCGCGGCCAGGAGTCGGCCGGAATCGCCTCGCTCGACGACGGGCAGATCCACGTCGAGCGCGAGATGGGCTACGTCGCGGACGTCTTCGGCGAAGCGCGCCTGTCGCGCCTGCCGGGGCGCACCGCCATCGGCCACGTCCGGTACGCGACGTCGGGCGCCTCGGCGCTGGCCAACGCGCAGCCCATCGTCTTTGCCACCGGGCGCGGCCCGATCGGCCTCGCGCACAACGGGAACCTCGTCAATGCGCGGGAGATCCGCTCGGTGCTCGAGTCCCGGGGCGCGCTCTTCACGACGACGTCCGACTCCGAGGTCATCGTCCACCTGATCGCACGGTCCCAGGCCCCCACTCTCGCCGGCGCGATCGCCGAGGCGCTTCTCGAGGTGCGCGGCGCGTATTCGCTCGTCATCCTGTCCCGCGAGGGCATCTTCGCGGCGCGCGATCCGAACGGGATACGGCCGCTGTCGCTCGGGATGCGCGAGGGAGCGCCCGTCGTCGCCTCCGAGACCTGCGCCTTCGATCTCATCGGTGCGCGCTACGAGCGCGACGTCGAGCCGGGGGAGATCGTCCAGCTCACACTCCAGGGCTTCGCCTCGCACCGCTTCGCCTTTCCGATTTCGACGCCCTGCGTCTTCGAGCACGTCTACTTCGCGCGGCCGGACTCGATGGTCTTCGGCCGCAGCGTCGCCGCCTCGCGCCAGGGATTCGGCCGCCGGCTCGCCCGGGAGCATCCCGCCGAGGCCGATGTCGTCGTGCCCGTGCCCGACTCCGGGATGTACGCGGCTCTCGGCTACGCCGAAGAGTCGGGCATCCCCTTCGCCCTCGGCCTCGTGCGCAACCACTACGTCGGCCGCACCTTCATCGAGCCCAAGCAGGCGATCCGCCACTTCGGCGTCAAGGTGAAGCTCAATCCGGTCCGCGAGATCGTCGAGGGCAAGCGGGTGGTGCTCGTCGACGACTCGATCGTGCGGGGCACGACGTCGCGCAAGATCGTGAAGATGATCCGCGAGGCGGGAGCGCGCGAGGTCCACGTGCGGATCTCGTCGCCGCCGACCATGAACACGTGCCACTACGGTATCGACACGCCCACGCGCGGCGAGCTCATCGCCGCCAACCAGTCGGTCGAGGAGATCCGCCGGTTCATCGACGCCGACAGCGTCGGATACCTCTCGGTCGAAGGAATGCTCGACGCGTTCGGGCGGCCCCAGCAGGCGACCTGCACGGCCTGTTTCACGGGCATCTATCCCGTCGAGATCGAAGAAGAAGAGCGCGAAAAGGAGCACGCGCTCGACGCAAAGTAGCGGGGCCCTGACTCGCGGGCGCGGCGCAGCGGCCGCCCTCGCTGTCGCGGCCGCGACGGCGGCTCTCTTCGTGGTTTCGCGGGGAAAGTGGTCGGACGCCTTGATCGACTCCGGCCGGGAGTGGATCGTGCCCGACGCCCTCGCTCGCGGCGAGCTTCTGTATCGAGACGTCGTCTACTGGTTCGGGCCCTTCACGCCCTACTTCCAGGCCGCTTTCCTGCGGATCTTCGGCTCCGGCTTTCCGGCCCTCGTGGCGGCCGGGGCGGCCGCGGCCCTGGCGGCTCTCGGTGTCCTGCGCTGGGCGCTCGGAAAGGTCACCGGCTCGACCGAGGCCTGGCTCTGGACGGTCCTCGCCATTCCCGTCCTCGTCTTCATGCCCGAAGCCGGGGGGCCGCTGCTCGGGATGGGCTATCGAATCTGGCACGCTGCCATCTTCGCGCTCGCCGCAGTCGCCGCAGTCCCCGCGGCCCGGGGATCGCTCGGCCGCGCGGCGCTCGTCGGCGCGCTCTGCGGCGGCGCCGGATTGTGTCGCACCGAATGGGGGTTGGCGGCGGTCGGGGCCTGCTTCGTCGCGATCCTCGTGGAAGGCAGGCTCCGGCGCGACGCGGCCGCGGCGTGCGCGGCCGTCGCGGCGACCTTTCTCGCGGTGTTTGGAGGCGTCCTCCTCGTCTTCGTCAGACTGGCGGGCTTCAAAAACGTGATCGAGGACGGGCACGTCCTGCTGACAGGCCTCGCGCCGGAGACCCGGACGTTTCTCTACCGCTTCTCCGGCATCGGGGACTGGCGGCCGGGATTGGCCGAAGGGCTCTACGTCGCGTCGAGCTGGGTCGGGGCGTTTCTCGTCATCGTCATCGTGGCCTCGTGGCGGGTCCGGCCTCGGACCGTCCACCGCGGCGCGGCCGCGCTGGCGGCGTGCCTGCTCCTGATGCTCGCGACGGGCGTGGCCGGATCGTGGGGCGCCAAGCCGTACAGCGGCGCGCCGTGGATCTGCCTTGCGGCAGCGGTCTACGCCGTCCTACGGCGCCGGGATTCTTCCGGGGCGGTGCTCGCGGCGTGCGGCGTGGCGGGCCTCCTGCTTTCCTACCGCCGCCCCTTTCACATCGGAGACTCGGGTTATGTCGGGCCGCCGCTGCTCTTCGCCATCGTCTGCGCCGCGGGCTTGACCGATGCAGCGCTCCGGTCGCTCCCGGGCGGGGGTCCGGCTTCGGAGCGCGCGCGGCGGCTCTGGCACGTCGCCATAGCCGCACTCGCTGCCGGCGTCTTCGTCCTGAGAATCCAGGCATACCGCGAGGACGAGAGGCGCCCGGTCGCGGGAACCGGAGGGATGCTCGCGGCGCGGCCAGAGCTCGCCGCGCGGCTTGAACGGATCGCCGGCCTCGTCCGAGAGCGGACTGGCCCCGGGGACGGGCTCGTCGCCATCCCCGAGGGCGAGATCCTCAACGCGCTTTCGGGACGGCCGAACCCCGTTCGGTACAAGCTTTTCCTGCCCGGCTATCTGTCGGCGGAAAACGAAGAAGACGTGATCCGCGAGTTCGACCGCGTGCGTCCGGCGACGGTCGTGGTCCTTTATCGGCCGACCAGCGAATACGGCCCGGGGCTCTTCGGCGAGGACTACGGGCGGCGGCTGGACGCCTACCTCGAGGAGAAGTACGCCTTCGAAAACGTCGTCGACGCGGACCGCGTCCGCAGCCGCGTCGGGTCATGGGCACGGCTCGGAACGCGCCGCTCCGAGCCCGCGCCCGGCGAGCCCTCGCCGTGAAGTTGCGGCGATCCGGACCCGAGATCGCCCTTCTGGCGGCGTCGACACTGGCGGGAATCGCCGCGGGCGGGCGCTGGATCGACCCGACCGGAGATCCCGGCATGTGGTGGTCCGTGCCGGTGCGTCTGGCGGCGGGCGAGACGTACTACCGCGACGTTCCGCTCCAGTACGGCCCGCTTTCTCCCTACCTCCTCGCGCTCGGAATTCGCCTGTTCGGCTTCTCGATCTCCTGGGTCCTGCTGTCGAACTGGATTCCCGCCGTGCTGGCCGGCCTGCTGCTCCTCGAGCTCGGCCGGGGCCACCTCTCCGAGGTCGAGCGCTTCGGCGCGGCGGGCCTCGCCCTCGGCCTCGGCCTCTTCGCGCCCGGCCCCGGCCGGCTCGTCTATTCCTACAACCCGCCGGCGGTCCATGCCCTCTGCTTTGCGCTCGCCGCCCTCCTGGTGTCTCGCCGGGAGAGTTACCCCCGTTTGCTGTGGGCCGGCGTCCTGGCCGGAGCGGCGTTTGCCGCGAAGCAGGAGATCGGCGTCGCGGCGCTCGCGGCGATCGCCTGCGGGATCCTGGTGCGAGGAGAGCGCCGGGGCCGCCGGCTCGCGGCCGCCACGGCAGGTTTCGGGGCGATCGCGCTCGCGGCATTCGGGTTCGCGCTTCGGGCCGCCTCGCTCGAATCCCTGCGGCGGGACAGTCACCTCTGGCCTCTCGCCCCGCTCCCGTCCTCCTGGAGCGCCCTCTACGGCGTCGTTTCCGACATCCGAAGCCCCCACCTCGCCGCCCGCATCGTCGAATCCCTGCTCGTTCTCCTCTTCTATGCCGCTGCGATCGCGTGGGGGGCGGTGTTCCTCGCGAAGGACGATCGCAGGCGCCTCGTTGTCCCCGTTGTTCTGATCGGGCTCGCAGCGGTCGGCAGCGCGTTCGCGGGCTACTGGCTGCCCCTGCGCTGGAGCCCCCTCGTGCTCTCGATGCTCGTCGCCGCGGCGACCGCGGCCCTCGCCGTGGCGGGCCGTGTCGAGGCCTTCGAGTCCCTGGTCGCCATCGGAGTGTTCTCGGCGCTGCTGGCGGCGCGAACCGGTTTCGCCTGGGATGCGGGCGCTCCCTACGGTGGGGTGGCGCGATTCGGGACCGCCCTCTGCTGGCCCCTGCTCGTTTGCGCGCTTCTGCCCCGGTGGCTGCCCGGCGGGCAGAGTGCGGCGCGCCGCGCGCGCCAGTTCGCCGGCTGGGTGTTGCTGCCGGTCGCGTGGCTCGCCGCCGCGCGAGGCGCCACCCGCCTCGGCAACGAGGGGCGCGTGCCCCTCGACACCCGGATCGGCCGCGTCTGGCTGACTCCTCCAAACGCGGATCTCTACCGGGCGATGGCCTCTCGGATACGGCCCGGCGATCGGATCCTTGCGCTTCCCGAGATCAGCGCCGTCGACGTCGTCTTCGGCGCGCACACCGCGAGCCCGTACCCCCATCTGCTGCCCGGCGTTCTCGACGACGCCGTCGAGGCCGCGCTCGTCCGCGATCTCGAGCGGCGCCCTCCCGAGGCCATCGTCGTCTTCGAGAGGCCGACGGCGGAGTACGGAGTCGAGCCCCTCGGCGCGGGCTTTGGCAGGAAGCTCATGTCCTGGATCGACGAGAACTACGGAGTCGCCGAGCAGGCTGCGGCGGGGCGGATTCTGCTCCGCAGGGGCGGACTCCCCGGCCGGTATAATCCGCTGCCTTGACGACCTCGCGCTACGCCGATGCCGGCGTCGACATCGACGCGAAAGCCGCGGCGCTCGCGCGCGCCAAGGCGGCCATCCGCTCGACCTTCACACCCGGTGTGCTCGGAGACGTGGGGGGGTTCGGCGGGCTGTTTCGCCCGGACTTCTCGCAGTACCGCGAGCCCGTCCTCGTCGGCTCGACCGACGGCGTCGGGACGAAGCTGAAGGTCGGCATCGAGATGGGCCGCCACGACACCTGCGGGGCCGATCTCGTGAACCACTGCGTCAACGACATCCTCGTGCAGGGGGCGCGGCCGCTCTTCTTCCTCGACTACATCGCGACGGGAAAGGTCGAGCCGGGCGTCATCGAGGACGTGATTTCGGGCGTGGCGCGCGGGTGCCGCGAGAACGGGACCGCGCTGCTCGGCGGCGAAACGGCCGAGATGCCCGGCTTCTACGCCGCCGGTGAGTACGACGTGGCCGGAACGATCGTGGGCGTGGTCGACCGCGACAGGATCCTCGACGGATCGCGCATCGCTGCGGGCGACATCGCCGTCGGCCTGCCCTCGGTGGGACTGCAGACCAACGGCTACACGCTCGCGCGCAAGGTGTTTTTCGAGACGATGGGCAGAAAGCCCCAGGACCGCCTGCCCGAGCTCAACGGGCGCTCGATCGGGGACGCGCTGCTCGAGCCGCACCTCTCGTACCTGCGCGCGATGGAGCCGCTGCTCGACGCGGATCTGGCGCACGGCATGGCCCACCTGACGGGCGGCGGCTTCTACGACAACATCCCCCGCGTGCTTCCCCAGGGGCTCGACGTGGTGGTGAAGTCCGGGGCCTGGCCGGTGCTGCCCGTTTTCGAGGTCATCGCGCGCGAGGGAGCCGTGTCCTTCGAGGAGATGCACCGCGTCTTCAACATGGGGATCGGCCTGGTCGTCTTCATTTCCCCCGCGGACCTGCCCCGCGTGGCCGAGATCTGGAAGGGCGCGGGCCAGCGCTGGTTCGCGATCGGCAACGTGAAGGGCGGGGGAAGCCGCAAAGTCGTCGTGGAGCCCGCGCCCTCCGCCCTGCGATGACGGATCGGCCTTCTTCCACTCCGAAATCCGAAATCCGACTTCCGAAACACCGTCTCGCGATCCTTCTCTCCGGCCGCGGTTCCAACTTCGAGGCCATCGCCGACGCCGTCGCGGGCGGCGTCGTCCCGAATGCCGAGATCGTGGCCGTGCTTTCGGACGTCCCGGAAGCCGTCGGCCTCGAGCGAGCGAGGGCTCGCGGGCTGCCCGCGGCGTCGGTGGACCGCAAGGCGTACCCCGGAAAGCGGGAGCACGAGGCCGAAGTCTTGAAGCGCCTGGCCGAGGCGCGGCCCGACCTGGTCTGCCTGGCGGGTTACATGCGGCTGCTGACGCCCGAGTTCGTCGCGCGCTGGCGGGGGAGGATCCTCAACATCCATCCCGCCCTCCTGCCGAAGTTTCCGGGGCTCCACGTGCAGCGGCGGGCGCTCGAGGCAGGGGAAACCGAGTCCGGCTGCACGGTGCACTTCGTGGACGAGGGGACGGATACGGGGCCGATCGTCCTGCAGCGCCGGGTTCCGGTCCTGCCGGGTGACACCGAGGAGAGCCTTTCGGCCCGGATCCTGGCCGAAGAGCACCGCGCCTACCCGGAGGCGATCGCGAAAGTCCTCGGGTCGCTTCCGCGGCGCTGAAATGCCCCGGTTTCTGTGCATCGCGTGAACGCCGGAAGGGCCTATTTCATTGGGGCTTTCGCGTTTTTTGGAAATCCCTTGACACGAAGTTGAGCCGGCCCTATATTCCGCTTCCCCGCAAGGGTTGGTTCTTTCCAAGGGCTTCTTCGCGGCGTGAGCCGTCGCGTCTCTGACGAGGCGCGCCGTCTCGAAATTCGTTGACGGAGCCCAGCGAGGTTCGCTAAACTGGAAGGTCCGCTGCAAGGCGGATGTTCTTTTGGTTTCGCGCCGGCGGTACGGCGCGGTCCCGGGGTGCGAAAAGCCCGGGGGCGCGGTTCCTTGAAAACTGAGTAGAGCGTGCCAGACGTCAATTTTCCTGCTTTTTCAAAAAGCAGAGTTTCTGGTTCCAACCTCGGGTCGGGAAACCTCACGGTTGCCCGAGCCCGTGGAAAAAAATCAGGACGAACTCTTTTATCGATCGGCAGCAATGCCGTGAGAACGCTTTTAAGTGGAGAGTTTGATCCTGGCTCAGAATGAACGCTGGCGGCGTGCTTAACACATGCAAGTCGAGCGAGGCGGAGGGGGGCAACTCCTTCCAGTCGAGCGGCGGACGGGTGAGTAACACGTGGGTAACCTGCCCGGAAGTGGGGAATACCTCGGAGAAATTCGAGCTAATACCGCATGACATCTTCGGGACGAAAGTCCTGACGATCAAAGCGGGGTCGCAAGATCTCGCGCTACCGGATGGGCCCGCGCCCGATTAGCTAGTTGGTGAGGTAACGGCTCACCAAGGCTTCGATCGGTAAC
>Ga0209048_10006422_pt1 | contig 11000 bp, 9 predicted proteins | sample FrelakmetCRP12CR_FD_187146 | JGI IMG/M metagenome (GOLD analysis project Ga0209048, IMG submission 187146) | Freshwater lake sediment microbial communities from the University of Notre Dame, USA, for methane emissions studies - CRP12 CR (SPAdes)... | ecosystem: Environmental > Aquatic >... | reverse complement strand
GGCGGGCCGAGCCGCAGCGTGACCGAGGAAGAGATCGCCGCCAGCCTGGAAGAGGGCCTGGACGCCGGCGTGATCGAGGCGCAGGAACACCAGATGGTGCGCAACGTGTTCCGCCTCGACGACCGGCCCGTGGGCTCGATGATGATACCGCGCAACGAGATCGTCTGGCTCGACGCCGCGGCGCCGCAGGAAGAGGTCTTGCGCGTCATCGCTGCGGCCGAGCATTCGCGCTACCCGGTGTGCCGAGGCGGCCTGGACGACGTGCTCGGCATCGTCTCGGCGCAGAACCTGCTGCAGCAGGCGCTGCGCGGCGAGAAGCTCTCGCTCACCGGGCAATTGCAGGCAGCGGTGTTTGTGCCCGAAACGCTGTCGGGAATGGAGTTGCTCGAGCACTTCCGCGCCACCAGCGTGCAACTCGTGTTCGTGGTCGACGAGTACGGCGAGGTGCAGGGCGTGATCACCGTGCGCGACGTGCTCGAGGCGATCACCGGCGAGTTCACGGCGCCGAGCGAGAAGGACGCCTGGGCCGTCCGACGCGCCGACGGCAGCTGGCTCTTCGACGGCCTGATCCCGGTGCCCGAACTGAAGGACCGGCTGAACGTGAAGGAACTCCCCGAGGAGGATCGCGGCCGCTACAACACGCTCGCGGGGATGGTGATGCTGCTGCTCGGCCGCTTGCCGCAGACGGCGGACGCGGTCGAATGGGAGGGCTGGCGCTTCGAGGTTGTGGACCTCGACGGCAAGCGGGTCGACAAGGTGCTGGTCAGCCCGCTGCCTATGAGGCCGCAGGAGCAACCCGAGTGAGGTGTAACGCGCCCGGTGAGCGTCGATTCAGAAGCGACATCATGAAACAGGCCATCACATGCTTCCGCACCGGGCGCGCGAACCGCGGCCGTTCGCGCTGCAATGATTCGGTCGGCGTCGCGCCGAGCCCGGCGGGGGGAAAGAGCCTCGACGGGGTCGACAGCTGGAAGCCGCGGCGCGGCGCCTGACGATGACCGACGCCACGCACGATCCAGCGCTGCGCAGCTGGGTGCCGTCGGCCAACGCCGGCGGCATCGATTTCCCGATACAGAACCTGCCCTACGGGCGTTTGCGGCGCGCCGGCAGCGGCGAGCCGTGGCGCATCGGCGTGGCGATCGGCGACGAGGTTCTCGACCTCAGGCTGGCGCTTGGCCAGTGCCCGTGGGATGCCTCGGTGGTGGAACTGCTTGTGCCCTTGGCCGAGGGCGATCTGGTTCCGCTGATGTCAGGCGGCGCGGCCGCGCGGCGAACCTTGCGCGAGGCGTTGTCGCAGGCGTTACGCGAAGGCAGCGAACAGGGGCCATTTCTCGAGCTGTGCCTGCTGTCGCAGCGAGAGGCCGAGATGAGTTTGCCATGCCGCATCGGTGACTTCACCGACTTTTACACTGGAATCCACCATGCGACCGCAGTCGGCAGACTGTTCCGTCCCGATCAGCCGCTGCTGCCGAACTACAAGTGGTTGCCGATCGGCTACCACGGGCGCAGTTCGTCGATACGCGCCAGCGGGCAGGGATTTGCGCGCCCCAGTGGCCAGATTCGCGCGGGCGCCGATGCTGCACCGGAATTCGGCCCGTCGCGCCGGCTCGATTACGAACTCGAGCTCGGCGCCTTCGTCGGCCAGGCCAACGCACTGGGCCAGCCGGTGCCGATCGACGACGCCGAGCAGCGGCTGTTCGGCCTTTGCCTGCTCAACGACTGGTCAGCGCGCGACATCCAGGCCTGGGAGTACCAGCCGCTCGGGCCGTTCCTGTCGAAGAGCTTTTGCACGACTGTCTCGCCGTGGATCGTGACGATGGAGGCGCTCGAGCCTTATCGCTGCGCGTGGACACGCCCGGCTGACGACCCGCAGCCGTTGCCGTACCTCGATTCGGCGGACAACCGTGCCCGCGGTGCGATCGAGATCACGCTCGGGGTCTGGCTGCAGACCGCGGCGATGCGCGAGCGCGGCGAGCCCGCAGTGCAACTCTCGCAGTCGAGCTTTCGCGATGCCTACTGGACGCTGGCGCAACTTGTTGCCCACCACACCAGCAATGGCTGCAACCTCGAACCCGGCGATCTGCTCGGCACCGGCACGCAGTCGGGGCCGCAGCCGGGGCAGGGCGGTTCACTGCTCGAGTTGACCCAGGGCGGGAAGATGCCGTTGACGCTGCTTGGCGGCGAGACACGCAGCTTCCTGCTCGATGGCGACAGCGTCGTCCTGCGCGGGTGGTGCCAGTGCGAAGGCCGAGCGCGGATCGGCTTTGGCGAATGCGCCGCGACCGTGCTGAAGGCCCCCTGAGCGCGGCGGCTGCCGGGTCCCTCCAGCGCGGAGCCGGCTCACTCGGGCGGCAACACCGCACCCTTGCGTTCGACGATCATCCGGTACTGCTCGGGTTCGCGATGGCGTGCGAAGTTGAACGTCGTCGTCTTGTAGGAGTTGCATAGGTCGAGGTCGCAGCAAGCGACCGCGAGCTCGTCGCCGACAGTCGTGCACGCCGCGGCGATCTCGCCCGACGGCGCGACGATCACGGAGTTGCCGATCTGGTCGACGCCTTCCTCGCAGCCGGCCTTGGCGACGCCGACGACCCAGCTTCCGTTCTGGTACGCGCCCGACTGCATCACCAGCATGTTGTGGAAGTGCGAGAGCGCGTCGTGCTCGGGTGCGGGCGGGTTGTGCACCGGCGTGTTGTAGCCGATCAGCACCAGCTCGACGCCCTGCAGCCCCATCACGCGATAGGTCTCGGGCCAGCGGCGGTCGTTGCAGATCGCCATGCCCACCAGGCCACCGAACGCCCGCACTACCGGCCAGCCGAGGTTGCCGAGCTCGAAGTAACGCTTCTCCAGATGCTGGAAGCGCCGCCATGGTTCGTGTTCGTTGTGGCCGGGCAGGTGGATCTTGCGGTACTTCGAGACGATGCTGCCGCTCTTGTCGACGAGTATCGCAGTGTTGAACCGACGCGTACGGCCGTCCTCGACGGCGAGCTCGGCGTAGCCCAGGCAGAAACCCACGCCCAGCTGGCGCGCCGCGTCGAACAGCGGCTGGGTCTCGCGCCCGGGCATCTCGCGCTCGAAGAACGCATCGACGTCCTCCTGGCGCTCGAAGTACCAGCGCGGGAAGAAGGTCGTCAGCGCGAGTTCGGGAAACACTACGAGGTCGCAGCCGTGCCCCTTGGCCTGGCGCAGCAGTGCGACGAGCCTCGCCACCACATCCGTGCGCGAATCGGCGCGCGCGATCGGGCCGAGTTGCGCGGCACCCACCGTCACCATGCGTGTCATGCGGCTAACTCCAGTAGCGTGTGAAGCAGCACGTCGGCGCCCGCGGCGAGATGCTCGCGTGCGGTGTGCTCCGCGGGGTTGTGGCTGATGCCCTTCACCGACGGTACGAACACCATCGCCGCCCTGCAGAGCCGTGCCAGCATCTGTGCGTCGTGGCCCGCGCCCGAGGTCATGGTCCGGCACGAGTGCCCGAGCCGCGCCGCGGTGCGTGCGATGAGTGCGGCGACGCCCGCGTCGAAGATCACGGGCTCGAACCGGGCCAGGCGTCGCGTCCCGATCGTGACGCCCTCGTCGCGTGCGAGTTGTGGCAGGAACTCGGCCAGGCGCCGTTCCGCTTCCTGCAGCGCCGCCTCGTCGGTGTTGCGCAGGTCCACCGTCACGCGGGCTCGGGCGGCGATCACGTTGATAAGGTTGGGGTGCAGCGTCACCGATCCCGCCGTGCTAACCTGGTTGCCGCCGAGCTCGCGCGCGAGAGTGCGCAGGAAGCTGCCGATCGCCGCCGCGCAATAGCCGGCGTCGTGGCGCAGCCGCATCGGCGTCGTGCCGGCGTGGTTCGACTCGCCGACGATGCTCACCTCCTGCCAAGAGATGCCCTGCAGGTTCTCAACCGCGCCGATCGTGATGCCCTCGGCGTCGAGGACCGGGCCCTGCTCGATGTGCAGTTCGACGTGCGCGTGCGGCCGGTACAGCGGCAGTGCGGCCTCGCCGCGATAGCCGATGCGCGCCAGCTCGTCGCCGAGTCGCGCTCCGTCGATGGCGGTGCGGGCATGCGCCTCTTCAAGCGTCAGAGCGCCGACGTAGACCAGCGAGCCGAGCATGTCGGGCGCGAAGCGCGCGCCTTCCTCGTTCGTGAACACGGCGACGACGAGCGGGCGGCGCGTACGCAGGCCGGCATCGTTGAGCGTGCGCACGACCTCGATTCCTGCGAGCACGCCCAGGCACCCGTCGTAACGCCCGCCGGTAGCGACGGTGTCGATGTGCGAGCCCGTCATCACTGGCGCCGCGTCCTCGGTGCCGGCGCGAAAGCCGAAGATGTTGCCGATCGGATCGATGCGCACTTCGAGCCCCGCCTCGCGCATCCAGCGGCAGACGAGGTCGCGCCCCGCGCGGTCCTCGTCGGTCAGCGCGAGCCGGCAGCAGCCGCCCTCGGCGGTCGCGCCGATCGCCGCGAGTTCGGCGAGGCGCGCGACGAGGTGAGCGCCATCCACGCGCAGCTGTTCGGCTTTCATGCCGGGAATCCTATCAGGCCGATGCGCTCCGGGGGCAGACGAGCGCCGCTGCTAACATCGTCGCATGCAGCCAGCAACGGTGATCACGGGCGTTGCTCGCGGGTCCGCAGTATGAGCGAGCTCGCGCCGCTTCCACTGGCGGCGCTCGCTCGGCGCATGCTGCGCGAATTCGATTCGCGCCAGACAATCTTCGACCTGCCGCTGCGCAAGTTCGTGCTCGGCGATCCGCGGCGCGACATCTCGGTGCGGTTTCACGGCCATGTCGCTGCCACGCCGTTCGGCCCCGCGGCCGGGCCGAACACGCAGCTCGCGCAGAACATCGTGCTGTCGTGGCTCGCGGGCGGACGCGTGATGGAGCTCAAGACGGTCCAGATCAACGACCGCCTGACGATCCCGCGGCCGTGCATCGACATGCAGACCGTGGGCTACAACGTCGAGTGGTCGCAGGAACTCACGCTAGAAGAGTCGCTGACCGAATACGTCAAGGCGGCGATGCTGATCCGCATCCTCGAAGCCAGCGGCAAGCTCGCGCTGGCACCGGGGTTCGCCCGCACGGTGTTCGACATGAGCGTCGGCTACGACCTCGCGGGCCTGTGCAGCGGGCGCGTGCAGGCGTTCATCCGCGGGATGATGAACGCCGCACCGGTGGTCGAGCGGCTGCGGCGCGAGTTGCCCGCCGAGCTCGGCGCGCTGCGCGACCTCGACTTCCCGACACGGTTGTCGGACACGCTCACGCTGAGCACTTTCCATGGTTGCCCGCCGGACGAGATCGAGGCGATGGTCGGTCACCTGATGCGCGAGAACGGCCTCTCGTGCGTCGTCAAGCTCAACCCGACGCTTCTCGGCGCCGCCGAAGTGCGCCGGCTTCTGCACGACGCGCTCGGTTACACCGAATTGCGCGTCCCCGACGTCGCATTCGAGAAGGACGCGACCTGGCAGCAGGCCACGGCGTTCATCGACCGCCTGGCAGGCACGGCGCAGTCGCTCGGCCTCGGTCTGGGGGTGAAGTTCTCCAACACGCTGATCGTCGAGAACCACCGCAGCTTCTTCCCGGCGAGCGAGCGCGTGATGTACCTGTCGGGGCCACCGCTGCACGTGCTCGCGATGCACCTGGTGCAGCGGCTGCGTCACAGCTTCGGCGACCGCGTCCCGGTGTCGTTCTCCGCCGGGATCGAGCGCGCGAACTTCCCCGACGCGGTCGCGCTCGGCCTGGTGCCCGTCACCGTCTGCACCGATCTGTTGCAGGCGGGCGGCTACTGGCGCGGCTTCGGCTACTTCGAAGAGCTGGCGCAGCGCATGGATGTGGTGGGCGCGTCGACGATAGCCGAGTTCACCGAACGCGCCTACGGAGAGGCGGACCCGGTTGACCTTAGCGCCGCAAGGCTGCGCAACACCGACGTGTACATCGAGCGCATGACCGCCGACGCGCGCTACCACGCCGACAACCACCGCAAGGGTCCGCGCAAGATCGGCAGTCGGCTGAAGTTCTTCGACTGCGTTACCTGCAACAAGTGCATTCCCGTGTGCCCGAACGACGCCAACTTCAGCGTCCCCATGCCCGCGACGCCACAAGTTCCGGTGACGAAGGCGCGGCAGATCGTCAACTTCGCCGACTTCTGCAACGACTGCGGCAACTGCGATGTGTTCTGTCTGGAAGACGGCGGGCCGTACATCCTGAAGCCTCGCGTGTTCGTGAACCGCGAACGCTGGCTGGCCGAAGCACCGCGCGACGCGGTGCTCGTCGAGCCGGGCGCGGTCAGCGCTCGCTTCGACGGCGTGGTGGTGCGGGTGGTCGACGGCGAGGCAGTCGGCGACGATCCGAGGGCACACGCCCTGCGCAGCCTGCGCGACGCGTTGCTGGCCCCGGGCGAGGCGAACTACGTGAGCGAGTACCTGCGGGCTCAAGCGCAAGCATAGGCGTCGTCCGACCTCGAGCTGATCTCACACAACCCATCCGCGATGGGCGGTGCGTGGCGCGCACTCATATGCTGCTCGTCGGCGGCGGCCGCGCGGAACGGGGAGTCTGTCGATCGCGCTCGATCAACCTCTGAACACGAAGCGGGTGCCGATCGAGTTGATCGGCGACCCGCAGACAGGGCTGCCGGGCCGCGCGGCAGGCCGAAGCGCTGGCTTTCGAATCAGGCCTAGGCGTAGGCCGGTTCCGCGTCGACGAAGGTCTCGGCGTTCACAGCGTCAGGCAAGCCGGCCGGTGGCGCCACCGGCTCCGACAGGTTCATCTGCGCTTCCACTTCGCGGGTCATGCCTAGCGCGAGCAGCACCTGCCGGCCCAGACTGGCCAGGCCGACGAGCGCGCCACCGGCAAAGATGGTGATGAAGAAGGTGACAAGAACGGCAGCGAGGACAAGAAAGGCGTGCATAGCAGGTTCTCCAGGTTCGGGAAGATTCACGTATTGCCAACAGCGCTTGCAGTATGGAATGATCGAACAGTGGCGTGAAGTGCATTGTTCGTCTTCATTAGTGCGCAGCGCGCAAGAATGAGTGATTCCTGCAGTGGTCACACCTTGGCACCGAGGCTCCGCGTATGAAGATCGATTTCGCCGGAATCCAGGCATTCGTCAGCGTCGCCCAGCTGGGCAGCTTCAGCAAGGCGGCGCACGAGCTGCACGTCACGCAGACCGCGCTGACGAGACGGGTCCAGAAGCTCGAGGCCTATCTTGGCCTCAGGCTGCTGGATCGCACCACGCGCAGCGTGGCGCTGACGGCGGTCGGTCAGGAGTTTCTGCCCAAGGCGCGCGCGCTGGTCGGGGAGATGAGCTCCGCGGTCGGGCAGATCAAGGAGATGGCGCGGACCTCGAGCGGCAGCTTCACGCTTGCCTGCATGTCGACCATGTCGGCCCGCCTGCTGCCCCTGCTGATTCGCCAGTACGCCGACCTTCATCCGGGCAATCGCATCCGCCTGCTGGACATGACGTCCAACGAGGTGCGCGAGGCGGTCGCGAGCCGCAAGGCCGAACTCGGCATCGCAATACACGGTGACGTACATCCGGAGCTGAGCGAACGCTTCCTGTTCGACGACGCCCTCGTCTTCTACTGCCACGAGTCGCACCCGTTCGCGGCGCGTCCGCGCGTGAACTGGAAGGACCTGAAAGGCTCGGACCTCATCATGGTTCGCGGCTTCACGGCTACGCGCTTGCTGATCGAGTACCACCTCCTGAAGCACGGCGTGCGTGCCGGCAGCGCCTACGAGGTGCAGTACCACTCGACCGCGGTCAACCTCGTGGAGGCGGGTGTGGGCTGCGCCGTCCTGCCCTGGTCCGCGCTGGGCCCCGGGGGGCGATCGTCGATCCGGAGGATCGAACTGCTCGGCCCCAAGGTACACCGCCGGGTGATGCTGTTCACGCGCAAGAACGCGAGCCTCTCGCCCTCGGCCCAGGCGTTCTTTGACGTGGTGAACCGGGGGCCAACGAGCAAGGCCGCGGCCTGATCCTCGCCGCGTCGCGATGGCGGAGTCCGTCCGCCGGGATGCGCGCGCTTGAGCCGGCTCAATGCGGTGCCTGCGGGACTGTCTATCGTCTGCGCGATGAAGGGGTTGCGTGCTGGTTTGCAGCGCAACACTCAACCCGGCGCAAGAAGGGAAGCACTGCCCGCGGTCTCTTGCCTGTGAACGGCCCGGGGAACAACCGGGGGTCATCATGGACAGTGAATTCGGACGCGGCGCGACGATCGATCGCCGAAGCGTGTTGACGGGGTCGGCAGCGCTCCTGGCGGGTGCTGGCATCGGCAGCGCGATGACCGCATCGGCCGCGACGAGCGACGCGGCCGCTGCGCCACCGCTGCCCTGGAAATGGAGCAAGCTCGATCCGCTCGAGGCAGGCCAGCGCGCGTATCGCTTCTACAAGGAAAAGGGCGGCTGTGGCACCGCCTCGTACCTGAGCATGCTGAGCCTGCTGAAGGAGAAGGTCGGCTATCCGTGGACGACGATGCCCGACATGATGATGGCCCACGCGGCGGCGGGCTTCGGCGGCCACGGAACCTTGTGCGGTGCGCTTGCGGGTGCGTCGACGATCATCAACATGGTCACCTTCGGCGAGAAGCGCGACGAGTACCAGCAGAACAACCAGATCATCGACCGCCTCTTCTGGTGGTACGCCGAGCAGGAATTTCCGCCCGAGCGCTTCGACGACTTGTCGCCGATGCCCAAACAGATCCGCGTCAAGGCGATGTCGCCGCTGTGCCATACCTCGGTGTCGAAGTGGGTCCTGGCCGCGGAGGCGACGATCAAGTCAGACGCCAAGATCGAACGCTGCGCCAAGGTGGCCGGCGAGGTCGCGTAGACGGTGACGCTTGCGCTCAATGAGTTCTTCTTTGGCAACTGGACGCCGCCGGTGTGGAAGCCTTCGAAGCAGATCGAGCACTGCGTCCGCTGCCATGGCCCGGACCTGCCCGACAAGAAGGCTCGCGACTGGAACCAGCAGGGGCACATGGAGTGCGTGATGTGCCACGCGGACCACACCCAGTAGGCAGGCGCGAGGACGCTCGGTCAGGCTGGGGGCCGAAAGACACTGCGGTTGAGCCGCAGTGGCTGGCGGCTCGCCGCGTCGCGGCCGATCCCAGCCTGTACTATCGCTGCACGCCGCTGAACAGCACGCCGACTCGGTTCCCGGTCGCGATGACTCCGTCACGCTTGAGCTGCAGCAGGCCTGCAAGCCCGGCCGATCCGGTGTGGCTCGCCGCAACGGCGGTGGTTTCGCGCGCCAACCGGTTCGCTTCGCGCAGCGTGTCTTCGTCCGCGACCACCGTCGCGCCGCCGGTGGCGGCCATGCCGCGCAGCACGGCAAGCCAGTCGTAGGTCTCGTCGTCGAGGATTCCCTCGGCGATGCTGTGCGGTACGTCTTCCCACGGCCACATGAATTGCGAGCGGTGCGCCGCGGCGTAGCGCAGCGCCTCCTCGGCCCCGGCGTTGCCCCGCCGCGCTTCGACCAGGGACCACGCGCGCTGCAGTGGCGCGGCGCCTCGCGTCTGCACCGTGTGGATCCGCGGCGCGCGCGTGAGCAGCCCAGTGGCAACGGCGCGCGCGCTAGCCTGCATGCAAGCGCTCGCGAGCGCGCCGCCGCCCACTTGCACGACGAGGTCGTCGAGCGACGGTGCGCCAGAACCGAGCATCTCGTACACAAGCGTCTCGCCGCCGTCGATGGCGAGGCCGTTCTCGTTGCCCTGGCAGCACAGCGGCAGCGCACCGGCGCGCAGCGCCTCGTGAAAGCGACGGACACAAGGGTCGCCGCGCTCGCCCGGCAGGCGCGGACACGCAACGACCGTCGCGCCGAGCGCGTGCAGACGGTCGAGCACCGCAGGCTCGGCGCTCGGCGGGACGAAGACGTGCAGGGTGCGCGCTGCGGCGCGTGCGAGCACCGCCGCGGCGAGCGCCGCGTTGCCACAACTGGCGATCGCGAGCGGCGGCTTGTCCGCGCCCTCGACCACTGCGAGGTAGAGCAGGATGCCCATCAGGTGCCGCGCCTTGTGCGAGCCAGCGACGTTACCTGTCTCGTCCTTCACCCAGACCTCGAGCCCGAGCTTGTCGCTGAGCGCAGCCTTGCGCGCGAACGGCGTCGCGCGAAAGCCATGCCCATCGACCGCTGCGATCGCGTCGTCGATCCGTCGCACGAGGTCGCCGAAAGCCGCGTCGCTCATCCCGCGCGATCGGGCCGCGTGCCAGGCGTAAAGGCATTCGCGGTAGCGCACGAACGGGTTTGCGTCGTCGCCGCGGTCGAGCACCGCGTTCGCGCCGAGCCGGTGCTCGAGCACATGGTCGGCGTCGTCGCTGCCGCTGCGCGCACAGCGAAACGGATACAGCGCGCGTGCGGGTGGCTCCCAGCCGCAGCCGGCGCAGGCCAGGTGCGAGCGCGTCACGCCGTGCCGGTGCGGCGGTTGAACGTAGCGATCATCTCGTCCCACGCCGGCAGCAGCCCATGCAGAGCGCGCCAAAACGCCTGGTCGCGCCGCGCCTCGAAGTCCGCGAGCGCGACGCCGCGCTGCTCGACCCAGGTGAAGTAGCCGAGGTTGAAGATGCGGTTGCGCTCGACCGCGCCCGTCACCAGCACGTGTTCGGTCGACGCTCGCGTGATGTGTTTGTCGAACGTCTCAGCCGCGCGCGCAGCGTCGAAGCTGCCGCCGAAGTGCTTGGCAATGGCCTTCGGTTTCTCGGAGGTGTACATCGCGGCGCCGTCGGTCGCGACAGTGACGATCGCATCCTTGGCGCCCAGGCCGAGCGTCTTCGCCGTCTTGATCGCGGCGACGACGTTGCAGATGCTCGACAGGCCGAAGTGCGGTAGTGCCGCGATGACGTCCTCGCTCACGCCTCGGCGGCGCAACTCGGCGTGGCCCAATGCATCGTTGAAGAGGACGAAGAGCTGGTCGGTCGCGCGGTCTGAGACGGCGACGGCGACATCGGTGTTGGTGACGTTCTGGATGTACGGGATGTGCTTGTCGCCTATGCCCTGGATGTTGTGCTCGCCGAAGCCGTTGTAGAGCATG
>Ga0209048_10006420_pt1 | contig 11003 bp, 9 predicted proteins | sample FrelakmetCRP12CR_FD_187146 | JGI IMG/M metagenome (GOLD analysis project Ga0209048, IMG submission 187146) | Freshwater lake sediment microbial communities from the University of Notre Dame, USA, for methane emissions studies - CRP12 CR (SPAdes)... | ecosystem: Environmental > Aquatic >... | reverse complement strand
GCGTATTTCAATCCGCTCTCCCGTGGCAAGTGATTCACTCATCTGTTCAAGCAAGGCTTTCACGGCTTGTTCCACATCCTTATATGCGATATGGCTTTGTTTACGGGCAAGAACTTCGATCAATTCCGATTTTGTCATTAGCTTATCCCGACGTTCGACTTAACCACCTTGAAACCTATATCCCCCTAATCTTCCCACCTTCGGAGCAGTTGCTGTTGCCCCCTCCCTCCCGCTGCCGCGGGGGAGGGAGTGGCGGGGAGATCAACTGGATTTCCAGAACAATCCACCTTGGAGCATCGTCTAAGCAATATTTAGCAAGCTAATATCAGTCGTCCTGATTACCACCTAGTTGCTCTTTAAAAATATCCCCCAAGGTTGCCGTTCCAGCAGTGGACTTACGGCTGTAATCTTGCAGCACTTCGGCTTCCTCGGCGAACTCCTTGGCTTTGATGGACAGCGTGATAGTGCGATTTTTGCGGTCCACGCCCACAAACTTGGCTTCGACTTCATCACCCATGTTGAGCATGGAACGAGCGTCTTCAGTACGTTCGCGGGACAGTTCGGCGGCCCGCAAAGTCCCCTCGACGCCGCTACCTAGATCCACCACCGCACCCTTGGTATCCACCGACGTGACTATTCCCTTAACAACGCTGCCTTTGGGATGCTCGGCCACGAAATTGGAGAAGGGGTCTTTATCCAACTGCTTTATCCCTAGGGAAATGCGCTCCCGCTCCGGATCGACGGCCAGCACTACGGCTTCCACTTCCTGACCCTTCTTATAGTCGCGCACGGCCTCTTCGCCAGTGACATTCCAGGAGATGTCGGAGAGGTGCACCAGACCGTCGATGCCGCCATCCAAGCCGATAAATATGCCGAAGTCGGTGATGGACTTGATCTTGCCCGCCACGCGATCGCCCTTATTGTGGGTGGCGCAAAAGTCATCCCAGGGATTAGGTTTGCATTGCTTCATCCCCAAGGAAATGCGACGGCGCTCTTCATCGATATCCAGCACCATGACCTCGACTTCTTCACCCAAGGCAACGACCTTGCTGGGGTTGACGTTCTTGTTTGTCCAGTCCATTTCGGAAACATGCACCAAGCCTTCAACGCCTTCCTCGATCTCGACAAAGCAGCCGTAGTCAGCAATATTGGTGATCTTGCCAAACAGGCGGGTATTCACCGGGTAGCGGCGCGCCAAGGCAATCCAGGGATCATCGCCCAACTGTTTCAGGCCTAAAGAAACGCGGTTGCGTTCGCGGTCGAATTTAAGGACTTTCACCCCGATCTCATCGCCCACATTGACGACTTCAGAGGGATGCTTGACACGCTTCCAGGCCATGTCGGTGATGTGCAATAGTCCATCGATGCCACCCAGATCCAGGAAAGCGCCGTAATCGGTGAGGTTTTTGACCACCCCCTTGACGACCTGGCCCTCCTGAAGATTTTCCAGCAACAGCTCACGCTCAGCGCTGTATTCGGACTCCACCACGGCGCGCCGGGATACCACCACGTTGTTACGGCGGCGGTCCAGCTTGATCACCTTGAATTCCAGTTCCTTGCCCTCCAGATAGGCGGCGTCGCGCACGGGGCGCACATCCACCAGCGAACCGGGCAGGAAGGCGCGGATCTCGCCGATATCCACCGTGAAACCGCCCTTTACCTTGCCGCTGATCATGCCGCTCACCACCTCCTGGGCCTCGAAAGCTTTCTCCAGGATTCCCCAGACGCGCGCGCGCTTGGCTTTCTCACGGGACAATCGGGTTTCCCCGAATCCATCTTCGATAGCGTCCAGGGCGACTTCAATCTCATCGCCCACCTTCACATCCACAACACCATCATCGTTAATAAACTGTTCGAGTGGGATAAGCCCTTCGGACTTTAGGCCGGCATTGACGACCACGGCATCCGGGCGGATCTCCAGAACGATTCCCATCACGATGGAGCCCGGCTGCATCCGCTTTTCGGCCAGGCTTTGTTCAAACAGTTCGGCAAAACTTTCGGTCATTGGTTATAGCTCGGATAAAAAAACCGCGGCAAACCTACCCGCGGGTTGGTTGATAGTCAGTTCGGAAATCCGAACCATTGGTTACCCACTTGTCGATCTAGAACGACAGCCGTTTGCCCACGATTATCAGGGCACGCGCTCTGACTTCCTCAATACTCAACCCGGTGGTATCCAGCGTTTCCGCATCCCAAGCCGGCCTGAGCGGGGCAAGCTCACGCTTCGCGTCGCGCGCATCGCGCTCGGCGATTTCCTCTACAAGTTCTGAAAGGTTAGCATCGATTCCTTTTTCTCTCAACTGCTTATAGCGCCTGGCAGCACGTTCTTCGGCACTGGCGATTAGAAAAACTTTAACATCGGCATCCGGAAACACCACCGTGCCCATATCACGGCCATCGGCCACCAGGCCCGGCGGACGGCGGAAAGCCCGCTGGCGATCCAGCAGAGCCGCGCGCACCGCGGGCAGAGTTGCCACCCGAGAGGCGGCGTTGCCGCAGATTTCGCTGCGGATGGTGTTGGTAACCTCCTCGCCCTCCAGCAAAATCCGCATCTCGTCGGCGCCCTGCGTTGCAAACGTCGCATCCAGAGTAGCGGCCACCGCGGCTACGCGCACCTCATCATCCAGAGGAATGCTGCGCCGGGTTGCAGCCAGGGCGGTCAACCGGTACAGGGAGCCGCTGTCCAACAAATGCCAGCCCAACCGCAGGGCTAACAACCGGCACAGGGTTCCCTTGCCAGCGCCACTGGGACCATCCACGGTGATAACCGGCGATCGGCGCATGGGTTTTACCTCTTACTCCTGGCGGATGGCCAAACCTAGGTCCTGGGCCAGTGCCACGAAAGTGGGGAACGAAGTGCTCACGTTAGCACAGTCATGGATGCGGATAACGCCGCTGGCACGCAGTGAGGCCATCGCAAAGGCCATGGCGACGCGGTGATCGCCGTGGCTGTCGATCTCCCCGCCTGTCAGGTGGCCACCCCGAATCAGCATGCCAGCGGGGGTTGGCCGGGCGTCTATGCCCAGCGCCTGGAGGCCGTCGGCCATGACCTGGATACGGTCACTCTCCTTGACCCGCAGTTCCTCCGCCCCGGTAAGCACTGTTTCGCCTTCGGCGCAGGCCGCGGCGATGAAGACGGCGGGAAATTCATCGATGGCCAGGGGCACCAGTTCCGGTGGGATGGCAATCCCGCGCAGTGGCGCCGAGCGTACCCGGATATCCGCTATCGGTTCACCGCCGGCCTGACGCCGGTTCAGTAGCTCGATAGAGGCACCCATGCGGGCGAGTATCTCGATGATGCCGGTACGGGTGGGGTTGATGCCCACATGTTCCAGCAGCAGTTCCGCATCCGCGGCGATGCTCGCCCCCACCAGAAAAAAAGCCGCCGAGGAAAGGTCCGCCGGCACATCGATCGCGCAAGCCCGTAACCGCCCCCCGCCATCGACACAGCTCCGGGCACCTTGCCGGATCACAGGATAGCCGAAACCCGCCAGCATGCGTTCGGTATGATCGCGGGTCGGGGCGGGTTCAGTGATACAGGTGCGGCCCTGAGCATAGAGTCCGGCCAGCAGCAGACAGGATTTGACCTGGGCGCTGGCCACCGGCATCGAGTAGTCGATGCCGCGCAGGGGTTTGCCACGAATCCGCAAGGGCGCGGTGCCAGCGGGACTGGCTTCGATGCAAGCGCCCATGCGCGCCAACGGTTCGGTTACCCGCCGCATGGGCCGCCGCGTCAGGGAGGCATCGCCGGCGAGGACGCTGGCAAAGGGTTGGCCCGCCAGCAGGCCGGCCAACAACCGCATCGAGGTACCGGAGTTGCCCACGTCAAGGAATTCTGCGGGTGCTCGCAGGCCATGCAGGCCAACACCCTGGATGACAACTCGCCCGTCCTCGGGACCCCGAATGTGAACTCCCATGGCGCGGAAGGCTCGCAGGGTGGCCAGACAGTCCTCACCTTCCAGAAAACCGCTGATCTCGGTAATGCCCTCGGCCAGAGCGCCCAACATGATGGCGCGATGGGAGATGGATTTGTCGCCGGGGACCCGTAAACGACCGCGCAGGGCGCGACCCGGGGCTGCGGTAAAACGCACATTGGTCATGGTTAGTCCAGATACAAACTATCCCGCGCATGCTTGGCGCGTTGGAAAACGGCCATGATCGCATCGCCCTCGCCCCTGCCGATGGCTTCGGCCAAGCCGGCGAGATCGCGGCTAAATTGTTCAATCATCTCGAGCAGAGGGCCGCGATTGGCAAGACAGATATCATGCCACATCTGGGGATCACTGGAGGCTATGCGGGTAAAGTCGCGAAAGCCTCCCGCCGCGTAGCGGAAAATCTCCGCCCGGTCGTCCAGACGAGCCAGCGTGTCTACCAGAGTGTAGGCCAGGATATGGGGCAAATGGCTGGTCGCGGCCAGCACCTCATCATGATGGCGGACCTCCATATCCACCACCTCGGCACCGGCAGTCGCCCACATCTCCCGGATCAGGTCGTGGGCGCCGGCGGCCGTCTCCAGCAAAGGGGTTAGGATCACCCGGCGGTGTTGGAACAACTCGGCGAAAGAGGCTTCCACTCCGCTTTGCTCGGTGCCGGCAATCGGATGGCCGGGGACAAAATTGGCGGGCGCACGGCCAAAGACCCGCTCTACCTCACTCACTACGCTGGCCTTGGCGCTGCCTACGTCGGTAAGCACACACTGCGCCGGCAGGTAATCGGCAATAGCGGCAAAAACCTCGCCCATAGCGCCCAGAGGAACCGCTACCAGGACCACGTCGGCATCGGCAACGGCAATCGGCAGAGCGGTCTCATAGCGATCGATTACCCCCAGTTCCAGGGCCTTGCGCAGGGGCGCTTCCCGCCGGCCGGCACCGACGATTTCACCCACCGCTTTGGCCTGCCTGAGGGCACGGGCCAGGGAACCACCAATCAGCCCAACCCCGATAATACACAAGCGCTGAATAAACATGTCTCACCCCCCCTTGCGCAAAGCGAGGTGGGGGGGATTTTCGCCTTTTCGTAAAGGCGGGCTGGGAAAATTTTCCAGGACCTCGGTCAGGGCGGCGATCAGACGTTGATTCTCGCGCGCGCTACCGACGGTGACGCGCAGAAAATCCGGCAAGCCATAGTTATCTACCGGTCGCACGATCACACCCCTGGGCAGCAGAGCGGCAAACACGTCTCGCCCCGGACGGCCCATGTCCACGCACAGGAAATTGCCTACCGAGGGCAGACAGCGCAGGCCCAGACCGGCAAGGTCCGCGCGCAGCTGGCGCATCCCTGAACGATTCAGCGCCTGGCTTTGCGCCAGATAATCGCTATCCTCCAGCGCGGCAACGGCTGCTACCAATGCCAGGCTGTTCACATTGAAGGGCTGCCGCACCCGGTTCAACAGGTCGGCGACCTCGGGATGGGAGAGGGCATAACCCACCCGCAAGCCCGCCAACCCATACGCCTTGGAAAAAGTGCGGGTCACGACCAGGTTGGGAAATCGCTCACGCCAGGCCATGGTATCGGGATAATCGGCCTCTTCCACGTACTCACAATAGGCTTCGTCCACCACCACGATGATATTGCCCGGCACCGCGCTCAGAAAGGATTCCAGCGCCGCCGCCGTCAGCCAGGTTCCTGTAGGGTTATTGGGATTGGCGATGAACACGATACGGGTACGCGCATCGATGAGCGCGTACAGGGCCGCCAGATCGTGACCATAGGGCATGGCATGATCCGCAGCGTTGGCGGGGGCCACCTGCGCCGTTGCGCCCACGGCACGGGTCACAATGGGATAGACCGCGAAAGCATGTGCCGAGAACACTGCCGCATGCTCAGGAGTCAAGAAGGCCCGCGCCACCATCTCCAGCACGTCATTGGAACCATTGCCCAGGGTGACGCCCGTCACCGGAACGCCGTGGCGCGCGGCCAGGGCCGCCTTCAGCTCAAAACCATTGCCATCCGGATAACGGGCCAGTTCCGCGAGGTTCGCCTGCACGGCGGCGATGACCTTGGGGCTGGGACCCAAGGGATTTTCATTGGAGGCCAGCTTGACGATGTCGCTAAGCCCATATTCCCGGCGCAACTCGCTCTCGGGTTTGCCCGGCTGATAGGGTTGCAGCGTGCGCACACCGGGAGCGGCCAGTGCCACAAAATCACATTCCATATACTTCACCTCGCGCTTTACGGCTTACAACACGCCCTGGGGATAAGAACCCAACACCTTGAACAGGCTGGCTTCCTGCTTGAGTTCCTCCACTGCCTGAGCCACCGGCGCATCCTCCAGGTGACCCTCCACATCAATGAAAAACACATAGTCCCACATGCCGCGCCGGGATGGCCGGGATTCGATGCGGGTCATGCTAAGGCCATGGCGGGCAATCGGTTCCAGCAGTCGGTACAGGGCGCCAGGGCGGTTGTACGAAGACACCAGCAGGGCGGTCTTATCATGTCCCGAGGGCGGAATGGGGCGAGTGCCGATAATCAAAAAGCGGGTTGTGTTATTGGGTTCGTCCTCGATATTGCCCACCAGCACTGGCAGTTTATAGATATCGGCAGCGCACTGGCCGGCGATGGCCGCGCACTCAGGTTCACCGCGGGCAAGCCGGGCCGCCTCGCCGTTGCTGCTGACCGCCACCCGTTCAGGACCGGGCAGATGCACATCCAGCCATTCCCGGCACTGGGCCAGGGACTGTTGATGGGAATAGATGCGGCGTATCTGCTGAATGTTCTCCACCCGGCCGATCAGGTGATGATGGATGCGCAACTGCACCTCGCCGCAAATCTTCAGTGGCGATTGCAGAAACATATCCAGGGTATGGTTAACCACCCCTTCCGTGGAGTTCTCCACCGGCACTATGCCGTAATCGGCCGTACCGGCTTCCACCTCCCGAAACACCTCGTCGATGGCCCGGAGGGCAAGAGTGCGCACCGAATGGCCAAAATGCTTGAAGGCCGCGGCCTGGGTGAAGGTGCCTTCCGGCCCCAGGAAGGCGACCCGCAGCGGTTCCTCCAGCGCCAGACAGGTGGACATGATCTCCCGGAACAAGCGGGCGATATCTTCATCGCTTAAGGGACCGTGATTGCGTTCGATGACCCGGCGCAATACCTGAGCTTCGCGTTCGGGCCGGTAAAAGTTGGAACTGTCCCCCGCCGCCTGCTTGACCGCGGCAATCTGCTGAGCGCACCGGGCACGCTCGGCGATCAGGTCTTGAATCTGCTGATCCAGGCTGTCGATGCGGTCGCGTATGGCCTGCAGTTGTTCTTGTTCTGACATGGTGCGTCTTATCCCGGACCGCGATGTTCAATTAAGCAACGCGCAAAACCCGCTATCAATTCACGCCATTATCGGCAATGGGGTCATCGGCCTCCTGCTCATCATCGCCGATGCCCTCGATCTTTTCGACGCCAATGAGCCGCTCGCCTCCCTGCGGGCTGATCAGCTTCACACCCTGAGTATTGCGGCCCAGGATCGAAATCTCCTGGACTCTGGTGCGCACCAGGGTTCCTCCATCGGTAATCAGCATGATCTCGTCCTGCCCGTCTACTTGCACTGCGCCGGTGACCGCGCCGTTGCGTTCGGAGGTCTGAATGGAAATCACTCCCTGGCCACCACGGCCATGGTGCGGGTATTCCTCAACGGGGGTGCGCTTGCCATAACCATTTTCGGTGACGGTGAGCACGGTCCCTTCCTCCACCACGATCAGGGCGATGACTGCCTGGCCCTTGCCCAGGCGCATGCCGCGCACTCCGCACGCGGAACGGCCCACGGTGCGCACCTCGGTCTCGGCGAAGCGAATGGCCTTGCCGGCATTGGTGAACAGCATGATATCCCGGCTGCCGTTGGTGATGGCCACGTTGACCAATTGATCACCGTCCCGCAGATCGATGGCGATGATGCCGCTGGGGCGGGGCCGGGAATATTCCGACAGCGGGGTCTTCTTGACGGTGCCGGTGGTAGTGGCGAAAAACAGGTAGTGATCCTCGCTAAAATCCCGCACTGGCAACACGGCGTTGATGCGTTCCCCTTCCTCCAGGGGCAGCAGATTCACGATGGGTCTGCCACGGGCGGCGCGACTGGCCTGGGGCAGTTCATAGACTTTTTTCCAGTACACCCTGCCGCGATTGGAAAAACAGAGGATGGTATCGTGAGTACTGGCCACGAACAGCTTGTCAATGAAATCCTCTTCCTTGACGGTGGTCGCCGCCTTGCCCCGGCCGCCGCGCCGCTGCGCCCGGTACATGGACAGAGGCTGGGATTTGGCGTAGCCGGCATGGGATAGCGTTACCACCACATCCTCCTCGCTGATCAAATCCTCCAGAGTTAGATCCAGATGATCGTAGACGATCTCGGTACGCCGGGCGTCGCCGAACTGACCGCGCACCTCCAGCAGCTCCTCACGGATGACCCGCAGGAGCCGCTCGGGCAGGGTCAGAATTTCCAACAGATCATCGATGGTATTCAGCAATTCCCGGTATTCAGCAAATATTTTGTCTTGTTCCAGGCCGGTAAGCCGGTGCAGACGTAAATCCAGGATAGCCTGAACCTGTGCTACTGACAGGCGATAACCCTCGGCGCTCAGGCCGCGCCCTTCTTCAAGATCCTCGGGGCGCGAGACCTCGGCGCCAGCTCGCGACAGCATGCCAGTCACCAGGCCGGGCGCCCATACCCGCTCCAGCAAGGCGGCCTTGGCCTCGGCCGGACTTGGGGAAACCTTGATGAGGGCAATCATGGCATCAATGTTGGCCAAGGCCACCGCCAGGCCCTCCAAGATATGGGCGCGTTCGCGCGCTTTGCGCAAGTCGAAAATCGTGCGACGGGTAACCACCTCGCGGCGGTGGCGCAGAAACGCCTCCAGGATCTGCTTGAGATTGAGCAGGCGCGGTTGGCCGTCCACCAGAGCCACCATATTGATACCAAACACGCTCTGCAAGGGGGTATGCTGAAACAGGTTATTCAGCACTACCTCGGCGATCTCGCCGCGGCGCAGTTCGATGTAAACGCGCATGCCATCCTTGTCGGACTCGTCGCGCAGTTCGACGATGCCCTCGAGCTTCTTTTCCTTGACCAGTTCGGCAATCTTTTCCACCAGGCGGGCTTTGTTCACCTGGTAGGGCAACTCGGTGATGATGATGGCTTGCTTGCCGCGGGATTCGTCCGTCTCGATATGGGTTCTGGCGCGCACATGAATGCGTCCACGACCGGTCTGGTACGCTTCGCGAATACCGCGGGCACCATTGATGATGGCCGCGGTGGGAAAATCGGGACCCGGCACGTAGGTCATGAGGTCCGTCACCCCTAATTCCGGGTTATCGATCAAGGCAACACAGGCGTCGATGACCTCGTTTAGGTTGTGAGGGGGGACATTGGTGGCCATGCCCACGGCGATGCCCGCCGAGCCATTGACGAGCAGGTTGGGAATGCGCGCCGGCAGCACCGTCGGTTCCCGCTCCGATTCGTCATAATTGGAAGCGAAATCCACGGTCTCCCGGTCAATATCCGCCAGCATCTGATGCGCGATGCGGGCCATGCGGATCTCGGTGTAGCGCATGGCCGCTGGCGCGTCGCCGTCCACTGAGCCAAAATTGCCTTGGCCATCCACCAGCATGTAGCGCATCGAAAACGGCTGAGCCATGCGCACGATGGTGTCATAGACAGCGGTATCGCCATGGGGATGGTATTTACCGATCACATCGCCGACGACGCGGGCGGATTTCTTATAGGGCTTGTTCCACTCGTTGCCGAGTTCGCTCATAGCGTACAGCACCCGGCGGTGCACCGGCTTCAACCCATCGCGCACATCCGGCAACGCCCTGCCCACGATTACACTCATGGCGTAATCCAGGTAGGACTGCTTCATTTCATCTTCTAGATTGACCTGCAGGACTTCTTTGGCGAACTCAACCATCGCGACGGCAACACCCTGTTGATTAAACGCGAGAGCGCCGCCACCGGCGACGCCCTTTTAATGCATAATATCATAGCCGGGGGGTGGCGTCCCGAGCCGGACGCCAATCGCAGGTGAGCCTACTCACCCGGCAATGGGGCTACTGAGATAAAAGAGAACAGGGCGGTTCTTTAGCATCTATATTGGAGTCATATCAGAACCACACACTGAGGGGTCCTATGGGCGTCAACTTGTCAATAAAGAATGTGCCTGAAGAGATTGCGGAAAAATTACGCAAGCGTGCGGCGCGCAATCACCGGTCGTTGCAGGGTGAACTGATGGCGATCCTGGAGGAGAGTGTCACGGAGGAGGCACCGCTCACCCCCAAGGAACTGGTGGAAAGAGTCCGTGCCATCGGGCTGCGGACTCCGCAGGAGTCGGTAGAATTCATCAGGGAAGACCGGAATGCCCGTTCAAGTCGTTGATGCCTCAGCCTTAGGCGCACTCTTGTTCGGCGAACCCGAGGCAGAAAAGATTGCTGACACGCTCGGTTCCGCGAAGCTGGCGGTACCTGGATTGCTCGAGTTTGAGCTGGCCAGTATCTGTCTGAAGAAGATCAAGGCGCACCCTGAACAAACCGCGGACATTCTTGTGGCGTTCCGATTGCTAAGTCAGATGGCGCTCGAGACGGTAGGCGTGGACCATGTTGCGGTCATAAAACTGGCGAGCACGACGGGACTGACCACCTATGATGCGAGCTATTTGTGGCTTGCGCAGGCGTTAGGCGCTTCCCTGGTCACACTCGATCGCGAGCTCCGAAGAGCCGCAGAGCGATTTGGAATTAAAATTGCGCCGGGATGAAGAATCTTCATCGCTCCTTTGCAAGACCGCTAATCAGCCAGGTCAAAATGTCCGCCTAAAAAGGCCGTCCTGGCCTCCTCCCGCAGCGACTGTTCCCGATCTGCATAGCGCGGCGAAAAATGAATAGGCACCAGTTCCTTCACTCGGGCCTCCCGAGCCAGCCAGCCGGCCTGACGGGCCGTTAAGTGGCATTTCTTTGCGGCAGTCGCGGCCTCCGTATGTAAGAAGGTCGCTTCCATGAACAGCGTGTGAGAATCCTTAACCAAC
>Ga0209048_10006419_pt1 | contig 11006 bp, 10 predicted proteins | sample FrelakmetCRP12CR_FD_187146 | JGI IMG/M metagenome (GOLD analysis project Ga0209048, IMG submission 187146) | Freshwater lake sediment microbial communities from the University of Notre Dame, USA, for methane emissions studies - CRP12 CR (SPAdes)... | ecosystem: Environmental > Aquatic >... | reverse complement strand
GCCACGCCCATGAGTCCAGCGCGCAAGGCCACGGGCGGCCCGAGCCAGGCGCACGGCCGACAGCCCTCAAGCGGCCAGGAGCGCCTGCCGATAGCCGCTATACCATTGCCGTGTTCCACATCGCAATGGCAGGCTTGCCGAGCCGATGCTCGGACCGCGCCACAAGCAGCACGACCATGGAACCGACGAGAGGAACATCGGGTGGGTAACACGACGTTGATCACGGGCGGCAGCGGCTATATCGGGGCGCTCCTCGCCAAGGAGCTCGGCGGGGCCGGGCACGAGGTTCGCGTGCTCGACTCCCTTCTGCACGGCCAGGAGGACATCGCCGCCGAGCAGGAACGCGCGGGCGTGCAGGTCATCCGCGCCGATATCCGCGAGGAGAGCTCCCGCAAGCGAGCGCTCGCGGGCGCCGACGCGGTCGTGCACCTCGCGGCGATCGTCGGCGATCCGGCCTGCGGACGCGATCCCGAGCTCTCAGACGAGGTGAACGTCAAGGCCACGCAGGGCCTCGTCGCCGACGCCGCCGAGGCGGGTGTGAAGCGACTGGTGTTCGCCTCGACCTGCTCGAACTACGGGCGCATGGCCGATCCGACCGTTCCCATCACCGAGGATGGGGAGCTCAGCCCCGTGTCGCTGTACGCCGAGCAGAAGGTCAGCATGGAGAAGCTGATCCTGGGCGGCGGCGCGACCGGCGTAAACGCGACCTGCCTTCGCTTCGCGACCGTCTACGGCGTCGGGCGGCGGATGCGCTTCGACCTGACCGTCAACGAGTTCACGCGCGAACTGTGGGCCGACCGCGAGCTGGAGGTCTTCGGCGAGCAGTTCTGGCGCCCCTACATCCACGTGCGCGACGCGGGACGCGCGGTACGCACGGTGCTCGAGGCGCCTGAGGAGAAGGTCTCGGGCGCGGTCTTCAACGCCGGCCGCTCGGGTGAGAACTACCGCAAGCTCGACCTCATCGAGGAGATCCGCAAGCAGACCGATCGCGGCAAGGTCACCTACGTGCACCGCGACGAGGACCCGCGCGACTACAAGGTGAGCTTCGACAAGATCCGCTCACAGCTCGGGTTCGAGACGCTCATGACCGTGCCCGACGGCATCGCTGAGGTCATCGCCGGGCTCGACGCCGGCACGTTCGGCGACCCCTTCGACCCCCGCTACAAGAACGTCCCCTGAGCGTCGTCGGTGCCCGTCGACCGTCCTGAGCCGATGGCGGCTGTCGAGACCTTCCCCGAGCTGCCGCTCTTCGACCTGCGCCTTGAGCCGCAGGACCTCGAAGCCGTCGCCGAGACCCTGCGCTCGGGCTGGCTGACGCTCGGCCCCCGCACGGCCGAGTTCGAGGAGGTGTTTGCCGCCCACCTCGGAGCGCGCCACGCGATCGCGCTGTCAAGTTGCACCGCCGCGCTGCACCTCGCCTACCTGGCGGCAGGAGCTGGTCCCGGCGACGAGGTGATCGTGCCGTCGTTCACGTTCACCGCAACCGCCGCCGCCGCCCTCTACTGCGGCGCCACGCCTGTGTTCGCGGAGATCGTCTCGCGCAAGAACCCGAGCCTCGATCCCGACGACGTGGAGCGGCGCATCACGCCGCGGACGAAGGCTGTATGCGTGGTGCACTATGCGGGCTACGCCGCCGCCGCCGACCGCCTGAAGGAGCTCTGCGACGCGCGGGGGATCGCGCTGATCGAGGACGTGGCGCACGCCCCGAGCGCGATGCTCGGCGAGCGCAAGCTGGGCACGTGGGGCCTGGCGGGAGCGTTCAGCTTCTTCTCCAACAAGGTCCTCTCGGTCGGCGAGGGCGGGTTGCTGTGCACCGACAGCGACGAGGTCGCGGCGTTCGTGCGCTCGCGGCGCTCACACGCGATGACCAGCGGCACGTGGGACCGTCACAGCGGGCGCACCGACACCTACGACGTCACCGGCCTCGGCTTCAACTACCGCATGGACGAGCCGCGCTCTGCACTGCTGCTCTCACGAATGGAGAGGCTCGAGGGCGAAATCGCCCGCAGGCGCGAGCTCACGTTGCGCTACCGCGAGCTGCTGGCCGGGGTGGACGGGATCATCGTTCCGTTCGAGGACTCCGAGGTGCCGACGGCTTCCTGCTATGTGCTGCCGATCATGATCGAGCAGGACGGCCGCCAGGCGCAGGTCGCCAGCCGCCTGCGCGAGCGCGGGATCCAGACGAGCATCTTCTACCCGTCGATCCACCGCTTCACGGCCTACCGCGAGCGCTTCCCTGACGTCTCGCTGCCGGTCACCGAGCTTGCATCGCGAACGGAGCTGACGCTGCCGTTCTACCCCCACATGACGCACGACGACCAGGACCGGGTCGCCACCGCGCTGGCCGAGGTACTCCCAACATGAACCAGTGGCGCGTGCCGCTGACGGACATCGCGATGCCCGAGCAGGACGTGCGGGCGGTGATCGACTGCCTTCAGGCCGGTTGGCTGACCATGGGGCCGCGCACGCGGGCGTTCGAGCAGGCGCTGGCCGGGTACGTGGGCAGCCCCCATGCCGTGACGGTCTCGAGCGGCACCGCCGCCCTTCACCTCTCCTGTCTTGCCGCCGGCCTCGGCCCCGGCGATGAGGTGATCGTGCCGGCGTTCACGTTCGTGGCGAGCGCGAGCGCCGCCCGTTATGTCGGGGCCGAGCCGGTCCTGTGCGACGTGCGCAGCCCCCACGATTTCAACCTCGACCCAGAGGATGTCGCGCGCCGGATCACGCAGCGCACGCGCGCTGTCGTGGCCGTTCACTTCTGCGGCTACCCCGCCGACCTGCTGGCCCTGCGGGAGCTGTGCGACGAGCATGGGCTCGTGCTGATCGAGGACTGCGCCCAGGCGATCGGCGCACGCTTCGATGACGGCGGACGCCAGGTCGGCACGGTTGGCGAGCTGGGTGCGTTCAGCTTCTTCTCCAAGAAGCAGCTGTGCGTGGGCGAGGGCGGCATGGTCACGACCGCCGACGACCGGCTCGCAGAGCGGGTCGCACTGCTGCGATCCCACGCGCTGACCAGCAGCACCTGGGATCGTCACCGCGGTCACGATCCCGCCTACGACGTGATCGACGTCGGTTACAACTTCCGCCTGGACGAGCCGCGCGCGGCGCTCGGGCTGAGCCGCCTGGCCCGGCTGCGGGAGGACATCGCGGCGCGGCGGGCGATCGTGCGTGCCTACCGCGAGCGCCTCGCCGAACTTCCAGGACTCGAGCTCGCGTTCGACGAGCGCGCCGTCGAGCGCGCGTCGCACTTCGCCTTCCCGGTGCTGCTCGGCGACCGCACCACACGCGACCGCTTTCGCCACGAGCTGCGCGAGAACGGGGTCCAGACCACTTGGTATCCCGCCCTGCACACCTTCACCGAGTATCGGGGGCTGATGCCGGCCGACGGGCTTCCGCGGGCGTCCGAGGTGGCAGACCGCCACTGTGCCCTGCCGCTGAGCGCGACCATGGACGAGGCGGCTGTCGAGGTCGTCGTCGAGGTCGTCCGGTCCGCTCTCAGTCGGGTGGGATGAGGCGGTCGCGGACCGACTCGAACTCCTCCTGCGCCTGCTCGTAGTCGTCGTGGCGGCCGATATCCAACCAGTAGTCCTCGCTCGGCCAGGCGCGCACGGTCTCGCCCGCGGCGATCAGGCGCAGGATCAGGTCGGGGAAGTCAAGGCGCTCTCCCGGGTCGATGTGTGAGAGGGCGCGGGGAGCGAAGCAGTACACGCCCATGCTCGCAATGAAGTCGATCGCCGGCTTCTCGTCGTAGCCGGTCAGGCGCGTCGGGTCGCCGTCGTCGCCGAATCGCAGCACGCCCAGCGATACCTGCACATGGCGCGCCTTGGTCGCGATCGTCGCGGCCGCGTCGCTGGCCCGGTGGCGTTCGAGCAGCGCCCCGTAGTCGATGTCGGTGAGCACGTCGCCGTTCATCACCAGGACGTCCTCATCGAGGAGCCCGTCGATCAACGCCAGCGCACCGACGGTGCCGAGCGGCTCGTGCTCGCGGTAGTAGTCGATCGGGATGCCGTAGGCCTCGCCGTCGCGGAAGAACGCCTCGATCAGCTCGGCCAGGTAGCCGGTCGCCAACGTGATCCGCCCGAACCCGTGCGCCTTCAGCTGGCGCACGACGATGTCGAGCACCGGACGGTCGCCGATCGGCATCAGCGGCTTCGGGAGCACCGTCGTGTAGGGGCGCAGGCGGGTGCCCTCGCCGCCGGCGAGGATCACGGCGCGCCTCACCGGTCAGCCACGAGGTAATTGTGGGCGGTCACGACGCACAGGATACGGAGGCGCCTGGAACGCGGCTCATCGACCGACCTCGCCACTCGCTCGCACCGCGGCCAGGAAGTCCTCCCAGCGGGCGGTGTAGGGCGCGATCACCTCCAGCAGGCGCTCGAGCGGTCCCCAGGCCTCGTCGGCCTCCCAGCCCCAGTGCAGCACGATCGGGACCCACAGGCCCGCGCGCCGGTCGATCATCCTCTGCGCAGCCGGCAGGACCTCATGCGCGTGCCCATAGAGGGGGTAATACGAGGGCAGATACACGGCCTCCCCGCGCCACACCGGCGTGCGCTGAAAGCCCAGCAGCGCAACCGACTCCGGGCCACCGCAGACGACCGCGAAGCGGCGCGCCAGCACCTCGTACTGCTCGGCGTCGAAGCGGTTGTAGGGCGGCACGAAGATCTCGGGCGAGATCCCGAGCGGAGCGAGCTCCGCGAGCGCTTCGTCGATCAACACCTCCGTCGCAGCCTGACCCAGGCCGCACAGCTCGCTGTGGCGGCGTGGCGATGCGAAGCGCGTGCGGTGGTCCAGACCGTGGAGACCGAGGGCCACCCCATCGCCCGGCAGTTGCCCCAGCAGCATCCGCTCGTCCTGCTCGAGCGTCCGCCAGCCGCGCTCCTCTGGATCGAGTGCCGCGTGGCTCACGCGAGGCAGCACGGCCACCAGGTAGGGCACCCCCCGATCGACCATCGTCGCGTGAAAGCGGCGATAGCGCTCGATGCCGTAGCGAGCCGGGTCATCCCAGGCGAGGTAGTGGGGGAACTCGTCCACGCGCACCAGAAAGCGCGGCGGCGCCGCCGCGTCGGGCCCCAGCACGGCACGACGGGCGGCATCCAGGGGATCGGCCACCGCCCGCTCGTAGTCGAGCCGGCCGAGCTTGCGCCGGACGCGCTGGGCGAAGCGCCTGGGCCGAGAGGGGAACGGTCGTGAGCGCAGCGCCGAGCGCACGACGGGCGAGCGCAGGACATCGGCGTCCGGCGCATGCCCGCGCGCACCGGCACCGAGCAGCAGACGGGCGCTGCGCAGCTCGTCCTCCCGTGATCGCTCAGACATCGGCCAGCACCTGTTGGTAGAGCTCGGCGGTGCGATGGGCGATCGCCGGCCAGGCGAAGCGCTCGTCGGCAAGCCGCGCTCCCTGTTCACCGCGGCGCAGGCACTCCTGCGGGCCGGCAGCGATGCTGGCCGCGAGCGCGTCGACGAGCGCGTCGACGTCGGCGCGCTCGCAGATCCAGCCCGTCTTGCCGTCGATGACGGACTCGCCCAGCCCGCCGACCGGGTAGACGATCACCGGCCGGCTGAACCCGTAGGCGAGCAGCAGCACGCCGCTTTGGCTCGCGGCCCGGTAGGGCAGCGCAACGGTGTCAGCGGCGGCGAACAGCTGCGCGGCCTCGTGCATGTCGAGATACCCCTCGCGCACCGTCACGCGCCCGGCCAGCTCGGGGCTTTCGAGCTGTGTGGCGACAGCCGCGAGCGCGCCCGCATCCTGTCCTCCGACGAGCAGGTGCAGGGCCGGCAGCTGCCGTAGCGCCTGCACCAGATCACCGAGGCCCTTGTCGGCGCGCAGCTGACCGAACATGAGCGTGACCGGCGCGTCCGCGGCGATCCCCAGCGCAGCCCGCGAGGCGCCGCGCTCGGCGCCGCCCCCCGAGCGCGCAAGACCCCCGTACTCGCCATGCGCGATCACGACCGCCTGTTCACGCACCACGCGCGGCACGCGGTCCAGGTCAGCCTCCGTGTGCACGATGGTCCTCGCCGTCAGCCGCGCGACCAGCGGCCTGATCAACTGCCTTGTGCGCACGAAGGTCGTCGACCGCTCGAAGGTGTTGTGCGCGGTCTGCACCAGGGGCCGACCCGTCAGGCGCAGGCAGGCCATCGCCAGCAGCCCGATCTGCGGGGTCTCCCAGCCCTGGGTGTGGACGATGTCCGCACTCCTGGCCAGTCGCATCAGGCGCGGCAGCGAGAGCATGAAGCGCACGCCGTTGACGATCCGCCCCAGCCCCCGCCTGCGCAAAGCCCTACCGATCGGCCTGTCGTCGCGCACGTAGTGGAAGACCGGGTGCACCACCACCCCCGCGATCGGGGGGTAGAGGTGGTCATCGGCGGTTGCCAGCGCCACCGACCACCCCTCTCCCACCAGCCCGCGGACCAGTTCGGCGGTGTAGTCGGCGACGCCCCCGCGTCCGCCCTGCTCGATCATCACCAGGCGCCTCCCGCGCTCAGCGCTCATGCGGGCGCGCGCACGGGCGGCCCCCCGGCGAGCGCAGCGTTCAGGAGCTCCTCGATCCCCTGCGCCACCACCGGCGCGGCGTAGATCCGCTCGGCGTGCGCCCGAGCCGCAGCCCCCTCGCGTGCCACCCGCTGCGGGTCGTCGAGGTAGCGCTCGAGCAGCGCGCGCAGCGAGTCGGGCTCGTTCTCGGGGGAGGCAATTCCGCCGAGCTCGGGGGTGATCATGTCCGAGACGCCCTCTGCGCCGGTCGACAGACACGGGCGCGAGGCGAGCATTCCGAGGATCACAGCCCGTGGGGCCCCCTCGGTGGGGCTCGGGCAGAACACGGACACGTCGAACGCCGACAGCACGTCGGCGACATCCGCGCCCGGGGTGGAGATGAAATGCGCACGCTCGCCGAGCGGAGCCGCCAGCTCGCGCAGTTCGGGCTCGGTCTCGCCGTCGCCGGCGAGGATCAGGTGGACCCGCGGATCCCCGAGGCCGCGCACGGCCCTCACGACGACGTCGTTGCGCTTCTTGGGATGAAACCGCGAGATGCAGCCCACGACGAACGCCTGCTCGGGTATCCCCAGCTCTTGGCGGACGCGTGACCTTCCCTGCTCGCTGAAGCGGATCTCCTCGGTGCGCAACACGTTGGGCACGACGACCAGCTTGTCGTTCGGCACGCCCACCTCGAGCAACGACCTGCGCGTGCCCTCCGAGATGGCCATCACCAGGGCGACCTGCCGCGCGGCCACCAGAAACGCGCGGTTCGGGATTCCCCTTCGGAGCGGGAACGGAACCGGGCCCCACTCGGCCCACACGACGGTTCTGCGCAGCTCGGAGGGGAGCATCCGCGCGAGCAGCTGCTCCTTCTTGTAGTGCACCATCAGCACGTCATACGGAGCCTGCGCCTGCAACGCCTGGCGCAACCGTCTGAGCAGCAGCGGCCAGCGCAGCGCCAGGCCTATCCAGCTGCCCGTCGACAGCTTTGGCCCCAGCCGGATCGCACGGACCTCCACCGCGGTGTCCCTGCCCAGCCCGGGCATGTCGGTGAGCATCACGGTCTCGTGACCCCGCTGACGCAGAGCCTCGAGCATCTCAACAGCCGCGAACTCGGCCCCTCCACTGGAGTCGGTGGTCATGACGCTGACGATCTTCACGAGGGCCATTATCTATGTCGCCCAGGATGGCCTCCGCGGAGCCGCCGGCGAGCCCTCGCCCATCGATGGGCGGCAAGCTCCAATAAGCTGGCCGAGATGCGCGCCCTGCTGGTCGACCAGTCCCGAGACCGGGCTACGCTGGTGGCCGCGCGCAGCCTGGCAGCCGCAGGGTTCACGGTCGCCACCGGCGCCGCCCAACCCAGCTTCGCCAGCACCTCGCGCTACGTGCACCGCCACCACATGGTGCACGAATGCGCAGAGGACGAGGACCGCTTCGTCGCAGATGTCGCCGCCGCGGTGCGCGAAGGCGCCTATGACATCGTGTTCTGCTCCTACGAAACGGGGCTTCTGACGCTATCGCGCCGGCGCGCAGAGATCGAGCCGGCCGTGTGGCCATACGCACCCCATCCGGTGGTCGCGCGGGCCTTCGACAAGCTCGACCTGTTCCGCGCCACCCAGACCGCCGGGCTGGACGCCCCGCACACCGAACCCGCCAGCGCTCAGGCTCTGGACGCATGGACGGGGCCGGTCGTGGTCAAGGCCCGAAACCATGTGCCCAAACGCTTCGACACGGCGGTGTTCCCCTCCGCCGCGGAGGGGCGCGCGCTCGTCGAGCAGATCCGCGCCGAAGGAGGTGAGCCGCTGCTGCAGACGCCGCTGACGGGGCGGATGGGTGCGGTCGTCGTGGTTGCGGACCGCGACGGCGAGCTCGTGGCCGAGGTTCACCAGGAGGCCGTCCATACCTGGCCGCCGGGTGCAGGTGACACCGTCCGCGGGCGGGTCGTCGCGCCCGATCGGAAGCTGTCGCGCGGGGTGCGTGCGCTGGTCAAGGAGCTGGGCTGGTTCGGCCTGGCCCAGGTCGAGTTCGTCCACGACCGCGATGGCGTGGCCAGGATCACAGACTTCAACGGGCGTTTCTACGGCTCTATGGCGCTCGCCACGGGCGCGGGCGCGAACCTGCCGGCCCTGTGGGCGGAACTCGCGCTGGGCCGCGAGGGCGCGCGGACCGCCGCCGCGAGGGAGGGCTCGGGCTTCCAGTGGCTGAACCGTGACCTCGCCGCCGCCTACAAGGAGGGGCCGCGCGCGCTCTTGGGGGCGCTCGCCGTGGCTCCGTTCACCTCCCATTCGATGTGGAATCCGCGCGATCCGTTGCCGGCCGCGCGCTACCTGCTGCCTGAGGGGCTACGACGTCTACGCGCTCGTATGACCGGCGCCTCACCGGGCTGATGGTGGTCGCGCGCTCGCGCACGAGCCGCGGCCTCAGACCGTGCGGATTATCAGCACCGAGCAGGGCGCGTGGTGGGAGACCTTGTTGGGCACCGAGCCCAGCAGGAAACGCTTGGCCCCGGTCATCCCCTTGTTGCCCACGACGATCAGATCCGCCTCCTGCTCCTCGGCGACGTCGAGGATCGCGTCGGCCGGGTCGCCCTGACGGGCGAAGACCTCTACCTCCACCCCCACCTCGCGGGCCACGGCCGCGGCCCCGTCCAGCGTGGCGTCGACCTCCTCGCGCGGGTTGATCGCCCACTGCAGGTCCTCGGGCGCCTGCCGCCGTTCCTCGCTCAAGCGCTGCTCGGACACCGGCTCATACGCGCTGACGAGATCCAGCTTCGCGCCAACGGCTCGGGCGAGCGCAACCGCTTGGCGAACGGCCTCAGTGGCCGTGTCTGAACCGTCCGTTCCCACCACGATCGACTTGAACATGATTCTCCTTGCGCGGTCGCACAGGCTGAGCCCTCACGGTCAGCGCGCCGATCATATCCGCGTCGAGGCATCCTGGGGGAAGCTGGAACCCGGACAGCGACCCGGCACCGCCCCGGGCGGCGGACGACTAGATTACGTCGATGCCGGCGGTCGAAGTCATCGACAATCTCTCGGCAGCCGAAGCTCTGGCTCCCGCATGGGACGAGGCGGCGGTGGCCTGCTCGCTACCCCTGTGTGCCCCCGGCTGGATGCTGGCCTGGTGGAGAAACATGGCGCCGGCCGGGAGCGAGCTGCGCATCATCGTCGTGCGAGCCGGGCCCGAGGTGGTCGCCGTCGCGCCCTGGTTTGCGCAGACCTCGGAAAGCGGGAGAATCGACCTGCGCTTCCTCGGCGCCGAGCTGTCGGATCGCGTCGACATCCTGTGCATGACCGGTCGCGAGGACGAAGCCGCGGCGGCCCTGCGTCAGGCCTTGCTGGCACTCCGGCCGCGTCCCGACCTGGTCGCCTTTGAGGCGGTCCCCGCCGGCTCGCGCTGGACGCGCCGGCTGGCGAGCGGCTGGCAGGGCCGGGCAAGGCTTGATCGCTACCAGAACTCGGCATACCCAGCCCCCGCTGTCACGCTGCCTGCGGGCCCCCCGGAGCAGTGGTTCTCCGAACGCTCGCGCAACTTCCGCGGCCAGATCGGACGGCTGCGGCGGCGGCTCGAAAGCCAAGGGGGAACCGTACGACAGATCACCGAGCCCGACGAGGTCGCTGCCGCGGTGCAAGCCCTGCTTGAGCTGCACGCCGGCCGCTGGGAGGGGCGGGGAGAGTCGAACCTCGCCCGGCCCGGCGTCGAGGCGTTGTTGCGCGAGGCGGCCGCGTCACTCGGCCCTGACCGGCTGCGACTGTGGGCTGCGGAGCTCGCCGGCCAGCCGATCTCGCTGCAGGTGTTCCTCGCAGCCGGGACGGAGGTCAAGTACTGGAACGGCGGTTGGTCGGAGGCGCACGCCGACCTGAAGCCGTCGATGCTCACGATCCTGGCGGCATTGGAAGACGCCATCTCGCGCAAGGAGCGCAGACTGGACCTGGGCGTCGGACGTCACGCCTACAAGCTGAGGTTTGCCGACACCGAGGACACCCTGACGTGGGGAGGGCTCGTGATACGCAATCGCCGCTGGCTGCGCACCCGGGCTGAGTTGATGCCGAGGGTGGTGCGCTACCGCGGCAAACTGCTCGTCCGCGCTCTGCCCCCACCCCTCACCGAGCGCGTTGAAGCGCTGATCAAGGCCCGCCGCAGGGCCGCGCCGCAGGGCGGAGCTGCGCGCCGTTGATGCGGCTCCGCCGGCCGTTCACAGGGCCGGGGGCCTCGTCGTCTTGCCCGGCTCCGCCCGCTTGACCGAAGCGTACTGTTCACGACACCCGTGATCGACCTGCACAGCCACGTCCTGCCAGGCATCGACGACGGCCCCGCGGGCATCGAGGGCTCGGTGGCTCTCGCGCGCGCCGCGGTGGCGGCCGGAACCACCACGCTGGTGGCCACTCCCCACGTGAGCTGGCGCTATCCCAACGATGTCGAGACGATCGCCGCTTTGGTGGAGGAGGTGGCTGCGCGCCTGGCCAGGGAGGAAGTCTCGCTCGATATCCGCCCGGGTGCCGAGATCGCGATGACCCGGCTATCGGAGATCGAGCCCGCA
>Ga0209048_10006418_pt1 | contig 11007 bp, 12 predicted proteins | sample FrelakmetCRP12CR_FD_187146 | JGI IMG/M metagenome (GOLD analysis project Ga0209048, IMG submission 187146) | Freshwater lake sediment microbial communities from the University of Notre Dame, USA, for methane emissions studies - CRP12 CR (SPAdes)... | ecosystem: Environmental > Aquatic >... | reverse complement strand
GCTGTTCCTTGCGCTCTCCGCCTGCCCCACCGGCTGGCTCTACGATCCGGGAGAGACTCCGGAGGTTGCCAAGCTGGCGGTGGAAACAGGTCTCTGGCCATTGAAAGAGGCGATCAACGGAGCAGTCACCCACACCTACATCCCTAAGCGTAAGCCGGTTGAAGAATACCTCAAGTTGCAGGGCCGGTTTCGGCATCTGTTCGAACCGACGGTGCAGACGGAAGTAATCACTCATATTCAGGGAAGGGTGAATGCCTACTGGGAGGAAGTGAAAAAGGCAGAAAAGACGGCCTGATGATGCTAAGGTATTGATTTTATTTATAAATATTAAAAATGTCTCGGAATTACCCACCACCATTATATAGAGAAAAACAGGCCCTTCTTGGAGGGGTGGCTCTGGGGGCCCTTTGTGTTGTGTTATCAGCTGGTTGCACAGAGGTCGAACATCGCCAGGGGGAGCAGCAGCCCAATCCCTTTCTCACCTCCGATACCAGGCATCCCATTCCACTGTCATCGTCGGCCGGGAAAGAGCATCGCGCGGTAATGCTCCAGCATCTGGAAACGATCCAGGCAATCGTGAACGCGTTGGTTGAAGAGGATTACGAGTTGGCGAAGGGTCTGACTGAATCGCATCTGGGCTTCTTCATGCACCGGCAGGCAATGGCGCAGCAGCAGCCCGAGAATTTTCCGCCCGCCTATCACGACTTGGCCATGGCGCATCACGAAGCGGCGGAAGAGTTGGCGCGCGTCATCCCCACAAAGGATCTGAAAAAGATCTTGCCGCAATTCAATAACGTGCTGAAGGCCTGCGTGGCCTGTCATTTGGAGTTTAAAGTCAAAAGTGGTTCGTGAAACGTATCTCGCAGGACTCGCGAACCTTGCGGAAAAAGCGAAACTGGTCAGAAAGTTCATCTGAGGGAGTCGTGCCCGTCTCGCTCACGATTCACGAGCGATGTACAAAGAGGCCGGACATGTTGAATATTTTACTGGAGTGTATATAAAGGGGACCCTATGAGTGAGCAGAAAACCATCAGCGAGTTTTATGAGCAGGACCATGATCGGTTGGATGAGTTGTTCAAGACCTTTCAACAGTTGAAGCGATCAGACTTTGCCAAGGCGAAGGAGGCCTTCAAAGACTTCAAGTTCGGCTTGCAGCGCCATATCGTATGGGAAGAGGATTTGTTGTTTCCCCTGTGGGAAGAGAAGACCGGCATGTCCGAAGGTGGACCGACCTTCGTGATGCGGTCTGAGCATCGCCAGATCGGGCAGCAGCTCGAAGTCATTCATGACAAAGTGGCGGAGCAGAATCCCGATAGCGACCAGGAGGAACAGGTGCTGTTGAATCTGCTTGGTTCTCACAACATGAAAGAGGAGCGGGTGCTCTATCCCTCCATCGATCAGGTGACCAGTGAGGAAGAGCGGGAAGCAGTCTTTCGGAACATGAATAACATCCCGGAGGAGAAATACAAGCTCTGTTGCGGACAGCACTGACCGAGATCGATTGAAGGGTTGATGTAATGATTGACTCGACGCGAAAGATTCTCAGGGGACTCACTCTTGCCGGCTTCCTTCTCGTGGGCTTGCCGGCGATCCAGGCCACACAGATGTCTGATATGAATGTCTGGGCCGGCTCCCGGTCGTCGAACAAGAACCCGGCAGATCAAGGCGATGCCGAGCATGGCAGAGATGTCTTCAACGGGAAGGGCGTGTGCTACTACTGCCATGGCATTGATGGGAACAAGGACCAGCGACCGCAACTCGCAGCCGACACCGCCGCGCTCATCGATCAACTCAATCCTCCACCAGCCGACCTCAGAAATCGGAAGACGCTTCGATTGACCACCGACAAGGCCCGGTTCAACGCCATACGCGAAGGCCATCCAGGCACAGGCATGTTCCCCGACACCACGATGACGACTCAGGAGCTCACCGACACGTTGGCCTATCTGGCTCTCCTCAGGAGTGGAGGCTCCGCGAAACGCAAATGACGCAGCGCTTCCGTGATGAAGCGAAGGGAGATGGAGCCATGTCCATGCAAAAGCTGGTGATCTGCGTCGCCCTCTCTGCGTTGTTCCTGGGGGCCTCCATCAACGTGGCCGGCCATCTTGCTCGGGCGAGTGACGGTAGTCCACAGGGCGTCGATAAAAATAGTCCGAGCGGGATTGCGTCGAGGCATCCCACGGGGGATACCACACGAGGCGAGGGACTCTACAACGCCAGTTGCGTCGTCTGTCATGGCCCACGAGCGATAGGAGGCATCGGTCCTCGATTGGCGGGGAATCCCCTGCTGTCGAACGAGCAGGTGTTCTGGAAGACCGTGTCCGAAGGGCGACACGTGATGCCGCCGTTAAAAGACGCTTTGACCGAGCAACAGATTGCCGACATCCAGGCTTGGTTGAAGACGCAGCGTTGATTCGCAAGGCTCTGACAGCCAAGACACTAAGGTGCCGCAATGTTTGCTGATACGATGTGGTCCAATCGTGTCCTGTCGAAAACCTGATTGAACGGGTGCGAACGACCTTCTGAGTAAACAAGCTGTTCTGATTCTCAGGCAGTAGGTCAAAAACAAATAGCTCTCGAACTATCAGGCCCTCTTGGTTTGAGAGAGCTGCTATCGGGACCATGGAGTGAATCAAGCGACGAACAGAAAAGAAATGGAGAACGCATCATGAGCGTTAGAGGCTTTTGGTTAGGACTCGCTGTTGGAACAATATCAACTTGCCTGTTCGGTCAGTGGGTACTCTCTGCCACAAGTAAGGAGGCAGGTCCGCCCAAGTGTATACCCGTCGAAACAGTCGCCAACTATGTGCATAGTGTGATCCAGGCAGATCGAACGTTTTACACCACTGACATTGTGGAGCGGATGCAGATGCGAGGCATTGTCGTCGCCTCGGAAAACTGGAGAGAGACCTCCAGGCTCCCTCTACCAGCCCAGTTCTTGATGGAGGCGGGGCGGCTAGTTGCTGAACAACCCAATGGGATTCAATTCCGGTTGATTAGCAGTTGGGCGATAAACAAAAAGAATAGGCCAACCACCGAGTTCGAGCGAACCGGCCTGACGGAGATCCTCGTGAACCCCGATCGTCCATATACTGGAGTGACGACCGAGGGCGGGACTCCCGTCTTCCACGCACTCTATCCAGATAAAGCGGTTTCTCAGACGTGTGTCGGTTGTCATAATGCGCACCCAAACAGCCCAAAGAGGGATTTCAAGCCGGGAGACGTGATGGGTGGGATCCTTCTCACAATTCCGCTTCCCAAATAGCACAAGGCCAAACACGCACTATTCATCTGGCACGTGCAGCGTCGTGGTGCTCTAAGCGTGGGTAAACCGTCTCGGAAGTTTGGCATTGAACATCAGCATCGCCAACACCAACAACATCGCCACGGTATATGGGTGATACCTCATCAACAAAGCGAAATTCTGCTTACCTAAGACCTCATAATTGAGGATGACCGCCAAAACCACATAGGCTCCCAATGCGATCGTGGCTGGATTCCCCAAGTTCTTATTGCTTCGGGCGTCCACCACAATCAGGTAAAGGGCTGGCACCAGCCAGACCAGGTGTTGCACCCAGGTGACAGGAGAAAGAAGCAGCGCGAAGATCATCACAGCACTGGACTCTCGCAACCAGGCAGGATCACCTCGTCCTTTGTACGGACGACGTGCGTACCAGCAAAAGGAGACCAGCAGGCTTAACATGACGGCAATGATTACTACTTTAGCAGTTGGGAGAGGGAGGTTCAGGACTGGGACATAGCCTGGATCATCCCGACGAAGAGGATGGTCCTCAGGAAAGGTCACGAGGTACCGCATGAGGGCCTGCTTAAGCGATTGATTTCCAATTCGCTGCTCGTTCTCTATGGTAATAGGCGTTTCCTGGCCCACAAACGATCCTGCCGCTACCTGCGCCCACTCCCGTTGATGGTTCCACCAACTCTCTGATCCCATCCATATCATTGGCAGCATGATCCAACATATGGAGGCGATGGCCGTATAGGCTGCAAGCCGCCACTGGCGTTTCCACAAAAAAAATGGCAGAAACAGCATAGGAGCTACCTTCAAGGCTGTAGCGAGACCGAACCACATCGCTCCCAATTTTTCACGCCCCTGCCAAACGGAATAGACGCCGGCGGTGAGGATGGCCAGCAGGATCAGGTGAGGACCGCCATCGTCCAAATCTTGGAGAATAAACTGGAAGGCCAGCAGCAGCGTGACTGCGCTGATCCAGAGGCCTTCTCGCGGCGTCACTTCTGACCAGTCGCGGACCATCCGATACAAGAGGAAGAACGTCAGGCACAAACAGGCCACAGCGGTGGTATATCGAAGTGCCAGGCCGATTTCCCGGTCGAACAATGCAAGTGGGGCAAAATACAAGGCTGCGCTTGGCATATACGGGTGACAAAGGCCGCTGGCATATAAATATTCTCCTGCTAGAAACCTTCGCCCTACTTCCCGATGCACATCGAAATCGCGTAAATGGAATTCACGAAGGTAGGTAATCACGTACCCGTGGACTGCCACGGCAACGAAGGAGGCGATGAGTAACGATCGTTGGACCCACGGATAAGACTGGACTGATGTCAGCATGAGAACAGTCGTTCAAGGAAGACAAGGAGAGTCAAAACGCCGGAGACTATAGCGAGTTCATTCTTGTGGTGCAAGCTGTCTGTCTCGATCTCTCTGAGAGATCTGTCACAATAACAAGCATTGTGGTTCCACTGGAAGTGATTATGTGTCACGCAGGGCGTGCCTCTTAGTCCAATCTTTCTCTGTCTTGTGCTCATTTTGTGCTCAACGCCACCTCACTCCAGCCCACTCTGGCCCATTCCAGCCAAAGTTCGGATTTCGCGCAAACCTTGGCTGGAGTGGACCGGAAAAGGACGGTGGAAACGCTTTCCTAAACCGCTGGTCGAGGCGCATTCTTTTCTAGACGTACCCTGGCATCCACGATCCGGCAGCCCTGCCCTGGCGGCAGCGCGAAGATCGGATTCAAGTCAAGTTCGCTGATATCGGGAATTTCTTCGACGAGACGAGAGAGACGCAACAGCACCTCTTCGATCGCCTCCACATCCGCTGCAGGGTGGCCTCGGTAGCCTTGCAGCAATCGATAGCCCTTTATCTCTCGCACCATCTGAGCTGCGTCGTGATCGGTGAGGGGGGTAATCCTGAACCTCACGTCGCCCAGAATCTCCACATGAATCCCGCCGAGCCCGAAGGCGATGAGCGGGCCGAAGAGTGGGTCTTGGGTAACGCCGACCATCACTTCCGCGCTGCCTGACAGCATCGGTTGCACGAGCACGCCTTCCATCGCATCCAGCTTGTTGTCCTGTGCCAGCCTGGCCCGAATCGCCTCGAACGAATTCCTTACGGCTTGCTCATCAGCCAGGTTCAGATGCACTCCGCCCATCTCGGTTTTGTGCAGGATCTGGCGTGATGCGAGCTTAACGGCGACGGGAAATCCCACCTCACAGGCCAATACCACTGCCTCGTCCGCGGTTCTCGCGACTCCGCCCTTTGCCACAGGGAGTTTCGCAGAGGCGAGGAGGGCTCTGGTGTCTGCGACGGTCAGCCAACCTGGATCTTCTTGAGACAGGGCTTTGGCACAGATAGCTCGCGCGGTGCCTATGTCCATATCGTCGAAATCCGGAATCATGCCCAGTGGCTGGGTGCGCCATGCTTCGTACCGGGAAGCTTTGCTGAGCGCGAGTGCCGGATGTTCGGGCAATGGAAATGTTGGGATTTTCTCACTAGCTGTCTGAAAGGTCCGTTCGAGATCCCCTTCAGCCATCCAACAGATGTAGATCGGGATGTTGGTGCCACCGGCTTGTCTGGCGGTGGAGATCCCGCGCAAGATTCCATTCGCAATTCCCGCCGCGTCGCTGACCGTTACGGACATGTAGAGGACAATCAGGGCATCGACTTCCTTGGAGGCGAGGAGGGTGATCATCGCTTGTGTATAGTGGTCTGGAGTGGCGGATGCGATCAGATCGACCGGGTTCTTCACCGAGGCGGCGGGAGGTAAGAAGGCTGACAGGGCGGCGGTGGTCGCCTTGGACAGTTCGGGAACGGCCAGCCCGCCCTCTTCGCAGGCGTCGGTGCAGAGGATGGCAGGGCCGCCGGCATTGGTGATGATGCCGACGCGCTTTCCTTTGGGCAGGGGTTGATCGGCAAGTCCCCGGGCCAGTGCGAAAAGCTCATCCAAGGTGTCAGCACGAATCACTCCAGACTGCTGAAAGAGTGTCTCCACTGCGACCTCACTCGACGCGAGCGCAGCGGTGTGCGAGCTGGCCGCGCGCCGTCCGGCAAGGCTCCGGCCTGATTTGATCGCCACGATCGGTTTGCGGCGAGCGACGCGACGAGCAATTCTCGCAAAGCGCCGGGGATTCCCGAAGGACTCCAGGTACAGGAGAATGATGTCGGTGGAAGGGTCATCTTCCCAATATTGCAGAAGATCGTTCGTGGAGACGTCTGCACTATTTCCCAGGCTCACGAAGGAGGACACGCCCAGCTGCAGTCGATGGGCCGCGGCGAGGATCGCGAGTCCCAGTGCGCCGCTCTGTGAGGCCATGGCCATGCGGCCGGAGGGAGGAAAGGCCGACGTGAACGTGGCGTTGAGACGGATGGCCGGATCGGTATTCAGCAGCCCGAAACAGTTCGGCCCGATCATGCGCATGCCCTGTTGACGGACCGCCTCCAAGAGTCGGTCCTGGGCCTGCTTTCCTTCTGGCCCTGATTCGGCAAAGCCTGAGGAGATTATGATCACGGAGCCGATGTTTTTGCCGGCACAGTCGTTGATGACCGGCAGCACTGCATCACACGGCACGACAATCACCGCTAGATCGACGACGTCGGGGATTGCTATGACGGACGAGAAGGCGGTCAAGCCAGCAATGGTTGCCGCCTTGGGGTTTACAGGATAGATGGCGCCGCGAAACCGGTTGCTGGCGAGGGCTTCGACGATTCGGTAGCCGATGCTCGTAGGATCGCGGGACGCTCCGATTACAGCTACGGAACGAGGATAGAAGAACGGACGAAGCGAGGCGGTCGTGGCGATACGCTCGCGCAACTCCAAGCGGGTCGTCGTGCTCTCGGTCTGGTGCAGCGAGAGCCCGACTTGCATGTCGCCACCTTCATAGGTTTCATGGACCGGGTACCCGGATTCCCGGAAGACTTCTCTCATGGCCAGATTGTCAGTGTGGGTGACCGCCCACAGTCTGGTGAAGCCTCGGTGTATGGCCAGCATCGCCAACCGTTCGAGCAGGATCGTTCCCAGGCCTTTCCCATGAAAGTCGTCGTCGACGGCCATGGCCACCTCAGCCTGGTCGGCGGTCCGCGACCAATAGGAACCAGCGGCGATGATGCGCGGTTGCCCAGCGATGGTCCTTGTGACCATGATGGTGAGTTGCTTGGAGGGGTTCGAGGAATCACAGAGCGACGCGATGGTGTCGGCAGGAGGCGCGGTTTCAGAAAAGAACCGATGACGCCTGGATGCCGGTGACAATCGATCGATGAACCTTTGCATCATCGCCCGGTCCTCCGCACGGGTGGGGCGGAGGGATGCGGTCGTGCCGTCGCGCAGGATGACCGGTCCCGACTCCAGACTTTCGGATGCCGGAGGCGGTTGGAATAATGGGCGGATCTGTTTCATGCTCGGTCACCCACTCGACTTGCTGTGATCAATATCGCGTCGCCGTCGTATTTGAACCCCAGCTGAAACATGTCCGCGGTCGGCATGACGAAGGCGCTCCGGAAGTCCTTGTCGCGCTCCAGGCCTGCGGGCCCGTGCGTATGGGAGCCGACGAGGAGCTTGAGAATCGTCTGATCGGCGGTAAGGGCAGAGAGGGTCATCTCACTCGCTTGTCCGACAACTGCCCCACGCAGCCATCGAGCGTGCCGTACTTGGGATAGTCGGCTTCCGGGATCTCCACGCCAAAGGTTTTATGGATCATGATCACAAGATTTAGAAAGTCCATCGAGTCAATATCCAGCTGATCACGGAAGCTGACGCCTGGCTTCAAGGCCGTCAAATCCGCCTCCGGTGCGATCTCGCCAAGGAGGCGAAGGACCGTCTGTTTGATTTCATCCGGCATGAGCGGCTTGTTCATAGCTGTCCTGGTTCCTGCAGCAAACGATCGATTGCTGAAAGAAAGACCCCGCCGCGGTGGCCGTCGGTCACGCGATGATCCGCGGACAGGCTTGCGGTCAGGACCGGCCTCGAGACCACCTGTCCCTCGATGACCCACGGGCGATCCACAACTTTTCCGAAACCGACTAAGGCGACCTGCGGCGGATAGATCACGCCGAACACGGTTTCCACTCCCTGTTCGCCCATGCTGGTGACTGTGATGGTCGGATCGGACAATTCCGAACTCCGTAACGTCCCGGCACGGGCCCGCTTCACGACATCCTGGAAGCTGCTCATGAGTTCACCAAGGCTTCGCTTGTCTGTATTGTGAATGGCCGGCGCGACGAGGCCTCCTTGCCGGATGGAAATTGCCACGCCGACGTGGATGTCCGGGCTCTGAATTGCGGCGTTTTCTTTCCACAGCGCATTCAGCTCCGGTACCTGCCGCAACGCCAAGGCCACGGCTTTGATCAGCAAGACGCCGTATAACAGCCGGTCCGTCACCGGCCGTTTGAGGTTTTCTTCTTTGAGCCAGGTCATAGCGCGGCCCATGTCGATGGTGGTGCTTAGATAGTAATGGGGGATCTCCCTCTTCGATCGCGCCATGGCGGCTGCAATGGTCTGTCGCATCCTGGCCTGGCGATCGCCGGTTTCTCCGGCGAAGCCAGGGAGTGCGGAGGGTTGTTGGCCTTGTGCCTTTGCGCCGCGTTGGATGTCGTCCAGGGTAATGGCGCCGCTGGGACCAGTGCCTTGAACAAAGGCGGGATCTACTCCTAATTCACCGGCGAGCTTTCGCGCCGCAGGCGAGATGCGAAGCCGTCCCGGTTCTGTAACCGGTGCTGCAATCGGCGGAGGTGCCGGAGGAGGCGATGACACCGGTTCCTTCGGCGAGACTGTCTGCAAGGGAGGTGGGGATGCGGGAGCTCGAACGGCGGCTGTAGTTCGAGTTCCCTCTTCCCGGATGATTGCCATGACTCTGCCGACTGGAATGCGCTCGCCGGGTTTCGCAAGCAGTTGTTCGATGACCCCAGAGTGGAAGGATTCGATCTCGATCGCGGCTTTCTCGGTATCCACTTCCGCGATGATCTCGCCTTTGACCACCCGTTCGCCCACCTTCTTTTTCCATTCGACAAGAGTCCCTTCGGTCATATCTGAGCCGAGGGTGGGCATCACAAACTCAGCCATCGTCGAACCTCGTCAACTGTCATGCGTCACGCGTCAATCGTTTCAGTTCACATCCGAATTGCGAATGACGTATGTCAAGACACCGAACGTGAAAGACTGTTCCCTTGCCGCCCCATAAGACTACGGACCGCCTGTACGATTTTCTCCGGCTGAGGCAGAGCCGCGTCTTCCAAGTGTTTTGGATAGGGGATTGGGACCTCGATGCTGCAGACCCGGGCGACCGGGCCATCCAGATCATAAAACGCGCCTTCCATGATCTGTGCAGATACTTCGGCGGCAAAACTGCCGGTACGCCACCCTTCGTCGATCACGACCGCGCGGTGCGTTTTCCGCACGGAGGTCAAGATCGTTGAGATGTCTAGTGGCCGGAGTATCCGGAGATCAACGACCTCGGCCGAGATGCCCTCCTGGGCGAGTTGGTCTGCCGCTTCGAGCGCTTTCCAGAGAGATCCTCCGAACGTGATTAGCGATATGTCTGTCCCGGCTCGTCGGATTGCCGCCTGCGTCAGATCGACGGAGAGTGCGCTCTCGTCAAGTTCGCCTTCGAGCGGGTACAAATACGCATGCTCGAAGATGAAGACTGGGTCCGGCTGTTGGAGTGCCGCAAGCAGCATTCTTCGGGCGTCCGTGACGGTGGCAGGCGCAAGCACCGTGATTCCGGGAATGTGGGCATACCAGCCTTCGAGGCTATGCGAATGTTGGGCAGCCACCTGCCGGCCTGCGCCCGTGGCCATCCGTACGACGAGGGGAATGCTGAACTGTCCGCCGGACATATGGCGGATCGTGGCTGCATTGTTGACGATCTGATCGAGGGCGAGCAAGCTGAAATTCACCGTCATCACTTCCACGATCGGTCTCATGCCGCCCAGAGCGGCTCCGATGCCGGCGCCGACGAAGGTGCTCTCGGACAGGGGAGTATCCCTGATGCGCTCCGGCCCGAACTCATCCAGAAACCCCTTGCTACAGGCATAGGTCCCGCCGTACTTGCCGACGTCCTCGCCCATCAGAAACACGCGCTGGTCGCTCTGGAGTGCCTCACGCATTCCGGCGCGAACGGCTTCTCTGTAGGTTATCTTACCCATCAAGTTCCTCTTGGCCAGAGGCAAGGGGTGTAAACGGAATCCGCCCCTAAGCCTCTCGCCTCTAGCCTGCCGGCTTCGCCGGTGTATACAGGTCCTTCGTGAGATCCTCCAGCGGTTCCCACGAGCCACTTTCGGCAAACGACACGGCTTCTGCAATCTCGGCCGCAATGGCGGTTTCCATATTGTCGAGATCGGCATCGGTCAAGTACCCTTCGGAGCGGAGCTGTTGCTGGAAGACCGCGATAGGGTCACGATGCTTCCATTGGGCGACCTCGTCCTTCGTCCGATAGAGCTCCGCATCGTACATCGAATGGGCACGAAACCTGTAGGTTCGGTATTCAAGAAGATAAGGCCCATGGCCCGCGCGAACGAAATTGACGGCTTTCCCCGTGGCTGCTTCCACCGCCAGGACGTCCATCCCGTTCACGGCTTCGGCCGGAATGGCGTAGGCGTCGGCCTTGCGGGCGATGTCGGGCTGGGATTGGTGCCGTCCGAGCGCCGTTCCCATCGCATAGAGATTGTTCTCACAGAGGAACAGCACCGGGAGCTTCCAGAGCGCGGCGAGATTGAGGGACTCGTGAAACTCTCCTTCGGCCACAGCGCCGTCGCCG
>Ga0209048_10006417_pt1 | contig 11007 bp, 8 predicted proteins | sample FrelakmetCRP12CR_FD_187146 | JGI IMG/M metagenome (GOLD analysis project Ga0209048, IMG submission 187146) | Freshwater lake sediment microbial communities from the University of Notre Dame, USA, for methane emissions studies - CRP12 CR (SPAdes)... | ecosystem: Environmental > Aquatic >... | reverse complement strand
GTTTATCACACGCGCCCCGACGGCACCGATTACCGATGGGGCGACGGCGGATGGTTCGACAAGATCGTGCCCGATGCCCTCCCCTTGGCGCTCGAATTCCGGCATGCGCCTGCCTACAGCATGCATCCAGGGGGAGACCTGGCCCCTGCGGGCTGGCCATGGGGACCGCTGAACGACACGTCACTCAACGATCCGACGTCGTTCGCCCGCCTGCCGCTGGCGCGACACTTCGACGGCATCGGGATGCTCGTGGCGCGCAGCGACTGGTCCCCAAGCGCGACGTATGTGACCTTCAAGGCCGGGGATAACCACTGGTCGCACATGCACCTCGATCAGGGTGCGTTCACCATCTACAAGGGCGGCGAGCTGGCGATCGACAGCGGCTTGTACGGACCCTCGTATGGTGACGACCACCACATGAACTACAGCTATCAGAGCATCGCCCACAATCTGGTCACGGTCACCGATCCGAAGGACACGGTGCCTGCCCCTGGCAAGGAGCGGCCTCGACCGATCGCCAACGACGGGGGACAACGCCGGGTGGGCTCGGGCTGGGGCGTCGAAGCCGCGCCGCTCGACCGCGTCGAGTGGGAAGCCAAGCGCGAGATCTATCACACGGCGACGATGGGGCCGCTGCTGGATCAGGACGGGCTGGCCGTCGCCGCGGCAGATATCACGCCCGCCTATACGAACGCTTCGTCCGGGAGCGGAACGTTCTCCGCGCGCACGCGTCGCGTCGAACGCTTCTGGCGTGTCTTCGGCTACGATCGGATCGATGACGTCGTCGTCGTCTTCGATCAAGTCACCGCGACCAACGCGTCGTTTCGGAAGCGTTGGTTGTTGCACACGCTCGATGCACCGTCGATATCGTCGGACGGGTTCCGCGTTACGGTCGCGCCGCAGGAACGTCCAGGTCACAGCGGCGGACGGCTTGAAGGCAGGGTTCTGTTGCCCAAGCAGGCAGTGATCAACGCCGTCGGCGGCCGCGGCCTCGAGTTTCTTGTCGACGATAAGAACTACGATGAGAACGGCACGCTGCAGGAGTTGATCAGGAAGCTCGGCCCCAATCGTGGCGAACCAGGAAAATGGCGAATCGAAGTGAGCCCGCCGCAGGATGCGCCCGACGACCAATTCCTGGTCGTTCTGCTTCCGAGTGCAGGCAGCAGCACGCCCAATCATCGCGTGCGCCTGCTCGAGTCGGGCAAGCGGGTCGGCTGCGAGGTAGTCGGCGCCAATCGCACGGTTCGCTGGTGGTTCGAGCCCGGCCGCAACCATGCCGAAATCGAAGTGCTCGCGGGCAGCGACAGCCACCGCTACCAAGTCAGTGGGCCCGAAGCGCCACCGCCTGGACGCACGGATTGGCTCACGCGCATGCGGAGCCTGTTCCGCGCCGGCGCCGGCGAGCGGAGTTTGTAGATTTCGCCGACAAGGGCGGTTAGGGATATCCTCTTTGTGCACTACGGCGTGCTGCGTGCCGGCAACACTTAGAAGAGATTTCCAGTCCATACAAGCTGTACGATTACAGTCTCTTAGATGCAGCAGAGCCGCTCATGTACTGGAACTATTCAGCTGCAAGCGGCTGTTGAAAAATGACGCAGCCCCCGCTGAAACTTCGCTTGTCGCGCGCGTGGCAAAATCAAGCCGGGGACCGGGTGCCACCAGATTTTCTTCCATCAGTGGCAGAACAGACCAATCGGCGCCGTCGGCGCGTGTTCCTGGGGACGCTGGCACTAGCACTGGCGGTCAGCCTCGCGTTCACCTGGCTGCGCTCGCCGGAGTATCGCGCCTCTGCCCTGCTGCAAATCACCGCAGCGAGCGATGCGCCCATGCCTCCTGGGGCAGCAGGCGGCCCCCGCGAATCCCCGAAGCCGTTCCTGACGGAAGTACAGGTCCTGACCAGTCGGCCAGTGCTGGAGGCGGTCGCGGCGCAGCTCACGAACGATGGCAGAGATCTCTCCGGGTTCGGTCCGGATCCAGTGGCAGGGATGCAATCACGCCTCGAGGCAATACCGGTCGCCAGCACCAACGTCGTCGAGCTGGTCGCGACCTGGCCGCGCCCTGAGCTTCTGGCGCCGCTGCTCAACACCATCATCGCCGTCTATCAAGACCGGCTGGCACGGGCGTTCCGGAGCGCGACCGGTGAATCGATGGCGCAGGCTGACGATGAAGTGAAGAAGCTGGAAGCAACCGTGGCGGCCAAGCGGCGTGACGTCGAAGCTTTTCGGATTCGCAACGACATCGTCTCGCTGCAGCGCGACGAGAACGAGATCCTGGCGCGGGTGCGCAATCTCAGCACCTCAATGAGCGCCGCGAGCGACCGCGTCGCCGCGGCGGAGGGCAAGGCGCGCGCGCTCAGCGAATCGGTGGCTGCGGGCAGAGCGGCGATCCGGTCGCGGGACGATCCGACGCTGGCCAACCTGGAGCAGCGCGCCTCGGTCATACGCGAGGGGCTGCGCGATCTCGAGCGCGGATTCACACCTGACTACCTTGCGAAAGACCCGAATGTGATCGCCCAGCGCGCTCGCCTGGTGGAGCTTGAACGGCAGATCGTGGCCCAGCGCGCCGCCAGTCAGCAAACGGCGCTCATCGAAGCGCAGGAAGAGCTTGCCAGCGCAAAGGGAGCGGCGGCGCGGATCCAGGGCCAAATGTCGGCGGGTCGGCAGGAAGTCGCCCAGTTCACGGCGCGCTTCAACGAATACAAGTCTCGGCAGGATGAGCTCGGCGAGCTCGAGACCGCGTATCGGGATGCGGTGCAACGCCGCGCGAGACTCGAGGCCAGCGAGCGAGCACGAGCGCCGGCGACCAAGGTATTGGAAGCAGCCACGACGCCGCAACAACCGTGGCGTCCGCTGTACTGGAGAGACACCGCGTTTTCGCTGGCGGGCTCGCTCGCCCTGGCGCTGCTGGTGATGTGGCTCGTCGAACTCCTCAATCGATCGGAACCGCAGCCCGCGGTGGTGCTCATTCAGCCGCAGCCGGGCGCGCTGCTGTACGACGCGGCGCCGCAGGCTCTGGCCAACCGCAATGCGCCGGCGATGTCGCTGCCGGCGGCCGAGGCGCCACTGCTGCCGCGGCAGACCCCGTTTCCGCGGGAGTTGCGCCACGACGAAGCGACCGCACTCATTGGTGCGGCCGATGACGAGAGCCGGCTTGTGATGCTGTCGCTGCTGAGCGGTGTCACGGTCGATGAGGTGCTGGCGCTGCGCTGGGGTGATGTCGATCTGGCCCGGGGCACCATGCGAGTCGGTGGTGAAGCAGGGCGCGACCTGGTTCTCGGCGGAGCGTTACGCCGGCTGCTCGAAACCGCGCCCAAGGTTCCGGAGTCGGAAATCCTCGCGCGCGTCGCCGGCCGCCCGCCGACACGCGACAGTGTCGATGCGTTGGTCATGGGCGCGGCTCATGACGCCGCCATCGAGGATGTGCCGCAGGTCACCGCGGCGTGTCTCCGGCATACGTACATCGCGTTTCTGATGCGCCAAGGCGTACGCTTTGCCGACCTGACGCGGCTGGTCGGGCCTTTGCCGGCGGAAGCCATCAGCGCGTACAGCGCGCTCTCGCCTGCGGGCGCGCGACGCGACCTCGCACGGATCCAGGCACTCTACCCCGCCTTGCAGGAAGGCAGCGCCTGAGCACGCCGACTCGCGGCGAGGCTGGCCAAAGGTCCGTAGATCACAAGCTGCCGCGCAACACCGGGCGATCCTGCAACGCGGCGGCCGCGCCATATCGCGGCCCGCACGCCGGCAGATACAATGCCGGGGCGTGAGCGCAACACCAACATCACGAACGCTCTTGCTGAAGCGTAAAGCCGCATGTACCCGCGTCACGCGCGAGCGAAGTCCGATCGACCCAACAGGAGATGGAATGGCCACCTTGTCACCCCCGCTGCTGGTTCTCGTCGGCATCTTGATGACCGCAATCGCGCAGGTCCTGCTCAAGAAGGCCGCCGGCTTTGACGTCAGGACTTCGCCGTGGATCATCTTCTTCGGACTGAGCGCGGCGGCCTACGCGGTGTCATTCATGTTCTATTCCCAGATCCTCAAGTATTTCGCGCTCAACAAGATCTACCCGGCGATGACTGTCGCTCAGATCGTTGTCATCACGCTATTCGGCTTCCTGATGGGAGAAGCCGTCGGCGCGCGGCACGCGCTGGGTCTCGTGTTCGGGGCGGTTGCGATCTATCTGATCCTGGCTTGAGGCCACGGAGGCATGATCGCGGCCAAATCGTGAACAGGGTCGTTGTCGTCGGCAGCGGCGTGTCGGGCAGCCATGCAGCGCTGACGTTGCTGGAACGCGGTCACGACGTGGAGCTGTGGGACGTCGGCCGGAGCGAGCCGCCTTTTCCGCTGCACGGTGCGACCTTCCACGAATTGAAGGACAGGCTGGCCGATCCGATCGCCTATTTCCTCGGTTCCGGTCTGGACGCTCTGGTGCCGCCCGCATCCCCCGAATTGCTCCGCTACCCGCCTTCGCGCGCGTTCCTGACCTCTGCCGCTGACGAGCTCTGGAACTTCACCTCCGACGGTTTCAGTGCGTACGGCTCCTTCGCAAAAGGTGGATTGGCCAACGGCTGGGGGGCCAATGCGCTGGCTTTCGATGACAACGACCTCGCCGAATGGCCGGTATCCTTCGCGGACATGGACGCGGCCTACAAGACTGTGTACGACCGCATTCCGGTTGCCGGCCCGATCGACGACGAACTGACGCCCTATTTGCGCGGCGTCCACATCTCGCAGCCGCCGGTTCGACTGACCGGCAGCGATCGGCGCTTGCTCGACACGTATCAGCGACGCAAGTCGAAGCTGAAGAAGCTGGGCGTGACGGTCGGCTGCGCGCGTCTGGCGGTCGTGACCGACCCTTCCCGCGCGGATGCTTGCGATTATTCGGAGCGCTGCCTCTGGGGTTGTGCGAAGGGTTCGATCTACAATCCGCGCCAGAGCACCCTCAAGGATTGCGAGACGCACCGGGGTTTTCGCTATGTCGCGGGACGTCTGGTGCTAGCACTGCGGTCGAAGGGCAACAGTATCGACGGCATTCGCTATCTCGACGTCGCCGCTCGGCAGATTCGCGAGGAAGCGTGCGAGGCCGTGTTTCTCGCTGCAGGCGCGTTGCAGACTGGAGCGATCTTCCTGCGTACCCTCAAGGCCGCGCGTGCAGAAGCGGCACCACGCAGTGAAGGGTTGCTGGATACGACGGTCGTGAAGATTCCGTTCGTGGCGCTGCGCAGCATCGGCCATCCTGCCGATGCGCGTTCGTTCCAGTTCAACCGCCTGATCGCTGGAATCGTCAGTGACGAATCGACACCGTGGCCTCGATATCTTCACGCCGAGCTGCTGCACCTCACCAGCTTGATCTATCACCCGCTCATCGAGCGACTGCCTTTCGATACGCGAACCTCGGCAAGGCTTTTCTTCGCTCTCAAGCCGGCACTCGGCGTCGCGACCCTTTTCTTCCCGGACCGGATCACGTCGGGCAATCAGCAGCGCGTTGTCGATCACGGCGGGATCACGGAGAGGGTCGAACTTCATTACCGCGAAAGCGAGGACAAGGAGCGTCTCATCCGGCAGTCGGTCGCCACGATGCGCGCCGCGCTGTATCGCCTCGGTTGTCTTCCGCGCGGCATTGTCCGGTCTCCGCCCGGCGGAGGCATCCACTACGCGGGGACCGTGCCGATGGGCGAGGGAGCGAAGCGATGCGATGCAACCGGCCGGTCGAATCTCTTTGGCAATCTCTATATTGCCGACGGCGCGGCGTTTCCGTCATTGCCGAGCAAATCGATTACGATGTCGCTCGCCGCGCACGCCACCCGCGTCGCACGGCTGGCAGAGCTCTAGCGGATGGCCGAGCTCCTGTTCCCGTTGTGGCAGATCGATGCGCAGGAATACCGCGCGGTGTGCACCCATCTGCGTCTCACCCCGCAAGAGCGACTCTATGAGCGACTGTCGAGATATCTCGCTGAAGCACCCTTCCGCTTCCCGCGACCGGGTGGCTTTGCCCGTTACCTGGCCAAGCCGCGCCTCACCCGGTTCAGAATCGCCCGACTCGACGCGATCACGAAGTTGTTCCTGCCCGCCCATCCGTTGCGGCATGTCCTGAACGGAGTGATCGCGCTGCACGAATGCGATCCGCAGGGATATCGGGAGCTCGCTGTTGCACCGCTTGGCTGGCGGACTCTGTTCACCGTGTTTGGGCAAGCGTTGGCTTTCGTCGCCAATCTTTCGGTCAGCCTGCCCTGGCTGGCCTGGCAATGGATCGGCTATGCGGCCGGGGCGGCGTCTCGCCCCGCTGACGGGCTCGCCGGCAAGCGCGCGCTGATCACCGGCGTGGGCCACGGCCTCGGGCGCGACCTCATGCTCCGCTGCCTGGAGGGGGGCGCCGAAGTGATCGGTGTCGTGCGCAGCCGCGAAGCCCGGGATCGGCTCCAGGCCGAGCTCCCGTCCTGTGCTCGCGCGACCCTGCTGGTCGCCGATCTGGCGATACCGGGAGCACTCTCCGCCGCGCTGCGGGAATCACACATCGCCGCGGGCTCGGTGGCGATCGCCATCCTGTCGGCCGCGATCAAGCATGATGGCAAGTCCGTGCTGTCTCTGCCGGAGCTGCGCGAGACATTCCAGGTCAATTTCTTCTCGGCGGTCGAGCTGGCCGACTGGCTTTGTGGCGCAACCAGTGACTTGCGCGTCGAGTCCGCGACGATGGCAGACCGCGATGGCTCGGCAGCCTCCGGCGTCGCCCCCGTCGCAGCTGCGCCGCCTGGCGCAGCGATGGGGGATCGCGCTTTGTCATCCACCACCCGTGTCGTACTGGTGTCGAGCATGGGCCGCTGGCATGGCATGCATTTCTCGGGCGGATACAATGCTTCGAAAGCGGCCCTGAGCATCTGGGGCGAGAGCCTGGACATGGAACTGCGACAACGCGGACACCGGCGTTTCACCGTCACGGTCGTTGAACCGGGAATCTTCGCGTCGGGTATGACCCGGCAGACAGCGTTCACTCGCATGCTCTTCGTGTCCCGAGAGAAGGTGGCTGACCGCATCCTCTCCGGCGCGCTCGCGGGGCGACCAGCGATTCGTCCGCCAGGGTGGTTCGCGCTCCTGACGTGGGCGATTTGCCTGATCGGCCGCAACAATCGCTACCGTATTTTCGCCAGCGCCAAGCCGCGCCCGGACCGTTGACCATGCCGCAGCAACCCCCAGGCGCGTATCTGATCGTCAACGCCGACGACTACGGGTATTTCCGTTGTGTCAGCAAAGGCATCCTGACGGCAGCCACGCACGGCATCGTGACCGCCACCGGCGTATTGGCGAATGCGCCTCGTTTCGCCGAGCATGCAGCGATGCTGCGCGACTGCGACGCTCTGGACGTGGGGGTTCACCTCAACCTCACCGAAGGCGTTCCGCTGACGAGCGACTTGCAGCGCGGTCTCTCGCGCTGGTCCGGACGCTTTCCCCGAAAGCTCGCCATGGCCGGAGCGATACTTTCCGGGACGGTCAAGACCAGCGATGTAAGCCGCGAATGGCGGGCCCAGATCGAACGCTGCCTGCACGACGGATTGGGCGTGCAATTCCTCAATTCGCACGAACACCTGCACATGCTGCCATCACTGTTCCCGGTGGTGCAAGTTCTCGCCAATGAATACGCCATCCGGCATATCCGTTTTCCCACGTCGCAAATTGCAGGCGGATCATCCGGCAGCTCGCTCTTTCGCGGCGCCGTGATGAAGGCGCTCGAAACGATAAATCGCCGTCGCACTGACATCCGGGCAGTGCACTTTCTCGGCATGGAGACAAGCGGCAAGCTCGATCTGCCGTATCTGGAACGCAGTCTCTCGCACCTTGCGCCGGGCGAGATCTACGAGTTAATGTGCCATCCAGGGGAATTCGATGCGCAGGAAGTCACCGACGCGCGTCTGCTGCGCTATCACGACTGGCAGGGTGAACTCGGCGTCTTGACCAGCCCTGCCGCGCGCGAGCTGCTGCGCCGCCACGGGATCCGGCTCATCGGTTACCGGCACCTGGAGTTCAGCGACGATCGGCTCGCGGTGCACCACGAAACCGTCCAGGCCTTGCCTTCAGATTGAGACGACGATGGATGCGAATCAACGCAAGCTGCTGAGTATCGTAGTCCCGGCGCACAACGAAGCACGCGGCATCGCGCACGCCACCACCGTGATCCTGAACGCCGTGGCTGCCTGCGGGATGGAGTTGGAACTCATCGTCGTCGACGATGGCAGCCGTGACGACACGTTTGCGCGCGTCAGGGAGCTCTCAGGCAATGACGGGCGCATCAAGGGACTGCGATTCAGCCGCAATTTCGGCAAGGAAGCCGCACTGCTGGCGGGTCTCAAGGCAGCCAGCGGGGACGCGGTCGTCACCATCGACTCCGACCTGCAGCACCCTCCTGCACTGATCCCGCGCATGATCGAGGAGTGGCACAACGGCGCTGCCGTTGTGGACGCAGTCAAACGCAGCCGCGAGAACGACGGGCTGCTCACCCGCGTGCGAGCCGAGTTGTTCAATGCGTTGCTGTCGCGACTGGGCCGAATCAACCTGGAAAATGCCTCCGACTTCAAGCTCCTCGACCGCGTCGTCGTCAACGCCATCACCCACGAGCTGCCCGAACGCCAACGCTTCTACCGTGGACTTGCCGATTGGGTCGGGTACGCCCACGCGAGCGTCCCATTTGATGTTGGCGCTCGAGCGGAAGGGGAAGGCAAGTGGTCGCTGTGGAAACTGGTGGGTCTCGCCACGACCGCCATTGTGTCCTTCACGAGCGCCCCGCTACAGATCGTAACCGTGCTGGGGGTACTTACCCTGGGCCTCGGATTTATCGTGGGGGCGGACGCCTTGATCGCGTGGGTCCAGGGCCGCGCGGTGTCCGGCTTTGCCACGACCATCATTACGCTGCTGGTCGTGGGCAGCTTCATCATGATCAGTCTGGGGATCATCGGCGAGTACCTCGCGAAGATCTACGACGAGATCAAGGGCCGTCCGGTGTACCTGGTCGAGGGCGCGGTCGGATTCGGAGGCAACGATGTCTTGCGGCTGCGGATCGGGCCTGCCACGCGAGGGGAAACCGTAGGCGCGGCCCGGCAGAGAGAATAGCCGCCAGAAGGCAAGCCCGCGCGCTGCCGTGCGGAGCGCGAACATCCCGCTGCACTGCGTCGGAGTGCCTTCGACCAGGACCCACCACCCATCAACGACACCCGGCTGACGAAGGTGTCTGCGTAGACATCCGGGCTACCGCAGCGTCGGGCGCTGAATTCCATATACGGTGTAGAGGTTGTTGAGCTCGGCCCTGGCCGATGCGACGTGGTCACGAATCGAGCATTTCGGATAGTCTTTGATCGCCGTTTCCGTGTAACGGAGGTCCGTATTGGCAGAGTTAAGATGAACCGTCCGCCTCGCCTTGTTGGGCTCACGTTTCGCCCGGATGATGGAGAGCAGTGATCCGCAGTAATGGTTGGCGCCCGGGCCACAGTCGTGCCAGGTGAACTCGTATCCCTTGGCATTCGGCACGTTCAGATATCCCCAGCAAAACGTAGGCAGCTGGGCAATCTCCACCGAGGTCTCATGCATGCTCGATTGTTGGGCCTGGGCACCATTGGCCGCAAGCAAGAACACGCTGACGGCCGCAAATCCGAGCCATTGCCGCATTGAAAGTGACATAGGTGCAAAATCCTGATTAGGCGAAGCGTGCTATCGATCCTGAGAGCATCATCCACGATCCGAATGCGCTCGCAGGGATCACCGCAAATTCGTCAGAGTTTATGTTTTGAAGACACGGATGTCAGCCACCTTCCGCCCGGTGGCGCCCGTCTTGCCGATCTCATCATACTCTGTGTAGACACGCCCGCGTGGTCACTGTCACGGCCCTGCCATCGGGTGTTGGGGGGGCGTCCGTGGGAAGCCATCCTTCGTGTTCAAGCCGGCATCACCGAGGCCACGCAATCTGCATGCTAAGGGCTAGCGGGAATCGTTCGCCTGCCAACCCACGGCCGGGACCGGCTGCGGAATGCACCCCATAGAATTCGTGGTCCGGTCGTCCACTCGCCCGACCTCGTCAACATGGGTGGAACCAGCGCCTTGACGCGATACGGCAACTTGAGGCCTTGCGGGTTGCACAGGGGGGTACCGTTGCGCACCGATTCCGCGATTCGACCAAGCGCCTCAGTGCGGATCCACGAAGAATTCTTGATCCAGTCAAGCAGCGCTTCGAGCTCCGGTAGGCTCGTGAACGCCGGCGGATCGTCGGGCAGCGGCGGCAATTTGAATTCCTTGAAATCGTCCGGATGGAAGACCACCACCAGCAACGGAGAGAGCGCCTGAAAGTACCATGCACCTTCGACGGCTCGGCGTACGTTGTGCAGAGTGCAGGTCGCGGATACGACCGGCAGCGTGGCGAATTTGCAGAGTTCGGGTCCGGCAGAGAGGAATTCGAAGCCAGCCACGGCGAGCGCCCGTTGCGTGCAATCGTCGTACGTATTCCACGGTGGCACAAAGCCCTTCATGCGACGCCCGAACAGCGCCGCCAGATGGATCATGCCCTCCGTAATCAGCCGGGACTGTTCTTCAAAGGAAACCCCAAAGAATTCGCTGGGAGCGCCGCGGTCGGTGGTACCGCGTTGGATCTGCGAGTGTCCGTGCTGTACGATCTCGATCGTTCCCTCACGTGACGCGTCCACGAGGTGGCCGGCGTTCTGCCGCGAAAGCACGATCACGCTACCGTTTGCTGTTTTGGCGAACGGAATGGCGGCGACGCACAGGGGAATATTGCGCCGGGCAAAAATTTCGAGTATGCCTCGCTCCACCTCCTTATCGCCAGCCGGCGAAGGATCGTCGAGACGAAAGCAGATGGAGATCACTGGCTATCCTTCGGCGGCGTCACAGCGTTCGCGAACACCACTACGCCCATGCCATCCACGACCGCCACGCTGGCGGGGTTGGGCCACTGCGGATGGCTCCGCGCGTAGTCGAGGACCCGCGGCATCGTCGTGTCGGCAGTCACGAACGT
>Ga0209048_10006416_pt1 | contig 11007 bp, 9 predicted proteins | sample FrelakmetCRP12CR_FD_187146 | JGI IMG/M metagenome (GOLD analysis project Ga0209048, IMG submission 187146) | Freshwater lake sediment microbial communities from the University of Notre Dame, USA, for methane emissions studies - CRP12 CR (SPAdes)... | ecosystem: Environmental > Aquatic >... | reverse complement strand
CGGGGAAATCCACGTTGTTTAACTTGATTACCGGTTATATTCCACCCAGCAGCGGGAAGATACGTTTTCGAGGCCAGGATATTACCAATTATCCACCCAATAAAATTGCCAAGCTCGGCATCGGGCGGACATTCCAAAACGTGCGTCTGTTTTCCAGCATGACCTTGATGGACAATGTGATCACTGCCCAACAGCTGCATGACTCGGACAACCTGTTCTCAACCCTGGCTTCGCTGCCTTCCTTTCGTAAGCGCGAGCAGCGCCTTAAACGCAAGTCGATGGAGCTGATGGCGCTGTTTGACCTGGAAGACCAGGCTGACCTGCCTGCTTCATCGTTGCCATACGGTGACCAGCGTAAGCTGGAAGTTGTCCGCGCCCTGGCCCTGGGCCCCAAACTGCTGTTGCTGGATGAGCCGGTTGCTGGGATGAGCCAGCAGGAAAGTCTGGAAGTGTTGCAACTCATTCGCAGGATCCGCGATGAATATTATTTGACTATTGTTGTCGTCGAGCATAATATGCCGATCGTGATGCAGCTTTGTGAGCGAATCCAAGTCTTGAATAATGGAGAAATCATTGCCGAGGGGACACCTGCTGAAGTCCGCAATAATCCACTGGTCATCGAGGCCTACCTGGGAAAGGTAGAAAACAATGCTGAAGGTTGAAAATATCGAGGTCTACTACGGGCATATTCATGCTCTAAAAGGGGTAAGCCTGGATGTTCGTGAAGGGGAGCTGGTTTCCCTCCTAGGGGCCAACGGAGCAGGTAAGTCAACCATGTTAATGACGATCTCGGGGATTATACGCCCTCGGATTGGCACAGTGACTTACCAGGATATAGACCTGACCAAGAAAATTCCAGAAGAAATTGTTCTCCAGGGTATTGTCCAGTGCCCTGAGGGACGGCGCATTTTTGGTAGTTTGACTGTGATTGAAAACCTGCGAATGGGGGCCGTGCGTCGTAAAGACCGCGCGGAATTGAAAAAAGACCTGGAATGGGTCTTTAGCCTTTTTCCTGTGCTCGAGGCGCGCATCTCTCAAAGCGGAGCTACTTTGAGCGGCGGAGAACAGCAAATGCTGGCGATCGGGCGATCTCTCATGGCAAAACCACGGCTGCTGATGTTGGACGAGCCATCCCTTGGCCTGGCGCCCCTCGTCGTCCAGGAGATCTTCAAGGTTATTCAACAGCTCCACCAACAGGGCGTCACCATATTACTCGTAGAGCAGAATGCTCGCCAGGCAATGGCGATTGCTGATCGCTGTTACCTGCTAGAAACAGGTCATGTGGTGCTTAGCGGTACTGCTGCCGATCTAAAATCCAACATCGCAGTGGAACAGTTTTATCTGGGAGGTACAGCGAAATGACCAGTTTGACTCCTTTCGAGTTCATTATTCAGCAGGCCATAAACGCCATCAGTATCGGCAGCATCTATGCACTGATGGCCATTGGCCTGACCATGGTTTTCGGCATTCTCCGTTTGATTAATTTCGCGCATGGCGACCTGATCATGGTGGGTAGTTATGCCACCCTGTTCCTGACCTTAGCCGGGGTCCCTTTTTGGATCGCTGTGGGGGGCGGCATTGCCATCTCCTGCCTGACCGGCTTGCTCATGGAACGCGTGGCTTACCGCCCAATCCGTGGCGCCCAAGATGTTTCCATGCTGCTCACTTCCTTTGCAGTCACAATCTTCCTCGAAAACATAGCGATCCTTATGTTCAGCCCTTCCTCGCGGCCTTTTCCTGCGCCTGGTTTGTTGAACTCGGCTATGAACTTCGGGGCGCTCAGGGTTAATTCGGTCGATATCATCGCCATCGTGGTAGCCGGCATCCTCCTGATCCTGCTCACATTCTTTATCACCCGCACCGATATGGGGACTTCAATGAGGGCGGTTTCACAGGACCTGCTGGCTTCTCGCCTGATGGGCATTAATACCAACAGGGTGTTTGTCACTGCTTTCGGCATCGGTTCAATACTCGCCGGCATAGTGGGTATTTTGTGGAGTGCACGGGTCGGAAAAATCGACCCTCTGATGGGTTTTTATCCTGTTCTGAAAGCTTTCGTAGCATGCGTGATCGGCGGCCTTGGCAGCCTGCCTGGCGCTGTAATGGGCGGCTATATTCTGGGATTCCTCGAGATTCTCCTTCAAGGCATACTACCTGCTTCTTTGACCCCCTTTCGCGATGCATTCGTCTTCAGCATCCTGATCGTTTTATTACTCTTCCGTCCGAATGGATTACTGGGTTCAACAGAAATGGAGAAGTTTTAATGCAAAACAACCCAAAAAAGCATTTTTCACCCCTGGGCACTGGCCTGGTATTGGTCGCCGGCTTCTTTGGCTTGCTAGCGTTCATTAATTTCGGAGCTAGTTCATATATCCAGCGCATTATGATTGGCCTGTGTATCAGCATCATTCTCGTAGTAAGCCTGAACCTTTCAAGCGGGTTCACAGGGGTATTTTCTCTTGGCCATATCGGGTTTATGGCGATTGGCGCCTACACCGCCGCCATATTAACGCTGCCCCTATCGCTCAAGCTGGCCTACCTGCCCGACCTGCCTGGATGGCTGGAGAACACGCAGCTCGCCTTCCTTCCAGCGACACTGATAGGCGGGCTCCTTGCCATGTTGGTCGCCTTTCTGTTCGGGGTCTCGGTCATGCGCCTGACGGGCCCTTATGTGGGTGTAGCTACGCTGGGCTTTCTGGTCATTGTGAATGTTATCCTCGTTAACTGGGACTCAATGACCCGCGGCGCCCGCACTTTTTCAGGTGTGCCACCTTTTACAGATATTTGGTGGGTAGGCGGCTGGACCGCCGTGACCATTTATGTAATCTGGAGGCTCGCACGATCCTCCTATGGTCGCCAGATGATGGCTATCCGGGATAATCAGATTGCCGCCCAATCGCTCGGCATTAGCGTCCTGCGCATGCGGCTGCTGGCCTTTTGTGTCAGTGCTTTCTTCACCGCGGTCGCGGGTTCCCTGTGGGCCCACTTTATCCAATCGTTCTCACCCAAAGCTTTCCTTTTCGTCGAGACTTTCGCCATTATTACCATGCTCATCGCTGGCGGCATGGGGTCGATTAGCGGCTCGGTGATTGGCGCAGTGGGGATTACCATTCTCGCGGAAATTCTGCGCAATGCAGAAAGAGGCGTAAACCTCGGGTTTGTCCATATCCCACCTGTTTATGGTGCCAGCCAGATCATTATGGCAGTCATCTTCATCGTGCTGATCATATTTCGGCCGGAAGGAATCATGGGGAAACGTGAGCTGAACTTTAGCCAACTATTCTCATTCACATTCAGGCGGAAGAAAAGAAAGGAGGTGACTTCTCAATAATATTGACTTTTGAGTTGTAATGGAGAGTATTGGCTCAAAACAATCAAAGTGTAAGAGGATCTATTTAGGTAAGGAAGGAGATCAAGATGAAGAAAAGCATCCTCGTAACAGTTTTTCTGGTTATCGCCATTCTGGCCACCGCATGTGGGGGGAAAGCACCTGGCGGCGCAAACGCGCCCATTAAAATTGGCGTCATCTATAATGTAACCGGAGGACAGGCCTCCCTCGATGTCCCATCATACAACGGGGCCAAGCTTGCAGCCAAGGAAATTAACGCAGCAGGTGGGGTATTGGGACGTCAGATCGAGATCGTGTTCTATGATGGTAAATCAGATGCCACTGTCATCGGAAATGCAGCCACCCAGCTGGCCGAGACCGACAAAGTAGTCGCCATGATGGGCTTCAGCGATAGCGATATGACCCTGGCGGCGGCGCCCATCGCTGCGAAAGCGGGGATCACCTTTGTCACTTCCGGCGCCACCTCACCCAAGCTGCCCGACCAGGTGCCCGATTACTTGTTCCTGGCCTGCTTTGGTGATAATGTCCAGGCTGCGGCCGGCGCGGAATATGCATTCAACACCCTGAAATACAAGAATGTTTACCTGTTAACTGATCAGGGCACTGAATACACCAAGCTGCTCAGCAAGTACTTTAAAGAGCGCTTTACCGAGCTAGGCGGTCAGGTTGTACTGGAAGACAGTTACCAGATGGGTGATAAGGATTTTTCAGCCCAAATCACCAAGCTGAAGGGCGCTTCAACCCAACCCGATTTCCTTTACATCGCTGCTCAACCGGATGATATCGGGACTGTTGTCAAGCAGTTCCGCGACTCAGGAATTGACAAAGCCATCATGGGTGGTGATGGGTACGACACTCCGCTCCTCGTCCAGATCCCTGGAAAAGGCGCCACCAATGTGTACTTCACGACGCACTCATTGATGGACAAGGACGTTGGAACCGACGCGGTCAAGAAGTTCATTAACGCTTACACTGCTGAATACAAGACGGCGCCAGAAAATGCCTTCGCGGGCCTTGGATACGACACGATGAAACTCCTCGCTGACGCTATCAGCCGCGCCAAATCCACTGACCCAAAGGCTATCCGCGACGCTCTCGCCGCCACCAAGGATTTGCCTGGTGTAACCGGTCAGCTAAGCTATCTCCCTGGTAGCCGTGTGCCTCAAAAAGGCGTTTCTATGATCCTGGTTAAGGATCAGAAGCTGACCCTGGCTGCCGAAGTGGTGCCGGAGAAAATCCCTGCACCTTAGAATGAGCCAGCTGAGCTGAGATAGAAACAACCATTGTCTTCCAGGGCTTCCGAGGAAGCCCTGGAAGACCAGGATAGAGAAAGGAATAAGAAGAATGAACAAAAACCCACTCGAAGTGCAACATCTGAACGGGTCGGACTGGAGAGCGAAACCCTTTGAAAAAGTGATCCTGCCTTTGGGTTCTCTTGAGAACCACGGATGGCACCTTCCCTTCGGCACCGACGCATTGACGGCCTACCTGGTGGCTTTGGATATCGCCGCTCGCCTACCGAAAACCGTGGTGCTCCCGCCGGTGAACTATGGTATGAGCGAACACTACAAATCTTTTTCGTTTACCGTGTCTCTTCAGTTTGAGACTGAAACCGCGATCATCCGCGACATTCTCGAATCGGTCTACCGTGAAGGCATCCGCAAGGTGTTCATCATGAACGGGCATGATGGGAATATTGCTCCGATTGAAATGGCGGCACGCACGGCTAAGGTGGCTCACCCTGATTTTAAGATCGTTTCGCTGGATGCCTGGTGGAAAATGGTTGGCGATGTGTTGCCCTCCGACTTCTTTGAAGTGTGGAACGGCCTGGGTCACGCTGGCGAAGGCGAAACCTCCATCTGCCTGGCATTGTTCCCCGATCTTTGCGAACCCTCCAAGGCTGCAGGTGTGGTGCCCCACCTTCCTCCACATGTAGATGTCAAGTGGACTTTCAACGAGCTGACCAATGTTGGCGCCTCCGGCGATCCCACGAAAGCCACCCTGCAAAAGGGTAAAAAGATGCGTGAGACCCTGGTTGATACCGTCGTCGGGATTCTCGCCGATCTCGACAAAAATGACTGGGATTACCGCTCCCCCGAAACAAGATAAAACAACCGGACATGGAGGCGAATAAAACGTGACAAAAAACCAACCTGATAGTCGACAACCCAAAGCGGACACATTAGCAGTCTGGGCTGGCGAGGAAAATAAGGATGGCTGGCAAGGGTCTACACAAGTGCCAGTTGTGCATAGCGTATCTTTTGGTTACAAGGACCTTGATTATTGGTACGAAGTCGCTTTAGGAGAGGAATCCGGCCATATATATAGCCGAAATACCAATCCAACCGTAGACGTCTTTGAAGAAAAAGTGCGTCAATTGGAGGGAGCAGAAGCTGCCACAAGCTTCTCGACCGGGATGGCAGCCATCAGCAATATGCTCTTTACGCTGTTATCTCCCGGCGAACGGGTTGTTTCGGTTAAAGACACATATGGGGGTACAAATAAAATTTTCCTTGACTTCTTACCACGTTTTCAAATAGACGTCACACTGTGTGACACTTCTGACCACGAAGCCCTTGAAAAAGAGATTGCCAAAGGATGTAAAGTCCTTTATCTGGAAACTCCAACCAATCCAACACTGAAAATCATCGACATCACTCGTTTAGCTAAAGCTGGCCGTCAGGCAGGTGCAATCGTTGTCGTCGACAACACCTTTGCCACACCCATCAACACCAATCCACTGCAACTCGGCGCCGATCTGGTAATCCACAGTGCGACCAAGTTCCTTGGCGGACATGCCGACGCATTGGGTGGAGTAATTTGTGGCTCAAAGGTGCTTGTCGAGCGTATTTTCGGGTACCGTGAAATCACCGGTGCGACGCTCCATCCCATGTCAGCCTATTTGTTGCTCCGAGGCATGAAAACCTTGCATCTACGCGTTCAACGACAAAATGAAAGTGCATTGAAGATTGCTCATTTCCTGAAGGGACATCCTTTTGTTAAAGATGTCTTTTACCCGGGACTGGCATCCCACGTAAACCATGACATCGCCGAGAAACAAATGCGCGGTTATGGTGGAGTTCTTAGCTTTTTCTTGGATGCCGATTTTGACGCCGTTCGGACATTCTTGCCACGCTTACGGTACGCCCACATGGCGGCAAATCTTGGAGCAGTGGAGACCATTGCCGGACCCCCGAGGACGACAAGCCATGTAGAGGTTACGCCTGAGCAGCGAGCAGCAATGGGTATTCCGGAAAGTCTGATACGTTATTCAGTTGGGATCGAAGACCCTGATGATTTGATCGCCGATCTTTCTCAGGCCTTAGACTATACATTTGGTCAATGAAAATGGTCAAAGGAATCGATTAAGGCGCTGTACTTCAGCGCCACGAATCGACTATTGACTATCCGACTAATTAAGGAGTAGCTGATAAAGGCATGGGGCAACTACAGCAAATGACATTCTGGCTTCAGGAACATCTGCCCGAATATCTCGAGAAATTAGGCGCGCTTGTCAACTTGGATTGTGGAACCTCTAACAAAGCAGGCGTGGACCAGGTCGGGCAGCTCTTTAGGGAATACTTGCGTAACGCTGGTTTTGAGCTGACCGAATATCCATTAACCCAATATGGCGATTGCTGCCTGGCGACTTTATATGGCAATGGACAGGCACGCATCTTGCTGATGGGCCACCTGGACACGGTCTACCCTACCGGCATCGTCGCTGAGCGGCCGATGCATTTTGACAATCACCATATCCTCGGCCCAGGCGTCAACGATATGAAAGCCGGCCTCTTGACCGGATTATACGCGGTTCGGGTGCTCCAACAGGTCGAATTTAGTGATTTTGCTCGGATCGATTTTTTTTTGAATACGGACGAAGAAATTGGCTCACCTGTCTCACATCCCCTATATCAACCCACGGCCGCTCTAGCTGATGCTGCCATTGTGCTTGAATCTGCCAGGATGAATGGGGATATCGTAAGCGCACGTAAGGGCGGTGGCGTCTACCGGATTGATGTCCGCGGGCGCCAGGCCCACGCCGGGGTCGAGATCGAGAAAGGCGCCAACGCTATCCTTGAATTGACGCACTGCATCCAGAAGCTATCTGCCTTAAACGGTCGGCAGCCAGGCACAACGGTAAACGTAGGATTAGTTAGCGGTGGAATAATGCCCAATGTAGTGCCAGACCACGCCTGGGCTGAATTAGATGTACGCTTTGTGACTGTTGCGGATGGCCTGACGCTCGACCAGGCCATCCGTCAGGTCGCCAGCCGTCCAAATATACCTGGCACAAGCATCGAGATAACCGGGGGCATTGAAAAGAACCCAATGGAAAAAACTGCCGCCAGTACATACCTGGTTGACCTGATCCGAGGAGTTGGAGAGCAGCTCGGATTAAGTTTTCAAGATGTCCAGTCCGGAGGCACATCGGATGGAAATTTCATTAGCGAGACGGGCATTCCTACTCTAGATGGATTAGGGCCCATCGGAGGTCGGGACCACAGTCCGGAAGAATATTTAGAAGTGGACAGTATCGTGGATAGGACGGCTTTATTAGCAGGGTTCATCTTAGAAATTGCTGCCCATCGAGACCAACTGTTACAAATCAAAAACCAACCTCGATAGAAAAGCCGCTCGCGCTACGCGGGTCACGTAAAGAATCAGGCGCGCTGAGCTTGTCGAAGCGCCTCAGACCCTTCGACAGGCTCAGGGTGCCCAGATAAATAAGGAATGGAGATATGACACCCGAAGAAGTCGTTCAAACGGCCAGTAGGGCTGGCCTGCGGTTGGTCCGGTTCTTATACTGTGATAACGGTGGCGTCATCCGCGGCAAGTTGACGCACATCGAAGGCCTGGAGAGACGCCTGAAAGGTGGCATCGGGTTGACGGTGGCAATGCAGGCATTCAACATGCTTGACCATCTAGTCCCATTCGAAGGCATGGGCCCGGTTGGTGAGGTGCGTATCATGCCAGACCCGGGCACCTTCAGGCTATTGCCATATGCGCAAAAATCCGCAGCCATGGTCTCTGATTTGTTGACGCTCGATGGAAAACCATGGGAAGCCTGCCCGCGCAGCTTTTTAAAACGGATGATCGCTCAAGCGGCCAAGCATGGCATCGTGATCCAGACATCGATGGAAAACGAGTTTATATTATGCCGGGAACAAGACGGAAAGATGATCCCCGCCGATGATGCCCTATGTTTCAGCAGTGTGGGGATGCACGATGCGGGACCTGTTATAGATGATATGATTGCCACTTTCGAGGGCATGGGCATCCAGGTAGACCTGTATCATCCAGAGTATGGTCCTGGTCAACACGAAATTACTATCCGCCATGCCGAAGCACTGACCGCAGCCGACCAACAGATTTTCTACCGAGACGCAGTCCGCAGCGTAGCCCGAAATCACGGATTGTTTGCCTCCCTGGCGCCCAAGCCGTTCCCCGATCTACCCGGCAACGGTTGCCACATCCATTGCAGCTTGTGGGATCCTGCTGGAAAAACCAATCTGATGTGGAGCGAGCATGACGCATATCATGTAAGCGAACTTGGATATCACTTCATCGCTGGCATCCTGGCCCACCTGCCCGCCTTGATTGCCCTTACTGCTCCCAGTTTCAACAGCTACCGCCGAATCAAGCCGCATATGTGGGCAAGTGCCTTCACGGGTTGGGGCCCAGATAATCGGGAAGCCGCTGTGCGAGTTGCCTCGCCGTTTTGGGGTCAAGAGACAAATTCAACCAACTTTGAACTCAAATCATCGGATCCCAGCAATAACCCTTACCTGGCCTTGGGTGGAGTAATTGCCGCCGGATTGGATGGACTAACGCGCCAACTTGACCCAGGCAAGCCATTGTTGCTTGATCCATGTGACTTGAGTGAACAGGAGCTGGAACGGCGGCATATACAACCGTTGCCAACCAGCCTCGCTGAAGCAGTGGATAATCTCGAGAAAGACGAAGTGCTAAAGGAAGCCCTTGGCCCGCTTTTAACACAATCATACCTGGCAGTGAAACGCTCAGAGCATAGTGCTTTTGCCGCTCAGGATGTAGACTTTGAGTTAAAGCATCATTTCTATATTTTTTAGCAGCCACCTTATATTATTGGACGGAGTGAAGGATCTCAATGGCTCTTGATCTCTCTGGCATCCCGATCGTTGATCATCACGCTCATCCGCTGCGCCGCACACCGCCGGCTGCGCCGCAGGATTGGCTCGGTTTTTTTACCGAAAGTAGTGACCCCGATCTTGTTCTCCACCACGTGCCCAATTCGCTTTTCTTTCAATATGCGGTTCAAGCCTTAGCTGCCCTACTTGGTTGCGAAGCAACCGCTGAAGCAATCCTAACCGAGCGGGATCTATTAGGCCAGCGTGGCTGGGCTGAACGGTTAATCCTGGATGCCAATATCAAAACTATGTTGATGGATTATGGCTTTCGCGGCAACGAGAGCTATAGTCATGCGGAAATGAAGGACTTACTTCCTTGCCGAATTGAACCCATTTTAAGGCTTGAAACGCTGGCACAAGAATTGATCTTAAAACTGGATACCTTCGGTCAAATGTTGGACGCGTTTGTGGCAGAGGTTGAAAACGCGGCCTCGAATGGATATATCGCCCTGAAAAGCATTATCGCCTACCGAACTGGCCTGGACATTCATGAGTGGTCAAATGATGAGGTTGAGTCTGCCTTTTTAAAAGTTAAGGAACAGGCTAGGCGCGCCGGCAAGATCCGCCTGGCGTCATCGCCGGTCAATGACATGCTGGTTCTACGGGCGCTGGACATCGCCAATCACCAGGAAATGCCTTTCCAATTCCACACAGGTTTTGGAGACTCCGATGTAGATTTACGCCTGGCTAATCCACTCCATTTTCGGCCCTGGCTGCAAAGCGGCAAGTTCTCCCGTGTGCCGTGGGTGATTCTGCACATGGGTTACCCCTACCTGCGAGAATCTGCTTATCTCTCCAGCATCTATCCCAACATCTTTGTAGATTTGTCGCTAGCCATACCCTTTGCCATTAGCGAGGTTACATCCATGCTTTTCCAGCTGCTAGGTTTAGCTCCGACCAGCAAGTTGCTATACGCCTCGGATGGTTTCAGCGTACCTGAGCTCTTCTGGTTAGGAGCCAAAGCCTGCCGAACTGCCCTAGGGCATGTGCTCGATCAACTGGTGGCAGACGATATCTTGACAACCGGAAAAGCCTTCACGAGCGCAGAGCAGATCCTTTATCGCAACAGCGAAAAACTCTACAATCTGTAAAACGAGCTGGCTATAAAATAGTCGGTCATAACTATTCACAGTCCTGGCTGCTTAATTCATCAAATTCAGAGTTATATTAGGAAGGATAACCAATTGCTTGAAGCTCCTTACCCCGAACTAGACGACCTGCTGGCCCTGATGGGCAAAGTGGGTGAGCGCCTCTCAGAGATCGATGCCTGCGAAGGCTCGGCGGGCAACATTTCGATCTGCTTCCGCTGGCCGGTCGAACAGCGCCCCCGCTTCCCGCTTGTGGAACAGGTCGAACTGCCTCAGTTGGTACCCGAGCTGGCCGGTACGACCTTTCTGATCACAGGCTCGGAACGCCGCCTGCGCGAGATAATTGACGACCCTCTGGCCAACATCGGCTGTCTCGTCGTAGATGAGGGCGATCGCACAG
>Ga0209048_10006415_pt1 | contig 11010 bp, 6 predicted proteins | sample FrelakmetCRP12CR_FD_187146 | JGI IMG/M metagenome (GOLD analysis project Ga0209048, IMG submission 187146) | Freshwater lake sediment microbial communities from the University of Notre Dame, USA, for methane emissions studies - CRP12 CR (SPAdes)... | ecosystem: Environmental > Aquatic >... | reverse complement strand
TAACCATTCTGCCCGTTTCAATTAGCACCTCCTTAGGCGCTCTGAAACCGGACAGTTTATGTGCTACAAACCCGGACATTTTATTAACTCCCAACAATGTATCAACAATTAATTGACAATATACAAAAAGCATGGGATAAATATTTAACGTTAATTATCATGGGCAATCACATCTGTACCTTACAGAATATGGTTATTTAGACGAGGCTTAGTATGGAGCGCAGAAAGCGAGACGATGTGCGACGCCAGGAACCTCGCCGTGAGAAACTTGAGGGCAGGGTATTTGCCGGAGTCTGCAGCTTTATATCATAGATGGCGACAAAATATATGCAACCGAACCGGCGTAAAGTCAGTGAGGTGGCCATGGCAGGCAAAGGAAAAACGCGGGGCCGCCGTAAGCAAGGTAACGACTCGGTTGGGCTTTATTTTGCACCGCTTTTTGTTAACAGAGGAGTGTGATTATGCATTTAGATTGGACTCAACGTGGCTTTATTGCCCAAGGACACCGAGATAATCCTACGGAAAACAAGCTTTCCGTCCATAACGTTGGCGGATTGATACAAAAGTGGGCTTTCGCCACCGGGGGAGGGATAGACTCTGCTATAGCGGTAACACATGAGCATGTTTTTTTCGGAAATCTACATAAAAAAGTTTTTGCGGTGAACCGGGCTACGGGTGCTGCCGTATGGGAATTTACGACTGGCGCATTTATAGACTCATCGCCAGCCTATCATGACGGAATTTTGTTCATTGGCTCGAACGACGGAAATGTTTATGCACTTAATGCTGTGAACGGTTTCGTTAAATGGCAAACGACAATCGGCGGTGTGCGATTCTCGTCCGCGACTTTGAGCGACGGACGCCTATATATTGGTGGGCAGACCGCTATTTCGGCATTGCGGCAGAACGATGGTATGGTCGTCTGGTCTAGACCGATGACTGGGTTCATTTTGTCGTCGCCCGCCGTCGATGACGATTCGATCTATATTGGCGGAGGCAGCGACAACCATATTTATGCCCTTCGCAAAGCATCAGGCCACAAGCGGTGGTCATTTGATGCTGGGAACTTCACCACTTCGTCTCCGGTTGTTCGTGACGACCGAGTTTGGGCGGGCACTCAGGGCGGAGACATATATTGCCTCCAGGTCGATACTGGGGCTGTGATATGGAAGCAAACTATCGGTCCCGTGCAGTTTTCATCGCCGGCTCTTGCAGGCGATACCCTGTTTTTTGCCTCCCTAGACAACTCGCTATATGCGCTTGATGCGGATACTGGCACCATCCGTTGGAGCCATGCAACGGGGGATCTTATTGACTCGTCACCCTGCGTAGCCAACGGCGTGGTTTATGTCGGCTCTTTCGATAACTCACTGTACGCTTTAAAAGTTCACACGGGCGCCCAACTTTGGAGCTTTGCCACAGGGGACGGGATCATATCCGCACCCTCGGTTGTCCATGAACACGTTTATGTGGGTTCCGACGACGGCAATCTTTATGCTTTCGGGCTATAGGGTGCCGGAAGCTTTGATGCTGGGTTAGCTGATTCTAATTTTATATATTTCCCTTTGACTTGAGGTGGTAGACGATGCCTGGATCCTGGAAATCACTAAAAAATAAACCTGCCTTCGACATCGATGCGATGCTTTTGCTCACCGACGGCAGCATCATGTGTCACGAATATCAAACCGTTAAGTGGCACAAACTGGTGCCTGACGATGAGTCGGATTATGCTAACGGCACATGGCACCCTATTAGCCCGATGCCAAGCAACGCCCCCCTAGGACAAGGCGGCCCATCCAATGCCCCGCTTTATTTTGCTTCTGCGGTATTGCGCGATGGCACAGTTTTCTGCGCGGGAGGCGAGTACAATGCGAGTGCTCAGGTCGACATGCTAACCGCCGAGCTTTACGATCCCGTAACAGATGTCTGGACCCCCATAGCGACGCCGGTCGGCTGGACCAATATTGGCGATGCTGCCTCATGCGTGTTGCCTGACGGACGGCTGTTGCTTGGCAACTCCAACAACAATTCGTTACCGACCGCGACTACAATCTGGGATCCGGAATCCCGAACCTGGTCGGATGGTGGAAACAGCCTGGATCTAAACTCGGAAGAAGGGTGGACGCTACTACCCGACGGCACGGTGTTGGCGGTACAATGCACCAGCGTTCCAAATGCACAGAAATACATCATTGCCACCAACCAATGGATCAGTGCCGGAAGTACCGGAGCTACGCTTCCGGCTAACCCTGTAGCCGCCATCGGTGGTACTATCTACGAGATGGGGCCGCAGATCTTATTGCCTGACGGACGCGTATTTGCCGTCGGCGCTAGCGGCCATACCGCGCTATACACGTCGCCCAATACCGTGCCGACCGACCCCGGAAGCTGGGCGCCCGGCCCTGACTTTCCTGTTTCCGGCGGCCAGCTGATGGGTGCGGTCGACGCGCCTGCCTGCCTGCTGCCTAACGGCAATGTACTATGCATCGTCGGTCCAATTACTGCTGCTGGGTGGTCGGATCCCTCCGAGTTCTTCGAGTTCGACCCTACCACTCAGAACCTGATTCCAGTGCCAAATCCCGCTATTGCCGGCATCAGTCCGACTTACAACTGTCGCCTGCTGCTGCTACCGACTGGACAGGTTATGCTCTCCGCCACCTCGGATCCAGACGCCAGTGGCACATCGACGTTCGATCTCCAGATCTATACACCGGCCGGCGGGCCAAAGCCTAGCTGGAGACCGCACATCGCCCATGTACCTCGGCATCTAAATCCCGGTCGAACTTATCGGTTGCACGGACGCCAGTTAAACGGATTATCGCAAGCCTGCGCTTATGGCGACGATCAACAGATGGCGACGAATTACCCTCTGGTACGTTTGTGGGGACATCCCAAGAACGACGCGGTTTACTGCCGCACCTTCAATCATTCGACCATGGGCGTCGCCACGGGCAAGACGATCCATCACACCCATTTTGAGGTTCCAGACCATCTGCCGGACGGTGAATATCGTTTAGAAGTCATCGCTAATGGCATTGCGTCGCACCTGGTCGAAGTTCATGTCGATCACGAGGAACATGATCATGAGTAAGGAGATTCCAATGACACAAGAATAAACAAGTTCGCCACTTGATTTCGACAACGGCAAATTGTCTGGTTTCTTTGGATCGCTCAGGCGGGAAGTGGTGAGACTCTTGTTGTCGAACGAGGTCGCCAGACCAAGCGACTTAGTGGCCCTGATCCCTAATTCGAAGGGTGATGGCTTGTGTGGCTTGGAATCGCAAGGGTAAAATCTTCGCGTTTGGTAACGTGCCTGATTTTCGAATTTGATGCAATATCTGACGAAGACGGTCTTAACCATGTTGAGATGTGCAGGTTCACCGAGTGGCTGTGCCATTACTAATAGGGTGGACAGCCTATAATCGTACAACGAAGTAAATCTTTTTATTTAAAGTGGGAAAATGTCCAACACCACATCCTTAAAGGAGGATTACGCCATGACATCTCAAAGAACAAGTCTTATCCTACTGACTGCACTTACCGCAGTCGCGTTTTGTGGGACCTCGTACGCACAAACCCTGAAAGGCAGTCCCGGGGCGGGTTGGCAAACCTGGACACCGACGACCACAGACCTCAATGACAACAAGGCGCCATACTGGGATGTTCCATGGAGCGCTTCTGGCAATTATGGGGGTAACCCCGCGGAAAAAAACGTGGGATTCTGCATGACCTCGACCGGCGATTGTCAGGGAATCGGCAGCGCGCACTTCGCCCCAGGGGCATTGTCATTTTGGGGAATGCCCTACAATTCGGTAAACGATACAGGCGGCGCACGCGACAATAAGGTCTATTTCCACAGCAGCGGTGGGAAATTGAAGGCAACGTTGTTTCTCAACGCGTCTGCCATTGCAAAGGAAATCAACGAATTTGGGTGGTTTGAGACCAATGCAACCGGCACCGTGGTAGGAACCAGGCACAAACTCTTCCAGGGGAGCGGGGAACCGACGGGTAGTTTGACGCCTGACCCGGTCGGCAAAACCGTCACCTTCAAGCCAACCACGCATTTCGGTTATTACTACAGCGACGTAAGCGACCCGGCGCTATCTCCCCCACCCAAACACGGCTGTTACACGTATACATTATTCAATAGCAATGAGCCAGAGTGTACTTCCACAGGTGCAGGGGATCACGACTTCGTAGTGTTCAGCGAGAATCCAGGCTCCAGCGATACCAATTACTGGATCGCGGGTGAGGACCCGACAGATTGCACGACTAAGGATGGTGATTGCAACCTTACCATCGTTAAGGTTTCTCCTAAAGACGATGACTAGGTCGGATCACATACGCCCTCTTGTCGTTGGGAGCATTGTGCCCATACTGTGGAGTTCTCTGACTCCAGTATAATGCAAGAGTTAGCAGACTTGATGAAATTTCTAAAGGACTCAGTGAGGTAGAGTAATATTTTCATTGAATGTTCTTCAAAGTGAATCAGCTTTTAATGCCATTGACGTAAGGCCCCCCCAATAGAACAGACCATAAGATAGTGTAGATTTGGGAAGTCGAATCTTGACGTAAGTCAAACTGGTTACTGATTTAGCTAAATTGCCGTAGAAATTTAATGTAGTTTGTTTAAACACATACAACTTTGAAGTGAAAAACTAGTTGATCGCAATATTCACACTGCGGATCAAATTACGGGAGTTGGTTGGTCGTGACAAGGGAGTTCCGGCAAGTTTGGTTGAAGTTGCAACTTAACTTTTACCAGTATAAAAATTGAATTTTCAAATTTCAACAGACTGTGAAAGGGGCGTTTTTATGCAATCAAATAACAATGATTCTATTCCCACAACTGATCGGCACACAGTTCGTATTATCGATCTTTTTTTTCTTCCTCCGCAAACCGTAGGTCGTCTTGGGGGGAGCCAAACACCCTTGGATTGCTACACATGGAGCGAAGATCCCACAATTGCTGGCACAGCTAAGACGATCATTGAACCAGCAATTACACTCGATGTGGCTGAAGACGGTTCGTTACAACCGTTTCTACCTGCGCATATTCGGTTTCGTGATGGTGGACTTTACCGTCCGGTGGCGCCATTTTTGGAGTTGTGGGCAGGCTTCACTGTTGATGATCAATCGAATCAGCGCCATGAAGCTCCACTGACATTAGGTCTTCTACAACGTTCTGGGGCATCCTCGGCTAACTTAGCATTCCAGGTTGAGGCAGCAAACCTCAAAGCTGCTCGGCGCTGTGGGGACTCCACAAGTAGCTTCGCTGCGCAGTTGCGTGTGGTTGGAACGGATCACGAGCGCCACCCTTTGTTAGCTAGCAGCCCGAATAGTCCAGGGTCTGCACCTCTTGTGAGTGTGGATCGACCGATTTCATTGGGGTATTTCCAGGTGATCCGTCCGGTCGAAGCTAACGAGATGGGTGTTGATCTTAGTATTATCCGTGTCCGTTATACGCCCGCAGGGGGCGAAGTTTATGGACCGCCGACAGCGACCGAAGCTCCCGCACCTGGCACACTCCGGACTCATCAAATTGTGAAGCCGGAAAATCGTATCCTAAATCAACAGGCAGCTTGGGTTCAATACGATGCAAACCAGGACAAATTCCAGAATCCACAACCGTCCGACACCTATGACGGTTCCGATATCGATAACGAACAATCGTGGGGTGTCGTCGACGACACCTGTGAAGTACTTATTCGTGCAGATCTGGTACTAGGCGGCCTCCGCTGGCAGGCTCAAGCACGTGTTGCTGTCGGGCCGCCAGACTTTGCCCCCGACCGGCGGCCGTTTATTTCATTGGCAGATGATCTCGCAGATCGCGACTCTCCCGTATTTCCAGAAGATGAATCGCTTGATGAGGCCGAAAAACGTGTCAACGATCTTTTTCAGCGAGCCTTTGAAACAGCAGGGCAGCTCAACCTTGATGCAGTTCGCCAACGAGCAATCGGTGACAATGAGGGTGGTGTTCCCATCCCGGAGGTGCTCGGATTGCCACATACTGACAGTCGTAGCATGACGGCGGATGATAAGCCGTTTGCAGACCTTACAGCTGATGTTGCGTCGTCCGTTCCGCATGCCCGGCTACCCTTGTCTGACATGATAGAAAGTGCCCATGCACAATTGGCTGACTTGGATTCAATGGTTGAAAAGCTGCGCGAACAGGCAGATCGTATCCGTATGATGATTCGTCCTCCATACGCACATTTTCGCGAATTAGGTGCTGTAGCAGGAATCAGTCCAGCTGCCACACACCGGGATCCCCGTATTCTTCGCGATCAAGCGCATGACATGCGTATGCCGCCCTACATGCGAGACAATGACGCCTCGGCGTTGTCGCTTACACACCGGCAATACGAGGAAGTGATGGGCTTGCTGGATCGCCTCAGCGTTGCACGGGACGCAGTCCAGCAGAGCCTGGCTGTTGCAACGGCCGATAGCCTGCCGCCAATTCATCCGGACACGCCGATTCGTCGACGCGTCGCGAAGTTCCTGCAGACCCAGTTGCAGCAAAGTGCGGAAAACATAAGAATAGAAGTCCCCATCGACACAGCGACTATTCGTCCTAAAATTTTCCCACGCAACCTGACCGCCCGCGCCGAATATCGTGTTGCAGGCAATCCTGAGTCAACACGTTTGGAAAGTGGCGTTGCAAATTGCTTCCCGGGCCTGGAGTTTGACCACCGCAACCTCGATCGCCGGTTCCTGCCGGGTGTAGTGATAGAGTATGTCTCAACGGGTGCCAACCTGCGGGGAGGCCGGTTCGTCGAGATTGATTTCAGGGATCCAGATCTTGCGCCGAACCCTGTTGCATCTCCTCAAGAGATTGCTGCATTGCAGCAACTTCGCCGGGATCTTTCGGCCAATGCCGACGCACTCAGCAGCGGGACATGGTTCATCAGTGCGCTAATTCAAGGCGGAAAACGCATTGAGATGACGACAAATGACACTGACAATGTGCCTCCACTCGATGGGCTAACTGTTTGGCGGCTGGTGCGAGGCCTGGAACCTGATGCGGTGGCTGTCGAATTGACGGCTCGTACGATGGCTAATGGTGTAGCTATTCCGCCACCGGTCGTCCTCCATGGCTGGCGGCGTCATTACACTGATCCAATAACGGGGGTTATCTCGTCCGCGTTCCATCCAGGGGAACTCACGCAGAGCCTCTGTTCGCCATGGCAACATGACTTTCGGGACTGCGGCTGCACCTACTGGGCATCGAATCATCCAGATATTGTCCATGTCGAGAACCTTCCAGGCGATCCTGTGCTCTCGTCTGGGCAATCAGACGATCCAGTTCGTGCCCTCAGTCGCGTTCGGTGGCTGCGATCTGATCGAAGCACTGAACGTTCGTCTGAGGCTCGTGAGACTTTCGGCCTCAATCGGCCTTTCGAAATGGATCACTACGAAATCAACCAGCGCTGGCAGGATCTTCCTGTGGTACTGGAAGGCAAAGAGATCTCCAGTGTTTACCGTCCCAGGCGAAGCGATTCAGCCGTTCCTTTTGCCTCCGCCTCCGAGATGGCCGACCATGTCACCGATCTCGCTACGCTAGAGCATGTGTTGGCCTTGGAATATCTCTACGCTTACTATTCGGTGCGTCTTCCAGGGGAGGTTCCCAATAGTTCAGTGGCGGCGTTCCTCCGTCAGGACGTAGTGTTCATCCGGCACTTTATCCTGCTTGTCGCCGTCAACGAAATGCAACATTTACGCTGTGCGAACCAATTATTGTGGGAACTCAAGGAGGGGGGGCTTATTGACCCCGCGAAGTATGGCCCATCGCTCGGAGTTTCACCAACCGTGCCTTTGTCTGCGGGGGGCGGACAGCGGCGGTCTTCCCTGCGTTCGCTCACCCGCGAGACATTGGCCGACTTTATCGCCATTGAGCGGCCCAGCGGCCAGATTGAAGGCCAGTATGCACGGGTCGTTGCCACGCTCCGGCAAAAAGAGAAAGGCTATCCAGACACATTGTTCCAGCTTGCCTCCCGTATCGTCAATGAAGGTCAAGACCATTTCAACCGCTTCCGTGAGATCGAAAGCGTGATGCGGCAATATCGCGATACGCCTTGGCTGCGGACTATCCAGAAGGGAGTAGTTACGGATGCCGATGTTCATCAGGCACTGGATCTTTATCAGGAAATAGTCGACAACTTGAAGCTTGCTTATGCCACTGGCAGTCTGACGGATCGGCAACACATCACCGCGGCGCGAATTGCGATGGCCAAGCTGGATGTGGCAAGCGAAGACCTGGCGGCTCAAGGAATCGGTGTACCGTTTTTTAATGAATAAAGTGCTAACCACCCCTATATAACGCAGTGTGGGCGTGATGCCCAATTTTAATGACCGACCCGATCAATCTGGCTGGAGACTCCTATGTCATTGCCCAATATTGCCACACTCTCTACCCAGCGGCGACGGGAGGAATATTCCCCGTACTGGTTTGACGGTGAATTTTCCGACTGGCACCGCTTTGATGTCGGCGACCGTTCATACCTGCTGGTGACCGATCAATCGCGCATCTTTGAGATCGACGGTGCGGCGTTCGATGAGCTCGTCCACCAGCGTGGTTCGGCTCAGACATCTGAGCAAATTTTGGCTGCATGCCGTATCATGCCAACCAAAGCCATAGACGATCGGCCCCTCGAATCACCACCGCTTCGTTCGTTGTCTCTGGCAGTTGCGCAAAAATGCAATCTCGGTTGTACTTATTGTTATGCCCAAGAGGGCAATTTTGGTGGGACGGCGAAAAAAATGCCGCTTGATGTGGCGCTGGCGGCTGTGGATCGATTGTTTGCGGACTCTGTCCCCGGCGAACGCGTTAACCTGTCATTTCTCGGCGGAGAGCCGTTAATTGGGCGGAATATTATCCGTGCGGCTACCCGGCATGCGGTGCAACGAGGAGACGAGCACGCCGTGCGCGTAGGTTTTTCGATCACCACCAACGGCACGTTAGTCACGCCCGAGGACGGTGATTTTTTCGAGCAACATGGCTTTGCCGTGACCATCAGCCTTGATGGTGTTGGGGAGACGCATGATCGGCAACGCAGCTTCAAGAATGGTAGCGGCAGCTATGAACAAATTCTTGCCAATGTGCGCCCGCTACTAGCTATGCAGTACCGGATGCAGGTTTCGGCCCGCGTCACCGTGACGCCACGTAACTTAGAATTGCAGAAAACGCTCGACACGCTGGTAAATCTGGGCTTCCACTCAGTTGGATTTTCGCCGATGCTTGCCTCGCCTTCAGGAAGGGATGAAATGGAACATGACGACCTTGACATCATGCTGGATCAAATGGTCAGCTGTGGCCGTGAGTTCGAGCGGCGGATGATCGGGGGCGGACGGTATCCGTTCTCAAACATGGTTGCTGCCATGCAGGAATTGCATCGAGGTACGCATCGCCCCTATCCCTGCGGCGCTGGGGCTGGTTATCTCGGAGTGTCCGCGGACGGCGGGCTATTTGCTTGCCACCGCTTCGTTGACGACGGTGCCGGAGCGCTTGGGAGCCTCACTCAAGGTATCGACAGCGTACAACAGTCGGCGTGGTTACATAATCGGCATGTCCATCGCCAGGAGCCATGCCGGTCATGTTGGGCACGTTATCTTTGCGGTGGCGGTTGCCACCACGAAGTCATCCATCGCGGACGGCCTGCCTGTGACTATATACGTGGTTGGCTAGACTACTGCCTTCATGCCTATGCACACTTGCTGATGGAACGCCCAGACTACTTCGTACACGACAACAGCTTGGTTACTTCGGCATGACAACCACATGGGATGTGGACATCTGCGTAATTGGTGGAGGTCCTGCTGGATCAACCATTGGGCGATGTCTGGCTCAATTGGGGCATCGCGTTTGTATCGTCGAGAAAACGCAGTTCCCGCGCTCGCATATCGGTGAGTCACTTCCCCCGTCCATACTACCGTTGCTTGAATCGCTCGGGCTACTGGCATCGATCGAGCAAGCGGGATTTTTGCGGACACGTCGGACACTTCTACACTGGGCGAGTGTGCAACGCGATGATCCACCACCCGGCGCATCGCAGGGTTTTCAGGTGGATCGAGGCCGCTTCGACCAACTGCTGTTAGAAGCCGCACGCCAGGCAGGGGTGATTGTTTTCAATCCCGCTAAAGTTCAGCTTCCGGCAAGCAATCCAGTTGACACTTGGCAGATCCCCCTTTGGATGAACGAGTGTGAGCACAATGTCAACGCGCGCTTGCTCGTCGATGCAAGTGGCAAAGCCGGTTGTCTCGGCGGTGTACGCCAACGCACGGCATCGGTGACTCTTGCCGCTTATGCGTACTGGAGTGAAGTGCCGTTTAACGGCACCGAGACACGGGTGGAAGATGGTGCAGAATGCTGGTATTGGGGGGCTCCTTTGCCGGATGGGACGTTTAACGCCACCGTCTTTTTCGACCCGGATCGTTATAAGGCGGTCGGCCGCAATGGGCTCGAAGCGCTTTACCGATCATTACTCGCCGGATCTTCTTTGCTTCGTGATTGTCTTCGTGCGCGACTCGTTCAGCCGGTGCGTTGCTGTGATGCCACATCCTATGCCTCAAAAGAGCCGGTCGGCAATAATTGGATCAAAGTCGGCGAGGCGTCGTTCTCGATCGATCCGCTTTCTTCGCAAGGCGTCCAAACCGCAATGGGTACGGCTGTGGGCGCGGCAGCCGTAGTCAAGCTCGGGCCCTCGTGGTGGTACTGGTGGTGCGGCGAGGGAAGCGCGTGGTGGGTCGCCGGGATGACGGTCGAGTGCTGGAACACCGACGGCGGCGGGACGGCGGCGGGGCCGTTGGAGTTTGCGTTTCCCGTCGGCGTCCTCGGCTTGGCCGCCGCGGCCCCGTCGGCGCTCGCTGGTCTCCTCGGGGAGGAGGCCAGCTGCTCGATAGAGGAGCGGCGGGAGGAGTGGAGGCCCTGGCTGGAGAGGGTGCGGAGGTGGTGCTGCTGCTGCCACGCGGCGGCGGCTGCAACAGGAGAGACGACGGGGGAGGCGCCGGCGC
>Ga0209048_10006414_pt1 | contig 11010 bp, 11 predicted proteins | sample FrelakmetCRP12CR_FD_187146 | JGI IMG/M metagenome (GOLD analysis project Ga0209048, IMG submission 187146) | Freshwater lake sediment microbial communities from the University of Notre Dame, USA, for methane emissions studies - CRP12 CR (SPAdes)... | ecosystem: Environmental > Aquatic >... | reverse complement strand
CTGGATTCGAAATCAGGCCGTCCACACGGAACTGATCCCGTCGGTTTGCACGGGGGCGCTGCTGCTGGCCAAGGCCGGCCTGCTGGAAGGGTTGGAGGCCACCACCCATCAAGGGGCGATCGACCTGCTCCGTGAAGTGGCGCCGCGGACCCGGGTCAGCCCGGAAAAACGGTTTATCGACAACGGGAAGGTAATTGTTTCCGCCGGGATCTCGGCCGGGATCGACATGTCCCTTTATGTGGTAGCCAGGCTCCTGGGGGAAGCCGAAGCCCTGAAAACTGCCCGGTACATGGAATATGATTGGAAGGGGATCGGAGGGTAAATTCCCTCTGTGGGAGGTTGGAGTTTACCTGAGGAAATTAAGGCAACGCCGACAGGAATTTTGCCGCCGGCATGACACGAACCGGTCCGTCCAGGACGTCTTTCTTCCCCTGCAAAGTGATCTGGTACAGCCAGGGGATTTGCAGACGATCGCCGAAGTAGCGCAAGGCCGGGGAAGCGGTTCGATCCGAGATTTTGCATTCCAAAGCAAACCAGGGCTTCCCCTCGGCTGTAATCAGAAAATCCACTTCCCGCTTATCCACATCCCGTAAATAATGAAGGCCGATGCGGTATCCCTCCTGATCTTCCAGGGCATGCTTCAGTTTCAGTAAATGCCCGGCGGTCAGGTTTTCGAAACGGGCATCTTCCCCGGTGATGCCCGACCAGTCCCAGAGATAACATTTGGAGGCCTTTTTCAAGGAGCGGGTCAGGCTGCCGCTGTAAGGAGTGATTCGGAAACAGTAATATAACCGCTCCAGGATTTCGAGCCAATGCGAAACGGCCCGGTGGCTGACTTCCAGGTCTTCGCGCAGGGACTGGAGAGACAGCAGGGATCCGACCCGTTCGGCAAGAAGATCAGCCAGCCGTTCCAAGGAGGCCAGATCCCGAACGCTTTCCAGGTCCCGGACGTCTTCCCGGAAAAAGCGATCCATTCGTTCCCGCTGCCAGCGCCGAAGGGTTCGGGGGTTTTGAGCGAGAAAGGGCTCGGGAAATGGACCGAATTGCAGAAGATTTTTCAAGGGATCGGGGGAAGCGGTTTCGGGGAAATCCAGGGCCTGCAAGGGCTTGGGCAGTAGCCCGGGCCGCTCCATTTCTCCCACGGAAAATCCGTGGAGGCGATGGGCATGGTAGCGGCCCTGGAGGGAATCCCCGCCTTTTCGGTAAATATCCAGACGGGCGCTGCCGGTAATCAGAAACCGCAGACGGTCGCCGTGATGGTCATACTCGCCTTTAATCCAACCCTTCCACTGATTATACTTGTGCAGCTCATCAAAAACCAGGGTGGCCTTTTCCGCCGGCCATAGGGCCGCCAGGATCTGTCGGCGGTCATCCCGATTATCCCAGTTATAATAGCGGTCCGTTGCTTTGTTTAAAAAGGTCTTGGCCAGGGTGGTCTTGCCCACCTGTCGAGGGCCGGACAGGAACACCATCTTTTGCTCCAGATCTTGACGGACGGCTTCCTGGAGGTAGCGTGAAATCCACATAAGATTTATTTTGCCTGAGAGCAAAATAAATAGCAAACTATTTTGCTTTCAGGCAAATATTATCTCTGCCCTACATCGACCAATTCCCGGCAAAGGTGGCTCCCACTGAAGGACTAGGTGTCTCCGCAGGGCGTTCAGCCAATGGCATTGGCGTGGAAAAGAGGGAGCGGCTTTCCAATAGTGCTGGAGAACCCAATAGGCCAGGCAGTCGCGGATGATGCAGATGGAGGCTTGAAAACGTTGGAAATAATCCCGGGGTCGCATACGGATCACACAACCGCAATCCGATTCTGGAAAGATGAAAATGAATGGATCCGGTTAATGACCGGAGAAGAAACGTAGAAACCAAAAAAATCAATACGTAGGCTCGAAAAGGGGAGCAAAACTGCTTAGACCTGTCCTCAGTCAGGTCCGGGTGACCACGGTGAAGACGACCGCCTCGGCCCCCCAAAACTCCATACTGAACCGTTTGGCCGCCTCGGCCTCGAACTCCCGGCACGAGAAAATATTCAGATAAACCGCCTGCAGCAACGGCAGGGCGTGGCAGACCACGTTGCTGGTCTCGATGAACTGGACGGCGGATATCCCCTGCAGGTGCGGCAGGCCGCTGTGGTCCTCCCAAAACACCGGCAGGCCGTGCCGCGTCATTTGGATCAGATCGCAGAGTCGGACGAAGTAGTCCGTCAGCCTCTCCCGCGACAGGTCGGAGAGGTCGCAGCCCTTCAGGTCCAGCAGGAGTTCCAGGCCATAGGGTTTATTGTTCATTCCGTTTTGCCCTTTTTCCGGTAATCGGAATAGATTTTGTCTATGAGCCTCTTTAAACCTTTCGTGCCGATAAAGTTTTCCCGATGGATTCCCTCTTTTCCCACCCTCTCCTGTTCCACCCGGGTCCGGTATTCCTCCTCATGGAAAGGCCCCCATTTTTCATCCAGCTCCTTCTTTATCTCCTCCCAAGGGATCCCCGGCCTTTCATCGGTCAGGCGTTCATCCAGGGCCAAGCCTAAAGGGTCTTCTTTTCGGTCGTACTCCGGTTCCGGAATGCAATCATAATCCAGAATAGGCTGGCCGAAGGCCTCGGCCATCATAACCCAGCAATGCCTCAGTTCTTCGATGTTTTCCCCAAAAGGCTCCACCGAGTCAAGGGTGATCGACCCCACCCGCCCGTTCCGATCGTAAAAGGCCTCATGGATGGCGTAAGTGTATTCGGTACGCTCCTGTCCGTCCCGGGGGTCGATGCTTGAATATTTCTTCCGGACCACTCGATAATTCCACATAACTCACTCCGGGGTCCCTTTGGTCAGGATGATCTTCACCTAAAGACCTTGACTTTATCCGGCCTCATTATAAACTAACAAGATTATTTGTCATTTGTATTGCTGCCGACTGAGGACCTTTGGAAAGCATCGGGGGCCTCCAATTCGGGGAGGGAGATGCATAATGCCGGGTTGATTGAATGGATCCGGAATTGCGCCGTGAACACGAAATTGGTCCTGTCGGTTTGCACGGGGGCGCTGCTGCTGGCCAAGGCCGGTCTGTTGGACGACCTGGAGGCCACCACCCATCACGGGGCGATCGACCTGCTCCGCGAAGTGGCGCCCCGGACCCGGGTCAGCCCGGAAAAACGGTTCATCGACAACGGGAAGGTGATCGTCTCGGCCGGGATCTCGGCCGGGATCTCGGCCGGGATCGACATGTCCCTTTATGTGGTAGCCAGGCTCCTGGGGGAAGCCGAAGCCTTGAAAACCGCTCGGTACATGGAATACGACTGGCCGGGAAGGGCCTTTTAACCCCCCAACCCATTATGATTAGATCGTTCGTTATCTTGTAAAGGAAATTGAAAAATGCACAGCGACTTGAGTCTGAAAGTTAAAGAGGCGGCCCGGCGGAGCGGGGCGGATTTAGTGGGGATCGTTCGGGTGGCCGACCTGCCGGAGCACCGGGAGGAAATGGACGGAATCCTGCCCGGGGCCCAAAGCGTGGTCGTGGTGGCGGCCCGGCACAGTCTGGCCGCCCTCCGCTCCCCAAAACTTCAAATGGGCCAGTTCGACACGATGTATGCCTACCAGCAGGCCGGGTGGACGGCCCTGGCCTTGGCCCGCCATCTGGAATCGCTGGGTTTCCCGTCGTTGGCGGTGCCGGCCTTTCTGCCCCTGGATATGCAGGCCCCGAAAAAAGGGATGCGGGGTGAGATCTGCTGGCGAAGGGCCGGGGTACGGTCCGGTCTGGGTTCCTACGGCGAGAACGGATTGCTGGTGACCAAAGAGTACGGCGCTGCCGTCCGGCTTTCCGGCGTGCTGACCCGGGCTGAATTAATTCCGGATTCCCCGTTGCCGGAAGATGCCTGCGACCACTGCGGCCGCTGCCTGGCGGTCTGTCCCCCCGGGGCCCTTTCCGGGCAGGGCAAGATCAACAAGAAACTCTGCGGGGATCAGATCTTTAAGTTCGGCCTGAGGGCCTACCGGGATTTCCTGGAGGGGCTGGTCACCCTTCCGCGGGAGGAGGCGGTCAAGACCCTCCAGGGTTTCGAAATGCGGGAACTCTGGCAAACCTTCATGACCGGCAACTACTATTACTGTTTCGCCTGCCAGGCCCAGTGCCCGGCCACGCAATTGCCCTAAAGATCGTTGCTGGTTCCAAGTTGCTGGTTGCTGGTTAAAAGACCTCTCAAAACTGCCAAATAATGACCCATTTTCATTCTTCTCGGATGTGACGCCAAAATGTGTACTCCACGGGTTGGCATATTCATACTTCGCAAGAGGCCCCTTGGGCTCACCGGCCTGAACCGCGACTTCCTGCCTTCGATCAGTGGCCGTATTTTTCCACCCGGACCTTGCAGGAAATCCCGTGGGCCAGCATGTTTTCGTAGTTGCAGGCCCGTTCGCAGACAGCCCCCAGCTTGCCCGAGGCCTCCCGGGTGGCGTACTGGTAGGTGACCACTTTAAGGAACTTCCCTACGTACAGGCCGCCGGTATAGCGGGCCGCCCGCATGGTGGGCAGGACATGGTTGGTGCCGATAGACTTGTCGCCGTAGGCCACAGTGGTTTCCTCGCCCAGAAAAAGGGAGCCGTAGTTGGTGAGGTGCTCCAGGTAATACCGCCAGTCGGCGGTCTGCACTTCCAGGTGTTCCGGCGCCCAATCGTCGCACACGGCCAGGGCCTCTTCCGGCGAGTCGACGATAATCACTTCCCCGTTTTTGCCCCAGGACACCACCGCGATCTCCCGGGTGGGCAGCGTTTTCAACTGGACTTCGATCTCGGCCATGACCTTTTCGGCCACCGCCTTGGAGAGGGACACTAGGGCCTGGCGGGAATTGGGGTCGTGCTCGGCCTGGCCCAGGATATCCGCAGCGACGATGTACGGGTCGGCGGTTTCGTCGATCAGAACTAAAATCTCGGTGGGCCCGGCCAGCAGGTCGATCCCCACCCGGCCGAAGAGCTGCCGTTTGGCTTCGGCCACATAGACGTTCCCGGCCCCGACTATCATGTCCACCGGATCCAACCCCTCCATGCCGTAGGCCAGGGCGGCCAGGGCCTGGACCCCGCCCAGACAGTAGATCTCATCCGCACCCCCGGCCTTCATGGAATAGAGGGTGGCCGGATGGATCCCCTGACCCTTGGTGGGCGGCGTGCAGGCCACCACCCGCCGAACCCCGGCCACCTTGGGGGTGATGACAGTCATGTGGGCCGAAGCGAGCATGGGGTACCGGCCTCCCGGAATATAAGACCCGCTGGCCGCCACCGGGATGATCTTCTGCCCCAGGTGGATGCCGGGCAGCGTTTCCACCTCAAAATTCAAGATGACTTCCCGCTGTTTCTCGGCGAAGTTCCGGATCTGGGCCTGACAAAAATCGATGTCTTCCTTTTCCAGAGGGGACAGGCCCCAGACGGCCTTCTCCACTTCCGCTTCGGAGACCCGGAAACTGGGCGGATCCCACTGATCGAACTTTTTGGAATAAAAGCGGACAGCCGCCTCCCCTTCCCGGCGGACACGATCCAATACTCCCCCGACCAAATCCGCTACGGCCCGCAGGTCCTGCTCCGGACGCTCCTGGGCCTTCTTTAAGTACTGGGCCATTGATTGCTCCTTTCTCCTCATTCTTTAGCCGAAGTAATGGACTTAGTGGACCGATTGGACGGGGGACACGCTGACCGTTTTTGGATAAATCCTGATGTGTGCCCGGGCTGCTTTCTTCCATCGGTTGGAAAAGAGCCCCGGGATAAGAGACATATCAGGGGCCGTCATTTTTATTGCTTTATTTTAGATATTCGTCCTCAAAGGCGACCGCTTTTTTTTGAGGTGCTGGGCTTTTCGAAATCAAACCCCAGATCACCCGCTTCATCGAGGCAGATAATCACCGTCTATTTCCTTAGCCAGTAGAGTACGTGACCATCAAAAGTCAAAGGAAGCCCCCTCTATTTATTAACAGCTCTCCCTTCGTGGCTCTGATGTGGCTGGCCGGTGCCCGTTCGAATTCGCCGGAAAGGATCTTGGTTGGCCTGGCCTGACAGCAATTCTTCCGCCCTGAACTTCCCTAAACACCGCCTTACCCCCTAAAAAGGGCAGATAGGCCCCAACGAACGCCCCCTATTTCATTCTCGTTTGATCTTTACACGAAGTTTATTTTCCCCAAATTCAACGAGATCGCCTGAAAAAATCTTTTTTCGCTTTCTGATTTCGACCTTTCCATTTACTACTATCAGGATACGGTCCTCCCCGCGGGCGATGGCCTCGACGGTGCGGTTGATGGCGATGAGCTGGTAGTAACGCGGCGACTTGCCGGAGACGTCGTCGTAGTAATCCTGAGTCGTCACCAGTTCCTGGGTTTCGGAGTAGCCCTTGGCGGCTCGGTAGCGCACCCAAAGGTCGTCGGGTGACGGGAACTGATCCAGCGGGAACTCCCTTTCGACCGTTCCACCCGTTCCCGTTCTGTCGTGTTCGAGAAAGGCGTCACCGTTGGAGCTGAAGGCAAACGGGACGTCGAGAATCTCGGCGTATTCGAGGGCCTGTTGCATGCCGGCCCCTACGGTATAATTGTTGTCTTTCGCTTCGATGACGGCGATCGGGATGCCGGGTTTGTAATAGAGAAGATAGTCGGCCTTCTTGGCTTCACCGCGCTTGATCGTCTTGCCTCGAACGATGACGCGGCCCTTGGTGAAGTAGACCTCTTCCCGAAGCTGGGTCATCATATTCCACTTGCCGCTTGAGCCGACCAGGGCGGGGGTGATGAACTTCGTGCGAATATCCGCTTCGGTGAAAGCCTTCTTATCCATGGGGCAGTTCCCTCGAAGGGATCGAGTTAGAAGTTAAGGAAAGAAATTCCGGTTGATTTTATTCCAAAAAATCGGGCTGTCAAGGATTTTGCTGTAAATCCAAATGGGTATTAGATTACAGGCCCGGGCGATCGGCCGGCGGCAGGGCTTCGACCCGCTATAGAAGGGATAGTTTGGAAGGCTGACCTCAAAAATTACCGGGAAGCCCTCTTTTTGGGCGGTACGGTCGACCTACCTGTTCGGCCTGTTGATTTTTGTGCTATATTAATTAGAGAGCGCAGCGCTTCATTAACCGCCTCCTCGGTCGCGAACACCTTGGCCACATCTGGGCTGAGCAGCACAAGATTTGTACCTTGACGATAGGATTCAAAATATTTACCCCGTACTCCTACGCCAAGATCTTCCCGTTTATACTCCGATCGGAGTTCATTTAATTCTTTAGCCTTCCTCATAGATAACCCTTTCATGACGTCCCATAAGGCGCGCACTTATAATTCTTGTTCGGGCCCCACGTTTTGTATGGGAGACCACAATAAGACGCCTTTGGAGAGATTCCCCAAAAGTCAAATTTCGTTCTTCTTCTTTCGAATGGTCCGGGTCTGAAAACGAAATAGCCAGATGATCGCCAAAAACTGTTGCAGCTTCTTGAAACGTGACTCCATGTTTTTTGAGGTTTTTCTCAGCCTTCTGGGGATCCCATTCAAATTTCATAACAGTAAATATTATATCAAAACCGTCGGATATTGCAGTAATTTAATAGTATATCGGATCAAATGATATAATTGAACATTTTTCTATCGGAGACCATCTATGGCCATGATGACCACCACGGAATTTGCAAAAAATATCAAGCAAACGCTCGACCGGCTGGAGTTCGGGGGCGAGGAAATCATTTTGGTTCGGAATAAAAAAATAATCGCCCGAATCGTTTCCTGTTCCCCAAAACTTACGACCATTGAAGCCATGGGGGATACTTACAGTACATAGGCGCCAGAAGCGGCCAAGGATTGGCTGGGGGATAGCCGGATGGAAGGGAAAGTGGCCGCAGAATTGAGGGATCCATGGGCTTCCTGATCGACACCTGCATCTGGATTGAGGGGGTGGAACGCGGCGCCGTTGCCCCGGCCGATGTGGCCGCCTTCACGGGTCAGGAATCGGTCTTCCGTTCCCCCGTTACTCTGGCGGAGCTGACTTTTGGGGTGGAAAGGGCAACCGATCCGAAGATTCGACTGAAAAGGATTTTTTCGACATCCCCGGGCTGGACCTGGTCTTATTCCCCAAGCCTTCTATCCTCTCCATCCCTTCCGGCAGGGGATAGAAATTTTAGCAGTACATTCTATAACCGCATACTTCCTTTTCCCGTATTCCAAATAATCTCTTGCCTTATGCCCTAGGCCGGTTGAAAACCGTGTGTGCGCCCGAATGCCGAACGCCAAAGAGGAAGTCCGTGATCTCGATCTTCGGCAGGTTGACCGGGACTGAGTAGAGGAACGGGCCTTTGGGATCCGACGGGTTGGACCCGCGCATCCTGGCTAGCGTTTCCTTCTGCTGCCTGGTCAACGTCTTGCCAACCTCCGCGAACACCGTGGCATAGAGGTAGGACAACTCGCCATCCAACTCGCCGTAGCGTTTCGACAAAGACAGGACCTTGCCCTGGTCGGCGGATTCGCCTCTCAGGAAACGCCGCAATTCGGCCGCAATCGACCGACGGGTCTTGACGATCTCGACCAGGTCCCGGCGCTGAAGGTCCACCAGGTTCGTGATGCGTTTTCGCTGGGCATCAGTCAGCGTGGACAGAAAGGCCGCGCCGCTGTCGCTGGTGAGCGAAGTACTGATGGCGTAATCCTGCTTGCCCATGGCCGGAGCCGTCTTCATCCCGAAACCGCCGAAGTACATCCCGTGCCGCTCGGGGCAGAAATAGGTGTCGGCCTCCAGGGAGCCGGCATACCAGGAAAACATCTCGCTGGCGTAAGTCATCAGGGCCACGTTGACCAGGTGGGACAGGCCCCTCCGGTCGAGTGGCTCGGCGATGTCCGGCCAGGTTCGGGAATCGCCGGACTTCAGCCTGGCCAAGGCCGCTTGCTGCCGGTCATTCAAGCCGCGGAGGATGCCGCCCATAACCTTGGCTCGCTGGAACGCCAGCAGTCCGTCAAGCATGTACAGGTCAGCCGAATACTTTATCACCGCCTTCCTGTCCAGGCCCTGGCTGCCGGGGGGCAGGTCGCCCTCCAGGTTTCGACGAAACGCCTTGATCAACGGCAGCCGCTTCTCGGCGAACTGAAGGATGCCGCTTTCCTGTTCCTTACCCAAGGCCAGGAGCTGCGCCTTCTGGTTGTCGTTCAGGACGGCCAGCAGGTTGTGGGCAATCCGAGTCAGGAATGACGTGTTGTGCCCGCCCCCCCCGGCGTCGATGTCACGCAGGTACTGAAAGCCGAAGTAATCGGAAACCTTCCCGGGCGGCAGGAAGGTGTCGTGACTAAAGTCGCCGGTCAGGAAGGCCAGGCTATTGAAGGCGATCGTGTGGAGTTGCGCCTGATCGGAAACGGCCTGCTCGATCGAGTGCCGTTTCGTGCTGTCGCGGGACTGCGACCCGCGCGGAGTGGAGTCCTGTGGCGGGCGGCTGTCGGGCTGAGCACCCCGGGGCTGGTTGGGCCGTGCCACCAAACCTTGGGGCGAGTCCACGCAGGTGGCCGCCACCTGGCCTTCCGGCGTCGTATGCTGAACATTGTCTCCCGCCTTTTTGCCCCGGCAATCGGCATAGGCTTGGGGCGGCGGCTCGTGACCCCCCGGAAGATCAGGTTGAGACTGCGTTTTCTGTGAAGGAGGGGACGGCAGCGGCCGATCCTGCGCCAAAACGCCCCAGGCACTTAAGCTCGCCACCAGAGCAAGGACTGTTATTTTTGTCTTCATTAGGTCATCTCCTGTTCGAAGTTGGATTGAAGCAGGTCATTATTATGATCAACCGCCGGATTAGTCTTCCATCCAGGCTTCACGGTTCGAAGAACAGATAGTCGGTGTTGGCGATGTACGGCGCGATCAGGCTCAGGTCCGTGATGACGCCGGAATAGAGAAACGGCGTGGTGCAGATGGAAAAGTCGAAAGGGGTTCCATCGGCATAGGTGCCGGACATGATGGATTTCCGGAGGGCCGCGAGCTTGGTCTTCTGGCTGCTGCTCAACGTTTTGTAGACCTGGGCGAAGACGGTGGCATAGGCGTAATTGTTTTCACCGTCCAGTTCTCCATAGATGCCGGATAATTCGAGCACTTGGGCCTTGATAGCGTCCGTGGAACCGGTGGCAGTGAGGAGGCTGCGCAGCAATGTGGCGATTTCCGTCCGGGCCTTCACGATATTGGAGACGGGCGAGGCATAGAGATTGTCCCGCTGCGTGGCCACCAGGCTGGACATCAGGGCGGCCTGCTCCGGGGTGACGTATCCCTTTGAGCTGTCGCTGAGGGCCGCCCCGGCCGTGGCGGTGAGCTGCTCATCGATGCTGTACCCCTCGTGGCCGATGGCGGGGGCATCCTTGATGTAGAAGGACCCATAATAGGTCCCCTGGCGCTCGGGGCAGAAGTAGACGTCCGCCTCCACCGAGCCGGCATACCAACTGAATAAGTCACTGGCATAGGTCATTACGGCCACGGCCGTGCCTTGGGGCAGCCCTTGCATCTTGCTTTTGATCTGGTCGTTCGTGATGTCGGGCCAGGACTTCCAGCCCTTGCCTTTCATGGCCTCCAGGTAGGCCTTCTGAGCGGAATCCAGGGAATTAAGGATTTGGGCATAGAGCAGGGCCCGGTCGAAGCTGATCTGGCCGTCAAGGAGGTATAGATCCCGGGAAGCTTCCTTTATGGCGTTGAGATTCAAGCCCGATGAACCGGAAGGGATGTCGCCTTCCAGGAGGCGTCGGAAAGCCTTCATCAGAGGGAAGCGTTTGTAGCCGTAAAGATTAATCTGGCTCTGCTGAGCGACGGCCAATGTCTTCAATTGGTTGAACTGGCTGGTGTTCAGGAGGTAGATGACATTGTTGGCGATCCGGGTCAGGAAGCTGGTGTTGTGGCCCATGTTGTCCGGGTCGTTGTCCCGCAAATACTGGAAGCCGGTATAGTCGGCCACCTTTCCCGGGGGGAAGAAGGACTGGGCTTCCAGGTTTCCGGTCATCATGGCCAGACCGGAAAAGGCCAGGGTGGTGCGCTGGGCGCCGTCGGAAAGGGTCTGG
>Ga0209048_10006413_pt1 | contig 11011 bp, 10 predicted proteins | sample FrelakmetCRP12CR_FD_187146 | JGI IMG/M metagenome (GOLD analysis project Ga0209048, IMG submission 187146) | Freshwater lake sediment microbial communities from the University of Notre Dame, USA, for methane emissions studies - CRP12 CR (SPAdes)... | ecosystem: Environmental > Aquatic >... | reverse complement strand
CCGCCGACGGCCAACGGACCGCCGGGCTCCCACCACGTGCTGGCGCGTGTGTTCAAGGACATCTTTCCCCGCTACAAGACGATGCGCGGCTTCTACGTCGAGCGCAAGGGAGGCTGGGACTGCCACGGCCTGCCGGTCGAGCTGGCGGTCGAGAAGGAGCTGGGCATCGCGTCCAAGGACGACATCGAGCGCTACGGGATCGCCGAGTTCAACGCCCGCTGCCGCGAGATGGTGCTCAGCCACGTCGAGGACTGGACCCGGCTGACCGAGCGGATCGGGTTCTGGATCGACACCGACGACGCCTACCGGACGCTCGACCCCGGCTACGTCGAGTCAGTGTGGTGGGCACTGAAGACCATCCACGAGAAGGGCCTGCTGTACGAGAAGCTGAAGGTCGTCCCGTACTGCCCGCGCTGCGGCACGGCGCTCTCGAGCCACGAGCTCGGCCAACCGGGCGTGTACCGGGACGTGATCGACCCGAGTGCCTACGTCCGCTTCCCGGTCACGAAGGGGCGCGCGAGCGTGGAGCCGGGGGACGAGCTGCTGATCTGGACGACCACGCCGTGGACGCTGGTCTCCAACGCCGCGGTCGCCGTCGATCCCGACCTGATCTACGTACGCGCCCGCGGCGGCGACGGACCGGTGCAGATCGTGGCCGAGGCGCTGGTCGAGCGCGTGCTCGACGAGGACGCCGAGATCCTCGACCGCTTCCCCGGCCGCGAGCTCCAGGGCGTCGCCTACGAGCCGCCGTTTCCCTACATCCCCTCAGACGCCTACGGCGAGCGCGGCCACACCGTCCTGATCGGGGACTTCGTCACCGCCGGGGACGGGACCGGCCTCGTCCACACGGCGATCGCCTTCGGCGAGGACGACTTCCGGCTCGGCGAGCAGTACGGCCTGACCGTGGTCAACCCGGTGCGGCCGGACGGGACCTACGACGAGCGGATCGGGCCCTACGCCGGGCGCAAGGTCAAGGACGCGGACACCGACCTGGTCGAGGACCTGCGGGCGCGCGGGAAGCTGCTGCGCTCCGAGCCCTACGAGCACTCCTATCCCCATTGCTGGCGCTGCGACACGCCGCTGCTCTACTACGCCAAGCCCTCGTGGTACATCGGCACGAGCCAGATCAAGGACCGGCTGCTCGCTTCCAACGAGACGGTCAACTGGCATCCGGAGCACGTCAAGCACGGCCGCTTCGGCAACTGGCTGGAGGGCAACGTCGACTGGGCGCTCTCCCGCGAGCGCTACTGGGGCACGCCGCTGCCGGTGTGGCGCTGCCCCGACGGGCACATCAGGATGGTCGGCTCGCTGGCCGAGCTGAACGAGCTGGCCGGGACCGCGCTGACCGACCCGCATCGGCCCTTCGTCGATGCGGCGACGTTCCCCTGCGAGCAGTGCGGCGCGGCGATGCAGCGCGTGGTCGAGGTGATCGACGTGTGGTTCGACTCGGGCTCGATGCCGTTCGCGCAGTACCACGCACCGCACGAGCACGAGGCGGAGTTCGAGGCGCGTTTTCCGGCCGACTTCATCTGTGAGGCGCTCGACCAGACCCGGGGCTGGTTCTACTCCCTGCTCGCCGTGTCCACGCTGCTGTTCGACCAGTCCTCGTATCGCAACGTGGTCTGCCTGGGGCTGATCCTCGACGAGCAGGGACGCAAGATGTCCAAGTCGGTGGGCAACGTCGTGGCCCCCTGGGATGTGATCGACCGCTACGGCGCCGACGCATTCCGATGGTACTTCTTCACCTCCAAGCAGCCGTGGGACGGCTACCGCTTCTCGCTCGAGACGATCGGTGAGGCGGTCCGTCAGTTCCTGCTGCAGCTGTGGAACACGTACGGCTTCTACGTGCTCTACGCGAATGCCAACGACATCGCGCCGGCGACGCTCGACCAGGTCGACCCGGCCGCGCGCAGCGACCTCGACCGCTGGGTGCTCTCACGCCTGGCGGCTACGACCGAGCTCGTCGCCGAGCGGATGGACGCCTACGATGCGACCGTCGCGGGCCGCGCGATCGCGACGTTCGTCGACGAGCTGTCCAACTGGTACGTGCGCCGGTCCCGGCGGCGCTTCTGGGACGGCGACCCAGCGGCGTTCGCGACCCTGCACGACTCGCTCGTCACGGTGGCCAAGCTGCTGGCGCCGTTCACCCCGTTCCTCTCCGACGAGATCTACGACAACCTCGACGGCCGTCTGGCCAGCGTGCACCTGACCGACTTCCCGCAGCCGGGCCCGCGTGATCAGCAGCTGGAGTTCGACATGGACGTGGCGCGGGAGACGGTGCGGCTCGGCCTCGCGGCCCGCGGGCAGGCGAAGCTCAAGGTCCGCCAACCGCTGCGGGCGGCGATCGTGGTCGCCACCGGGCGCGAGCGGGTCGCGATCGAGCGGCTGCAGGAGCTGGTCCGCGAGGAGTTGAACGTGCTCGGGCTGCGCTTCGTCTCCGAGGCCGACGAGCTCGGCCGCGTCGAGATCAAGCCCAACTACCGCACCCTCGGCCCGCGCTTCGGCAAGAAGATGCCGCTGGTCGCCGCCGCCGTGGCCGGCCTCGACCCGGCACACGCCGCGGCCGCGCTGCGGGAGGGCCGCACCGTGTCGATCACCGTCGGCGGAAACGATCACGCGCTCGACACCGAGGATCTGCTGATCACGATGCAGCCGCTCGAGGGCTACCAGGTCGAGCGAGAGGGGTCCCACGCGGTCGCGCTCGAGCTGGCGATCGACGACGAGCTGCGGGTCGAGGGCTGGGCGCGCGAGATCGTCCACGCGGTGCAGGCGGCGCGCCGCGACGCGGGCCTCGAGGTCACCGACCGGATCGCGCTGACGCTCGACGGCCACCCGTCGCTGCTCGCGGCCGCGCGCGAGCACGAGCCCTACATCGCCGGCGAGACGCTCGCCGTGAGCGTCGGCTACACGGCCCTGAACGGCGTCGAGCGCGCCATGATCGACGGGCTCGAACTGGGAGTGAGGGTCGCTCGGCCCGCGGCGGCCTGAGCGACCGCGGGATCACCGGCGAGATCGCCGCGGGGCCTACGCCACCGCGCCGTCGGCGTCGGCCTTGGCCACGAACGGATCGATCTCGGCCTCGAGACGACGCTTCGGATAGGCGCCGATGACCGTCTTGGCGACCTCGCCGCCCCGGAAGACGATCAGGGTCGGGATCGACATCACGTTGTAGGCGACCGCGGTCTGCTGGTTCTCGTCGATGTTGAGCTTGACGACCTTCAGGTCGCCGGCGCGCTCCTCGGCGATCTCCTCGACCACGGGACCGACCATCCGGCACGGTCCGCACCAGGGAGCCCAGAAGTCGACGAGCACCGGGATGTCGGACTCGATGACCTCGGCCTGGAAGTTGTTGTCGGTTACGTCGGCGACGTTGCCTGCCATGGGGGCTCCTTACGGGGTCTGTTCTCGCTCTTGCTTCAAAAAGTATAGCCCCCGTCGGGCACTAGCCTAAGGCCTCCAGTGGCCGATCCGACCAACACCGAGATTGCGGCCGCGCTCGACGAGCTCGGCGACCTGTACGAGCTCGACGGCGCCATCATCCACCGTGTCGTGGCCTACCGCAATGCCGCCAAGGCGGTCCGCGACGCTCCCGTGTCGGTCGCCGCGCTGGCCCGGGCGGGGCGGGCGACCGAGCTGCCGGGCGTCGGCCAGACGATCCAGGACAAGGTCATCGCCCTGGCCGACGAGGGCGAGATCCCGGCCACGACGAAGCTGCGGGCGAAGTTCCCGCCGGGGCTCGTCGAGGTGACGCGGCTGCCCGGCCTGGGGCCCAAGCGCGCCCGGCGGCTGTTCGAGGAGCTCGGGATCGACTCCCTGAGCGCGCTGCGGACAGCGGCGCAGGAGCAGCGGATCCGCGCCCTGAAGGGATTCGGCCCCAAGGCCGAGGAGAGCATCCTCGCGGCGCTGAGCGTGCCCGGCGCGGGCGAGGCCCGCCGCCGCGTGGTGCTCAACCGCGCGCTCGCGGTGGGCGAGCAGATCGTCGCCGCGCTCCGGGCCCATCCGGCGGCCGAGCGGGTCGAGCTGGCCGGCTCGGCGCGACGCATGACCGACAGCGTCAAGGACCTCGACGTGATCGCGACGGCGACGGACCCGGCGGCACTGGCCCGCGCGCTGGCCGAGCTCGAGCTGGTCGAATCGGCCCAGGCCCCCGGCGAGGCGGGCGTCCGGGTCCGCACCCACACCGGCGTGCAGATCGACCTGCGGATCGTCGCTCCGGATCAGTTCGGCAACCTGCTCCAGCATTTCACCGGCTCCAAGGAGCACAACATGGCGCTGCGCGAGGCCGCCGTGCGCCGGGGCCTGCACGTCTCGGAGTACGGGCTGCTCGACGACGCCACCGGGCACACCCACCGCTGCACGACCGAGGAGGAGGTCTATGCGCTGCTCGGGATGGCCTACATCGAGCCGGAGCTGCGCGAGAATCGCGGCGAGCTCGAGGCCGCGGCCGCCGGTACGCTCCCCACGCTGGTGGAGGTCGGCGACCTGCGCGGCGACCTGCACTCCCACACGACCGCGTCGGACGGGACGGCGTCGATCGCGGAGATGGCGCTCGCGGCCCGCGAGGCGGGCTACGAGTACCTGGCGATCACCGATCATTCGGCCAGCTTCGGCTTCGGCAACGAGGTCCCCGCCGACCGTCTGAAGGCGCAGGTCGAGCGGATCCGATCCACCCGGGTCGAGGGGATCGAGCTGCTCGCCGGCAGCGAGGTCAACATCCTGCCCGACGGCTCGCTCGACTACGACGACGACGTGCTGGCCGAGCTCGACTGGGTGATCGCGAGCGTGCACTCCTCCTTCGGCCTCGGCGAGCGCGCGATGACCGAGCGGATCGTGCAGGCGATCGAGCACCCGCTGGTCGACGCGATCGGGCACCTGACCGGGCGCAAGATCGAGCGGCGAAAGCCCTACCCGGTCGACGTCGAGCGGGTGATCGAGGCCGCGCTGGCCACGGGTACGATGCTCGAGCTCAACGCCAGCCCGGACCGCCGTGACGTCAATGAAGTCAACGCGCGTGCCGCGGCTGCGGCCGGCGTCCCGATCGTGATCAACTGCGACGCCCACCGGGTGGGCGGATTTGCCGTTGCCCGCTACGGGGTGGCGACCGCGAGGCGAGCCTGGCTGACCGCGGCCGACGTGGCGAACACGAGGCCGTGGGAGGAGCTCGCGGCGATGCGCCCGCGCTCCCGCGCGGCGTCGTGACCGGCGCCGCAGCCGATGATCCCGGCCCCGAGCACGGCGATCGACAGCACCGTGACCCCTCTCCGGGTGCGTCCGGGCCAGCCGCCACCGCGCTGGATCGCCACGAACCAGGCCAGGCCGGCCAGCGTCAGGATCGAGGCGACGAAGAAGTTCAGCCGCAACCCGAAGATGTGGTGAGCGGGATCGACGCGCAGCAGCTCCTCGAAGATCCTGAACGCCGAGTAGCCCGCGACGTAGAGCGCAAACAGCCCCGGCGCCCGGATCTTGCGGTGGTTGCCCAGCCAGACCAGGAACGCGGCCAGGGACAGGTTCCAGATGATCTCGTACAGGAACGTGGGCTGGAAGGTGGCGTTGTGCAGGTAGGCCTCGGGACGGTGGGCGGGGTCGATCTCCAGACCCCAGGGCAGCGTCGTGGGGCCGCCGAACAGCTCCTGGTTGAAGTAGTTGCCGAGTCGGCCGATCGCCTGCGCGACGAGCAGGGCCGGAGCGGCGCAGTCCATGAACGCCGGGATGTCCGCGCCCCGGCGGCGCAGCAACCACAGCCCGGCCAACGTCCCGGCCAGGATCCCGCCCCAGATCCCGAGTCCGCCCTGCCAGATCGCGAACGGACCCCACCAGTGCTTGGGCACCTGGTCCCAGCTCGTGACCAGGAAGTAGATGCGACCGCCGATCAGCCCCGCCGGGAATCCCCACATGGCCACCTCGTAGACGAGGTCACGCGAGCCGCCCCGCCGCTCCCAGCGCACCCGGGTGACGAGGATCGCCGCGGCGACCGCGAACACGTACGCGACGCCGTAGGCGTGGACGAAGAACGGTCCGATCCGAACGCCGTTCTCCGCCGGGCTCGGGATGAAGGCGAGGGCGCTCGTCACCGGCCCCATCCTGGCAGCAAACGCGGCAGCACGTCCTCGCCCATCGTGCGATCAACGGCCGCGCGGCGGAACGGGGTCAGCAGCGCGGCGGCCCGCTCGGCGTAGCCCGGACGCGGATCGTCGAGCGCGGTGCGGATCGCCGTGGCGAGGTCGTCGCCGACCAGCCGCGGATCGAGCTCACGGGCCAGCGCGAGGGCCGGATACGGGCCGGGCGCCGGCGTCGTGACCAGCAGGCATCCGTCGGCCAGCGCCTCGAGCGGCGCGATCCCGTAGTCCTCCCGCCGCGGAGCAGCCACGAACACCCGCGCGCGCCGCAACAGGGCGCGATAGTCGGCCGGAGCCAGCCGCCCGGCGAGGGTCACGCCCTCGGTCGGCGCCAGCGCGTCGGTCCCGGCCACGACGAGCTGCTCGTCGCCGCGCCGGGCCCGGCGCCACGCGTCGAGTACGACGTCGAGGCGCTTCTTGAGCGGATCGCCCGCGTACATCACCGCGGCCACATCGCGGCGCTCCGGCGCAGGGTCGCCGGAGGGCTCGACCGCCGGGGGCCCGGAGGGCTCGACGGGCACGGGCACCGTCACCACCGGCGCGTGCGGATCGATGAGCAGCGCCAGCGATCGCTCGCTCATCGCCATCACCAGCGGCGCCTGGCGCAGGCGCCGCCGCTCGACCGTGCGCTGCCAGACCCCATGACGTCCCGGCCGGTTCTCGGCCGCGATCGCGTCCAGCCACACCGCGCCCGGCCGCGGCCACAGCAGCGACGCCGTCACCGAGCAGTAGATGAGCGAGCGCGGGCGGTGGCGCTCGATTCCGGCCTGCGCCGCCCGGCGCACCGCCCGGGCTTGCACGAAGTCGGTGAGCGCGAACGTGCGCGCCCCCGGCACCGCGTCCGGCGCCACGGTCGCCACGGCCGCGCCGACGCGCTCGAGTGAGCCGGCGAGCTCGGCCGCGGCCGCCCGCCACCCGCCCGTGGTGCCGAGCGAGACGACCAGCACATCGATCCGGCCCCCGAGCCGTGGCGTGGGCGCCACCGCGGGCGCCCTACGCGCGGGGACGCGCTCGGGGAGAGCGGCTGGCCCCGTTGAGCTCGAACAGGTTCGAGCGGAACCCGGGTGTACGGGCGAGCTTGATCGGTTTCAGCGGTGAGGTCTTCTCGACGTAGAAGCGCACGCCGTCGCGCTCCTCGATCGCCGTCACCGCGCTGGCCTGACGGCGCCACGCGAGCGCCCAGATGATCGCGAAGCCGGTGGCGACGGCGGGAACCTGGGGGTACAGGAATGCCAGCGCGCCGGCCCCGAGGGTCGAGAACAAGAGCGGCCACAAGCGGTTGAGCAGCGTGCGGCCCGGATGCACCTCGGGCAGCGAGGACTGCGTCCGCGCAGCGGCCAACAGCGAGGCGATCGGCGGGGAGGTCTCCGCGCGCCGCCCGAGCCACGCCCCGACCAGCGCCGCCACCACCCACCAGCCGGCGGCGACCGGAACCAGCAGGTCGTCGGTGGCGCCGGCAGCGCCGGCCACGGTGACCGCCGCCAGCGCGCTGGCCGCGCCGGCGCTGATCAGCACGGTCGTCTTCAGGAAGTCGGTGAACCGCACGGCTAGTCCGCGATCAGCACCGCGAGCAGCTCGCGCACGCCGTCGGTTCCCTCGACGATCAGGTCGGCCTCGTCGGCGACGGCCGAAGGTGTCTCCTCCGAGCTGACACCGACGCGGATCGCCTGCGTCAGCCGGCCCTCCTCGACGAGCTGGGCCAGCCCCCGGAAGGCATCGACGTCGGTCGCGTCGTCGCCCACGTAGAGCGCCACGTCGACGTCGGCATCCTGCAGGAACGAGATGATCCCCGCCCCCTTGTCGAGCTTGACCGGCGGGCGCACCTCGAGCACCTTGCGGCCCCAGTGGGTCCGCAGTCCCGCCTCCCCGGCGCGAGCGGCCAGGGCGTCGATCGCCGCCCGGGCGGCGGCCTCGTCGGGCGCGCCCCGCCAGTGGAAGGCGACGATCGCCCCCTTGTCCTCGATCCGCACCCGGGAGCGGCGCAGACCGGGCGTGTCGGCCTCGCGGGCGAACTCGTTGATCCGGCGCGTCCAGTCCTCGATCCCCGGATCGAGCGCCGGCTCGGTCCAGCCCGCGCGCAGCAATTCGGCGCCGTGGGAGCCGAGGTAGGAGATCGTCCCGATCGACACCATCGCGCGCGATTCCGAGGCCCGGCGCCCGCTCACGCACGCGACCAAGCCGTAGCGCTTGGCGATCTCGATCAGGATCTGCCGGGTCCCCTCGGGCACGTGCGCGTCAGCCGCGTGGTCCACGATCGGAGCCAGCGTCCCATCGATGTCGAGCAGGATCGCGGCCCGGCTCGGGTCCGTACGCAGCGGCGCGAGCGCCTCGTACAGGATCGCTGACGTCACCGCTCTAGTATGCCCGCTCATGGCCTCAGCCCGCACGCTCAAGTTGGCGGCGACGGGGACCATGGCAGGCTTGTTCAGCGGCCTGTTCGGCGTCGGGGGCGGAATCGTGATGGTTCCGCTGCTGATCCTCTGGCTCGGCTACGGCGAGCGGCGGGCCACCGGCACGTCGCTGGCGGCCATCGTGGTCATCTCGGCGATGGCGACCCTGCTCCAGGGCGCGTACGGCAACGTCGCGTTCGGCAAGGGTCTGCTGATCGGAATCCCGGCCGTGGGCGGCGTGCTGCTCGGGACGTGGATCCAACAGCGAGTCCGGACCGAAACCATCGGCCTGCTGTTTGGGCTGCTGATGATCGCGGTGGCGGTCGACCTCGTCGTCAAATGATCGTCGCGGTCGTGATGGGCGCGGCGGCGGGAGTGCTCAGCGGACTGCTCGGCGTCGGCGGGGGAATCCTGTTCGTCCCCGCCCTGACGCTGGCGCTCGGTCTCTCTCAGATCAGGGCCGAGGCGACCTCGCTGCTGGCGATCATCCCCGTGGCGCTCGTCGGGGCGTGGCGACAGCGTCGCTACGGCAACGTGGATGTCCGCGAGGGCGGGATCATGGGCATTCTGTCCGCGCTCGGCGTCGCGGCCGGCGTGGCGCTCGCGAACGTGCTCCCGCAACGCGTGCTGCGGTACGGCTTCGCGGCGGTGATCCTGGTCGTCGCGCTGCAGTTCATCCGCCGCTGGTATCGCGTGCGCTCCGCCCGGCTGCGGAGCGGGGAGTGAGCGCTCCCGCGCCCGTGCTCCTGCTCCACGGCCAGCCGGGAAGCGCGCGCGATTGGGATCGGGTCCGCGCGGAGCTGCCGCCGAGCGTCGCGCCGATCGCGATCGACCGGCCGGGCTGGGACGGGCAGAGGCCGCCGGCGAGCCTGGACGAGAACGCACTGGCCGCCGTGGCCGCGCTCGACGACCGCGACGTGGACCGGGCGACGGTGGTCGGCCACAGCCTCGGCGCCGCGGTCGCGGCGTGGCTGGCCGTCAACCACCCCGACCGCGTGTCCGGGCTGGTGCTCGCCTCGCCGGCGGCCAACGCCGCGGCGCTCGACTGGATCGACCAGCTGCTGGCCATGCCGGTGGCCGGAGCGCTGGCCAGCGCCGCCGCGTTGTCCGGTGTCGGCCTCGCGCTCACGACACCGCCGTTGCGCCGCCGGATCGCCCGCGAGCTCGAGCTCGACGACGACTACCTCGGCGCCGCCGCGCGGGGATTGCTGACGCCCGGCGCGTGGCGGGCGTTCGTGACCGAGCAGCGCGCGCTCGTGCGCGAGATCCCGGAACTGGAAGGTCGATTGGGCAGGATCGCCACCCCGACCACGGTCGTGTACGGCTCGGCCGACCGCGTCGTGCCGCCCGGCTCGGCGCGGCGCCTGGCCGACCAGATTCCCGGCGCCGAGGTGGTCGTGCTCGAGGGCGCCGGGCATCTGCTCCCCCAGCGGCGCGCGCGTGAGCTTGCCGAGGTGATCGCAGCCTGCGCGGCATGATTTCGGGCCGAACCTTGCGCAACCGGCTTCGCGCTGCAGGTGGCCGCGCACGCCAACGCCCAGCTCGGGCCCGGGGTATCCGAGCGCGCCGTACTGGTCGTCTCCTGACGCAGCCTGGCCTCCTGCGGCTAACTACGGGGTTCGTTACGGGAACGGCCTGATGGCGCAGGTCGCCGGGGCGCTTAGCGTTCCGCCCAGATGTTCCAAGCGCGTATCCATGGCCGAGGGGGCCAGGGTGTTGTGACTGCAGCCGAGTTGCTCTCCCTGGCCGCGTTCGCAGAAGGACTCGAGGCTCAGGCCTTTCCGAGCTTCGGCTCCGAGCGCATGGGCGCGCCCGTGGTCGCGTTCTGCCGCACGGACACGAAGCCGATCCGGCTGCGCGAGCCGATCGCCGAGCCGGACGCCGTGATCATCCAGGACCCGACGCTGCTGCATCACGTCGATGTGTTCGGCGGGCTCACCGAGTCGGGCTACGTGCTGATCAACTCGGCCCGCAGCATCGAGGAGCTGGGCCTCGCGGACCTGCTGACGCCGGCCCGCGCGGGCAAGGTGGTCACCGTGCCCGCGGGCGAGCTCGCCCGCGCCCGAACCGGGCGACCGATTCCGAACGCGGCCCTGCTCGGAGCGCTGGCCGCGATGACCAGCGTCGTGACCCAGGACTCGATCGAGGCGGCGATCCACGGACGCTTCAAGGGCAAGATGGCGGACAGCAACGCCGCCGCCGCGCGTGACGCCTTCGACTATGTGAGGGAACCCGTCCATGCGTGAGCAGCTCGAGGGCTCACAGGCCATCGCCCGCGCGGTGGCCCGCTGCCGGCCGGAGGTCGTGAGCGCCTACCCGATCACCCCGCAGACGCACATCGTCGAGGCGCTGTCGCGGATGGTGCGCAGCGGCGACCTCGAGCACTGCGAGTACGTCAACGTCGAGTCGGAGTTCTCGGCGATGTCGGTGGCGATCGGGGCCTCGGCCACCGGCGCCCGCACCTACACCGCGACGGCGAGCCAGGGGCTGCTGTACATGGCCGAG
>Ga0209048_10006412_pt1 | contig 11015 bp, 10 predicted proteins | sample FrelakmetCRP12CR_FD_187146 | JGI IMG/M metagenome (GOLD analysis project Ga0209048, IMG submission 187146) | Freshwater lake sediment microbial communities from the University of Notre Dame, USA, for methane emissions studies - CRP12 CR (SPAdes)... | ecosystem: Environmental > Aquatic >... | reverse complement strand
TCGACGGCCGGCCAGACCCACCGGTGGACCCCCACCCCGGGGCCAAATCAGATGAGCACTACCCGCCCAAGTGGGGCCAGATCAGGTGAGCACACCCACCTGTTCCGCCATCCAACATCTCCCACGAACCCGGCCGCAGCACGGTTGCAAATCGGCCCCTGATGCCGATGTATGATTCGAGCGGTAAACAGATTGGGACTTGGCAGGACGGCCCGGCCGTCACAAGTTCAACGAAGTGACTGTCGCCCCGGCGTCGGGCGGGCGACAGCGGCAGCCTGACAACAACGTCGTCCTACGATCATGGGCACCTCGCAGTCGGTAACCGCAGCTCAAAGACGCCGTCCAGGTCGCCCAACTCGTCGGCGACGTTGTTCATCGTCGGAGCGTCAGCGTTGCAGTCAACGCGTGGTTCGGGCCCCCGCCACCAAAGAAGACCAGGTAGAGGCCATCTCTGACCTGGTCTTGTCGCGTCGGTGCAACCGCTCTGCAACCCGTTGCAACCCAACGCCGGTGACGGGCGCGCCGATGGCGCCACGAACGGCTCCGTGACGTTGACCTTGGTGACACGCCAGAGACCGTTGGTGACCGTGATGGCGCTGGGCGCGGCTCGGGGGTTCGAACCGTCGAGCCCGTAACCCGAAGGCTGACGGTGAGAGTGCCTGCCGGATCGGCTAGGCGCGGACCCCTTCTCCACCCAGCAGGGCGCGATCCATGCTGAGGACCCGGCCAAGAAGCGCCATGCGGCGAGTCGCTATGTTGGCGCTGGTGAGGGCGACGGTGCGGACGTTTCAGCCGGGTGACGCAGCGGCGATCGCGACGGTGATGTGGCGATCGGTGCACGAAGGCGCGTCGGGCGATTACGACGCTGCGCAGCAAGGCGCGTGGTTGCCCGTTCGACCCGACGGTGCGGCGATGCTCGCGTGGGCGCAGGATGGTCGAGCGGTGTTCGTTGCTGTCGATGAGGACGACTCGATCGTGGGCTACACCGATCTCGAGCGCGATGGACACATCGACCACCTGTATTGCGTCCCGGAAGCCATCGGTGCGGGTGTCGCGGGTGTGCTGCACGAGCAGATCGAGACGCTGGCCCGCCGACTGGGCTTGGGTCGTCTGTACGTGGAGGCGAGCGAGGCTGCCCGACGCTTCTACGCCTCACGAGGGTTCGTGGTCGACGGGCGCCGCGAGTGGGACCTGCGAGGTGTGCCGATCCACAACTACGCGATGAGCAAGCAGCTCTCCGCCGGAACGGTGTCGACGGCCGACGGGATCTGAACGAGCCCCGGACCGGCCAGCGCCCCTGGGCCGCTCCGGGCCTTCGTCCAATCTCCGTGCCAACCCGGAACGCTGCCGTTCGCCGCGTGCCCACTGGCGATCGACGGACGGCAGCCTCATCCTGAGTCTTGACTCATGATGAGTTACGTGATGCTGACCGCTGATGGTCGGGAGCCTCTGGTCAAGTCGCTGAAGTCGATGGTGGAGCGCTCTCGAGGTGTGGCCGAGGAGACGAGGCCGACCCCACGTCAGCCGGCGAGGACCTTGGCCTTCGCCGCCTCGAACTCCGTGTCGCTCAGGACGCCTGCTTGCTTGAGCGAGGCGAGCTCCTTCAGCTGGTCGACGACGCTCGGCTCGCCGGCTGCCGGCGCGACCGCAGGTGCGGGTGCGGGTGCGGGTGCCGGCTGCGCCTGGGCGACAGCCTTCTCGGCGGCAGCCTGCATCGACGCCTCCATCTGGGCCTGCTGCTGGGCCTGGGCCTGCGCGGCCTGCACCGACGCCGCCTGCTGCTTCTGGGCACTGTGGCCGACGACGGCCGATGCCGTCCCGGCGATCACCGCCGTGCGTGCCACGGTGCCCACCACGCTCGGGCGTCCAATTCCACGTCGTCTCATCTGCGTTCTCCCTGTCGGATCTCGATGTCGGTGAGGATCTCGGCGACCACTTCGCGCGGGATCCGTTCCCCGTGCAGCAGCACGCCGCCGGACGCCGCGATCTCGGCGCCCAGACGAGCGGCCCAGAGGTCCTCCCACACGATCAGGAGGGCCGACGAGTTGGGGTCGAGGCCCTCGGCCGCGTCCCTCACGTCCTCGTCGGCCAAGAACCCATCGGATTCACCCTCGATGTCGGCCCACACCGAGGCCACCGGTGAATCGTCCCACTCGAGGATGGTCACCGAGCCGTCCTTGGCTTTCGAGATGAACACCAGATCGATGATCCGCACGACGCCGGATTCGATGAGCTCGGCGATGGCGGGGGTGATCCCCCCGGTGAAGTCGTTGTCGGGGAACCCGATGAGGATGTACTCGACTGGTGCCAGCACGATGTTGGTCCAAACGGTTCGGCGCGTTGCGCGGCAGTAGGGGACGACAGGGGAGCCTAGCATGGCGGCCGGGGGATGCCAGCGGCCGAGATCGGAACCTCGAGGGGGGCTGGAGGGGCTCGTCGCTCGTCCATCCGCGATCGCAGTGTCGTCCCACGCGCACCGGCACCAGAACCCCGCGTGATTCGAGGCGGTTGAGCGCGCCACGGGCGGAAGTCGCAGTGACCGCGTGGAGGCCGGCGGTGCTGTTCGTGCCCACGATGGGTGGGTGGGCGGACCGAGGATGATCTTGCTGGCGACCGAGTCTGCGCGTGGTGTGCCGGCGCGTTCGATGCGTTCGCCTCGCGGGCAGCTCGTCGAGGTTCGTGAACAGGTCGTCGAGTGTGTCCGCCTCGCGGTCGGGTGGCGGAGGGACGAACGCGGCGTCGCGGGGCGGGTGCCGCGGCCACCGATCCGGTCCTCGTCCGTGCGATGCTCGGCGGCACGGCGGGTCCGAAGGTGCCCTGCCGGCTCACGAGGGGCGATCGTCGACCGCCGAAGACACGGCTCAGTGTGGGACACGAGCCCGCCGCGTGATAGGAGGTCGAACGTGCTCCTGCGCATGGACGAGTACCCCTACCACCAGATCACGACGACGTTCGCCGGGGTTGGTGGAAGCGATCCGATGTGGAACGACGGACACTACGTGTGCGGGGCCGACACGGCCGGCCAGGTGGCGTTCACGTCGAACCTGCGACTCTACAACAACAACGACGTCCTCGACGGCTTCGTGTGCCTTCGTCACGCCGGTCGTCAGCACAACATCCGGCTCTCCCGTCGGCTCCGTCCTGACATGAACCTGCTGGCCGTGGGTCCGCTGCGCCTCGAGATCATCGAGCCGCTCGACGTTGTGCGTCTCGTCCTCGACGACAACGAGCTCGGGTTCTCCCTCGACGTCACGTGCCACACGGGCGGTGCTCCCTACATGGGACCAGTCGAGATCACCCGCGTCGACGGCCGTCTCCTCGGCGAGCGCGCCACGTACGAGATCACCGGCAAATGCGAAGGTTGGGTCGACGTCTCGGGGGAGCGGATCGCGCTCACGACCTCGACGGCCTCGTTCTTCCGCAACCACTCCTGGGGCTACCAGCCGGGCCGAGGCGGGCCGCGTCTGTACGGCGCCCCGCGCCCGCACCGGAGGGTGCCCGGCGTTCGGCACTGGGTGCTGTTCGACATGCCCGACCACGGCGGCTTCTTCTTCGAGGACCCGAACGGCCGGGAAGCAGCCGGCAAGGGGGCGCTGCTGCTGCGCGACCGCGTCGTGCCGGTCGTCCAGGTGGACCACGACGTGGAGTTCTACGAGGGCGGGCGGCGCGTGCGGCGGGGCACCTTCGAGCTCACCGACATCGAGGGCGGCCGACGCCGGTACTCCTTCGAGGACCTCGGCTGGGTGTACTGCCAAGGTGGCGGTTACTTCGGTGGGTTCGACGACCGGCTGGGGCAGGGCGTCTACCGCGGCGAGTACCACGTCGAGGGCGAGGTGTGGGACGTCAGCCACCCCACGACGATCGTCGACGGTGAGGGGCGCGCCTTCGAGCTCGACCACGACTGGGCCGAGAACTTCACACTGGTGCGCTCGGGCGACGACGTCGGCCTGGCCCACTACGAGTGCGTGGTCATGCGGGAACCGGGCTCCACGACGTGAGCAGTCTCGAGACGCTCACCGCGATGATCTACCGGTACTGCGAGCTCTTCGACACGGGCGACTTCGACGAGTTCGCCCGCCAGTTCGAGCACGGTCGCTGGCACCGGGCCGAGCCAGGCGCCCAAGCGACACGGCAGTGGATCGCCGACCACGTCATCACCTACGAGGCAAGCCCGCGCACGAAGCACAGTACGACGAACCTCGTCGTGGAGGTCGACGAGGACGCCGGCACGGCGACGGCCCAGTCCTACGTCACCGTGCTGCAGGCCGCCCCCGACTTCCCGCTCCAGGCGGTCTTCGCCGGGCGCTACCGCGACCGCTTCGAGCGGGTCGACGGCCAGTGGCGATGGCGCGAGCGGGCAGTGATCAGCGATCTGATCGGCGACATCTCCCATCACGTGCGCCGCCGGGCCTGAACGAGGGAGCCGGGTGGCCGACTCTCAGTCGGACGTCCCCGTCGCAACGACCGTGACGGTCCCGTCGGTCCCGTTGACCTCGATCAGTGCCCCGTCGGGGATCCGCCGAGTGGCGTCGGTGACCGACACCACGCACGGCAGACCGAGCTCACGGCCGACGATCACGGCGTGGCTGATCTGGCCCCCGACGTCGACCACGACCGCGCTCGCCGACATGAACAGCGGGGTCCAACTTGGGTCGGTGCCAGGGGCGACGAGGACGTCGCCGGGTTGCAGGTCACGCGGGTCCCCCGGTTCGAGGACGACGCGAGCGGTGCCTCGGGCGACGCCGGGTGAGCCCGCGACGCCACGAAGCACCTCGCCTTCCGCGGCGATGTCGAGGGGCGCCCGCTGACGCCGAGGCCAGTCGCCGAGGGGCGGCACAGTCGCGTTCGCGATGATGAACGGCGGTTGAAGCTCGAAGAGCTCCCGCCACTCGGCTCGTCGTTCGGTGAGCAGTCGCGTGAACGAACCGGGGTCGGCGACGTAGGCGTCGAGCTCGCCGTCGAGCAGTTGGAACACCAGCTCTTCGTGCCCGTGGCGAGCGCCGAGCTCGCGGAAGGCCACGCGCGCTTCGTGGAGCACCCGCACGATCGTGGTCTTGGTGCGCTCGCGGTTGGCCATCATCGTCCCCGCGGTCAGACCCGCTTCGAGCAAGCTCGACAGATCAGGGCGGTCGCCGAGACGTCGCCGGGCCTGCTCGACCAGCGCGTCGCGTTCGCTGGCCCGCTCGCGGTGACGAAGGCGGGGTGCTTCGTCGTCGGTCTGCAGCCGGACGCGGTCGAGGGCGGCCAACGCCAATCGAGGGTGGGTCTCCCAGGTCGGCGAGCGCAGGTCCCACTCGTCGGGTCCGCGCGAGCCGAACTCGTAGATGAACGCGTCCCAGGCCTCACGGAACACCGTTGAGCTGATGCGATCGAGCACACCGTCGACGCCCGCGTCGAAGGCTGCGGTGAGTGCGGGATCGTTGCCCACGATGCGGGACAGGTCCCACAGCGCGTAGTTGGCGTCGGCAGAATCGACGTCGCCGAGGCTCGACAGCACCTTCATCGGCAGGCCGGGGTCGCCGAGGGCCTCGGCCACGACGCCCAGCAGGCCGGGAGCGACGGCCGCGCTCGTACCCGAGACCACGTGCTGGGAGAACAGGTGGGGCAGGCGAGCCTGCACGACGCGGGCTCGCGCCACCAGCTCGGCGTCGGTCAGGGAGCCCAGATCGCCCCGCGACCGCCGCAACGCGGCGGCTGCGGTCTTGTCTTCGGCAAGCTCGGGCCATCCCTCGCCGCTGAGCACCCACGCGGTGTGGGCCTCGATCGCTGGGCGCAGGTGCGGCTTGTCGTCGTCGGGGTGCGCCACGTAGGGCGGTACGTCGGGGTGGTCGCCGAAGAAGGCCGTGTCGAGGATCTCGACCGTCGCCGCCGGGTTGCGGGCGCCCTGCATCCGGATCGCCGACAGGTTGATGTAGAAGTAACCGCCGAAACATGCCACCGACTCCGGGTGGGCGGCGTCGAAGTCGCTGTTCTCGTAGACGCCGCAGCGGATGAGCCCGGCCTTGTACCCGGCCACGATGCCGCCGTCCCAACCGAAGGACCAGCCGAGCGGGCTGACGGGATCGGCGAGCACCTCACCGGCGTTGGCCCGCGTGTAGTGCGGGAACCTTGCACTGGTCGGCCAGTCGGTGATCCATCGTTCCTTCATCGTTCCTCCTGTCGGAATGACTCGAACGTCGTGCGATCTCAGAGCCAGGATCGGAGCTCCTTGGAGCACGTCGTCTTCCAGGTCTCTGGCCACGCGGCGCGCAGCCTCGCCCGTTCGAGACGCTGGAGGAGGATGAGCTCGCCGGCGGCAACGGCGCCCTCGGGCGCCGCGGTCGCCGCCTCGCGCAGCCACACCTCGGCGATGACGGCGTCCTGGTGGTCGCCGAGTGCCGTCTGCACGTCGGCGAGGGCAGCGGCGAAGCGGCCGGCTCGGCGATCGCCGACGGGTACGAACGCCTCGGTCGCGTAGCGGCAGCGCTTGGCGAGGATGCGCACGTTGTGCAGCGCCGGGTCCGGGGGATCGTCGCCCAGGTCGGCAACGGCGTCCGTCAGCCGCCGCCAGGGCCGGCGGACGAACCGGGCAGCCGCGCGGGCGGCGGGCCGATTGGACAGGTCGGCGCGCTCGGGCCGGATCGGGGGTTCGTTGGCTGCGCCGACCAGCACGTCGAGCAGCGCGACGTAACGGGGGCTGCGCAGAGCCGCGAGCACCTCGATGCGAGCCGTCGCCGTTCGGCGGGCGAGCAGGGACAGCAGCGCATCGACGCCGTCAGCCTCGGGTTCGGGCAGCTCCCTGGCCTGGGTCCGCAGCCGGTCGGCGAGGACATCTGCGTCGCGCACCGCCCCCACGGCCGACCCGAGCCAGCCCAACTCGTCGCGCAACCCCCGCAGCGGGGAGGGCTCGAGCAGCGACGCGAAGGTGCGGAGGTCGGAACGCAATCGGCGGACGCCGACCCGGAACTGGTGGACGTCCTCGGGGTCCTCGCCCAGGCGAACGCCCGGATCGTGGTGCAGGATCTGGGTCACCGAGCGGGCGAGGACGGTTCGGACCAGGTGGCCGAGTGGAGCGTCGCGGCCGACCGGTGGAACTACGAGCTCCGGCGGCTCGAGGGCCCGGGGACCGAGCGCGCGAACCAGCTTGGGAACCGGCGGATCGGCCCGGCAGCCGGCGGCGACGAGCCGGTCGACGGCGGCCGTCAGCAGACGATCACCGTCGCGTCCCGCGGCGAGCACCTCGACTTCGACTTCGCGGAATTCGTCGGTGTGCGGTCGCTCCTGGTGCACGGTCACGTGATCATCGACGATCTCGGCCAGCCTCCGTCCGGCCGCGTCGCGGACCTCGAGCGGGGTCCGGTCGGTGCGGAGTCGGGCGACTCGGATGAGGGGACGTGACCGTGCGAAGGCGTGCACGAGGTCTCGCGCCGGTGCCGGCACGGTGGTGGGCGGGCCCTCGAAGCTCAGCTCGCGCCGCAGGAGCGTCGACCCCGCCGTCTCTTCGGGCAGCTTCAGCGTCCAGGGCGGACCGCCCTCCCCCGAGCGGTGGCGAAGCGTGATCCCCCAGCGGGCCAGGTCCAGCTCCGCGGTGTCGTAGTAGGTGGCGTCCAGGTGGCGCTCCGCGAGCAGGGCCGTCGACACGCCGGCGAGGAGACCGTCGAGATCGGGCAGACGCATCTGTGCCGAGGCGATCAGCTTGGCCTCGCGTTCGCTGCCCACGTCCACCCCTGCGCTCGGCCGGTCGCTCCACCGTAGATGGCCGCCCACGTGTTGTCGTCGGGGGCGCGTCGACCGCACGAGTCGATGCGGCGCCCGCAGCAGCGTGCCGCCGAGCCGGTTCCACGGCTCCTGGCCGGTACCATGCTCTGGCCGGCATTGCCGGCACGTAGTCCCCGAACTGGGTGTGGCCGCGTCTGGAGCGAGGCGAGAGGCCGGATGCCCATCCCTACGAAGAGCCATGAACGAGGCCGTCGGCACCCGACGCCGACGTCCACGCCCGATCCCGGTCATCGGGTCGCCGCGCGTGGCGACGAGGCCCCTCCCGTTGCGGCCCTGACGGGGGTGGGCACCGCCCGTGAGCAGGCGGGGATGGAGTTCCCCCACGATCTCGTCGTCGATGCTCCGCTCGTCGAGCGGGCGTTCGCCTTCATCGACCTGTGCGGGTTCACCACCTTCATGGCCGAGCACGGCGAGCACGAAGCGCAACGCGAGCTCCGCGGGTTTCGCGAGCAGGCCCGCGAGATCTCGACTCGACGCGGCGTCAGGATCGCCAAGTGGTTGGGCGACGGCGCCATGATCGTGGGAACCGCGGTCGGTCCGACGATCGCCGTCGCCACCGAGTTGACGGCCCGCTACCAGGGCGAACCGATGGGTCTGCGTGGCGGCGTCGCACACGGCCAGACGCTGCTGTTCGACGGCGACGACTACCTCGGCCAGCCGGCCAACCTCGCCGCTCGGCTCTGCCAGGTCGCTCGCTCCGGAGAGGTGCTCGCGGTGGGGTATCCGGCCGCGTCGCTGCCGACGTGGATCCAAGTCGTCGGCACCCGTGACCTCAGCCTGCGCGGACTGGGCCGCTTCCGTCGTGTCCAGCGCCTCGGCGTCGTCGACGGTCTCGACCTCGGGATGCTCGACGCACGATCGGATCCGGGAGCGCCGGAGAGCTGACGGCGGTCTGCGGCGGCCCTCAACGCCTGCGACCGGCGGCCGCACGTCTCCGGAGCAACTGCTACGGTCGGCCCGAGCCACCGCCTTGGTTGGGACGCCTCGTACGGCCGGATGGATCGTCTGGCATGAAGGCCCGACGCCTCATCCGAGCCTCTACCAGAGGAATCGCATGCCGCAGCAGCTTCGGCCGGTCGGAACTCCACCGACTCGTCGAACTCGCCGGACGCGGCGACCGCTGTGATCCACCCGAGACAAGCGCGAGAAGGAGATGAACGTGCCCGGTAAGTCACCTCAGAAGCCCGCAGGCAAGAAGCCCGGCAAGACCCTCAAGGAGAAGCGCGAGGCCAAGCGCGAGAAGAAGGAGAACCGCCCGCCGCTCGGCAAGTGACCTCCCACCCGTTCGGCGACGTCGGTGCCGATGGTGGGTGCAGGCTCGGCAGACCCGATCGCTGATCCAGGCCGCCCCGCCGGCATCGGCGGTTCTGGTGTGGCCCGGCCCTACTCGCCGGCGAGGAACGCAGCCAGCCCGACCGCCAGCGCCTCCGCTTCGCGCTGGCGGAAGGACGGGTCCGAGATGAGCGCGGCGTCGGTGGGGTTCTTCATGTTCCCGGTCTCGAAGAGGATCTTGGGCACGTCGGACAGGTTCAACCCGCCGAAGTCGCTGCGCTCCACCAGACCACCACTGCCGAAGTAGGTGCTTGGCGGCATCCCGGTGCCGGCCCCGAAGGCCCGCCCGATGTCCACCCCGAGGCGGTGGGAGGCGGCGTAGATGCCATCGGTGTAACCGGGGATGCGAGCCGGAACGTTGGCGTCGTAGCCGCGCCCGCCGACCGGGCCGCCGTCGGCGTGGATGGAGATGGCCACGGCGGCACGAGCCCGGTTGGCGAAGTGGGCCCGCTCGTCGATGCATGGTCCCCAGCCCGCATCGGTGGTGCGCGACATCACGACCTGGGCGCCGGCCGCTGCCAGCACCGAGCGCAGGCGCAGCGCCACGTCGAGGTTGTGGGCCGATTCGCTGTACCCACCGGCGGTGGCGGTACCGGCGGTGTCACAGGCCTTGAACTGCGTCCCGATCCAGATCATCCGGTTGATCTCGGTCGTGTGCTGCCAGTTGTCGCCGTTGTGGCCGGGGTCGATGGCGATCACCCTGCCGGCGACCGCCGCCAGCCCCCTCACGCTGCCTGGGACCTTCGTGGTGGGCGGGCTCGTGGACGCCGAGGCGGCGGGCTGACGCGCCGCCGTCGTGGGTGGTCGGGTCGCGGCGGGACGAGGCGCGAGGGTCGTCGTCGGCGAGCCCGGTGCCCTCGAGGTCGACGTGACCACCGACGCGGGTTCGAGGGCGCCGGTCGTGGTGACCTCGAGCGCGGTCTCCGTCGTCGCGGTCGTCGAGCCGGTCGGGGCCCCGACCGAGCTCGCGGTGACCCGGGTCGCGACGGAGGAGGGTTTGGCGTCGCACGACGCGGTCACCGCAGCCGCAGCGATCAGGATCGAGCCGAGCCGGAGGCGACGCCCCCAGCGGTGAGCGGACCGTTGTTCTGGCGCCCCGCTGGAGCGAGCTCGGGTGCGACCGAGCGATCCCTGCGTCGAGGATCTGGGCCGGCGGAGCACACGCCACGGTATGCGCCCACGATCGGCCAGGGCCAGGCGCACGGCTCGAGCCCGACCGGACCGATCCGATCCGACCGACCCATCGCCCCCCGATGCCTTCGACGGCAGAGCCGAAGGTCCTGCGGGCCGGGCGCCGCGCGGAGCCGGGTGAGGCCTCGGGCGGGGCGCGGAGCGTTACGGTGCGGGAACGGGCGATCGGCGTGCGACCTGCGGCGGGGTCAGGCACGCACGACGTGAATCTGGCGAGCCTCGACGGTGATCGAGGGTGAGTGAGGTCGGTGGTGGACGAAGCAGTCGAGATGGGCTCGTTCGAGTTCGGACGATCTCGGTTGGCCTATGAGATCCACGGCACGGGTGACCGCGTCTTCGTGTACCTGCACGGCCTGTTGATGGACAGCGGCATGAACCGGGCGTTGGCCCGCTCGCTGGCCGCCCGAGGCCACCGGGTGGTGCTCCTCGACCTGCTCGGCCACGGCCGGAGCGACAAGCCGTTGAAGGCGGCCGCCTACCGCATGGACGCCTACGGGGACGAGGTGGTGGGCCTCTTGGACCATCTCGGCGTGGACCAGGCCGTGATCGGCGGTGTCTCGCTCGGCGCGGGGGTCAGCTTGCAGGTCGCCGTCGCGGCGCCGGAGCGGGTGCGGGCCCTCGTGCTCGAGATGCCCGTGCTCGAATGGGCGGTGCCGGCGGCGGCACTGCTGTTCACGCCGCTGTTGTTGGTCATGCACTACGCGAGCGGACCCGCCGGTTGGGTCACGCGGCTG
>Ga0209048_10006411_pt1 | contig 11016 bp, 7 predicted proteins | sample FrelakmetCRP12CR_FD_187146 | JGI IMG/M metagenome (GOLD analysis project Ga0209048, IMG submission 187146) | Freshwater lake sediment microbial communities from the University of Notre Dame, USA, for methane emissions studies - CRP12 CR (SPAdes)... | ecosystem: Environmental > Aquatic >... | reverse complement strand
ACGGGCGAGATCGCTGAATACGACGCCGCCGCGGGCGAAGTGGTGCGCGTTCTTCGCGGACATGCGATCGCTGTCACGGGCATTGCCGTTGCGCCGGATGGATCCGCGTTCGCGAGCACGGCAGGCAGGTTCGATCCACGACTCTGGAACATCAAAGACGCTGCCCGCATACCGATCCGGCTGTTGGAGTTGGGAGGAGTTGGCGAATCAATGGACAAATCAACCCAGGAAGCGGGCGGCCTGATGCTCTTCGCATGGCTTCTGGGCACCGCGCGGGGATTCCAGATCGTCGGGGCAGCAACGATGGGGGCGCCTCCAATCGGCGGCGGGCCATCGGTCGAACGGGCCGCGGTGGTGCCCTCCCCGTATTGCGGTCCAAGGATTGCTTATTCGCCCGATGGGCGGTTCTTGGCAACGACCGCACTTCTGTCGACGCTCTCGGGCGAGTTCCATCTCGTCCTCGCGGATGTCGTGCAAAAGAGGGCTCGCGCCATCCACGGCATCTACGGCTGCTCTGTCGCGTTTTCCAGCGACAGCAAGATCGTGATGACCGGGGGACTTGGCGCTCCCCAGATGTGGAACGCGGAAACAGGCGAGCGAATCGATAGCACCCAGTGAAGCGCAACCTCGCGAGTTGGCGATTAGCTGTTGAGCATCGTCTCCAATCGACCCGGCTCATCGCGACAAAATGTCCCGCGGCAGTCCGCCGCCGAGCATCGGCACGAGACGTTTAAGGCCCGCCAAATCCGGGGCAGCGAAACGGGATCTTGTGCGCAGAAGCGGCGCCATCGCGCACAGTTCGCATCTGAGTGTCTGGTTCCCGTCGAATTACGATCAACCTTCGAAGGACCGGAAATGGCCGCAACTGCCACGTGCTGAACGGTGCTACCGCCGTGTGCGGAGCCTCGCGGTCGCGCGCTGGAAAAGGTGCGCTCGCTCATGCGGCTACAAGATCTGGCCGCCCCAATTACCAGTCGTCGATAACAACGTGCCCCTGCGTCAGGTACAAGAGCTTGGACTCGATCTGCAAACTGCGGTCACCCCACAGGTCCGGGTAAGACGTCGGGTCGGGCGGCGCGGGCAGCATGGTCTTCACGGCCAGGCTGCGCGCCTGCGTGTCGACCTCGATGCGCTGCAGCCCGTGCTGCGGGTTCCTGTCATTCGGTGCGGCGGTGAGGATCATCGGCAGGCCGATCTGGGTCACCGTGCCGCTCTGCAACCAGTTGATGCCGTGGCTTGAATAGTCCAATGCGCTCTGGCTGCCGGCGGCGCCGAGGGTGCGCGCGTCCAGCGCCTTCGGTTCGCTGGCACTGCTGACGTCGAACAGGCCGAGCTTGATGCCGCCGATGTGGCCGCTCGCATCGACGTCGCGGCCAACGCCGAACAACAGACTGTCGGTCAGCGGGAACAGGTAGTCGGAGAAGCCGGGCACAGCGAGCGAGCCAGCCACCTGCGGGTGGGCCGGGTCGGCCAGGTCGAGCACGTACAGCGGGTCGACGCTGCGGAAGGTCACGAGATAGCCGCGCGCGCCGGCAAAGCGCACCGCGTGCACCTGCTCGCCGGGCTTGCCCAGCGCCTCGGGATGTTCGCTGTTGGGCAACGTTGCCACCTTGGCCAGCATCTTGTCGCTGACGGATTCGCGCAGGATCGTCAGTGTCGCGGGCGATGGCGGCGTGGTGCCGGACGTGGCATCTTCTGGCAGCAGCCAGCCGGTCTGGCCGGTGAAGCTCAACACGCGCAGGTCGCCGTTGTATTCGCCCAGCCTGTAGGACTTTCGCTCCGGGTCCCAGCCGAGGTTGCCCTCGACCTCGCCCGAGGCGCGGTAGTCGATTGCCAGTCCGTCGACAGAGAACTTGTGCAGATCGGTCGCGAACTGCGGCGCGTATTGGACGCGCCCCGTGGAGAGGATTTCGTACGGGAAGCGCGTCGTCGCCACGTACAGGCTCTTGGGCGCCATGTAGAGTGCCTCGGTGCCGCCGACGAAGCAACGGCTGGCACGCGCAAGCGTCGATGACGCGAGGTCGATCGCGGTGATCGTGGTCACCTCGAGCGCGAGCGAATGATTCTTCGGCTGTACGTAGCAGTCGGTATCGGCCACCAGCGACATCGCGGCGGAACCATCGGCGCGCCATGCCGGCAGGAAGTCGGCCGTCGTCATTTTGGCGAGCTCGGTCTCCTTCTGTTGCGCCGTGGCGCCGGCGGGCAGTAGCTCGAACGCGAGGCGCGGCGCATGCGTGGTCACGAGAACCAGCACATTGCCAACCAGGCGGCTGCCCACCAGCCGCCCGTCGATCGCGGCGTGCCGGCCAAGCGTGGCGTTGCCTGCGGCGTCGAGATCGACGAATTGAAGTTGCACGCTCGACTGAATCGCGACCGGCGCGTAGATCAGCGCGCCGACGGCGGGGCAGAACGACCCGGGCGGACAGGGCACGGGCGGCGCCATCGGGACCAGCGATTCGCTCAACGCCACCATGCGCTGCGCCGCAGCCGCAAGCAGCAGGCCTCGCGGCACGGGGTACGCGGAGGCATCGGCGGGCAGCGGCAGCACCTGCGCAGGCTCGATCGCGCCCCCGGCGCCGCGGCGGTACACGAGCAGCCGCTGCTGCGTTTGGCCGGTGGTGGTGAGCGAGGTGGTATCCAGCGCATAGACCGACGTGCCGTCGGTCTTCAGCAAATCTTCCTCGTCGATGCCCGCTTCCTGAACCGTCGTGTTGGAGTGCGGCACCGCAGAGCCGGTCGGTGTGACCGCCAGCGCAGCACTCGGCGCAGGCAGGCCGTCCAGCGCGACGCCGGGCGTGAGCTGACGCTGGCCATCGCGCGCGCGCAGCAAGGTCCTCGCGTAGTCGAGCAGCTCGCCGGGACTCGACGCCGCCAACGCGGTTTCGGTCGCCGGCGCGGTCGGATTGGGCGAAGAACCGCCGCCGCACGCACTCGACAGCAGCGCCACCAGCGCCAGCAGCATGAGTCGCGAAGGGGCTGTGCAGCGGTGGCTCCTGCTTGGGTTGCGCTCGAGCGGCATGACGCCTCCTTGCCGGGTTGGAATGTCTGTGGGACAATATCCCACAGACTCCTGCCACGTCAAGCCCCGAGAATCCTCAACCTGTGACCAGCCGTCACTCGATCGTCCAGGCCAGCGTGCTGCGCGTGATGCGGCCGCTGGTGCGGCTGCTGGTGCGCCATGGCGTCACCTACCCGTCCTTCGCCGCAGCGCTGAAGCGGGTGTTTCTCGACGCCGCGATTGACGAGTTGCGCGCACGCGCCATGGCGCAGACCGACAGTGCGCTGTCGCTGCTGTCTGGAGTGCACCGGCGCGACGTGCGCAACTTTGCGCGTGCACCACAGCGCCCAGCGCGCGCGACGCCCGCGCGCAGCGCACCGTTGTCGTTGGTGGGGGAGGTCGTGGCGCGCTGGCTTACCGACGCTTCCTACCAGGATGGCCGGCGCCGCCCGCGCACCTTGCGGCGCGCCGAGTTTGACGCCATGGTGGCCGGCGTCAGCAGCGACGTGCGTGGCCGCGCGATGCTCGACGAACTGTTGCGCCTCGGCGCGGTGACCGAAGGCGCCGATGGCATCGCCCTCTCGGCGGGCGGGTTCGCGCCGCGCAAAGGCTTTCCCGAAATGTCCGATCTGTTTGCCGCCAACCTGGCGGATCACGCTGCGGCGGCATCTGCAAATCTCCAAGGCGAGGCCAACTTCCTCGAGCAGGCGATGTACGTCGACCGCATCACTGCCGAGTCGGTGCAACGTCTGCAGCGTGCCGCGGTGCGGGCCTGGGCCCGAGCGCTGCCGCCGGTTCTGGCCGAGGCGCAGGCACGCACTGATGCCGACGCCGGCAAGGCGAGTGCGGCAGGCGCCGGCCACCGGGTGCGATTCGGCGTCTACTTCTACAGCACCGAAGGAGTTGAACGATGAGATCCAAACTTCGGCGGGCCTGGCGGGCGAGCGCGTGGACCCTGTGGATGCTCCTGGTCGCAGGTTGCGGCCCGGGGGTGGGCGGCACCGGCACCGGCGAAGCGCCATTCGGCGCGTTTGGCGTGAGCGCAGCTTCGGTCTGCAACGGCGCCATTGCCGTCGCGTTGGCCTGCCCTGCGCCGTCCTTGCCCGCGGGCCCAGCGGCAACAGGCACGCAGCCGGTCCAGTTCGTCGACGCTGCCGGCCAGGTCACGCTCGAGGTGAACGGCAACCTCGCCAAGCTCGACGCCTCGTGCCTGCGGCTGCACTTCAGCGGTGAATTCGGCAAGGGCACGGGCAGCAACGAGGGCTTCTTTGGCAGCTACCAGGTGAACGCCGACGGTATCGATGTGCTTGCGGCCTTGTCGGCCGTTCCGGTGTCTGGCGGCGCCGCACTGACGATCGAATTGCGCGACGTCAATGGACGCGTGGCCATCGGACCGGTGCTGCTGCGACACGCGATTGCGCCGCCGCCCCCGCCAAACCCCTGCTGATCGTCCACATCCTCTCCACCCAAACGCCTTGCGGCGACATGGGTGGAGATTCCCGGAGCGGCTCTGTTGCCAGAGCGTTCCCCCTACGTGGTTCGGGACAATCCGCCCCTCCTGCAGAGCGCACTGGCCCTTGTAAGAGACGCCCGCTTGCAGCAAAGTCGCACGCCGATTCTTCTCTCGCAAGATTTTTGCTACGCGCCTGTGATTGATAACGTCCTTTATCATTCATAACATGAGGTGGGCCGATCGGTGCCCCCGCCGTGCGGCAAACCCGATGCAAATGAAGAACCTGGTCCGGCGAGGTCTCAGCCCTGCGTCGTACGTCAACGTCTCCGTTGCCCGCCAGACCTACCCGGTGCCGGCGCTGTTCGCGCGCGATCCGTCAACGGCGAAGGCGTTCATCCGGTTTTTCGTGAGCGAAGTCGAGAACGCGCATACCCGACGCGCCTACGCGCAGGCCGTCGACCGCTTTGCCCGCTGGTGCACCCGACAAGGCATCGCGAAACTTGCCCGGCTCGACGCCCTCATGGTCGGTCAGTACCGGAACTCCCTCGCACGGTCCCTCGCCCCTCCTTCCGTGAAGCTGCATCTGGCCGCGATCCGGGCGCTGTTCGATTCCCTGGTGGTTAGTGGCGCCATGCCGGTCAACCTCGCGGCGTCCGTCAAGGGCCCGATCCACCGGGTCGATGTCGGCCAGACGCCGGTGCTGTCCGGCGCCGAAGTTCGCACCCTCCTCGATTCGATCGACGCCACCTCCGCCATCGGCGCGCGCGACCGCGCGTTGATCGCCACGATGGCCTATACGTTCCTGCGCGTGGGGGCGGTTACGCGCATGAAGGCCAGCAATCTGCATGTGGAAAAGCAGGGCCTCGTCATTGTGCTGCGGGAAAAGGGCGGCAAGACGCGGCGTCTGAACTGCCACAGTGCGCTGCAGCCCTATCTGCGTGACTACCTCCGCAAGGCGGGCATCCAACCTTCTTCGCGCGATCCGTTCTTTCGCAGCGCCTCGCCGAGCGGCGCCATGAAGCGGCGGCCGATGCGGCAAGCCGATGTGTATCGGATGATCCGCAGGCGCGCAACCGCCGCTTCCATTGATACCCCGGTCGGCTGCCACACCTTTCGCGCGACCGGGATCACGGAGTTTCTCAAGGCCGGCGGGACACTCGACAAGGCCCAGCGCATGGCGGGACACAAAAGTGCACGCACGACGCGGCTGTATGACCGCAGGGCGGAAGAAGACCTGGCAAAAGAGATCGAGCGCCTCGCTTTCTGAGCGCCTCCCCTCTTGTCCGATCCGCCGCGATGATGAACGTCCCACCGGTTTCTGACGCGCTTGCGTGGCATCAGTGATCAACAGGCTGGTGCGGATCGCCGGCCCGGTTCTATGCCATTTGGCATAGCGACAAACGGCGATGGCGTGACGCATCTTGGCCACCCGCTCAACTAATTGGCGGAGACATCAACCGGCTTGCGGACACCGTAGCGGCAAACCATCATCGCTTCGACGAAATTGGTCCACGGCGCGCGCGTGTACACATGTGCCCTCTGTCGGTTCGTGCAGGAGATCGTGGGTCATGAAGATTCAGGGGGAACCTCACCCTTCCGGCACGGAGATGTGGGGGAATCCGGCGGCCCCAAGGCTGAAACGACAGGCCGATCCGGAGCGCTGGGCGCCGCTCAACGCTCTCGCTTGCCCGGCGAAGAATGCCGGGTAGTAGTCGTTGCCGCGGAACTCCAGTGCGAACAGGCGTCTTGCCCCCACCGCCTGGCTCAAAGCCTGGCGGGTGACGCCCAGCCGTTTGGTCAACTCTGCCGAAGGCAACGCGGCCTTGGACGCGACAAGCTCGGCGCGGGAACGCATCGCTTGCCGCTGCGTCGCCAAGCGCTCGTTGGCGATCTTGACGGCCGCGTTGGCCACTTCAGCCAATGCCCTGCTGACACCGGGTTTGCGGCCGGCCACCGTCGAAACCGCATCGCGGACGGCCTCTCGCAGGACCTGCTCGGCCCCCTCGCCCGCCGCTAAGAGTGCTCGGTGCAGCCGCGCAAATCCCCTGGTGGCCTCCTTGGCATCTGTCGCGGCCTGTACTTCGGGCGACGGCCGACGACTGCGCACGGCGCTGACCATTGAAGCGAGCTCCCGAAAGGGTAACGAAGAATATGAACGGGTTGCCAGCCGGATCAACTCCTTAAGGCACTTGATCTTCACTCTGCGCAGGTTTGTAAAGCATGTCAATTAAGTAAACCAAGTCAAGAGAGGCGCGAGGAGAGCCCTGCGGGGCCGTACGCGGGCGAGCGTTCCCGCATTCCTCGGCGGGACAAATTGAGGTTCGTACTTGTTCATCACCTGGCAGCTTTCGTTTCGAAACTCTGATCAAGATACGCCGAGAAGCGTTTCAGAGGGCTTATTCGTCGGCGGTGCCTGAACGACCGGTTGTGGCCGGGTGCATGGGTGCGCAACCAGACCCCTGAGCTGTTTCTCGCTGCAGGAGCCTGGCTGTCCAAAGACCCCCTTCGGCGAACATTGGGAACTGCGCCTGTGGGCCGAGACGGCATGGACACCGCCCTTCCTTCGGGGACGACGCGAGGACGGTGCCCATGCCGTCTCGGCCGCTAGGCAATGCTTTGCCTAGCGGCCCATACCGGAAGTCGGCTGGTATTCTCCAAACCGGACGTTCGCTCTTTCAATCGGCGAGCATCGGCCGGTGCGCTGGAGGCTGCGGGAGATGCCGGAAGGCGTGCCGGCCGGATTTGTCCGACCGGCCCAACCGGCAGCGGATTACGAGTTCGCGCCACGCATCGCCTGGTAGGAGCAGCGACACGAGGAACGGCCATCGCTCGTCAGGAAGTGACGCGCGCTTCGGGTCACGAAAGCAGCCCGCTGCTGGCCGACGTCGTGACCGCAGGCGCTCGCCGCGCCGAGGCTCACTGGGATTTCTCGTTTCCCGGTCGCGAAATCCATGGTCGACTGTGGCAAACGGAATCGAAGTAGCTCCAAGACTGCCATGGGATTTCCTGTCCTTCGGGGCACGAAAGCCTGCACCGCGGTGACAGTTTGCCCAGCGAGGCCGGCGGCCGCGCAAAGGACGACGCCGCCAGCGGATCCCCCTGGTGAAAATGGCGTACATATGGGTGTAAGCTGCCGCGGGATGGCGAAGGCCCGCCGTCTCGGTCGAATCGAGTTCCCGAACACCAGCGAAGCACCCCCGCAACCTGAGAAAACCTCGTACAGGGAGGCACCATGGACGAATTTCAGGAACTTCGAACCCAACGCCGTCGCCCGTCGCTCTCGTTGCCGGCGCCAAGCGGGCGGGGTGATCCGGCCTTCTGCCGGCGCGCGTTGCGCAATCCGGCACCGCGCGCCGGACAAATCACGGGGCAGGCGGTGTTCTGATGGCTCATTTGATTTCGCGCGCCGCGGCGGTGGCAACGGTTCTGGTCCTGGCAACGTTTGCACAACCGGCGCTCGCGGCCAAGACGGTCCTCAATGTCGGGATGGCGGCGATCGATGCGGGCAGACTCGATCCGCATCTGTCGGCGACGACGCCGGACAAAGCGCTGTTCAACTGGATGTTCAATGGCCTCGTGCGGATGAAGCAGGGCACGATGAACCCCGATCCGGCGTTGATGGAAGGCGATCTCGCCGAGAGCTGGAAATCGTCCCCGGACGGCAGGCAATGGACATTCAACCTGCGCAAGGGCGTGCAGTGCCATCACGGCTATGGCGAGTTCACGGCGGATGACGTGGTCTATTCGCTGGCCCGCGCCGGCGATCCCAAGCGTTCCGCCTTTTCGAGCGATTTCAAGGATTTCGACAAGGTCGAGGCGCTCGACAAGTACACGGTCAGGATCAACCTGAAGAACCCGGTGCCCAGCCTTCTCGGGCTGCTCATCAACTATCAGGGGGGCAATATGGTGTGCAAGAAGGCGGCCGAGGAGATGGGCGAGAAATTCACCCAGAAGCCGATCGGCACCGGCCCCTTCATGTTCGGCGAGTACAAATCGAAGGAATCGGTGACGCTTCTCGCCAACCCGCAATATTTTCGCGGCCGGCCCAAGCTCGACAAGATTGTCTACCGCTACATCCTCTCCGATGCGAGCCGCGATCTCGCCTTCACGTCGGGCGAGATCGACCTGACCTATGGCAAGCAGGATCAGACCTGGGTCGACCGGATGAAGAAGGAAAAGGACACGATCGTCGACGTCTTCGATCCGGCCGAGCTGTCCGTGCTCTACCTGAACGTCACCAAGGCGCCGCTCGACGATCCGCGCGTGCGACAGGCGATCGCCTATGCCATCGACCGCACTCAGATCGTGCAATTCAAGGGCAAGGACACTTCGCGCGCCGCCCAGTCGATCGTCCCTTTCGGCTATCTCGGACAGAGCGCCGACGTGCCGCTGCTGCCTTACGATCCTGAGAAGGCAAAGGCGCTGCTCAAGGAAGCCGGCTATCCGAACGGCCTCACCATCCACGTCATCCACACCAACCTGCCCGGCATGCTGTCAATGATGGAGGTGGTGCAGTCGCAACTGCGCAAGGTCGGCATCATCCTGGACATGGAAGTGGTCGAGCACGCGACGTTTCATGCCAACATCCGCAAGGACATGAGCCCGATCGTGCACTATGCCGCGGGGCGCTTCCCGATCGCCGACGTCTATCTCACGCAGTTCTACCATTCGCGCAGCATTGTCGGCACGCCGACCGCGGTGACCAACTTCTCGCACTGCAACGATGCCGATGCGGAAATCGACGCCGCGCGCGTGGAGCCGGATTCGGCCAAACAGAAGGCGTTGTGGAAGACGGCGCAGCAGAAACTGATGGCCAAGGTGTGCGGGATCCCGATCTACGAGCAGCCGCAGATCTGGGGCCGGCGCGCCTCGCTCGATTACGGCTTCCCGCTCAAGGGATCGCTCAGCCTCGGCCCGGTCATCGACGAGGGCACGCACTACACGCAGTGATCGACGTGCATCCTGCCTCGCCCCGCAGGGCGAGGCAGGCGGCATGCAGGTAGCGCTCGATGCCCGGCTACATTCTCAAGCGCCTGCTCCTCGCGGTCCCGACGCTGTTCGCCGTGCTGACGATCGTCTTCGTGCTCGCGCGCGTGCTGCCGGGCGATCCGGCGCAGACGATCCTCGGTGATCAGGCGAGCCAGGAGGCGCTCGCCAGCATGCGCCACCGCTTGGGCGTCGACAAGCCGATCGGCGCGCAATACGTCGACTTCCTCGTCAACGCCGTGCGCGGCGATTGGGGCAACTCGCTGGTGACCGGCAAGCCGGTCGTCGAGGAAGTGCGCAACGTCCTGCCCTATACGATCGACCTGACGGTGACGTCGATCGTGCTTGGCGCGCTCATCGGCGTGCCGCTAGGCGTCTGGTCCGCGCTGCGCCGCAATACCTGGGCCGACTATGTCGCGCGCATCGGCTCGCTGCTCGGCCTTTCGTTTCCCGCCTTCGTCTCGGCGATCCTGCTGCTACTCGTCTTTGCCATCCAGCTGCGCTGGTTCCCGGTGATCAGCGCCGGGTCGCTCGACGATCCCGTCGAGCGATTGCGCGGCCTCGCGCTGCCCGCCGCAAATCTCGCCATCATCATGGCCGCCTATGTCACGCGGGTGACGCGCTCGTCGATGCTCGAAGTGCTCGGCGAGGACTACATCCGCACGGCGCGCGCCAAGGGCGTGCCGACACGCGCCGTCATCTGGCGCCACGCCTTCCGCAACGGCGTCATCCCCGTGGTCACGGTCGTTGGCCTCTATCTCGGCATCCTGATCGGCAATTCGGTGCTGACCGAGATCGTCTTCAACCGACCGGGGCTGGGCAAGCTGATCGTGAGCGCCCTCAACCAGCGCGACTACACGGTGCTGCAAGGCATGATGGTCGTCTATGCCTTTGCCATCGTCCTGGTGAACCTGCTCACCGACCTCACCTATGGTTTCATCGATCCGCGGGTGAAGCGCCAATGAGCGGCGAGGCGGCCCCGGGCGCGTCGCGCGGCTCCTCGTACGCGCTGCAGCAGCTGGTGCGCGCATTCAATACGAATGCGACGTCGTGGATTGGCCTCGCCACCTTCCTTCTTGTCGTCGCGCTCGCGCTGCTCGCCCCTCTCATCTCGCCGTACGACCCGCTCGACCAGGACGTCCTGGCGCGCCTGCAGGGTCCGTCGGCAGCGCATTGGTTCGGTACCGATTCCTATGGCCGCGATATCCTCTCCCGTCTGCTTTGGGGCGCCCGCCTGTCGCTCGTCATCAGCACGGCCTCGATTCTCGCCGCGGTGCTGATCGGCGGCGTCATCGGCATCCTCGCCGGCTATGTCGGCGGTCGCTTCGACATGGTCATCATGCAGGCGATGGATGTGCTTCTCTCGTTCCCATCGCTCATCATGGGGCTGATGGTCGTGGCCATGCTCGGCGCCAGCATGGGCAATCTGATGCTCGCGATCGCGCTGACCGCGATCGCGCCCTTCGCGCGCATTGCGCGAGCGCCGACGATCCTGGTCAAGGAGCGCGACTACATCGAGGCCTGCCGCGCGCTCGGCTATTCCGACCTGCGCATCATGACCATCCACATCCTGCCCAAC
>Ga0209048_10006410_pt1 | contig 11016 bp, 10 predicted proteins | sample FrelakmetCRP12CR_FD_187146 | JGI IMG/M metagenome (GOLD analysis project Ga0209048, IMG submission 187146) | Freshwater lake sediment microbial communities from the University of Notre Dame, USA, for methane emissions studies - CRP12 CR (SPAdes)... | ecosystem: Environmental > Aquatic >... | reverse complement strand
CCCCCACCGGCCACCACCACTGGACCACCCCCACCGGCACCACCCTGCACGGCCAACGCAACCGAGGCTCACCCCACCCCTGAACGGCGGAGTCCGGTCCGGGTTGCCGCGCCGATGCCGGGGGCGGTAACCTCCCTGCCGTCGTCGTATGGGGGCTGGTCCCGCCGATCTGGCGGAGCGCAGTCACGGCGGCCCCGTACTTTCGAGCGTCGCCCGACGCGAGTCCCGGTCGTTTCGATCCCGTGGCGCACCTGCGCCCCGATCCGGCCCCGGCGGTGTCCCACCTTCGTCCCCCCGGTGTCCTCACCTCAGCCCGCCCGGGCCCGAGCGGCACCAGTGATCTCCCCAATGAAAGAGGTGCTCATGAGCGTGGAGTCCCAGCAACTCGGGCGCGCGGCACTCGAGGGCAAGGACCGCGACGAGCTCTTGACCATCGCCTCGGCGATGGGTGGAAAGCCCGGCTCGCGGGCCAAGAAGGCCGACATCGTCGACCTGATCCTCGAACTGGCCGGCGTGACCACGTCGGACGCCACGCCGAGCGACGACGCGGTGTCCGACACCGACACCAAGCCCCGGCGCGGGCGGGGCCGGGGCAAGGCCGCCGACGAGTCGTCGACCGGCCCCGAGGGGTCCCCCGCTGGCGAGGCGCCGGAGCCGGCTGCCGACGACCAGGGTGAGATTCACGAGGCGGAGGCCCCCGCGGCCCGGGCCGAGGAGGTTCGGGCCGACGAGGCGCGGGTCGACAGGGGCCCGTCTGAGCCGCGACGCGGTGAGCAGCCCGGCGGTCAACGCGGCCGCAACGAGCGCCGTCCGGGTGAGCCCGGCCGGGCCCAGGGCAACCGGCAGGGGCAGCACGCGAACCAGCCCGAGAACGAAGGCAACCAGCGCGACAGCCAGGGCAACCAGCAGGACAGCCAGGGCAACCAGCAGGACAGCCAGGGCAACCAGCAGGACAGCCAGGGCAACCAGCAAAACGCCGACGACGCCGAGCCCGGCAACCGTCGCCGTCGCCGGCGCGGTCGTGACCGGGGTGACCGGCCGGGCCCGGCCCAGGGTCCGGAGGAGACCTGGCAGGGCGAGCCCGTCGAGGTCGACGGCCTGCTCGACCTTCGCGACGAGGGCTACGGCTTCCTGCGTCTCCGGGGCTACCTGCCGAGCAAGGACGACGTGTACGTGTCGGTCAAACAGGTGCGCCAGTTCTCGCTGCGCCGGGGCGATCAGATCAAGGGCGCCAGCCGGCCCGCGGGGCGCAATGAGAAGAACCCGGCGCTGCTGCGGATCGACGAGGTCAACGGCATGGATCCCGAGCAGGCCAAGGCCCGCCCGCGGTTCGAGGACCTCACACCGCTGTTCCCCGATGCGCCGCTTCGCCTCGAGGTGTCGGGCGATCCCCTCAACATGACCGCGCGCATCGTCGATCTCGTGTCTCCCATCGGCAAGGGCCAGCGCGGCCTCATCGTGTCGCCGCCGAAGGCCGGCAAGACGACGGTGATGAAGCAGATCGCCCGCTCGATCGAGACCAACAACCCCGAGGTGCACCTGATCGTGCTGCTCGTCGACGAGCGGCCCGAGGAGGTGACCGACATGCGCCGTTGGGTGCAGGCCGGTGAGGTCGCGGCGTCGACCTTCGATCGCCCCGCCGAGGAGCACACCATCGTCTCCGAGCTCGTCATCGAGCGGGCCAAGCGCCTGGTCGAGCAGGGCCGCGACGTCGTCATCATCCTCGACGGCATCACCCGCCTCGCCCGAGCCTACAACCTGGCCGCGCCGGCGACCGGCCGCATCATGTCCGGCGGCATCGACACGGGGGCGCTCTACCCGCCCAAGAAGTTCTTCGGTGCGGCCCGCAACGTCGAGGAGGGTGGCTCGCTTACCATCCTGGCCACCGCGCTCATCGAGACCGGCTCGAAGATGGACGAGGTGATCTTCGAGGAGTTCAAGGGGACCGGCAACATGGAGTTGCGCCTCGACCGCCGCTTGGCCGAGCGCCGCATCTACCCGGCCATCGACGTCGATGGATCGTCGACCCGTCACGAGGAGCTCCTGTTCGACCGCAAGCAGCTCCAGATGGTGTGGAAGCTTCGGCGGGTGCTGTCGGGCCTCGGTGAGGGTGGCGGCGGTGCCGGCCTCGAGATGCTGATCGATCGCCTCGCCGGCTTCAAGAGCAACGACGAGTTCCTCGCGGAGGTCGCCAAGGCCCCCGCCACCGGGGTCTGAGCCCCGCAGGTTGCCGAGGGCCCTGCCCGCCCGGCACACTGGATCTTCCCACTCACACCGGAGCACCCGCGATGAAGGCTGACATCCACCCCGAGTACGTCGAAGCGACCGTGCACTGCTCGTGCGGCAACACGTTCGTGACTCGCTCGACCAAAGCCGACCTGCACTCCGAGTTGTGCAGCCAGTGCCATCCCTTCTACACGGGCAAGCAGAAGCTGGTCGACACCGGCGGGCGCATCGATCGCTTCGAGCGTCGCTACGGCAAGCGCCGCAAGAGCGCCGACGCCTGATCCCGCGCTGCGCCGCCCCGCGGCGTGACGTCATCCGTGGCCCTCGATCCCGACCAGCGGTCCCGACTGCTCGCGGCGAAGCTGCGCGTCCTCGTCGACGATCGTTGGGGGCCCGACCCGGCTCGCCGGCCCGGGGCGTTCCCGGGGGGTGCGACGCTCGAAGGTGCCGCGGCCGACGGCGGGGCCGTGGCGTGGGTGTTGGTCGACGAAGGCGCGGCCCGCTCGTTGGGCGCGGTGCTCGCCTGGGCCCACCGTGCCCGGGTGCACGAGACCAACCTGCTCGCTGAGGCGGCGGCCGGGCTGTTGGCCCGGCGGGCCGGGCAGTTCGTCGATGCGCCGACGGTGTGGCGGGTGGACGGCCGTTCGCTGGTGGAGGCCGCCGCCGAGCCGGTGAGCGCGCCGATCGAACCCGCCGCGGCGGCGCTCGACCTGGTCGGGCTGTTGCGCGATGCGGGGGTCGAGATCGTGATCGAGCAGGGTGAGGTGCGGGGCGAGCTACGGGGTCTCGAAGTGGCCCGCATCGTGGTCGATGGCGCCGGAGAGGCCCGCATCGAGGTGGGCGTCGGCCGCCATGACCGGGAGGCCTTCGCCCTCTTGCACGGTGACCTGCCTCCGGCCGACGCGCTGGCCGCCGTGGTCGAGCGCGTACGTCTGCACCGCGCACCCGGCGCCGAGCCTCACCCGTTGGGGCGGATGGCCGCGGAACGGTGGTTGCGCTCGGTGGTCGTCGGTGACCCGGCGTTGGCCGGCGCACGATCGCTCCTGCCGGTCGAGCCCACCATCGCCCGGGACAGCGTGAAGGACATCGCACCGGCCGTCGCGGTGGGCACCTCCACCGGCGGCGAGTCGATCGTGGTCGTGTGCTCGACAGGGATCGACCTCGACTTGGTGCCGGCCGCCGCCGACGCCCGGCTCGCCCACGCACCCGAGGCCGATCTCGTGCTGGTGGTGCCCGCACGTGACGCCCACCCGGTCACGACGCGGCTCGCGTCCGGGCTCGTGCGCCCGGCGCGCGTGGTCACGGTCGAAGGTGACTGGCGGGGCTGACGCCCAGCCCGCCTCTACCCTGGGAGCATGCTCGATCGTCTGTCCGACCTCGAACGCGAATTCGCCGAGGTCGAGGCGCGCCTGGCCGACCCGGCGCTGCTCGCGGATCAGCAGCGCTACACCGTCGAGGCTCGTCGCTACAAGGAGCTCGAGGAGCTCGTCGTGCGCCTGCGCCGGCTGCGCGACGCCCATGACGACCTGGCCGCGGCGCGGGAGATGTACACCGACGCCGCCGCGGACGATCGCGAAATGCTGCGCGCCGAGATCGACACCGCCGAGGCCGACATCGCCCGTCTCGACGAGGAGATCAAGGCCCTGCTCCTGCCCCGCGACCCCAACGATGCGAAGAACGTGATCGTGGAGATCCGAGGGGCCGAGGGTGGTGAGGAAGCCAACCTCTTCGCCCGCGATCTGTTCGAGATGTACAAGGCCTACGCGGGGCGCATGGGCTGGAAGTTCGAGGTGTTGGGCTCGAGCCCGTCCGATCTCGGTGGTTTCGCCGATGTCACCTTCCTGGTGCGGGGAGACGGCGTGTGGACTCGACTCAAGCACGAGGGCGGTCCGCACCGCGTGCAACGGGTGCCGGTCACCGAGAGCCAGGGTCGGGTGCACACCTCGTCGGCGACGGTGACCGTCCTGCCCGAGGCCGCCGAGATCGAGGTCGAGATCGACCCCAACGACCTGCAGGTCGACGTCTACCGGTCGTCGGGCCCGGGCGGCCAGTCGGTCAACACCACCGATTCCGCGGTGCGGATCACGCACAAGCCCACCGGTCTGGTCGTGGCCATGCAGGACGAGAAGAGCCAGATCCAGAACCGGGCCAAGGCGATGCAGGTGCTCCGGGCCCGGCTGCTGCAGCGCGAACAGGAACGCCAGGCCGCCGAGCTGTCGAGCGCCCGCAAGGGCCAGGTGGGCGGTGGCGGTCGGTCCGAGAAGATCCGCACGTACAACTTCAAGGAGAACCGGCTCACCGACCACCGGATCGGCCTCACCATCTACAAGCTCGACAAGGTGCTGGCGGGCGAGCTCGACGACGTGGTCGACCCGCTCGTCGCCGACGAGCGTCGCCGTCAGCTCGCCGACGCCGAGTCGGCTGCCTGAGCCACCGGTGGACACGGCCCACGAGGGCACGCCCTGGCGGGCGTTCGCCGTCGAAGCCGAGCGTCGCCTCCGTGACGAGGGGTTGCCGTCGCCCGAGGTCGACGCCCGCCGCATCGTGGAGCGCGCCGCGGGCTTCGACGGCAGCGAGTACCTGCTCGGCCTCGACGAGCCGGCGACGGCTCGGGGTGTGCACTTCTTCGACCTCATGCTCGAGCGTCGCCTCAGAGGCGAGCCCCTGCAGTACGTCGTGGGGCGGTGGGGCTTCCGCCGCCTCGACCTGATGGTCGACCGTCGGGTGTTGATCCCACGACCCGAGACCGAGGTCGTGGTCGAGGTCGCGCTCGGTGCGCTCGACCAGCTGGCCGCCCCGCTCACCGACCGAGCGCCGCACGTGGTCGATCTGGGCACCGGGTCGGGTGCCATCGCGTTGTCGATCGCCGACGAGCGTTCCCACGTCGAGGTGTGGGCCACCGACGTCTCGCCCGACGCCCTGGAAGTGGCCCGGGCGAACCTGGCCGGCCTGGGCGTGGCCGCGACTCGCGTGCGGTTGGCGGAGGGGTCGTGGTTCGACCCCCTCCCGGCCGGGCTCGCCGGCACGATCGACCTGGTCGTGAGCAACCCGCCCTATGTCGCCGACGCCGATCCTCTCCCCGCCGAGGTGGCCGACTGGGAGCCTCGAGGGGCCCTCATCTCGGGCCCGGCGGGTACCGAGGCTCTCGACCTGTTGCTCGACGGGGCCCGTTCGTGGCTCGCGGCCCCGGGCGCCATCGTCCTCGAGCTGGCCCCCGACCAGGCGGGGCCGATGGCGTCGAGGGCCCGCGCGCTCGGCTACGACGAGGTCGAGGTGGTCGCCGATCTGGCCGGGCGCGACCGTGCCCTACGCGCGTGGTGGGCGTCGGTCAGGTGAAGACGATGCTGTTCACCAGCCGGGTGTACTGCGGCTGGTCGGCGTACACCGAGGTTGACGAGGCGACGTAGACCGTCTTGCCCCGCAGGATGAAGAGAGCGCTCTGGTAGGCGGGCTGGTTGTTGTACCTCAGGCCCGAGGTCCTGATCTCGAGCGCGGGCAGGCCGGCGAAGCTGGTCTCCGTGCGCTTGTCGACCTTGCCGCCGGTCTGGGCGACCCAGGCGTCGCCGGCCCGGGCGAGCGTGGCCGTCGCCGATTCGCCGGCCGGAATGGTGAGCTCACCGTACGCGAGGCCCAGTTGGGTCTCGCTGCCGATGGTGGCGGTCCACTGGGTGAGCTGGCCGCCCACGACCGGTGGGTAGGCCAGCGTGCCCTGGGTGTGCGACGTGGGCATCTCGAAGGTGACCCGGCCGTCGGCATCCTCGACCTTCACCCACCCGTCGGAGGCCGACTTGTTGACGAACGGGATCTTGTCCCGGACGTTGTCGAGCCAGGTGCCACCAGGGATCAACCCGAACACCAGCGCGAGGAGCGCGAGGATCACCACGCCGGCTGCGGCGATCCAGAACACGCTGCTGATGCCCTTGCGCCGCCCGAGGTCGAGCGCCTGCGACTTTTGGATCTCGCCCGTCGGGCTGACCTTGCCCGACATGTCCTGGCCGCACAGTCGGCACTTCGTGGGCTGTTCTTTGTGGGTCGCTCCACACACGGGGCACCGGTACGTGGCCATTGGCCAGACGCTAGCCGGGCGCCGAGCGGCTAGCCTCGGACCGTCCGGTCATCGAAGGGGGCACGGGTGTTCGGGAACAGGAAAACGGCGGTCGACGGTGTCGCCAAGCTCAGGGGGGTCGCGTTCTTCGACGGGTTCAGCGACGACGAGCTGTCCCGGGTGGCCGCGCTGGCCGACGACGTCGACGCCGAGACCGGCGCCGTCCTGATGGACCAGGGCCGAGTCGGCCAGGAGTGCTACGTGATCATCGAGGGTCACGCCGGCGTTTACGTGGCCGACGAGCACCTGGCCTCGATCGGGCCCGGGTCGATGGTGGGGGAGATGGCGCTCATCGAACACCGTCCCCGCATGGCCACGGTCGTGGCCGAGACCCCGATGAAGCTGATCGTCTTCGATACCCCGCACTTCAAGCAGTTGTTGCAGGAGATGCCCAAAGCCCACGACCGGGTGATGGAGCTGCTGGCCAACCGGCTCAAGGCGAACCAGGCCGGCTAGCCCCGTCGTCCTCGGCGCCCACCGTCGGTGGGCGTCAGGCCAGTTCGACCCGCCCGTCGGCGTTGCGGGTGGCCTTGCGCCCCACGCACTCGTCGGCCATCAGTTCGGCCATGGCATCGGCGTCCTCGGTGCCGCACCACGTGCGCTGGCCCCCGGGGGTGAGTCCGGCCACGATCCCGTTGGTCGGGTTGCCGTCGCGGTCGAACATGACCGTGTAGGACTCGACCTCCACCGGGCCGTCGTGATCGTCCACCAGGTCTCGGCGGGGGAGGGCGTCGACCTCGTCTTGGGGCTCGGCGTGGCGGAACGCCCCGGCGCGCGGCGGCTCGGTCGAGTACACGCAGAACGAGTGCTCGGTGATGAACCCGCCGTTCGCGCTGCACAGGCCGTACGAACCGGGGTCGTCGCGGAGCACGCCGGCCATCGTGGCGATGCCGTGCATCGTGTAGTTGTTCCACGGGCCTCCGGCGAAGGCCATGCCCCCGGTGACGGTGAGCTGGCGATCGAGCCCGAGCCCGAGCTCGGTGGCGCCGATCTGCACTGCGGCCGGGAAGCACGAGTACAGGTCGACGTGGGCGAGCTCGTCGACGCCGAGGCCGGCGAGGTCGAGCGCGGCCCGACCTGCGACCCGCATCGCCGGCGACGAGTGTAGATCGGACCGGTTCGACACGTACCAGTGGTCGTGGGCGTCGGCGGCGCCGTGCAGGAATATCCAGCCGTCGCGGGGAATGCCCAGCGCTTCGGCCTTGGCGACCGAGCACAGGATGAGTCCGGCACCCTGATCGACGTTCTGGTTGGAGACGAGCAGCTTGGTGTACGGGTAGCCGATCCAGCGGTTGCTGGGGCTCGGCGTGATGATCTCCTCGGCGGTGTACGGGGTGCGACGCCAGGCGTAGGGGTTCTCGGACGCCACGGCGGCGAATCGCTCGTACAGCTCACCGATGCGGCGGCGATGGGCCTCGGGGGCCTCGCCCTCGGTCGCGCGCACGGCGATCTCGAACAGTGGGTACACCTGCACGGGCATCAGCAGGCCCCGGGCGTTCTCGGTGCTCGACAGCAGGGGGGCCTCGTCGCCCACGATGCGGGTGGGTTCGGTGCCGTCCGGCTGCGTCGCCCAGCCGAGTTGGCGTCCCTGCCGTCTGGCCTGCACCGCGCTCACCCATGCTTCGCCGCCGGTGAGCAGCACGACGTCGGCCCGGCCGGCCTGGATGTCGGCCGCGGCGTGGTTGAGCATCCAGCCCATCCAGCTGCCACCCATGACCGCCTTGACGGTCTCTCGGGGCGTCGCCCCGATGCGCTCGGCCACCAGCGCACCCGGGTCGGGATACATGGCCGAGACCTCGCCGACGACCTGGATCGAGTCGGCGGCGGCGAGCACGCCGGACGCGCCGCTGTCGTCCTCGGCGCGACGCAGCGCTTCGGCCATGAGCTCGGCCGGCTCCAAGGTGGGATCGCCGTCTCGCACGCGCTGGGTGATCTGGCCCGCTCCGACCAGCACCGGGAGCCGTGGATCGAGCCCTGCCGCCATGCCGTGCCTCCTGAGGGTCGCGGCGGTCCCCTCGACCGCGCGGCCAACCGTACGGTTGGCGGGCTCGTCACTACAATCCGACCCATCGACCCCACCGCGGCCCCACCGATCGACATCCTCGTCGTGTGCACCGGCAACATCTGTCGATCGCCGATGGCTGAGGCGCTGTTGCGCCGCGACCTGACGCGCGTCGGGGTGCCTGCCGTCGTCTCTTCCACGGGCACGATCTCCTCGGGCCGAAGGGCCTCCGAGAACGCGGTGGAGGTGATGGCCGGGCTCGGTCTCGACATCTCGGGCCATCGCAGCCGGGTGCTCGACGCGGAGGAGCTGGCCGATGCGAGCCTCGTGCTCACCATGGCACGAGAGCACGTGCGTGAGGCCGCCGTCATCGCCCCCGCGACCTATCCCCGCACGTTCACCCTGAAGGAGCTGGTGCGCCGGGCGAACGAACGCGGTGGGCCTGCCGCCGACGAGACGCTCGACGACTGGCTGGCCCGGCTGCACCAGGGACGCACCGCCGCTTCGCACCTGGGTGCGTCGGCGGGGGATGATGTGGCCGACCCGATCGGCCAGCGCCCCGCCGTCTACGAGCGCACGGCCGTCGAGCTGGCCGAGTTGACCGCCCGGTTGGCCGATTTGCTGGGCCGCCTCGCACCCACACCGCCAACCGCCCCACGACCACAGCCCGAGGAGACACCATGAGCTGGCCAACCGATCGCGACACCGAGGTGTTCGGGTTGATCGACGCCGAGGTCGAGCGGCAGAACACGACCCTGCAGCTCATCGCCTCCGAGAACTTCACCTCGCCGGCCGTCATGGAGGCGACCGGCTCCGTGCTGACCAACAAGTACTCCGAGGGTTACCCGGGCAAGCGGTACTACGGCGGCAACCAGCTCGTCGACGAGGTCGAGGAGCTGGCCCGTGAGCGCGTGAAGGCGCTGTTCGGGGCCGACCACGCCAATGTGCAGCCCCACGCGGGCGCCAACGCCAACATGGCCGTCTACCTCGCTCTGCTCGACCCCGGCGACAAAGTCATGGGCATGAGCCTCGACCACGGGGGTCACCTCACGCACGGCTCGCCGGTGAATATCAGCGGCAAGCTCTACGATTTCGTCGCCTACGGCGTGACCCCGAGCGACGAACGCATCGACTTCGACCGGGTGCGCGACGTCGCCCGCGCCGAGCACCCCAAGATGATCATCGCCGGCGCGACCGCCTACCCCCGCATCATCGATCCGGTGCCGTTGCGGGACATCGCCGACGAGGTCGGCGCGTTGTTGATGTTCGACGCTGCGCACATCGCTGGGCTCATCGCGGGTGGCGTGCATCCCAACCCGGTCGGTTTGGCCGACGTCGTCACCTTCACCACCCACAAGACGCTGCGCGGGCCCCGTGGCGGATGCATCCTCACCACGGCCGACCTCGCGAAGGCGATCGACAGTGCGGTGTTCCCGGGGCTGCAGGGTGGACCGCTCGAACACGCGATCGCCGCGAAGGCGGTGGCCTTCCGCGAGGCGGCGCACCCCTCCTTCCGCGACTACGCGGCCCAGATCGTGCGCAACGCCCAGGCCCTCGCCGGGGCGCTCGCCGCCGAGGGCTTCCGCCTGGTGTCGGGCGGCACCGACAACCACCTCTTGCTCGTCGATCTGCGGCCCTTCGACGCGGACCTCACCGGCAAGGAGGCGCAGGCCGCACTCGACCTGGCGGGCATCACCCTCAACAAGAACACCATCCCCGACGACCCCCGCTCGCCCTTCGTCACGAGCGGCGTGCGCATCGGCACCCCCGCCGTTACGACCCAGGGCATGACCGAGGCCGAGATGGCCACCATCGCCGAGCTCGTCGCCCGGGCCTTGCGCAGCCGTGCGGACACCGCCGAGCTCGGCGCGGTGCGAGACGAGGTCGTCACCCTCTGCTCGAAGTTCACGCCCTACACCTGACATGCCCTCGCTGCGGGCGTACGGCGTGGTCCTGGCGGTCGTCGCCGTGGTCACGTTCGCGCTGACCCCGCTGGTCCGTCGCGTCGCGATCCGGGTGGGCGCGGTCGTCCGTCCCGACGAACGACGGGTGCACGAACGGCCCACGGCCACTCTCGGAGGCGTGGCCATGCTCGTCGGGTTCCTCGCCGGAATGTTGGTGGCCTGGCGGCTCGACACGTTCTCCGAGGTGTTCTCGGGAACGACCGAGCCGCTCGGCGTGGTGATCGCCGCGGTCTTGATCCTCGCCATCGGGGTCGTGGACGACTTCCGCGAGGTGTCGGCGCCAGCGAAGCTCGCGGGCATCGTCCTGGCCGCCAGCGTGTTGGTGATCTCCGGCGTGAGCATCCTGGTGCTGCGGGTGCCGTTCGAGGGCACGTTCCTGCTATCGAACGACTGGTCCTACCTGCTCAGCGTGGTGTGGGTCGTGGGCATGGCCAACGCCGTGAACCTGATCGACGGTCTCGACGGCCTGGCCGCCGGCATCGTGGCCATCGCGGCCGGGACGTTCTTCTTGTTCGCACTGCAGCTGGGCAATGAGGGACTGCTGCAGGCCGGCAACATCGGACCGCTGCTCGCGGTGATCGCGCTCGGCATGTGCATCGGGTTCCTGCCGTTCAACATCCACCCGGCGCGCATCTTCATGGGCGACGGCGGCGCGCTGTTGCTGGGACTGTTGATGGCGGCCTCGACGATGGTGGTGGGCGGGCGCACCGACCAGCCCT
>Ga0209048_10006409_pt1 | contig 11016 bp, 6 predicted proteins | sample FrelakmetCRP12CR_FD_187146 | JGI IMG/M metagenome (GOLD analysis project Ga0209048, IMG submission 187146) | Freshwater lake sediment microbial communities from the University of Notre Dame, USA, for methane emissions studies - CRP12 CR (SPAdes)... | ecosystem: Environmental > Aquatic >... | reverse complement strand
TCAAGGTTTGCACCGTCGCGACGGGCACAAGCCGCTATAGAGGCGGTTGTCTGGCCGCCGTTGACCACCTGGAAATCATGAACCGCCCGAATGCGGGCAAGTCCTTGTCCTAAATCCTCTAGTTCAACTTTGGATGCGGTGGCAGAAATACCGTTATTGTATGACAGGAACCGTTCCGGCGCGACTAGAAGTGTCTCGCGAATGCCCTTGTTCACCTTGCCCGCGAATTGCAGAAAAGACCGGACATTTCGTTCGAGCAGCCGCGAACGGTATGTGTTATAGATGTCTGCCAGAAGATTTCCCGGGATATTGGTAAGCAATACCTGCAGGCCGTCTTTCGTGCTGGGGGAAACAAGACAAGGAAGAGCCTGATGGTATTCTTCTACGAAATCAATAAAGAGACGATCATCTCCTGCGTCCCCAAGGGTGCGCTGAAGGCGAAGCAGGTCCCAGACTTCGCGACTTGTTCCCTCGCGCCCTCTTGATACTGCGGCCCGTTCAGACACCGTGCCCGTTGCAATTACGTTGTAGACAATGGTTCGTTTCTCCTTGATACATTCCAGCACCAACTCCACCAATTCAGCTGCAGGATACGAGTCGTCTATCTTCCCCGTCTTTCCCGTCTGAACCAACCGCACAAAACCCTCAAGTCGGCGAAAAGCGCGGTCTATCTGCTCCTTTGGGACTGCCCTAACCATCCATGTATCATCGAGGTTGGTGCCTTCATTCGCATCGATACAAAAGAATAACGCCAAAAGATCGTCGTCAATGTCGAGACTGAATCCGTGAACTTCTGCAGCCAGATTAGGCAAGTCCTCATTGCAATATGCAATGTGGCTGTCATCGAAAACGCCCACTTCCTCCAACCTATTTAAGATTGTCTTGAGCAGCGATGTTAATCGTAAATCTCCAGCGTCTGGATTGTGTGCAAAGTCGAATGTCTCCAAACGAATCTGTTCAAGTAATCTATCCAACATAGCTTCAGTCTTCCTTCCCGAACAGACCCTGCGGCCGACCAAGAACGTCGACAGAATCGACAGAAAATTGCGTCATCGCAGACAGGTCCACGGAGAAATGGACATCGTGAACTCCCAGCGGCACGTCGCTGCTGCGAATATAAGGGAAACCTTCTCTTACGTGAAAAACTGTCAGTTTTTCTATCAGGAATCTATCAGTATAATTCTCGGCGTGAATGTCCATGTATCCGTACTCCGCGAGACGAATACTGAAAAGTTCAAGCATGTCTTCGTCCGGGGATATTACCTCCCTCAGTATCCCGACGAATTGGGGCAAATTGAGGCCATGAATCTCGGACTGAGATAATTTTACTGCCGTCAAAAAAACAGGGCGGCCCTCCACATCGTCCAACTGTTGGGCATCACTCATGCGGAGTGATGCTCCCGTATCTGACTGGTATGTCTTCACCTCGACAGAGAAATCCGGCAACTGAAAATCTCGCAGAGCATCAAGCGGTCCTGTCCAGCTAGGGAGAGTAATACGAACACCGAGATGCCGGGCGAGACGAGCTAGGACAACCAGCTCTCCAATCAGGCCGCGGACGCGCTCTTCTGAGAGCTGTGAACGACCTCTCTCAATGAATCGTCGCCACCGTTCCACAACTGCTACGAAGGCCCGGACTGCAAGTGCCGGAGTAGATGCGCCCTGAACGGCTCGAACGATGTCTCCGCTGAGAAGGGCAAAGAGATCCTCGTAAGATTCCTGGCGGAGGACAAGCGCGGCCCCAGTATGCCCATCAGGTAATCCGACAAAGTCTCCTGTTTGGGCATCGAAGGCTTTTGAAGACATCTTGGCAAATTCGCGCAACTTGATATTCTCGGGCAATTCGACCAGTATGGTGGCGCGTCCGGTCGGTTCTTCGACGGCAGCATAGATACGTAAATCGGGGCCGGTACCGAACAACTGCATCCTGAATCCGAAACTTTCACGCAGGAAAGCCCCGCTCCGAAGTTCCTCCCAAATATCACGCAATTGCGGCATCATCATCCAACTCCATAATCAGGCCACGATTTTCGAGCCATACCCTGTTTACTGTATAAGCCAAGGGTTCGGCGGTCGTGGATGTCGGGAAACTGATCGCTATACAAGGAATAAACATGTCCGGTCTCCCGGACTCTTTATCCTCAATCAAATAGACCAGTAGTAATCCTCGTTGTGCAGGTCGCTCTCCCCTGAAAGCCCTCCGGCTTCCCTCAGGTCCTTGAGCAGTGCTGAGCGCTTTTTCATATTCTCTCAGGCTTAAGTCCACACATTCGTCCGCCGACCCCACAACGGCTTGGGTTTCAAACCGGTCTGGAGCTGTTCCCTCCTTGCGGGTGCGAAATATTAAGGGAAATACCGTATTTCCGATCAGCGCGGTCTGACCAGGATGTTTTTTGCCGATTACCGCGACAGTCCACGCGACCAGTTCTGCTGGCTTTTGATTTGTTTGTTCAGTGATATATCGACGAAGCGCCTCACAATGGTTGCAGAAACTTGGAGTCGAGTATGCTTCGTAGCAAGAAAGAAATTCCATGATAATCCCTACATCAACCCCGTGCCAGAGATGGTGTGAGGTTGCCTGCCCCCGAACTGTTTTGACAGGGTCGCCCATGCTTCGAAACAGTTTCTTGACAGCGGTGCGATTCTGGTCGGCCTGTACTCCTGTTCTTGCCAGTTCCAATGTCTGCACCAGTTCGCCCGCGAAACGAACCTGTACCTCCTCGCCCCGGCGGATCTTGTTTGCGGCCGTGATCAAAAGCCCATCAGACGGAGTTCGAACACGCAACCCAAAATCATAAGGTGTCTTACCGATGGCCGCCATGTAGTCCAGATCCGATCTCAGATCATCCATTGCCAAGGCAATTTCACGGAATGCTTCATAGAGGCGCGGTGTCGTGAATACCCGGCATAAGTCGGCGTAGCGAGGCCTGTATCCGAACCATCGGCCCATCTGCATCAACGTGTCATACATGTTAGTAGTGCGAAGAAAGTAGCTTACAGACAAGCCCTCAAGGGTAAGGCCCCGGCTGAGCTTGTCCCCACCTATCACTATGACCTGGAGGCCATCAGGTTCTCTGGAATAGGCCAGGATGTCCGCAGATGTGCCGTTGATCCTCATAACGCTGAGACGTGCAAGAACTTCATTGATGTTGGCTCGCACTTCCGCCCAAAGTGGAAGAGGCAGACATCTGTCTCCAAGCTCCCGCTCAAAATGAACATGTGATTTAAAAAAGCGCCTTTGCCAGACGTCCTCGAATTCCCCCACGATGACCTTACGGTCGGACTCGCCTCCGCTTTCCAGTATGTTCAACAGGGCGTCCACAATCTGTTCCACCTGGGTGGCTACGCGAGCCTGAACATTGACGAACCGCGTGGTATGAACAAGCATTGAATTATGCACCTTCCTGTCGCCCCTGCAGACTCTCGCCGCACATGCAAGGACGAATACCTGAATTGCCTCGCGAAGACTCGCAGGTGCTGGCCCCGGCAAGAAGTTACTTCTGTGGCGACCAGGAATCCATGAGTCGGAATCATCGACCGGTACGTACATCGGTAGCGGCAACTGGCTTGGGATGCCCGCCGACTCGTCGCCAGGATGGCCGAACACAACGGCAGGGCCTATATAGTCGGAGGGCGATTTCAGGTTGATGATAAATGACTTGGGGAAAAGATCAGGACCAAGATGATCCCCCGGAAGGTCGTGTTGTGCGAAGATGTTCGCAAAGGGCGTAGCCGTATAGCCGACGAAGCCGACATGATCAAAGGAAACGAGAAGTTTTCTAATAAGTTCATTGATTTTGCTGGCTTCGGTCTCAGGATCGCGGGCTATATTCATCGAGGCATGGTCGGCTTCATCATCAATGACGAGTGCAGGAGCAGGAATGCGAAATGATTCGCTCCATAATTGTCCACCCGAGTTCTGCACCCGCAACCAGGAAATAAGGTTGCGGAGAATTGTTCTGTGCTTCTTTACGACCAGCACCAGCCTTGAAGTCGCTCCGACCTGAAACCCGATCTGGTTGGCAATCACGGTCCTGAAATCCCCGTCCTCTGCGGAACTTGTGACTGTGAGTACCGCGCACGGAAGTTCAGGCCTCCCGCGCCTCCGGTCCTCCTCACCAACTCCGAAGATACCGATGGTAACCCCGACGGAGCCGTCACGCCGAACGGCCTCGACAAGAGCGGCGCTGTGGCGACCGATCAGGTGTTTGTCGATGCGTTCGTGTGTCTGGCTTCTGAGATTGTTATGGATACCCGCAAGGATAATGATAATCTGGTACCCGGCGTCCATTGATTTTGCGGCCAGCGCCGTATAGTGTGTCGTCTTGCCTGACTGAACGTGGCCCACCACCAGACCGCGTCGATCCCAGTTGTCTTGCCGGCTCGGAGATTCGAGGAGTTCAATAGTCCGGTCGGTCGAGTTGTCCAGTTCCCGAATAATGGCAGGCGGGAGATGATCCACATCCTTGAGGTAGGCTTGCAATCGGGGCCAGAATCGCCAGGTACTCCGATCAGCCGATCCAAGCCACTCAATGTGGTCACGGTCATCCTCGAGACAGGCCGCAGCTCCAACTACGACTCTGGCTCGACGCAATACTTCGTTGACGATCTCTGTGCGGCTTGCCCGTAAATGGGAAAGGAGGGGTGTTAAGAGAAATTCATCCACCTGTCGGGTCACGTCTGCGGGAGAGGGTTCGCGGTCACCAGAAAAAGAGCCCATTATCATGTCGACAGCGGAATCAATGGTCATCTGGAAAAAGCTCATGAGCTGCCCTCCTGGGCCTGAGAGATGGAATCTTTCCAGATCTCCATCCTGTCAAGAATGGCCTGCCGATGGAAGCAGAAGGGATCGGAGGCGAGAACAATCTGACGGGCTTCCCGGGGCCTTTTTCCTAAGCGGACGAGAAACTGTTCTACATGGACTGCCAGAGCAATCATTTTCTCAAACGCTAATGAAGATGGACCGGCATCCACGGAGCCGTCAAGAGCCCTGGCAGGTTCCTGCAGCATGTGCGCTATGGGCACTGACCGCTCGACAATCTCAATAACCTGTTCTAGCAATTCATTATGTTCGCAACCGCAATGCAGCAAAGCACGGATCACAGGATGCGTGCGGTCCACTAAGTAACGCACCCCTGAACGAGTTTCTTTGCGCTTCCATATAACGCGTGGCGAATGCGCCGCAGTTGGCAATGCACGTTCACCACGGAAGCGATAGACTTCAACCGCCTGTCTGCGAGTCGTATCAGCAATGCGACGAAAATCGTCTCGCAGAAGGGAGGGAACAGCTATATGAGATTTCATGACGTTCAGGTGCCAGTCGCTGTCCATGTTATTCGGCAAATCAACACGAATACGTGCTAGTTTGTAGTGTTCCTCCTTGCGGAAGGGGAGATTGAGCCAAGTCCCCGGTGCGATCAGTCGTCTGCACCGGTAGATATAGAAGCCTTGCTGTGCATTCCAGCCCATGGGTCCCGATGCCCGTTCATGCTCCTCATTAGTCAGCCTGCTGTGGTGTGGCAGAACAAATGGCTGTATTTCAACCGTTGCGCTTCTAAGCTTGAGCTTCTCCGGGGCCAATTGCTGTGATTTGCCCTTGATAAAAGGATCCCAAGGCATCAGTTGCGTAGGGCCAAGCCGTATGATGACGCCTTCCTCGATGAATCGATGGAACACCATCCCCAGGTGCTCGCGTACCTGAAGAAGCGCATTTGCCAGATGCTCCTGAACTTCATGGGCTTGCGTCCTGAGAAACGCAGGGCGATCAAGGTCCTCAATGATCACTGCGGTTCCTGATGTAAGCCCCTCGACGTCTTGGTTGTAAACCTTTGCAGCTGGGGTTAACTCATCAATCAACTGCCATCCGGCATGCCGGATATGCTCGATATTCCAGCATCGGACCAGCGGCTCCCGCAAGCCGGGCGTACGTGTCACCACACTGACGGTACGTCCTTGTGAAAGCGACGCCGTCTTCAGTCCCAGTCCAAACCGTCCCAAGTCGTTTTGGGATCTGTTTTCGAGAGGCCCCAGAGAGCCCATGCGCATCGCATTCACCAGCGTTTCCCGGTTCATGCCGCAGCCGTCATCCACCACAGCGATGTGAGGCTTCATCTGTCCGATTCCGGAATCGATGGTGATTGAGATATTCTTTGCCCCGGCCGTCAGACTATTGTCGACCAGATCGGCGAGCGCCGTTGGAAGAGTATAGCCGAAGTCACGCAAGGACTCTACCAGCTTCCCTGGGTCTGGACTTATCTCTTCGGCTGAATGCATCGATGACATCGTTACTGTTTCCTCCCTACCCTCGTTTGCTTATCCTTCCTTGCATGGTTCTCGCTCGCACCGCCTTCAAGTTTATGCAACAATCGGTCAAGTTTTGCCCTCAGTTTTTCAGAATCTCCGACTTCGCATTCCCAGATAACCGCAATTCTCCATCCTAGCCTTTTCAGATTTCCACAAACACGCTTGTCGCGTACGATATTCTGTTCGAACTTTGTCATCCAGAAATTCGTTCGGGTCTTCGGCATAAATGCAAACTTGCAGTTCTTGTGGCGGTGCCAGAAGCAGCCGTGAACCAGAATTACTGTTTGTAGCCTCGGAAGGACTATATCGGGAGAACCAGGCAAGCGAACATCATGGAGCCTGAAACGATAACCCATTTTGTGGAGAAGTGATCGGACAGTTTTCTCCGGTGCAGTATCTTTTGACCGAATCCTGGACATGTTCCAGCTCCGGTGTTCCCCACTTATCTTATCCATATCAGATATGTGCTCTTGCCTTATTTAATACATCCTTAACGACTACACCAATCTGTTTTGCCAGTAATGGGGGCACCGCATTTCCCACCTGAACATATTGGGCTGTCCGAGATCCGATGAATAAATAGTTATCTGGAAAAGTTTGAAGTCTGGCAGCTTCCCTGACAGTTAGGCTTCGACATTGCTTTGGGTCTGGGTGGATGAAATAATGCCCATCTTTTGAAAGGTGGCTCGTTATTGTAGTAGCAGGAGACTCGCGAAGTTGAACCCTAAATCGATCTGTGAAATTATCGTGTCCAAGCGAAAAAAGAACATTATTGTGTTTAGGTAATAGGCTGACCGGAAAATCTATCAATTTCGGTGAAACGCCATTTATTTCAGCAAAACACGCGGCGAATAAATAGCGATAAAGGTCTTTAACCATGTGCGCGCGAGTAGAGGTATTACAAACCCCCCCTAATCGTGTGTCAAGATACCATTTAGGATTGTATCCAACATCTGCCTTATAATCTATGAATTCCCCCCCCCTATCATTAACAGGTGGTAACAAATCTGATACGGTCTGATTTAGAAAACTGAATACTTGTTCATTGGTTTTCTTAATGGAGCGAGAGGACCACCGATGCCACATTCCTTCTCTTAATCTTGATAACCAAAGATCGGGACTATCATTTTGTTTAGAAAGCCCGCTTCGAAGAAGAGGCAGTCCTTGGAGCACCCTTTTTGCAGGGATCATCTCTTTCTTAACAAGCACATCTGGCTCTATTCCTTGCAGGTCGTCCCTGATTCCGAGGACTATAAGGCGATGCCTTAATTGCGGTATTCCATAATATTCACTCTGGATGACATAATCGCCTATACTAAATGTCGGTCTTCCATAAATATCTTTGGTCCTCACTCGCTGGGTAAGAGAATATATATTATAACGATGAGGGCGTTTACGAGATTTTCTTAGTCCTGAATTTTCAGTCAATGCTTCGTGAGGAGATCGAAGATCGGCCAGAATCTTCTCAAGAATTAAACCATCGTTAACCCTTGAAGAAATTATGCCTTTTACGTTTTCCATTATGAAAACAGCGGGCCAATAAGTTCCAAGGATTCGGAGATATTCTCTATAGAGAAAATGGCGAGGATCGTTTTCAGGTGTGTAGTTTTTAATTCCTTTATTCCTTGATCTACCGGCAACTGAATACGCCTGGCAAGGTGGCCCTCCTATTAGAACCCAGTTTCTTACGCCACCGATTGCATCCCGCATTCGTTTGTCGAGTTCAACTTCTGATAATTTGTCACTTCCGAGTTCAGCGCACCACACTTTTCTTTTTGTTTTGTTGGCTTCCAAAGGGAATTTTTGAAAAAGCTTCCCCTTCGTAATTTCCCCCTTTAATAAAGAATAATATTCGTCAGGCGCCCTCCCTTCCGGAAACTCTCTAAAAAATGAACGAAGCTCCAGGGTCTGGTATGCAGATGGATCCTTTTCTATGGAAAGAGTCACATCAAAGCATGGTTTACCCGATTCGCCTGAGACTGCTCTGAAGCCCTCTGCGAGACCCCCCGGCCCCGCGAAAAGGTCAACGACTGGAATAATACTTGAGTTCATAGAGTTGGAAATAGTTTGTTATTGTTACTATTATTCCCTTCATCTAATCCGATAATACAACGAGTCTTCCATCAGATCTCCTTAATAAGACAAGCCAGATATCTCCCCCACTTTGCCACGTTTCCCCTCCTAAAGCTTCTGCAACGGCATTAGCCTGTTTTTCATCCATGTTTTTTCTCCTTCTCGATCTTGATCCCCAACTAAAAGATCTAACCCTTCATTTCACTCAAACGGTCTTAAATAACAAACGCCGTCATCGATACAGTAAAAAAATGCCCTGCTCTTTGTTTATTGGGCAGGGCATTTCAGATTCAATATTCCTCCCTAAGCCAAGGTCAGGTGGAAAAATTAATGGAAAATTAAATGGATAGCCAGGAAATAACACATATTTTCATAGCTGTCAATCGTTGAAACCGACAGGCACCGGGTAATCTTGCAAATAGGGCATTCTCAGGCATATTAGAGGTCTCATCGGTAGCCTTGCCCTTTTAGTTTAATGATATAGGCGTGTTCCGGTGATCCCGGGGTGCCCATGGGCCGGTTTAAATCCAAATACCCGCTCCGGATTTTCAAGTCCTTGTTCCCCAGTGTTTTTCCTGTTTCGTGGCGGTTGTCTTACTCCCTGTTCCTCCTCCTATTCGAAAAGCTCCCCATCCGGGAAAACCTCCGGCCTTCCTGCTCATTTTTGGGCCTGTCAAAAACCGACAGGTGAACCACCTGGCCGTCCAGGGCCAGGGCAAAGCCGGTGACCTTCCGGGAGTCCAGGCGCAGGTCCGTCCCAAGACCGACCGAGGGTCGGGTTTCGAGGACGGCAGACCGGGCCGACTGGATCAGGTTGGAGACACCCGTCCTGGAAACCTTGATCTCCTTGTCCGGCTCCAGGAAGTCGATGGCGTCCAGGGCATAGCTCTGGACCAGCTTCTTGAAGACCTTGGAGAGCGTATCCGGCTTCCCGAAGCTGTCCAGTCCGACTACCTTGCCGTTGATTAGGAAGACCGCCCCCACCTGCCCCTCGATAGGCCGGAATTGACGGGTGTATTCTTCCACGCTCCCGGACTGCCGCTCATAGATGGCGGACATGGCCATGCTGGGAGAACGGGCCTCCATTCGGTCGGCCTTCTCGGAGATCTCGTCCCAGAGGGCACCCTGGTCGGAACGGAATTCCCGGGACTGGCGCAGGGAGTATTGGACCTGCTGGGCCTTCTGGGCCCGGATACGGTTGGGCAGAATCCGCTCCAGGCTGGAAAATCTGGCGCTGTCGTATGACCAGCGGCCCTGCTCTACGCAGCTCACCGGGATGACCAGGGTGGAATGGGCGGCCACCAGGATGGTGGTGTTCACGATCCGGTTTTGCTTGGCCCCTACCAACTCCTCCCCGTCCAGGATCAGGATCATCCGGGGAGACTTGTTGACCACCTTCAGGTCCGGGACGTGCCCGCCCTCGCTGACCTCGGTCACCTCCACCAGGCCGTCATGGAGGGCCTCGTCGAGCGTCAGGTAATCCAGGGAAACGGCCTGTCCGGAGAGCAGGGGGAACAGGGCCAGGTTCTTGTAGACCTGCTTCCCACCGATTTTGATTTGGTCCAGGTACTGGTTGAGTAATCCTTCCATAAGCCCCTCCTTTAAGAATTTTTTCTGAAAAAATTCTTATAAATTTTGTTTGAACCAAGCTTATCAGGTGGGATTGTCAGATACGGTCAATCTATAAAATTTTTTTTAGGAAAAATTTTATGTCCAAGAAGGTCAAATCTTCTGCTTCCGAAATTTGATTTAATATCAAAAGGATAATGAACAAAGCTCCAGTAACTTGCGATGTTTCCCGCCGGATCATTTAACAATCCCCCTTCCCATGGATTTTATTTAAACGAAGCTTACCAGGCGGGATTGTCAGATACGGTCAAACGATAAAATTTTTTTAAAAAAAATTTATGAAGAAAACTGCTTGGTGAGATGGGGCAGGTATTATTACGGAATTTAATGAAGAAATTGGAACGGGGCCTGGTCTCCGATGTATCTATCAGGATTGATTGACATAGTCCGGGGGCGTATCCTCAAAATCCCTCCACTTAAACCATCCGGTGAGACCCAGGAACTGAGCCCACCGGTTTGCCATCTGTATGTCGCCCTCGTAGGTGTCGAGGTATTCCTTCTCTGTAATGGCGGCGAGTTCTTTTCCTCGACTGACATACATCGTGTTGTTGTAAGGCCGGATAAAATTTGTCCCAAAATAGAGGCCTAACAAGCGAAAAAAGGTGTAATTCATAATATTGGAAGCATCCAGGATAGTTTTGGGCGTTATTTTAATTACCGAATCATTGAACCCGGCAAGGCTTTCCTTGAGTTGGTTCTCGAGGGATTTTCTCTGCAGGGGTCGGATTCCCGGATAATCTTTGAACAACCATTTCTCAATCATAATGTCTGGGGGGAAGTTTGTCAGTTGTCTTATAGTGCCTATGTACCACATGTTTACTATCTCAGCAAGTCTCTGGAACGGCAGACTGGATGACAGCCGATTTACATCAGGTTCTATGTCGGTAAGCGCTTTTAGCTTGATCTGGTCATTTGTCCTTGGAATTAGTCTCTTATCTGGAGGCACACTGAAAATCCTCAAAAGGTGCCCACACTCGTGTGCCAGCAAATGATTAATCACGTCCCCAGGGT
>Ga0209048_10006408_pt1 | contig 11017 bp, 10 predicted proteins | sample FrelakmetCRP12CR_FD_187146 | JGI IMG/M metagenome (GOLD analysis project Ga0209048, IMG submission 187146) | Freshwater lake sediment microbial communities from the University of Notre Dame, USA, for methane emissions studies - CRP12 CR (SPAdes)... | ecosystem: Environmental > Aquatic >... | reverse complement strand
CTGCGACAGGTCGATCTGCTCGACATGCACGAGCCGCAACAACTCGCGGACCGGCTTCGGCATTTCGCGCCCGCTCTCGTAACGTGACCCGCCGCTCTGCGTGACGCCGATCTGCGTCCAGAACTGCTCCTGGTTGAGTCCGAGCCGACGCCGGATCTCCCGCGGATTCAGGATGCGATCGAAGATTTTCATCGTCATGGGCCGTTGAAGGCGCCGTCGACACAAGATCGTCGCCGACGCGGCGCGATACCAATGGCATATTCTCTGCAAGATCAGGGGTCCCGCGCAAGCAACTTGCGTAGGGCCGGCACCGACACCGCGTACTTTGTTGCAATTAGGTGCGCGCCGGTTCGTGCCGGTTGCCGCAGCCCGGAGCAAGCTTCGTGGAATGTCGGGGAAACCGGCCTCTCTGCTAACATTCGATACTTCTTCCGCGTCGGGGTCCGCGTTACTGCACGCGCAGGACGACTGGCCCCCCGATTGCCGAACCCCGGTGCCCCGCTACGATCTTCACTGCCACTCGACGCACTCCGACGGCCTGCTCGCACCCGCCGCGGTCGTTGCGCGCGCGGCGGAGCGCGGCGTCGACGTCCTGGCGTTGACCGATCACGACGAGGTCAGCGGTCTCGCCGAGGCGCGGGACGCCGCGACGGCCGCGGGCATCGCCTTCGTGTGCGGCGCCGAGCTGTCGGTCACGTGGGAGGAAAACACGATCCATGTGATCGCGCTCGGCATCGACCCGGAGAACACGGCGTTGACCCGCGGTCTCGAAGGGATCCGCGCGGGGCGTTCGACCCGCGCACGGGGCATCGGGGACGCCCTTGCGGCGGCCGGCATCGACGGCGCGTTCGAGGGCGCGATGAAGTATGTTACGAGCGAGCGGCTGGTCTCGCGCACGCATTTCGCGCGCTTCCTGGTGGAAGCTGGTCATGCACGCGCAATGAAGGATGTCTTCAAGCGATACCTGACGCGCGGCAAGCCCGGCTACGTGGCGCACCGTTGGGCGACGCTGCCGGACGCGGTTGGCTGGATCCACGCCGCGGGCGGACAGGCCGTGATCGCGCACCCCGGCCGTTACGACATCAGCGCAACCCGCATGCGCCGGCTCCTCTCCGACTTCCGCGATGCCGGCGGCGAGGCGATCGAGGTTCTCTCGCCGTCGCACACGCGGGAGCAGTACGGCGAGTTTGCCGCGCACGCCCGCGCCTTCGGACTGCTCGCTTCCTGCGGCTCGGACTGGCACGGTCCCGACGAGAGCTGGATGGACTTGGGCAGCATGCCGGACATGCCCCGGGGCGTACTGCCGGTATGGCAGGACTGGTAACGGACGGAACCGATCGTCCCGCCGGTTTTTCATTGCAGATTTCGCAGGCACCGCGCATGCCCGTCCGCCGCACCGTCTTCTTCATCTCCGACCGCACCGGCATCACCGCCGAGATGCTCGGCAACAGCCTGCTCTCGCAGTTCGAGGAGATCGACTTCAACCGCCTGACGATCCCCTTCGTCGACTCGCCCGAGAAGGTGGCGTCCGTGGTCGAGCAGATCAACGAGATCGCCGTGAGCGAGGGCCAGCGGCCGATCGTGTTCAGCTCGGTCGTCGACGAGGCGATGAGCGAGACGATCAGACGCAACACGAGCGCGCTGACGCTCGACCTGTTCCAGGTGTTCATCGCACCGCTCGAGATCGAGCTCTCGGCGAAGAGTTCGCACGCGGCGGGGCGGTCGCACGGCATCGCCAACAGCCACGAGTACTTCGCGCGCATGGACGCGATCAATTTCGCGCAGACGCACGACGACGGCGCCGCGACGCGCGATCTCGCGCGGGCGCAGGTCATCCTGGTGGGCGTCTCACGCTGCGGGAAGACGCCGACCTCGCTCTACCTGGCGCTGCAGTTCGGCATCCGGGCGGCGAACTTCCCGCTCACGCCCGACGATTTCGTCGACCGCGTGCTGCCCGGGTCGGTGCTGCCGTACAAGGAGCGGCTGTTCGGCCTCACGATCGATCCAGACCGGCTGCACAACATCCGCGAGGAGCGGCGCCCGGGCAGCAAGTACGCGGCGCTGGAGAACTGCCGCTACGAGGTGCGCGAGTGCGCGCTGCTGATGGAGCGCGAGGGCATCCCGATGCTGGACACGACGGCCAAGTCGATCGAGGAGATCGCGACGACGATCACGTACCGCGCCAAGCTCAGGCGGCAGGCCTACTAGGGCGCTCCCCCATCCGGTCCGCGGAACCTCCGCGCATTGCCGCTGGGACTGCTCGGGCCGGGCGCCCGGGATGCGCTCCCGGCCGGGCTTGCGCGGCCGGGCTCGATCCGGCACGCGGCGCGGCCCGACCCCGTGGATTGGAATGCGCGGGACGAGTTCCTTTGGCGGGCACTCCGCTATGATTCAAGCTGGAGGCCGATTCCGGTCCGGCGCCGGTAGCGAGGCGCACGGCCGGACTGCATCCGGGACAGCGACGACGACGAGAGGAAGGCCATGGCAGATCGCGAGCACGACACGGGTCCCGAACGGCAGCGCCGGCGGCTGCTGCAGACCGGCCTGGGCCTTGCGGCGCTGGGCGTCCTTTCGGGTGCCGGTCGCCTGGCCGCCCAGACGCAGGGCGCCTTCGACTGGAAGCGCTTCAAGGGCGAGAAGATCGAGGTGTTCCTGGTCAAGAGCCCGCGCGGCGACCTGCTCACCAAGTACCACAAGGAATTCGAGGACCTGACCGGCATCACCGTCGGCTCCGAGATGATTCCCGAACAGCAGCAGCGGCAGAAGGCCGTCATCGAATTCAATTCGGGCAACACGAGCTTCGACGTGATCGCGATTTCGTACCACGTGCAGAAGCGCCTCTTCGGCAAGAACAAGTGGCTGGAGGACGTCCGGCCGATGATGGCCGACAAGTCGCTCGCCGACCCGAACCTCGACTTCGCCGATTTCGCCGAAGGCGGCCTCAAGTACGCGACGCAGGCGGACGGGCGCATCGACAGCCTGCCGTTCAATCTCGACCCGTGGGTCGTCTATTACAACAAGGAGCTCTTCGACGCGAAGGGCATCACGTATCCGAAGAGCTTCGCCGAGACGATCGACGCGGCGGCACGCCTCAACGATCCCGCCAAAGGCGTCGCCGGCTTCGTCGCGCGCGGGCTCAAGAACGCGAACGTCCCCGTGTGGACGAGCTTCCTGCTGGGCTATGGCGGCGGCTTCATCGACGCCAGGGGCAGGCTCACCACCGACACTCCGGAGGCGATCGAGGCCGCGAAGATGTACCAGACGCTGCTTTCGAAGTACGGGCCGCAGGGCGTGGCGGGCTTCAACTGGAACGAGGCGCAGAGCCTGTTCCTGCAGGGCAAGGCGGCGATGTGGCTCGACGGCATCGGGTTCGCGCAGCCGCTGGAGGACCCGACGAAGTCGCGGATCGTCGGCAAGGTCGGCTACGGCGTGATGCCCGCCGGCCCGAAGCAGCAGGTGTCCGCCTTGTTCGGCGACGGCCAGGGCATCTCGACCTTCAGCAAGAGGAAGGGCCCCTCGTGGTTCTATCTGCAGTGGGCGGCGAACAAGGCCAACCAGACGCGCGTCCTGCAGGCCGCCGCCGGCGCGCCGGTGCGCAAGTCGGCCTACGCGATGGCGCAGTCCTCCGCGGACTTCAAGGCGCCGAAGCAGTGGGTCGAGTGCATGCTGACGTCCGCGCGCATCGCGCAGCCCGGATTGCCGGTCATCGCCCCGGTCACCGAATTCCGCGACGTGTTCGGCATTGCGCTCACCAACATGATCAACGGCGCCGACCCCGCGACCGAGCTGAAGAAGGCCACGGCCGAGTTCCAGCCGGTGCTCGACAAGAGCGAGAAGGCGTAAGCGGCGCCGCGAACGGCCCGCGGGTCCGCCTGTCCGCGCCAGCGGCGGACCCTCGCGGGCACCCCGTCGCCACGACAACGCGATGTCCACGACCGCGATCCCCCCGGTACGAGGCGCGCGTTTTCTGGCGCGCCGCCGGCGCAGCTATTACGCGTTCATCGCGCCGGCGCTGGTGGTCGTCGGCGCGGTCATCGTCTTCCCGTGGCTGTTCACGCTTTGGATGAGCGCGTTCGACTGGACGATCGGTTCGGCCGCGCACTTCGTCGGGTTCGGAAACTACGCGCAGCTCGCCACCAACCGGCGCTTCCTCGAATCGATCCTGCACACGTTCTACTTCACGGCGCTCGCCGTCGCCGTTCCGCTCGTCCTCGGCACCGCGGCCGCGATGATCTTCCACCGCGAATTCCCGCTCCGCGGCGTGCTGCGCGGCGTCTTCGTCATGCCGATGATGGCAACACCCGTCGCCGTCGCGCTCGTGTGGACGATGATGTTCCACCCGCAGCAGGGCGTGCTCAACTACCTGCTGTCGCTGGTCGGGCTGCCCCCGTCGCTCTGGGTGTACTCCCCGACGCTCGTCATCCCCAGCCTCGTGCTGGTCGAGGTGTGGCACTGGACGCCGCTCGTGATGCTGATCGTCCTGGGCGGGCTCGCCGCGCTGCCGACCGAGCCCTACGAGTCCGCGCGGCTCGACGGCGCCTCCGAATGGCAGCTCTTCCGCTTCATCACGCTGCCGCTGGTCGCGCCGTTTCTCGTCGTCGCGGCGGTGATCCGCACGATCGACGCACTGAAGACGTTCGACACCATCTACGTGATCACCGGCGGCGGACCGGGCACGGCGTCGGAGACGATCAACCTCTACCTCTACCTGCAGGCGTTCGCGTTCTACAACATCGGCACCGCGTCGGCGGTCGTCGTGGTGTTCTTCGTCATCGTCCTGGCGCTGGCGCTCCTGCTTCTGCACGTGCGCGAGAGGACGAAGTGGAGCTGAGCGCATGACGGTCGCGACGGACGCCCCCGTCCCGTTCCCGCGCCGGCGCGCGAAACGATGGGCGCGCAGGGTCGCCTTCTGGCTCTCGGTGCTCGTGATCGTGTCGCCGGCCGTCCTCGTCTTCCTGTGGATGCTGTCGCTGTCACTCAAGAACGAGATCGACAATCTGACGTATCCGCCGATATTCATTCCCGCCCCGCCGACGTTCGACAACTTCCTCCAGGTGTTCGAACAGAACGCGATCGGGCGCTACCTCTGGAACAGCATCGTCGTCTCGGGCGGCGCGACGCTCGTGGCGCTCCTGATCGGCGTTCCCGCCGGGTTCGGGATCGCCCGGGTCGGCGCGCAGCGGCTGACCGTGCTGATCCTGATCGCGCGGATGACGCCGGCGCTCTCCTACCTGATCCCGCTGTTTGCGGTCTTCCAGCTCCTGCGCCTCAACAACACGCTCACGGCCATGGTGATCACCCACCTCGTCATCACGGTTCCGATCGTCGTCTACGTGATGGCCGGCTACTTCGAGACCCTGCCGAAGGAGCTCGAGGAGGCCGTGCTGATCGACGGCGGCAGCGTCTGGTCGACGTTCCGCTACGTCGCGCTGCCGCTCGCGCGGCCCGGGATCGTCGTCGGCACGATCCTCGCGTTCATCTTCTCGTGGAACAACTTCGTGTTCGGCGCCGTGCTCGCCGGGCGCGAGACGCGGACACTGCCGGTGGCCGTGTACAACGTGCTCACCTTCGAGCAGCTCGCGTGGGGGCCTCTTGCCGCGGCCGCGATCGTCGTCACGCTGCCGGTTCTGCTGCTCACGATCATCATCCAGAAGGAGATCGTCGTCGGCCTGACGCATGGCGGGGTCAAGGGCGGCTGACCGGATTGCGCGGCGCGACGCGCGCGCTACGCTGCCGCACGCATTCGAACAGGCACACGGCCGCCGCCGCCGCCGCGTTGAGTGACTCGATGCCGCCCGGCATCGGGATCGTCACCCGCAGCGCGGCGAGCGCGACGAGCTGCGGCGAGAGGCCGGCGCCTTCGTTGCCCACGGCGAGCGCGACGCGCCCGGCGAGCGGAGCTTCGAAGAGGCTCGTCCCGCCCGCCGCCACCGTCGCGAACACCGTGCCCCCGGTTTCCCGGTAACGGATCGCCCACGCGGGCAGGTCGACGTCCTCGTGGATGTCGACGCAGAAGTGCGCGCCCTGCGCGGCGCGGAGCACCTTGGGCGACCACGCGAACACGCACCGCTTGGACAGCAGCACCTGCACAACGCCTGCCGCCGCCGCGGAGCGCAGCATCGAGCCGACGTTGCCCGGATCCTGCACCTCGTCCAGCAGCAGGCAGAAATCGGCCGGAGCGCAGTCCGGCGGCCGCGGGGCCGCGACCACCGCGAGCATCCCGATGCCGACCGGAAGCGTCGCGAGTTCGGCGAACAGGGCCGGCGGAACGACGAGCGTCCTGTCGCCGTGCCGATCGGCCAATGCCCGGACCGCGGGCCGCGCCAGAGCGTCGTCCGCGATGATCAGCGTTTCCGGGGCGCCGCGCCGAGCGGAGTAGACCTGGACGAGGTGCTCGCCCTCGAGCACGCACTTGCCGGCCTTGCGCCGATCGCGGGCCGAGGCGACGAGCCGCACGGCCTCGCGCAGACGCGGATTGTGCCTGGAGGTGACGCGCTGCACGTTGGCGGGTCGTCCTGCGTGGGGGCCCGCGGCCGCCGGTCGGGGGCGACCGTCAGCGCTTCGGCGCGGCGCGCGCCGGGCCGATCGGCAGCGTCGCCGTCGTGCCCGGCGAAGCCGCTGCGGCCGCCGGCTCGCTCTCGGCGCCGGCGGCCGCGCCCTGCTGCCATTGGAAGAACACTTCGTCGTGCTTGACCATGCCGAGCTCGGCGCGCGCGCGCTCCTCGATCGCCTCGTAGCCGGTCTTCAGGTCGCGCACGTCGGCATCGAGCGCGTCGTTGCGCGCCTTCAGCCGCGCGTTCCCGTCGCGCTGCGCGGTCAGCTGGCGATCGAGCTCGCGCACCTGCAGCCACCCGCCCTTCCCGAGCCACATCGGATACTGCAGCGCGGCGATCAGGACGACAAAGGAGAGCGCGAGCCAGCGCAAGCGGAGCTACTTCAGCTGAAAGAAGGCCGCGCGGCCGGGGTAGCTCGCCGCCTCTCCGAGATCTTCCTCGATGCGCAGCAGCTGGTTGTACTTCGCGATGCGATCGGAGCGCGACAGCGATCCGGTCTTGATCTGGCCCGCATTGGTGCCGACGGCGATGTCGGCGATCATGCTCTCCTCGGTCTCCCCGGACCGGTGCGACACCACGGCCGTGTAACCGGCGCGATTGGCCATCGTGATCGCCGCGAACGTCTCGGAGAGCGTGCCGATCTGGTTGATCTTGATGAGGATCGAATTTGCGACGCCCTTGGCGATCCCCTGCTTCAGGATCCGCGTGTTCGTGACGAAAAGGTCGTCGCCCACGATCTGCACCTTGGCGCCCAGCCGGTCGGTGAGGAGCTTCCAGCCGTCCCAGTCGTGCTCGGACATGCCGTCCTCGATGCTTATGATCGGATACTTGTCGCACCAGGTCGCGAGATAGTCGACCATCTGCGAGCGCGTGAGCCTTGCGCCCTCCGACTCGAGGCTGTACACGCCGTCGGCGTAGTACTCGCTCGCGGCACAGTCGAGCGCGAGGGCGATGTCGGTGCCCGGCACGTAGCCGGCTTTGTCGATCGCCTCCATGAGCAGCTGCAGCGCCGCCTCGTTGCCGGGCAGGTCCGGCGCGAAGCCGCCTTCGTCGCCTACGGTGGTCGGCATGCCCCGGGCATCGATGATCTTCTTCAGCACATGGAAGACCTCGGCGCCGTAGCGCAGCGCCTCGCGGAACGACGGTGCCCCCAGCGGCACCAGCATGAATTCCTGCAGGTCGATCTTGTTGTTCGCGTGCGCGCCGCCGTTGATGACGTTCATCAGCGGCACCGGCAGCTGCATCTCCCCCGCTCCGCCCAGATACCGGTACAGCGGCAGCGAAGACTCGTCGGCGGCCGCCTTGGCGACGGCGCACGACACCGCGAGCAGCGCGTTGGCGCCGAGCCGCGCCTTGTTCTCGGTGCCGTCGAGGTCGATCAGCGTCTTGTCGATCAGCGCCTGCTCGCTCGCGTCGAGGCCCAGGATCGCCTCGCAGATCTCCGTGTTGACGTTCTCGACGGCGCGCAGCACGCCCTTCCCGGAGTAGCGCGCCACGTCCCCGTCGCGCAGCTCGATCGCCTCCTTCGAGCCGGTGGAGGCGCCGGACGGCACGGCCGCGCGGCCCGAGACCCCCGACTCGAGGACGACGTCCGCCTCGATCGTGGGGTTGCCGCGCGAATCGAGGATCTCGCGGGCGATGACGTCGACGATGGCGCTCATGGTGGTTTCCTCAGGATAGCAGTGTTTTCGTCGGGCGGAAGCTCCGCGCGTCCTTGACCTGCACCGGCAGATCCGGCGCGGCGGCTCAGCGCGCGGCCATCAGTTCGTTCTCGGGGAATCCGGCGCGCTTGACCGTCGCGTCGATCTCCAGCAGCGTCTCGAGCAGCGCGCGCATCCGGGCCAGCGGCCACGCATTGGGTCCGTCGGAGAGCGCCTTGTCCGGGTCCGGATGCGTCTCCATGAATACGCCCGCGACGCCCGCCGCCACCGCCGCGCGCGCCAGCACGGGGACGAACTCGCGCTCGCCGCCGCTCACGGCCCCCAGGCCGCCCGGAAGCTGCACCGAATGCGTGGCGTCGAACACGACCGGGCAACCCGTCTCGCGCATGATGGCGAGGCTGCGCATGTCGGACACGAGGTTGTGGTAGCCGAACGACGCGCCCCGCTCGCAGACCATGATATTGTCGGCGCCGCTCGCGGCTTTCGCCTTCGCGACCACCTGCCGCATGTCGCCCGGGGCGAGGAACTGGCCTTTCTTGATGTTGACCGGCCTGCCGGCGCGGGCCACTGCATGGATGAAATCCGTCTGCCGGCACAGGAACGCGGGGGTCTGCAGGACATCGACGACCGCCGCCGCCTCCGGAACCTCTGCCTCGGCATGGACGTCCGTCAGCACCGGCACGCCGACCTGGCGCTTCACTTCCGACAGGATCCGCAGGCCTTCGGTCCGCCCCGGACCGCGAAAGGAGGTGCCGGAGCTGCGGTTGGCCTTGTCGTAGGACGACTTGAAGACGAACGGAATGCCGAGCGCCGCGCAGATTTCCTTCAGCCGGCCGGCGACATCGATCTGCAGCTGCGCCGATTCCACGACGCACGGCCCCGCGATCAGGAACAGCGGCCGGTCGAGCCCGACGTCGAAGCCGCACAGCTTCATTGATCTCAGATGGACGCGATCAGCTCGGCGACGGCGTCGGTCGCGCCGCTGCCCTGGACACGGCGCTGCTGCGCGAGCGCGGCCCGGACGAAGCCGATGAACAGCGGATGGCCGCGGCGCGGATTCGACGTGAACTCGGGGTGGAACTGGCAGCCGAAGAACCACGGGTGCTGCGGGAGCTCGACCATCTCGCAGAGATCGCCGGCGCGCTCGCTGTGGGCGCGCGCGCCGACCACGAGGCCGGCCGCCACGAGCCGCGGCAGGTAATGGTTGTTGACCTCGTAGCGGTGCCGATGGCGCTCCGCGACCGTCGTCGCCCCGTAGATCCGGTGCGCAAGCGAGCCGGGCACGACTTCGCAAGGCTGCGCGCCGAGGCGCATCGTGCCGCCGAGGTCGGAATCCGCAGCGCGCCGCACGATCGAGCCGTCGCGGTCCTGCCATTCGGTGATCAGGGCGACTACCGGGTGAGGCGTGTCGGGGTCGAACTCCGTGCTGTTGGCGCCGTCGAGACCTGCCATGTGCCGCGCGAACTCGATCACGGCGAGCTGCATGCCGAGGCAGATGCCGAGATACGGAACGCCGCGCTCGCGCGCGTAGCGGATCGCCCTAATCTTGCCCTCGACGCCGCGCTTGCCGAATCCGCCGGGGACGAGCACCGCGTCCATGGCGGAGAGGCAGTCGGTGCCGTCGCGCTCGACGACTTCCGAATCGACGTAGTGGATGTGCACCTTGCTGCGCGTGTGGATGCCCGCGTGGATCAGCGCCTCGGACAGCGACTTGTACGACTCGGTCAGGTCGACGTACTTGCCGACCATCGCGATGTGCACCGCGTGCTCCGGATGCTCGAGCGCGTCGACGAGACCCTTCCATGTCGCCAGGTCCGCCGGCGGTGGGTCGATCTGCAGTTTCTTGCAGACGATCGCGTCCAGGCCTTCGGCGTGCAGCGCGGCGGGAATCTTGTAGATCGAGTCGGTGTCGAGCGCCGGGATAACCGCGTCGGGGGCGACGTTGGTAAAGAGCGCGATCTTGCGGCGGTCCCCGTCGAGCAGCGGCCGGTCCGCGCGGCACAGCACGACATCGGGCTGGATGCCTATCTCGCGCAGCTCCTTCACCGAGTGCTGCGTCGGCTTGGTCTTCATCTCCCCGGCGCTGGCGATGTACGGCACCAGCGTGAGGTGGATGTAGCAGACGTTGTCGCGGCCCTGCGTAATGCCCATCTGTCGGATCGCCTCGAGGAACGGCAGGGATTCGATGTCGCCGACGGTGCCGCCGACCTCGACGACGACGATCTCGGCCTCCTTGCCGTCGATCTTCGCGGCGGCCATGATCCAGTTCTTGATCTCGTCGGTGATGTGCGGGATCACCTGCACGGTGCCGCCGAGGTAGTCGCCGCGGCGCTCCTTGCGTATGACGCTCTCGTAGATCTGGCCCGTCGTGAAATTGTTGCGCCGGCCCATCTTCACGTCGGTGAAGCGCTCGTAGTGACCAAGATCGAGGTCCGTCTCGGCGCCGTCTTCGGTGACGAAGACCTCGCCGTGCTGGAACGGACTCATCGTTCCGGGATCGACGTTGATGTACGGGTCGAGCTTGAGATGGGTGACGCGGACGCCGCGTGAGGCGAGGATCGCGGCCAGCGACGCGGCGGCAATGCCTTTCCCCAGGGAGGAGACGACGCCGCCGGTGACGAACACGAACTTGGGCATGGGCGACAAGTTCCGGAAATCCGCATTCTACCGGAGCCGCGGGGCGCAAACAATCACAGTTGCCGTGCGCTGTCGCGGGTTTTTTGATCTGTCCGGTTTTGTAGCAAATGAATTGTCCGCTTTTCTGGATCGGGTGCGGAAATCGGCGGAGGGCGTAGCCCGTAG
>Ga0209048_10006407_pt1 | contig 11017 bp, 9 predicted proteins | sample FrelakmetCRP12CR_FD_187146 | JGI IMG/M metagenome (GOLD analysis project Ga0209048, IMG submission 187146) | Freshwater lake sediment microbial communities from the University of Notre Dame, USA, for methane emissions studies - CRP12 CR (SPAdes)... | ecosystem: Environmental > Aquatic >... | reverse complement strand
GTATAGTCTGCCTGCGGGCAGCAATTTTTTCATCCCCATGTTTGAAAACAGGGGCTTTCAAAATTGGAGGATTGGTAAAGTACGAATTTTTACAATTTTATGTAACCAAATATATCTAAAGTCCGTTACACAACATTATAATACTTTTAGTGCATAAAAAACTGGCCAATTTTTCATCGGAAAGGAGTGAGAATGTCTCAGCAAATCATTCCACCTGCTGCCCAGACGTTGCGTAGTTCTTCTATTCTCATCGTAGAAGATGATGATAATGTAGGAGAGTACCTCCAGCAGGCCATCGATGAGTTTACCCCTTATTTAACAACTGTTGTTCACGATGGATCTGATGCACTCGAAAGAGCCAGGCAAATTCAACCTTGCCTTTTACTTTTAGACTACAGACTTCCAGGATTAAATGGGCTAGAAATCTATGACCAGCTACAAAACATGGAGGAAACACGTGGAGTACCAACAATTATGATGAGCGCATCACTCCCAACTGAAGAACTCCAACGCAGGGGCATCTATCAACTTCGGAAACCCATGGATATTGGCAATGTCATACGTATGATCACTCATGCCCTGGCGACCTTTGAAGAACGCCGATTGAGTGAAAACCAACCATCGATTTGAATAGCCTTGATTCACCTATCGCTTCAAGAGCGAATCTGATACAATGTTACATGAACGTTGATCAATCATTTTTTCCCTACATTCAGTCAGCACATGTGTTTCTGCCATCCGTTCTGCCTGAGTTCAAGATGCTACATGTAAATTAGCGTTAGCAGAACCGGTACGAACGACAACTACTGTATTTCTGAATGCATTTGGGAACTATGAGTTCAAAGGAGGGACTGTAACTTGGCAAACAAAGAACAGAAAAAAGTGCAGAAAGCACCACCAAAATCGAACAAACAGAAAAAAGAGATGCAAAAGGAGAAAAAAGCTGCTAAGTCATCCAGCGGTGGTATCGATTTAAAGAAAGAATGAAGCATCAGTACATGCATCACTGTGGCAGAGAAATTACCTCTGCCACAGTTTTTTGCACTTGACACTATTGATACAATGCGCTTAGGATGCCGTCTTAAATTGTGCTATACCTCTTGTTATAAATTGATCGTAACATTATCGTTGTTATTCAATGTAAAGCCAAACAAGAGAAGAAAGGGGATCGTGTGCAGTCGAAATCTCATGAAGATGCAAACAAACGCGAGCAAACCCCTCAGTCTATTTCAGGAAAGTCATATGAATCTGGTTTCGAAATGGATGAAGGTCAAGTAGATCAGTGGGCCGTTCTCCGGCAAGAGGCAGAAGAAGAAGATTTCAACCGTCATGTAGAGCCTGTGCATTCAAGTTGGAATCAGCGAGACACCCAAGATGACGATAGAGCCTCTACTCCTCAGGCGCATTATCAATCCCAGGTAATTGAAGAAAAAACTCCTAATCATGTCGATATTGTGGTTGCTGGTATCGGCGGTGCTGGAATGAATGCTGTTAACCGCATGATTAACACTCGAGTGCGAGGGGTGAGATTTGTTGCCTTGAATACCGATATTCAAGTGCTCTCACGCTCAGAAGCAACAGATCGTATCTGCCTGGGACAACAATATACAAAAGGGCTGGGGGCCGGTGGGAACGCAGCCGCAGGGGCAAAAGCAGCCCTCGAAAGTACGGAAGATATTCGCAACATTCTAGGAGACGCCGACCTGGTTTTTATCGCTGCTGGAATGGGAGGTGGTACAGGAACTGGTGGTGCGCCCGTTGTCGCCTCGATTGCTAAAAAACTGGGCATGCTCACCATAGGCATCGTCACGCTCCCATTCACTTTCGAAGGCTCAAGACGTCGGCGTACAGCCGAAGAAGGCCTGAAGGCCATGAGTGCTGAAATCGATGCGCTCATTACAGTCCCTAACGATCGCCTGCTCTCTCTCACAGGGCGTGATCGTAGCCTGACAGAAGCCTTTAAGCTCGCCGATGATGTCTTGCGTCAAGGCGTACAAGGTATCGCGGAGGTTATCAACGTTCCCGGTTTAATTAATGTCGACTTCGCTGATGTACGAAGTGTTTTACGCGATGCAGGCACAGCTTTGATGAGCATTGGCCAGGGCCAGGGTCGCAACCGTGCTCAACATGCTGCTGAAGAAGCTATTGCAGGTGGATTTCTCAATATGCCTATTCGTGGCGCCCAACGCGTCCTCTTCAACATTAGTGGCGGAGAGGATATGACCCTTTATGAAGTCAACGAGGTCGCAGAATTTATTGGCACTGCGATCGATAATACTGCTGATATCACTTTTGGCGCTGTCATTGATCCCACGCTTGACGATAGCATACGAGTAACTTTGATCGCTGCCGGAATGCAGGATTCACCGACCGGGCGCATTCCTGTAATCCATCTGGAGCAAGCCAGCGTAGCATCTGCAGTATCATTGCCTCCAAAGCCGTATCAAACACCAGCTTCGCCTTCACACAATGCCGCTAATTTCGAACAGCAATTGACAAAGTCACCATCTACACCTGCGCAATCCATGCCAGTAGAAAAAACTGAAGTAGAACCTCTACCACCTGTACGCTTGTCCTCAACACCATCTCGGCCACAGCGTAGTCTTGATGATCTGCGAGGACTACGTAGCATGGGTCGTAGGCACGATGTACCACAACCTGACAAAAGTCTTGATGGAGAGAATGCAGTAGACGACGAAGAAATTGATGTGCCACCGTTTATGAAAAAATATACGTGAGAGAACAAATAAGCGCAAGGAATCATCCGTAGTTCAGGTCTAGATGGATTTCTTGCGCTTACCTGTTTATTCTTTGGGTGAAGCAGCGGCTCGCCCGCGCTCACCGCCTTTTTTACCTATTTTGGAATAGAACTCGGAGCCTTGCTGGCGTTTAGTAGACTCGCCGCCTTTTTTGCCAATCTCGGCATAAAACTTAGGTCCCCGTTTCTCCTTTACGGTTTCGCCGCCCTTTTTGCCAATCCTGGCATAAAATTCTGGGCCATACTTTTCTCGTACAGCCTGGCCGCCATGCTTAGCCTTTTGCGATCCCGGTTGTGGTCCCCGTTTGTTATTCGCCATTGAGTATCCCGCCCTTCTGAGACTCATACTTCCACGTTTGCCCATCTTACAAAACAATGAGACATCCAAAATACCGAATATCTCGCTGCTTACCTACTGTGACTGATAACTTCGCGCGCGCGCCATTGCCACTCTATTGGCAATCATAGCTGCCGTGATACCTGCTCCAACGCCATTATCGATGTTTACCACAGAAAGACCCGGTGCGCACGTTTGTAACATTGATAGCAATGCCGCAACTCCTTTACCTCCCATTCCATAACCAATCGACGTGGGTAAGCCTATCACAGGAACAGGTACTAATCCAGCCACAACCGATGGTAAAGCGCCATCCATTCCCGCGGCTACAATGATCGCATCAACCTCTTTGGAAAGGAGATCCCGCAAAGGTTCTAATAAACGATGCAGTCCTGCGACACCAACATCATAGATGCATGTCACCTCGCATCCCATCTCTTCCGCTATAAGTGCGGCCTCTTGCGCAACCGGGACATCAGAAGTCCCTGCACTGATTACGCCAACCTGTCCCCCCGTTTTACGATGTTCATAGTCAGGTTTGTAAATTACCACTGCTCGAGCGGTTTCAAGAACACGTATATGATACATATTAAACACATCGCGTAGTACCTCTATGGCTTCGGTCGGCACTCGACTGATAATCGTTCTCCCTTTTTCATCCACTATCTTGCGAGTCATCGAAACGATTTGTTCAATATTTTTTGCCTCGCCAAAGATGATCTCGGGCACCCCTTTACGCTGTTCGCGATGAAAATCAGGACGAATCTCGACCGTCGCTGAGGCATGATCACCCTCAGAGTTCTGTAATTTCTGCTGACTGCTACTAAACTCGAATGATTGCTGGTTGATTAACAAATCAAGCGCTTCTAAGTGCTCGTCAGCCTGATGACCCACTGAAATATACATCCTTACTAGAGACTAGTATAAAAATCTCATCTGAGAGTTCTCCAACCAGTCAAAGTTTAACATAGTTCTACAAATTGAGCAAGGTCAATTGATCTTGTAAACATGATATTTAGAACATTTTTAAAAGAGTTTGTTACCTTACTTCACCTCCTCCGTTTTTACAAATGAGAGGTATATATACCTCTCACACAAAGGCTTTTAGATGTATGTTTTACTCGTATTGCGACAAGTAGTGCGTTTTGTAGCGCGGCATCTGTAGGTTGGCTTTGTAAAGATTGTATTATTTACTGGGAGTCAAGTTTCTTGGCTCCCTTTTTCTCACTTTTTCGTGTGTCTGTCGCCTCTGTTATCTCACCCGGTATTTTCTCTATTCTAAAATGGTTCAGACCATACGTATTATATTATACAGATGCACACCTGAATCATTGAACCAGAAGGGGCCGATTTATCTCGCACACTGCAGATTATGCTGATTAACAAAATAACCCGGACACTCGTAGGGGCCGATTTATCGGCCTTCCATGGTTTTTATGATATCCTGATGTATACGTTCAGTTTCATTTTTTAGATATAGAAATTCTTACAAAGTCTCTCTAATATTCGTGGAGATCCTGGATGAAACCTGCTAATATACTCTCCCAAAAACCTTTCTCGTTCCAGCAGAAACGATCTATTCTACTCTTCCTGCTTTCGCTCAGCATAGCTCTTGTGAGCGGATTATTCCTCTTTCATCCTGCTGTGATCGGTAATGTAAGCTCCGCTATCATTAGCGTTGGCCTTGATCCGTTACGTGCTCAACTGATTGCAGCACTACTACTAACCCTGGCATCAGCATTTTTAGGAGCAGTATTCGGGCGTAGAAAACTCGGTGCAATCCTTGGAGCCTGGATTGTTTTCTCAATTGGCTACCTCAATGGCTTTATTCAACTCGAGATGCGGCCCATGTATGATCCCGGAGGCCTTCTGGAGCCATTAGATATGGGAGCGCTCATTCACACTTCAATTACCATGACATCGCTCGCACTGCTCAGTGCCTTTTGCGGAGCTGCGATAGGTGTAGCGCTCAGTGAAGTACTACTCGATCCCCTCTACCAACTAGTGCAGTCTCTATGGCAGCGTTACAAGCATAGAGAAGATGAGACACAACAGTTCTATGCTCAAAGATCTCAATCAACGGCTTTCACTACCATCGGTGCCTGGTTCGTCGCTATAGCGATAATTGTGTTGGTTGTGTTTGCCAGCAGTGCAACTGAATTGTTCACGTATTCCCCTGATATTGGGCTGCATACAGTACCCCATATCGCCAAATCGGCAAGCACCCAAACGGGTACTTCCACTGCAATAGAAACAATACCCTCTTTCGGCACAGTTGTAACAGATAGTCTGGTCAGCCACTCGCTTGGAGGTCAAAGACGCACAATTGACGTATACCTACCACCAACGTATTACACACATATTGGACAGAATAAACGCTATCCTGTGCTTTATCTCCTGCATGGTTCACCCGGCCAGGCTCATGACTGGTTTACCGGGGGTAAAGCGAATCAGTCCGCCGATACCTTGATCGCTTTGGGTAAGATTCCCGAATTAATCATGGTATTGCCAGATGGGAATGGACAACCAGGGGCCGCTCCTGAATGGGCTAACAGCTATGATCAACACCAACTGATTGAATCTTACATGGCCAATGACGTCGTGCAGTATATTGATTCGAAGTACCGAACAATACCAGATGCTGCCCATAGAGCCATTGGTGGACAATCAATGGGGGGATTCGGAGCAACGAATATCGCAGTACATCATCTGGATATCTTTGGCTCCGTCATCTCGCTAGGAGGATATTATTACGCGGAGGGCGGTATCTGGGGTAATAATGCTGCTTATATGCAACAAAATAGTCCTGCAGCTGTACTACCCGCGAAAAAACAAGCCTGGAAATTGCAGTTCTTCTTAGGAGCTGGTTCGCAAGATCAACCATACTACGCAGACACTCAACAATTTGCTCGAGAACTCGACAGGCTTCATATACTGTACCATCTTGATATACAGAAAGGTTATCACTCCTGGACAACCTGGCAGATACAGATGTACAGAGCTCTGTTCTGGTTACACTGGGGTCAGTAAAATGCTCCAGGCAACCGCAAAACCTACCTGGAGCATTCAGCAAGCATTATTCTGGCTTTGCCGGCGCATGCACTTCAGATTGAAAACCGGTTCTGACATGGCTATCATCGCAGAATGGCTTGTTACGAGATTGGCCACACCTGCATAGGGTTATTTCGTCATCGGTCATCTCAAAAGCATTGCCGTCACTATCAAGCAAAATGAGTCCTTTAGCGCCCTGAATGTATAGTGGGCCATCTTTCTCCGCCATTATGCTAGGTTTTGTCTCTTCAGCCATTAAGATTATCACTCCTTTGAATAAATTAGTTCGAATTAGAAGAAAGCTATACAAAAAGTGCCTCCTTCTTCACTTTCTATGCTGAAGTATAGCACAACTTTAGCAAGGGGTTCCAAATACCTGTTGCAGGCATTTGGAACCCCTTACTGGACGAACACAAGTTAGTAACTCTTATCCATCGATCTAGACGTAAGAGCCTCTAATGTACCTGTCGTAACCTTCTCTTTGATTGTTTCATAGCCCTTAATCCACTCTTTGAGAGAGCCGCGAATAGTTCTCAGTAGTGTTGCATCGTGTTGATGGGCTTTATAGAGAGCCCAGCCAACCTTTGGTAGCGTGAGAGTATGAGAGTAGACCAGGTAACGGCTCTCCCAGGTGGGCTGAAACTTCTTTTTGAAGTTAAACAATGATTGACTATCTTTCAGATTGCCAAAACGATGAGTCAATACGTCAATGCTGCTGTCCAAAAGCGAGGCATCTTCACTATTTGCGTTGCTTAATGGAGCCAGACCCAGGCTGACCATTTCCGCACCGCAACTCTTCAAGAATTCAATTGAGCGAGAAAGCAATAGTTCCATCGTGCCAGGTGCGCATCGTTCGGCCCGGCGCATAAGGTCAAGTCCCCATCCCTTGCGACCATAGATGGGAATGAACGTAACAAATGCATGCACAAGGTTTTGGTTATCGATCGCCAATGCAGTTATTTGTTCCGGGTCTCCCGTTGAATTGAACTGCCCCATACTAAAACCCATTTCGGATCCGCCTTTTTGCGCAACCCATTTCTGTGAAATTCTCTCCATTTGCTCCAATTGTTCGACATCTTGTACGTGTCCCTGATAAAAAACGACCTGTAATCCTTCCTTTTCAGCACGTTTGGCGCTAGAACGCACATTTGCCATTGCTCCCCCTTTAAGAGTAAAGGTCTGCGTGTTGATCACTGCATCCTCACCGATCTTTATTGAGTGCATGCCAAATGTATGATAAAGATCTGCAAGATCATTGCGCACCTGCCAGAACACAATCGTCCAGTCCTGTTGAGAACAGAAAGCTTTGAATTCCTGGATTGCTCCAGCAAGTTCATTCTCTGGCCCAATTGGATCTCCCGCAACCACTGCTACTGTTCCTTCTAAGACGTAAGCAATAACTACTTTCCTCGATGCCGAAAAAAAGTATGATTTCTCTTCACTCAACGCAAAGTAGGAGATAGAGTTTTTGCCAAAGATGCGCGTATTAAAGGCGACTGCCCGCCGTTCTTCTTCATTCGGCAAGAGCGTTTTGGCTACCGGCCGCAATATCGAGATCATTCCATACAGGATAGCACTGATACATAAAGCTTGAAGCGCATGTTGGAAAAGCATTGCCTGTGTGCCAGGTGATAGATGCAAATGTGCATGTGTAAGTAATCTTAGAATTACTCCCTCGAAGCCAAAACGATCTATTTGCACCTCAAATTCTGAAGAGAGCGCAATAAAACCACCAATCGTGTAGAGCACAACGACAATCAAACCCAGGACCAAGACAAAGTAGCCTCGCTTTACCGAAGGAGGATCGCTACGTGCCTGGAAGTAGCGAAACAACAACAAGAGGACGATCGTGAGAGCCAATGCTGTAAGCGTCGCGAGTACTGATCCTCCACGTAAAATGTGCAGAAAGAAAGATAGGACCAGAAGTCCAAGTGTAATATTCCAGGCCTGATGTTTTCCACGTATTAATCCATATGAAAGCATTACAAGAAAAAACCCCACAACAACAGTGAGTTTCTGAGCACTATGGTAAGCGACAATAGGCCATACGCCTAAGAGGATATCCCAATTGAGTTTGGGAACAACAGCAGAAAGCATATCTGCTATGCCCACCAGTCCAGTCGCAAGACCAATCATTAGACGCACAATCATGCGTGTATCTTCAGAAAATGGCAGTGATAGCTCAGGCATGGTCTTCATGGTTTTAAATCCTTTAACTAGAGCTTTTCATAGGTTTTTTCATAGAATATAAGTATTATGAAGCGCAACTGCTCCGATACAATAGTGGCAAATGACCCATTGTTCATAGGGTAAACGTTCAGACTTACAAATTTTACAAACGGATGACAAATGAATGAGTTTCTATGTATACACAAATTACCTGATATGTTCATTGTTTCAAAGAATTGTCATTCAACTCTCGAACCCCGATGTTTCCCAAAGACATCCCACGTGCTTCACCTCTTGATGAAAGTATAGGTTTCGATCGTTCCAAAAACGTTACAGAAAACGTTACGAAACATCTCATTGTGAATAAAAGCTGGAATGATTCTCGCTCCGCAAGTGTTTTATGCATTGGACAGCAAAAACTCTCTATGGTATACTACTTTCCAACACAATAAAACATGCCTGTTAAGGCATAGTCATTGGATAGTAAGCAATCCATAGAGAATTAAACGGACAGAAGATAGGCGAAAGGGGTCTAGAAATCAATGCCAAAGAAGGGTGAACTTTCAAAAACAGCGCGTGCCTCACTGGCAAATCGCGAAGATATTAACCACCTGACCAGCCGCATCTGCGCGAAGTGCGGTGAAGCAATTATGCTCAAAGAACTCCAACCAGTGAAAGTGGTTGGTAAAGGGATGGTATTCTACCACAAATCTCACTACAGTATGCAGTAATTCAATACGTTCCAAAAACCAAAACGAGCCATTGATGCGATATGGTCGATGGCTCTTATGTCGTTTCTTGGAGAGATTCACTTACTCCTGATCTTGAATTAAAAATTGTAACTTCCTCTTAAAAACCTTCTCAAAAAGATCAGCTTTCTCATAAGCATGTTCCAATTCATCATCGAGATCAGCAAGCGGGCGTACCCATAAAGAAACCGTCCAGGTACGATCATCACACAGAGCTTCTTTAGCAGCCAATCGTTGCACTCGTCCATCATGGCTCCAATCAAGAGCATCAGCAATTCGTAGCAGGGCAGCCAGCGCCGAAACACGTTTGCGAGCAGAACGGCTCAATGCTGCAAATTCCTCGTGTGATACACTGGGTAGCGCGCGCCGGTGATAGCGGGCAATACAGGCAATCTCATGACGCTCTTCGTCGCTAAAATCCGGCAACTCAGTTTCTTTAATGAGCCGGTACGAGTGTTTGTGGTGGCGGCGTGCCTCGATCATCATACCTGTATTGTGTAAAAACGCAGCACGCTCAAGCAAACGCAATGCGCTTTCATCAAGTTCATGCAAAGGCTGTGTTGCTTCAAACAATTGTACCGATAGTCGTTCTACCCGGCGGGCATGAGGCCAGTCCTCTACCTGTAATCCTCCACTTAAACGAAGTTCTTCAGGTGTAGGCTGGGGTAACTGCCACCAATCCAATTCTTCGACTGGAAATGATTTCATCTCATTACCTACCTTTGCTCATGATGCTTCCTGAACATCTATGACTCCAATATTCCTAGTACCTGGCGCTTAAAATCTTGCGCCTGGAGTGTATACCAATGCTGGCGAAACGCATCGTATTGCTTATTGCGCAATTGCTCCTGACTCTGCAAAAAATGCTCCAACCCATAACGTTCTTCAACAGAAGGTGCTACCGTTGGATCCAATAGATCCTCAATCAATTCAGGTGATACAAGAGATTTCACATGCGCATGCTGATTGTTCCCGTTGAGATGCATAGCTTCAGGCATTGTTGCGGTATCATGGCTACTCAGGCAAAGCCTTAACAAAGCAATCATCACGTCACTATCATGAAAATCGCCAAGTTCTTCTTGAAGTTGGACTAACTCTTTAAGAACAGCTTTGGACGCTACAGGTAACACATCTTCAAATACTTCAAACGTATAACGAAGTCGCTTGGCTGCAATACGCATGTTGTGTAACTCTGCTATATTGTAAGGATTGTCGACAAAGCTTTCCCAACTATACAAGTCCTCAAGCCGTACTTTGGCGATCATCCGCGCATTTTTCCCAGTCGGATCCAGTGGATTAAGCCCTGTAATCGGCCTAGCTTTTGCCATGCGACACCACTCCCTCCTGAATGCAGGACTCAACCTGCTTCCTCAGTTCGTCTTCGTCCAGGTCCTGGAGAAATGATTCCAATTCAAGCTGCTTCTGCTCGCGAAACGTTTGCAGACGCTCAATAATCCATTCAACTCCAGCCGTATCTTCGCTCTTCACCTGCTCAAGTTGTGCATGTAAATTGATGAGCATGACGTCTGTATCACGCGCTGCGCCTAACGCATCGGCAATCCGCGTCACCTGGCGATAGACTTTTTTAAAGCTTTTGGGGTCGCAAATTGATTGATAGGCATCAAGTGTGGCCCTCAGACGACGTATAGCAACACGCATTTTATGGACTGCCTCTACATCCTCATGTTTCAGAACTTCTTGAGGCCACTCAAGCATCGTCTGTGTGCGTTCCTGTAGTAATCGTCTTCCTGATTGAGCGAATGGTTCCCCTTCTGGAGTATAAGCGACATACCCATCTAACTTCCCATTAGATGGCTGCATATGATTGAGAGCCTCAGCACTTTGACTCACGATCTCCAACCACCGCTCCCTATAACGTTCATAGGCAAGTAAGACTCCCTCTCGAATGCCATGCGAGCTAACATGAATTTCGTCAATACGTAGCCGTGTCAT
>Ga0209048_10006406_pt1 | contig 11018 bp, 11 predicted proteins | sample FrelakmetCRP12CR_FD_187146 | JGI IMG/M metagenome (GOLD analysis project Ga0209048, IMG submission 187146) | Freshwater lake sediment microbial communities from the University of Notre Dame, USA, for methane emissions studies - CRP12 CR (SPAdes)... | ecosystem: Environmental > Aquatic >... | reverse complement strand
CCGTCGAAACCGATCGGTATTAACGTTACTCAAGACGGCGCCTGGTTCTTCGCGGAAAACGAAGCGCTCAAGGTGGTCGGGACGGGTGGAAGTTTAGAAGAAGCCGTTCTCGATGTAGAACACCACATCGTCCATTTTTGGCAGTACTACCGGTCCCTTCAAGACTCGCAGGTCACCGGCGACGCGGTACGCTTGAAGAGTCTTTTCTCTAATCTCCTATCCGAAGCTGCGTGCGAGGCGGCCTGAGCATGTCTCAGGTTCCTCGGGATACGATCGAAAGCACCCTTCCAAAAAAAGGGTTTGTGCTAGATCCTGCCAAACCACGCCATAAGTATTTCATGCATGAGTACAACGGAAAGAGGACAGGAGCCTACACCTACACTTCCCATGGCTCTAACTACAAGACATATGGGGACACACTTCTGAAGCCGATGAGAATGCAGCTTCGGCTTGAGACTCTAAAAGAAGTTAGAGACCTCCTCCTCTGCCCTATGGACGCCGACGCGTACAACAAGAAGCTCATAGAGAAGGGCGTTTTCCCTATAAATCCGTAGCGGGTCGGATGTTTCCATAAACCCGTTAGCGTCCTCTTACTTCCGCTTCCTCGACTCCCACGGCGGCACTGGCTGCGAATCGTCCCAAAGCGGTTAAATTCCAACAAAGGTACCACATGCGACATGGGATTTGGCGTAACCAGTTGCTTCGCTTGGGTTTTCGGTCTTCGGAGTCCCCCCAAAATTCGCGGACCGAATGAGGAGGAATTTTGGGACCTGCTAAATAACTATGATGCACAAGTTATCAAGGCCTTAGCGAGAGTCCTATTGCGTACTTGGTACCTTTATTGAAATTTAACCGTAACCTGTGATTCCTTGAGCAAATGAATGGACGAACCATGGAACAGACGTTCTCTCAGAGCGAGCTGGAAGCCATCGCTGCGGCCCTTGCTGACACATCGGAAGGGTTAACGGGATCGGAGATCGGACATCTTCTGGCATCATTGAAAATGACAGATCCAAATCCGGGCATGACCAAATGGAAGCGCCTGCACAACGCTTTCGTGGAGCGTCAAAATAAAAGTCATAACCGCCGCGCCATCCTTGAATTTATACGGCAAGCCATGAAACCGGAACGGTATGCTAGACAACCAGCTCGGTTTGAGCCCTTACGGGCCAACCTCAATCGCGCTCTGGCTTTCTGCGGTCTAGCCGTTGATGCTAGCGGAGCGATGAACAGCGTATCCCAGGCTCAGACACTCACTGATGCCGCCCGGCTGGCGCAAGAGCTGCGGGCCGATCTGACAACACGCGGCGTTCACCCGGACATCTTGCGCTTCTGCCGCGCAGAATTGGTCGCCGACAATTATTTTCATGCCGTGCTCGAAGCAACCAAGAGTATCGCCGACAAACTCCGATCCAGAACTGGGATCTCGCACGATGGAGCCGACTTAGTGGATAAAGCCCTTGCCGGCGACAATCCAATTCTCGCCATCAATTCCCTGTCCACAGAAAGCTTGAAGAGCGAACAGCGCGGATTTGCCAACCTCGTCAAAGGAACCTTCGGCATGTTCAGGAACATTACCGCCCACGAAGCCCGCATCTTGTGGGCCATGAGCAAGGAAGACGCTGAAGACCTTCTGTCCCTGGCCTCTCTCATCCATCGACGGCTCGATGCCGCCCTGCTACGAAAATCTCCCTGACCACACCACCGACATGAGCTGCAATCGCTTCAACCATTGGAGTGTGATAACTTTAACCTGTGATGAAAAGGCACAGGCCGGTGAACTACCAATTCCAGGAAAAGGGCAAGTTTGCCCTTTTAACCTTCAACAACATTTACACCGATCTTCCACAGACAGCCTTCCGGCTGTCTGACGACATCTGGGCCATGCCCGGCCTGCCAGTCCCCGATCTCGGAATATGGAAAGAATGGATCGGCACCATTCGTATGGACCGCCTCGCAAAAGCTAATCTTGTTATTTTTGCGGAGGAACCTTCCGAAAACCCCGAGGTCTTAGATCAGGTGCATAAACGCCTCTGTGAGGACTTAACCTGGTTTTATTACCTGGCGCATCTTCGCAGCGGCATAGAATACGAGAGCGCCGATTTGCTCTGTGGCTCGTCAGAGCAGGGCGTCCCCCGTATCCGGCAGATGAGCAATCTCCCACTGTTCTATCAGAGCAAAGGCTACCGGCGAGCGCCTATCACCAAGGGATGGCTTGAAGACACAATCTCTTCCCGCATCGGCGTCAAAGCACTCGCCGACGCAAATAAAGCGAACAAAAGAGACTTCAGGCGCATCATCCTCGGCCTCAACACATTGTCCAGCGGACTCAAGGAGCAAACCGGGCAAGAACGTCTCCATCAGTTCGTCCGCTCCCTTGAAGCCCTGATCCTACCTGATATCGGGAGCACTAAAACCCAATTCGCACACCGCTGCCAGACCTTCGCCCGCGCGGGCCACGATACCCGCGCCCTGTTCCTCGAAATCTTCGACATGCGCAGCGGCACGGAACATTTGCACGAGTGGGATAAAGCAGTACAGAACCATCCACCAGACCACCGTGAAGACGTGTGCTGGCAAAGGACACGGCAGATCGAGCACCTGGCCTGTGACGCCTATTTACGACTGCTGCACGACGCCGCGCTTCGGGAGCACTTCAGGACGGACGCCACAATCGCCGCGTTCTGGAACCTGCAGGACGCTCAAAGACAATCGCTGTGGGGCAAGCCTCTCGACATTACCGGAGAGCCACTCGTCCACGACTGGAGAAGAGCCGTCTAACGCGAATTTATCCTTGTTCCTCAGTACGGAACCCGACCGCTGCTTTCAGCCGTCGGGACGGGCTCAACTCGGGCAAGGCCCTCACCGAGCCTGTAGTCTCGGCCTGCCGGCAACGATCCCTTGCGCAAAACCATAATAAATTTTTCGAATGTGAGAGGTGATGTATATGGCGTTTCCGCCAAAAGTACGTAGGGACCTTCTGATAAAATCTGGACGACGTTGCTGCCTGTGCATGGAATATCGCGGGACGCATATTGAGGTTCACCACATTGTTCCAGAAGCCGAAGGTGGCACAAACAAACAAAGTAATGGCATACCGCTTTGCTTCGATTGTCACGCTGATGTCCCCGCATACAATCTCAAGCACCCCAGAGGAACAAAATTCACAGCTGAAGAGTTAAGACAGCATAGAAATCGTCTATTCCAGCATATTGAACAGGGCGGTCCGCTCGTTCTAGACCTAATCACAAGAGAATCATTTACTGTGTCAGATTCAGCCCTCTTCAAAAATGATCCGCTGGCAAAAGTTAAGCGCGTAGACTTGACGCATGATTCAAGGGTTGCCAGATACCGAAAGTTTATACGAACTGCGGAAGGTCACATGCACAAGAGGCAATTTCAAATGGCCATAAGCCACTTCGAGTCTGCGTTTCTACTTGCTGAGTCAGACGATAAACTTGAAGACTACACACAAGGCGGGAACTACCATTATCGGAAGATTTTTCTATGGCAGTGCTACTTGGAGGAAATCGCTCGTAGCGATAACCGCAATCGCCTCCGTGCGGTGGTCAACATGAAGATGGATGAAAATGCCATCAAAGAAATCCTCGTCCGAGAGCAAGATCCAGGCGGGCTAACCTGTACTCATTACTTCTATCTGTTACTTCAGGAAAAGCTATTTCTGTTTGATGAGCAAATCCGTCACAGAAAGGGGCGGAAATTTCATCTTGGGCGGACCGTTCAATTCATGGACCTCATCGAGGATCCCCACTGCCCAGAGCGAAAGGAAGAACTTGTATCACGCGCTGAAAAGCTAAGACGCGAGATAAACGCGCAAAAATGTGTTTCGAAAACTCACTCGTTCCAAGAAAGTAAAACAAAGGGAGCACTATAAGCCCCTCCTGAATAGCTCCATTGTCGCGCCGGTGGTCCTTGCTCCTAAACGGTCACCACTTCCTATCACCGAAACCGGATACCGCGCGCATTTCACCGCACCTGAAACCGTCGCCGATAACGGTGGCCCCGTCAGCTACGTTGAAGCATGGCTAGAAACCGAAAGCCAGGCTCACGACGGACGACGCATGCATCAAGCACGGCAGCAGCTCAGTCTGCTCTGACGCGAACACCTCAAATTCACCCCGGCCTATTATCGCACCCCGATCTGATCGCCGTTCCTGGGCCAATTCTGTGCGCCGTTTTTCGCCGCGCCTGCCCTCATAGCCTGTTTTGAGTGGGTTGCTTTGCCTTACGGGGCCGAGGCCTGCCGCGCTCCGGCTCCCGAGCGCAACGGCCGCGCCAGTCAAAGCGCTGTCACGTCCGCCGCTTGTTCTCGTCCGCCTGTGCTGCTTCGGCAGGCACGTCCCCGTCACCTCCAGTTGTCCTCACTGGCTCTCCGGTTTCAGCGAGAGAGCCAGTGAGTCCAACAACAAGGAGGTGCCGAAATGGCAAAGCAACCCACCAGACAGGATATCTATACCCGCGTCACGAACCAGATCGCACAACAGCTTGAACAAGGCGTGCGCCCCTGGATTAAACCGTGGAGCGTCGAACATACCGCCGGGCGGATCACCCGTCCACTCCGTCATAACGCTATCCCCTACCGTGGCGTCAACGTACTGCTGCTCTGGTCCGAGGCTCTCGCAAAGGGCTACGCCGCTCCGCTCTGGATGACCTACAGGCAGTCACAGGAACTCGGCGCACAAGTCCGCAAGGGCGAGCATGGTTCTCTTGTCGTCTTTGCCGATCGTTTCACCAAGACGGAAACCAACGACCAGGGCGAGGCCGTTGAACACGCTATTCCTTTCATGAAAGGCTACACAGTATTTAACGTTGAACAAATCGACGGACTCCCCGCGCATTACTACGCGCAGCATTCCAATCCTCTTCCTCTCTCCGACCGTCTCGCGCACGCTGACCAGTTTGTCACCGCCACCGGCGTAATCATCCGCCACGGCGGCAATCAGGCTTATTATTCCCCTGCAGCCGATCACATCCAGCTCCCGCCCTTTGAAGCGTTCAAGGACAAGGAAAGCTACTACGCCACCGTCCTGCATGAACTCACGCACGCGACTCGCCACGCAACACGTCTCGAACGTGACTTCGGCCGCCAACGTTTCGGCGACGCAGGCTATGCCCGTGAAGAGCTGGTTGCAGAACTGGGCTCCGCGTTCCTCTGTGCCGACCTCGGCATCACCCCGGAGATCCGGGCAGACCATGCCGATTACCTCGGCCACTGGCTCAAAGTTCTTGCCGAAGACCATCACGCCATCTTCTCGGTCGCCGCTCATGCACAACGCGCCGCTGATTATCTGCAGGGCTTGCAACCCTCGGCATCATCAGACTCTCCAAGCTCACAATAGCTGGCCGGCGTGAACCGGAATTTCCTTCGCTCCATACTTGGGGCGAAGGAGATCCCGTCAATCATCTTCCACTTCAAGCGATCCCACATCGATCAGAATATCCAGGAATGTCCGGGTGGCATCCGACCGACCAGTAGACTGTGATGAACTGGCCACATTCTGCTCTTGAACTCCCACAACAACTCCACCAATGCCATGTTGAGCACAATCTCGGTCTGTGCACTGCAACATCATTTGATATCCCAGACAAACAGCCCTTCTTGATAATGCTGAACATCGTTGCGAAGGTTGGTGGTCTTCCACAGCTCGTCGTCGAACAGATAAAACCCTTGCCTGAATTCCTTCCGCTGTTGATACTGTATGGACGCCGCGCTTGACCGATATTCGAACACGACCTCTGATTGTGCAAGATGACGCCCCAGCGCTTTCCCTGTGCCAAAGAGAATGAGTGCCCCATAGGTGACGGCACTATCGACCAGCAATTCTGCATCCGATAAGAACTGAACAGCCTCACGCTCTGCAGGGCACGATGCCTGACTTCCTTTTCCACATCTCACGAAATCGGGCGATCGCGACGGTATCGAGATCAGCGAATGAGGCGTTCTTCGCAATTTCAGCCGAGAAGTCTAGCCCGGATTCGTCGAAGATGCGCTAGAGTTGGTCAGGCGTCATGGGGACAAGGCTTTCCCTGCTTCGGATCCACTAGGTCCCTTTGTAGGGAATCGGTATGCCGATAAGTCGTGGCGGCACCTGAAACACCACGATACGTCCTTCAGGACCCTGGAGAGCCTCGTCGTCAATACAAAGATGGAGCCGTTCCATTAAACCAACTTTCGTTCGCTCACGATCCTGGAAGACCTGACTCCCGACAACCTTCCGAGGTTGCTTGTTGGTGACGCGAGCACCATTCTTCCGCCACCCTCATTGGCCAGTGCAACCGAGTACTGTACTCACTCCTCACACTCGAATGACGACTTCGCCTCCTTGAATTCCACGTGCTCATGTTCGCGGCTCTCCATGGTGTGCTGCAGTTGTTCGGGGATCATTCCAGACTCAAACTGCTTTCGGTTTGTGTACCGGCTTGTTCGGCGCGGCAAATCTAGCCGATTCGACTGGACCAGCCTAAGCGGCACAGCACGACCTGCGGATAGCCAGGAGCCCGCGGAACGCCGGGTATAGGTAGATAGAGGATGTTGACAGCTATTTCTTCATCAACACAAGGAGGACCGACATGAAAGTGCTCCGGCTTTCCCAAAAGAAGCGAATCACCCAGGAATCCGTCATCAAATTGAAACTGACTGAGTATCCAGCGGCCCTGTTTGAATTCCTGACACGGGCCACCCAGAAGCCCAAGGCTGAGTTGGCTGCGGAAATCCTGGGAGCGGCGCTCATCAGCGATCGAGAGCTGCGTCGCCTGTTCGCCGAGCAGGCCCACGCGCATCGCACAGACCCTGTTGACGCTCGCGTCATTGGGCCGGGCACTACGTAGGAGGTGTTCTTCACACCCGACGCAACAGGAATTGCTTGCGGTTGTTACATAGCAAGCCCCTGATAACTTGAGTGGTCTTCGCGATTGTCCTGCGGGCTGTAACAAAATTGTCGGTGTTACCGCCTTTGCCTGATTCACACGGGGAGAAATCAATGGCCGTTGAGCAACGTCAGTTACAGACGAGCAGAGTGAAAGGCGCAACGAGCTGGGCAGACCTTCGGGCCAGGAACGGTCTCGCAAGGGGAACCGTGGTCGTGAGAATTCCGGCCCTGCTTCATGCGGAAGTCCAGGCCTTGGCGAAGCAGGACCAGCTTCCTCCCGCTGCGGCCCTCCGCATCGTGCTTCAGCGGGGGCTCGGAGGGCTCAGGCAGGACCGAACCATGCAGTACTTGATTCGTCTCACGGAAACCATCGTCCGATATGCCGCGGTCGATCAAGCCAAGGCGGCTGAAATCCTGGCTGAAGCCCGACGATGCACCAGCGTTGACCTTTCTCCAAGTAAGGAGGGATCTCAATAAGCATGCCACTGAACCGTCAGGACTCCCCCATTCGGTACCGGTCTCATAAGGGCGACCCCGCACGAGGGTACGACTCGCTGGCGTCCTCTTGGCGCATGAATACACGGATGGTTGCGATGACGCTGCTCATCGTCACCGTGCTGGTCTACGTCCCATTGGTGTGGCTCCAACTCGAGCTCTATAACGTGGCGGCCCCAGCGCCAAGTCACGCGGCCAAATGGTCGTTGGCCTGGTTTGCAGCTGGACTCCCGGCACAAGATGCCACCGTGAAACTGGTACTGCCGGGTGATACGGAGGCCCGCATCTACAATGCCACTGAAGCCCGGGACTATCTCTCTCGTGTCATGGCATGGGAATGGAGCCAAGTCTGCCCCATCCTCCTGGACACCGCATGGGCCTACCCAGCGTGCCTTGTGAGTCTCTTGGCCTGGTATCGATACCGCGACAGAAGGATGTCCGAATCCCGCCATATCCGAGGACAGTATCGGACCACCGCCAGAGATCTCGCGAAGAGAGTGAGACGAGAACAAAAGGGTGACATCGCGATTGGACCTGTATTTCTGCCAACGCGAAGGGAGACGGAACACGTGCTCACCGCCGGAGGGACTGGCTCAGGAAAAACGACGTTCCTTCGGTCGGTGCTGGGCACGATCCGAACACGAGAACGGCGAGCCATTGTTCACGATACCAAGCTGGATCTGTGCCACGAGTTTTGGAGACCGGGCGACATCATTCTGTCTCCCTTCCTTGCCGCGTCATCCGGCTGGACTATTTTTTCAGAACTGCAATCAATCCCCCAAGCCTTTGCCGCAGCCCATTCTGTGATCGTGGAGGAAGATAGCAGCGCGGACAAGTTCTGGGCCGATGCGGCACGGCAGATCTTCTTCACCGTGCTTGTGAGTGTGACAGCCAAGGGCATGCACCGAAACCAGGATCTCGCCGAGACGCTCAAACTCAGCGGAGATGAACTCGGCGACGTTCTTCGGTTGGCCCCCTGGGGCGAACAAGTTGCCCAACATATCACCTCAGCGGCTGCCCCCCAGGCCGCCGGGGTCTTGGCCAACCTGCATCGCTACTCCATGGCCTTCAGCTTCATGAAGGATGGCGACTTCTCGTTTCGCTCGTGGCTCCGCAATGAGGAGTCCACCCAGTGGGTCTGGATTGTGAACCCGCCCAGTACGAGTAAGCTGCTGGCCCCGATCTTGACGCTAGCCATTGACCTCGCCTGCATGCACCTGCTGGAGCTACCGGACAGTGAGGATCGGCGCCTCTACCTAATTCTGGATGAGCTCTCGGCTCTGAATAAGATGAGTTCGTTGTTGAACATCCTGCAACGAGGGCGGAGCAAAGGGGCCTCCGCCTGGCTCTCAATCCAGGACCTGGGGGGATTGAATGCCTACTCAAAGGACGAACGGGACACGATCATCAATAATTGTATGACGAAGCTCCTCTACCGCACCTCAGCCGTTGAGACGGCGAAGTACTTTGAACAGATGCTGGGCCAACAGCAGATCGAGCAGGCTCATGAAGCGCACACACTGAGTATCAGCGCCGAACGAGACTCCATTGGTGTCCACCGTCGCGATACCACAGAGTCCCTCGTCCTCGCTTCGGAACTGGCGTCGCTCCCGCCCTATCACGCGTTCCTGTCCGTGACCGGACACCCGGTCGCCCGTGTCGAACTTCCCAACTATCTTGGCCAGGGAGACGGTCCTGGGGAAGCGATCTACCAGATGCGTGAGGATCTTCTGTTGGGCCCTGGGATCATGTCGAAACCACAGACCCCAGCCCCACCACCAACCGCGAACGCGCCGCGAGAACGCCCTCTGGTGTTGGGCCGCTGAGTTTCTCCCGAGCGGTTCTCTCACTCCAACGTAGACGGATCGCTCACGAGAAAGGACCATAAAACATGCTGAGTATCAGCAACGTGAACCCCGCTCAGGCAACAAACTATTATCAAAAAGACGAGCTCTACTACGGAGATGGCAAAGCGCTTGGAGCGTGGACCGGGCGCGGGGCGGAAGCCCTGGGACTCGAAGGTCGAGAGGTTGAGACAGAGACCTTCCGTGCACTCCTTGAGGGTCACATGCCTGACGGAAGCGCGATCCAATCACGCAGTGACGGAACAAGACGCGGAGGACTCGATCTGACCTACAGCGCGCCAAAATCGGTCTCGCTTGCGGCACTGGTCGGGAATGACGAACGCCTGTTAGAGGCCCATGACAAGGCCGTGGGCAAGGCCATGGACTATGTTGAGAACGAAGCGAGTCAAGCACGCATCACGCAGGATGGGGTGACGACCATTGAGCAGACCGGCAATTTGGTGGTCGCGCAATTTCAACATGAGACCAGCCGTGCGCAAGACCCGCAACTTCACACCCATGCTGTGGTCATCAACGCGACACAACGGGACGATGGGGAATGGCGCGCGTTGGACAATCAGGAGTTCTATCGCCTGAAGATGACGGCAGGGGCGATTTACCGAGCAGAACTTGCGAACGAGGTTCAGCGTCTTGGATATGAGATTGAACGGACCCACGCCGATGGCCGATGGGAAGTCGCCGGATTCTCACGGGAACAGATCGAACACTTTTCTCAGAGGCGACAGGATATTCAGAATGAACTCACGCTGCGTGGCAAAGACGATCCTCTCACGGCAGAACGAGTGGCTCTTGAAACGCGAGAGGCGAAACAACCGGTGGATCGAATTGAACTGCACAAGGAATGGGAGACGCGCGCGCAGGGAGTGGGGCTGGACTTGGCACAGGTCACCGAGCAGGCACGGCAAGAAAGCCTTTCTCGAGACAGGCCTTCACAAGCCACAGCAGCACAGGAAGCAGTTCAGTGGGCAGTCGAGCATGTGAGCGAGCGACAGTCGGTGTTTGCGCACAAAGACGTGCTCAGGCACGCGCTCGAAAGAGGCACGGGGGAGGCCGCATACGAATCCGTTGCAGGGGCCATCGATCATCACGTACGAACCGGCGAACTCATTCCTCTCCGCGACGAGCTAGGGCGCGATCATTACACGACCACCACTGCACTGCGCATGGAGCGAGAGACCGTCCAGATCGTGGAAGAAGGGAAACAACAAGTGGCACCGATAATGACGCGAGAAGAATCCTCTCATATCACTTTCACTCGTCCACTTACTCAGGGGCAAAAGGCAGCAGCAACCTTGATCCTTTCGACACAGGACCGCTTTATAGCGATTGAAGGCAAGGCCGGCACGGGGAAAACGACGATGCTTGGGGAGGTTCGAGTGATCGCAAAGTCACAGGGATATGAAATTCATGGTCTGGCCCCGACTTCAGCTGCCGCCAGAGTTTTGGAACAAGACGCGAAGATCGAAAGTGAAACGGTGGCGCGGATCCTTTCCAGCACGAGCAATTCGCAAGGAGGTAAAACATTGTACGTTATCGACGAGAGCAGCATGCTGAGTTCGAGGCAAATGCACGAACTGGTTAGCCGGATAGAAGTGGAGGGCAATCGCGCTATCTTTGTTGGAGATCGCCAACAGTTAGGCAGCATTGAGGCCGGAAACGGCTTTGGCATCTTACTCGATCATGGGATTTCCTCCGCGAAGATGGATGAGATTTTGAGGCAGAAAGATCCGACGCTCAAGCAAGCCGTGGAGGAAACCGCTCAAGGAAA
>Ga0209048_10006405_pt1 | contig 11019 bp, 12 predicted proteins | sample FrelakmetCRP12CR_FD_187146 | JGI IMG/M metagenome (GOLD analysis project Ga0209048, IMG submission 187146) | Freshwater lake sediment microbial communities from the University of Notre Dame, USA, for methane emissions studies - CRP12 CR (SPAdes)... | ecosystem: Environmental > Aquatic >... | reverse complement strand
CCTGTTGTCACCGGTGATTTGATTTCCCGATGTCTTTCATCAGTTCATGGGCGATGTTGGGGCTTTCCAGCCGCATGATGCTCTCTTCGGCACTCCCAAAGCTGAGAAGGTTGATGTTGCCGTACCAGATGATTTTCTGGTCGAACACCGAAAATTTCTGATGGATGTTAGATTTGAAGACGAAACGCACGCCGGCGTTCTTCAGCGAAGCCAGGGTTTCCTCCAAAGCCGGTCGGTCCTTGTCTTTATAATCAGTCGTCGGCCTTGTGACGACAACCACTGTGACCCTTTTCTCCAATGCAGCACCCATGTTCTGCAGCATCTGAAGGGCGCGCCTCCTCGTAATGAAAGGGCTGACAATCACAATCTCCCGCGCTGCGTTCATCATGTCGTTATTGTAAACAGGGAGGAAATTACTGTTATCGAAGATGATATTCAAGGGTTCGTCCCCCAGGCTTTCGGCCTTTGCCCGATAGCCGATGGCGGCATATCCCGCAAGCCTTTTAGTGTACATCTTCTCCAGCGCTCTGACATGGATATCGACGTAGTCATAGATCTGGACTTCTTTCTTGTTTTCGAAGTATCGGTGCAGTCTGCCCGCGTATTGCTGCAGCGTCCCTTTCCACGATATGGGCATAGCCAGAAAAAGAGTGTCCAGCCGGGGTTCGTCAAACCCCTCTCCGATGTATCTGCCCGTGGCAACCAGCGTCAATTGCCTGTCGGCAGGCGTTTCGGCGATCATTTGCAAGGCATTTCTGGTTTCTTTCGCTCCCCTGCCGCCGGTCAGGATGATCACTCCGGGTATTTTTTCACGCAACTTCCCGGCCAGCAATTCGACATGCGCGGTTCTTTCCGTCAGGACAAGCGCGTTTCTGCCGTTTTCATGACTTCTGATTACATCATCGGCGATCCGCTGATTCCTCAATTCATCAATGGCGATCCCGGAATAGAGCTCCTGGATCGACATTTCCTTCTCCTCCCTGTCAAGGGGCGCTCTTTGGCCGGTAAACCGTGGGATGATGTAATGCTCAAAGGGCCTTTTCTCCGCCTCCTTCCTGGCGTCCACTCTGTACCTCACCGGTCCGCAATGCATGAAAATGATCGGATGACGGCCGTCCCGCCGTGTCGGGGTGGCAGTCAATCCATACACGTATTTCGCATGGACGCCCCTGAGGATCTGCTCGAAGCTGAATGCCGGGACATGATGGCATTCATCCACAATCACCATGCCATAATCCTTTACGCATGCCCTCACGTCACCGCCGCTCGATAAGGACTGCATGATCGCCACATCGATGACGCCGCCCGGGTTATCTTTTCCCGCACCGATCTGCCCGATGAGGCTTGACTTCGGTTTTCGCCTCCGTCTTTTCGCCGATATGGGAAGCTCTTCATCAATATCCAGAAACTCGGCCAGTTTCGACATCCACTGCGACAGGAGCTGCTGCCGGTGGGTCAAAATGAGCGTGTTGGTCTTTCGCTCGGCAATCAGCCTGGCGGCAATGACCGTTTTCCCGAAGGCCGTCGCCGCCGAAAAGACGCCACAATCATGCTTCAACATTGCCGCCGCGGCGAGCTCCTGATCTTCCCTCAGCACCCCGGTGAAGGCAACCTTAATGCCTCTTCCTGAATGGGTCTTGTCGGACCACGCGACCTCAACGCCGGCTTCCCCGAGCAGAGTCGCGAGATCGGTTTCGCACCCTCTCGGCAGGCAGAGATACTCGGGTGTTTCCTCAGCGCAGGAGATGATTCGCGGTTCCTTGTAGGTTGGCTTGCGCATGGCCTGCGCCCGGTAAAACTCAGGATTTTTGAACGCGGCCAGCCTTTTCAAGGCGTTCAACGCCCTCTGGGAAATGCCGGATTTGACAATGTAAAGCATATTTGCTTTGACCAACTAGATCATTCTCGGGAAATCGTTGCTTGAGAGTTTGTTCCGGTAGGTCTCCCACGGTTTTGCAGCATCTTCATCGTCTCTTTTCAGATCACCCAGTTCGCTTCCATGACAGAGCTTCGTTATCAGTGCTCCGATGTCGTCTTCGGAGAGCTTCCTGATTTGCGCCAGGAATCCCCACTGGTCTTCATAGGGATGGGAATGCGCATCAATGAAGACGCTGTTGCCGTTTTTTCGCGCCGCCTTCTGCAACGGCAGGGCAACTAGATTGCCGAAACCGCCCTTGGGCATCGTGTCCTGGTTGGGAAAGAACCGGTCATAGGATTTGAACTTTATTTCATGCCTCACGGTCATCGAATGGGTAAGCAACGCAGAACCGAACCTTCTTGCCAGACTCGCGGAAATCGGATCAGCGAAGAAGAACCAGGCATGGGCTCCATGGCCGGAACGCGAACGCTCGATAGCCACAGGAACAGCAAAGGCCGTGCAAACGTCTCTGAGAGTGGAAACATCCTGCTGCCAGCCATCGTCGTCAAAGTCGATGGCCAAAAGGTGGCACTCTTCATCCTGGCGCAGGGGACAAATGCCGGCAATGAGGTTCCCCCTCAAGTGCGCTTCCATGACCTTTTCATCCAGGGCAGCGTATGATTTATGCGTGCAGGCAGCGCACTTGACCGCGGGCTTCCTGCACAAGCCGGGTTTCCATTCATTCAGGCAGACCGGTGCGTATCCGGACCTGCCTTCCCTGTTCTCCCATCTTTTCGCATAGACGTCATCCCGCCCCTTGAACAGGGACATGAAGAGCCGAATTTTCTCCATGGGATCCGTAGGGGAGTTCAAATTGGAGGACAGTTTCTCTTCGGCAGCTTCCTGTGAAATCTCTTCCTGAGAAGACGGGCATTCCGAGGGTTCAGTCAGACCCAGCCTGGCCTTCAAGGGTTCTTTCTCTTCCTTCAAGGCCTGGTTCTTGGCCAACAATGCTTGCTCTACCTCTATTCCAAACTCCACCACTATGAAATGGCTCTTATCATATAGGTAGTCCTCACCACTCTCATCCACAATTCTTAAGAGATCATCCCTGGCAGCCGCCTCATCTGGGATAATCTCATAGATCTTTCTGAAGATCAGAGAGGCTTCAAAGTGGCTATTGTCGATACAGACGGCAAAAGGTCTTTTGTAATCACTCATTGTCTCAGTCCACAGAAAGAAACTCTTCCCAAAGTGCCATCTTGATAATGAAATCATCAATGAACATGAGGTATGTCCGGACTGGTCAAGAAATGCTGATTTGATCAGAAGACGTGATTTGCGTCCGCTGGATTTGTCCTGGTTGGGCTTGCCCTTACTTTCATTTCTGGAACAGGTCAGAGTGTGTTCCTGTACGTTCGAATATGACGCGACCTTCCTCCTCCTTATAAATCAGAAGCCAGTCGGACTCAATGTGGCACTCCCGACGTCCCTGCCAGCTGCCGATGAGCTTGTGATCCTGATGAATAAGGTCCAGGCTTTCTTCCATGATCAAAGAGTGGATGATTATTTTCATCTTTTCAAGGTCTTTCCCTCGCCTTTGCATCCGTTTTACGTCTCTATCAAACTGGCGAGTATAAACTGGAGTGAGCATCAGATACCGAGCTTTCTAAACATGTCATCGGCGTCTTCACACACAATCAGGTTACGTTCAGCATCGGTATCAAAGAACGTACGATATGTAGTCTCATTAGGAATGGCGACTTCAAAGGGTAGCCCGTTTCGCAACTCGACTTGTTTATAGAACAAGATGATCGCCTGGGTTGTGGTTAATCCGAGTCTGCGGAATACATGCTCCGCATTGTCCTTGAGTTCAGGGTCTATCCGGGCGCGTATAGTTGCCGTCTTGCTCATGATTTACCTCCATTTTCACCTTAGAATGTAGCGCAAACGGGGTACGATTTCAATAATCCCGGTGATCATTCTAGAGAGCACAACAACCAAACACAACCGTGAGCAACCGAAGCACAGGCCTATGGAAACCTTACAATTCCCCATGCATTTGCTCTAACCTCTTCTCTTTTCATTCCATTTGTTTTTTTGCTGACTTGACGCTGTACAGGGTTTGATCTTCACATACCTGCAGATGGCCGGACTCATCGGATGCCAGCGTTTCGAAGGACAGATGGGCCTTGTAGAAAATGTTCAGATTGGCGGTTTCGGCTTTTAAGAATCTGGCCGCAGAGCGGCAGTATTCCTTATCCAGTTCAATACCGATGCTGTTGCGCCCGGTTTTCAGCGCTGCAACGATCGTGGTGCCGGTGCCGCAGAACGGGTCCAAAACCGTGTCGTCAACAAATGAGAACATCTTGACCAAACGGGTCGCGAGTTCGAGAGGAAAGGGAGCCGGGTGGTTTTTGGTTGACGCACCTGGAATGGTCCAAATCTGCCTGAACCAATTGTCAAAGTCCTGCTTCTTGATTCTGCTGAGGTCCCTTTGGTGTCCGGTTGGCTTTCGGTATCCACCCGGTTTTCTTTGCATGAGGATAAACTCGATATCGTTCTTTATGATGGCGTTTGGTTCATATGGCTTGCCGAGGAATTTGGTGCCGTTGGCAACTTCTTTCCTTATTCGAGTTTGTCAGTAAACGCGACTTCAAGCCAACGCTAGATTCAGCGGCGACGGGCTACCAGGCTTGTGCTAATGTAGCAAGAGTCTTCCCTCCGTTATCTCCATTCGGTGTTTCTTCGTGTTTATTCGTGGATAAAACAAAACTTCGTGTGACTTCGTGGATCACTTTATCAGCATGAGGCTCAAGGACGGGAAGAAGGTAATGAACACCAGGGTCACCAGCAGGATGGCGATGAACGGGAGGGAGGCAAGGTACAGATAGATAACGGACTTTTCGAATCTCAGGCTCGCAACGAGAAGGTCCATCCCGATGGGCGGCATTGAGTAACCGATCTGGAGATTGGTGAGAAAAATGATGCCAAGATGCAGCAGGTTAACATCATAGCTTTTGGCTATTGGAACAATCAGGGGCACCACAATGACCAGCGCAGAGAAGATGTTGAGCACACAGCCCACCGCGAGCAAAAATACGTTCAGGATAATGAGAAAAGCAAACTTGCTCGTGACATGGACCTGCATGAAGCTCAGGATCTTATTGGGGACCTGCTGGTCGATCAGGAAGCTATTGAAGGCGAGAGCTGCACCCAGAATCATCACAATGGCGCCTACCATCATGACTGTTTTCATGATTGTGGAGGGCAAGTCCTTTAGCTTCACCTCCCTATGAATGATCATTTCCACAAGCAGGACGTAAACAGCCGTAATGGCAGCGGCTTCGCTCAATGCCAGGTATCCGCTGAATATTCCCCCGAGGACCACCACGGGAAGGAGTGCCTCCCACAAAGCTTCACGGAGGGCAGCATAGATTTCACGGAAGCTGAATTGAGCGTGGGCGCCCGCAGAACCGCACCGGACCCCCTGCCACATACTGTAAAGGGAAAGGAGAACCAGCATGAGAACCCCTGGTATCACACCTGCCAGGAAAAGGTCAGAGATATTGATGTCAGACACCATCGCATAGATGATCAACGGGAGGCTGGGGGGAAAGAGAAGCCCGAGGCTTCCGCAGGTGGTCAGGAGCCCCACTGAGAATTTTTCCGGATATTTGTCTGAGAGGAGCGCGGGGAGCATTAGTCCACCGAGGGCGACTATGGTGACTCCGGAGGCCCCGGTAAGCGCTGTAAAAAAGGCACAGGTAACCAGCGCCACAATGGCCAACCCTCCAGGCGCTCGCCCCATGAGGGCGGTGGAGAGCCTGACGAGCCTCTTGCTGGCCTGGCTTTCTCCAAGCACGAAACCCGCGAAGGCAAACAGCAGGAGTGCAATCAGAATGGGACTGGCTGCCAGCCGGTACATTTCGATGATAACTGCCGAGGAATCTATGCTCAGGGATTGAAAACATAGAAGAGCGGCAGCAGAGATCACCAGGAAAAGGGGCGCTCCGGAAAAGGCTATGAAGATCAGGAAAACAGTTAGCAGCAGAGTCATGTTTTCAGGTCACCACGGTTCGCGATCAGTTCCTCAACGGACTGATATGCAAATCTTATCGCCATGAGCGCAAAACCTAGAGGAAAGGCAGTCTCCAACCACCAGTTGGGAATATCGCCGAAGGCCATGACGCCGGAATCCATTTCGTTTCCAACGAAGGTTATGGAAGCACAGAGAAGTGTGGCAGTAACAACCATCGCAAAGAGATCACAGATGATGCCAAGGATGTGAGCACTCTTGACGGACAGCAATCTCGACAGGAGGTTAACTTGAATGTGCTTGTGCTCGGCAGTAGCCCGCGCTGCCCCAAGCAGGCTCACCCAGAGCACAGTATGCCGCAGCAGCGTATCGCCCCAGATAATGCCGGTTGAAAAGAAATTTCGCAGGATGATTTGCAGCAATGAAAACAGGACAAGGGAAATAACCAGCAGAGCGATCAGCCAGTTTTCGAGCAGTTCAAACCAACGACTAAACTGCTCTATGCCATTTCGAAGGTAAGCACTCATTGTTTTCCGCGGTGTTGAGCCCGATACTCAGCGAGCTCAGCCTGGATCTTCTTATAGGTGGCCATGGAGAACTGCTTGGGCCCAAGGTCAGCCATGGCGTTATCACTAAGTTCCTTGAAGCCCTTGATCTGGCTCACGTCGGGCGTTACCTTCTTCACTCCCCGTTTGAAAATGATTTCCAGGGCGTCGGCATTGTCCTTCCTGGTTTGTTCCGTAAGTCGCAGCAAATACCTGGCGCACACTTTTCTTGTCGTTTCCTGCAATGGACCGGGAATTTTGGCGAAGAATTTTTTGTCGATCACCAGGGCCCCACCGACGTAAGAGACCGGGGTATCCGTGAGATATTTGATCTGGGTGTACCACTGCGTGACCAGAGCATAATAGGGTGAATTATAGACCACTTCGATGAGGTTTGTCTGGAGGGCCATGAGCACATCAGGAGCACCGATGGCCACCGTCGAAACACCGACCTTCTCCATGATCGCCTGCAGCATGGGAGCGTTGGATTTTCCCCATACTTTCTTGCCCTTGACGTCGTTTAGGCCGGCAATGGGACTGGTGGACATGAAATAGAGGAAGCCGAGCTCGGGCCAGCCAAGGACATCCAAGCCCCGCTCGCCAAATCCTCGTTTCAGGTCGGTGTCGAACTTCTCCATGATATAGTCGACTTCCTGGTAGTTGTCGAAAAGGAAAGGAACGAGAAAGGCACGGAGATCAGGGTTGACGTCGGTAAGCGCGGAGGACGTAAATGCTGCGGCATGCACCATTCCAATGCGGAGCTTCCTCAGCACATCGTCTTCATCTCCCAGCACAAAACCCGCAAACATTTTGAACCCTACCTTGCCTCCGGTTTCTTTGAGCAGCTCTGCGTTCATCTCATTGAAAACGTGCATCAAAGAGCTGTTTTCCGGGGCCAGTGTGGCCAGTTTGATCTCATACTCGGGCTGTCCCGCCCCATGCGCAGAAGGAACGGGCAAGAGCACCAAAAGACAAAGCAACCCAAAGGCTGTCGCCAAAGACTTCCCTTGGACCAGCTTACACGGGCCCTGAGTGCATTTAGGGTTGACCTCCAAAATATTCCTCCGTCTTATCCAGCAGTTTCTTGGCCTTTTCCTTCGCCAGAGCGTTAGAAAGGGTAAGTTCCGGGACTCCATCTCCAGGGGCAGCTATAACCTCGCGCAAGGTTCCCTCAAAAAGCTTACGGTCCTTGATGCCTATAGCATAGTACTGGGCAAAAAGGACCTTTCCTGCCAGCGTATTGTTCCCACTTATGGAAAACGCTCGATCGAACTGTTTTTTTGATTCCACCAGGCCTCCTCCGAGAACGGGGGCTCTGGCAGCAAGGTAAACACCCATCAACAGGTGAGGGCTACCATAGTAATAGGCGTCATCCAGTTGGAGGACTCTGTCCAGAGTGGCTTCAAGAACCGGCAAATCTCCCACCGCGTCAACGTTGCCGAGGTTGCTGCTGATCCACCCGGCCCAGGCGCTGGCAGTCCAGAACAGCGCCGGCACATCCACCTTTTTGTATTGCTGCAGGAAAGCCTTGAACTCATCAAGATTACCGGCGGCGGCTTTGCCGAAATCTGCCTTTTCGGATAGGGCTCGAAAACCATAGAGCTTGGCCTTGCGATAGAGGGCTTCAGCCTGTTTGGGCTGGTCATCGGCAACAAACATCGAAGCATAAGAAGCGTAAGCTTTGCAGCCGGCAAGGAGCAACTCCTGGTTGTCGGGGTAGGCTTCGATCAGGCCGTCTACCAGCATGAGATAGGCGGGAGTGCCCTCCCGGATGATGGCAGGATCCGGCTGTTTGCCGGCTGCCTGGGCCACATCCTGAAGGGTAAGGGCAACGGCAGCCACCCTGGCCTGTTTAACAGGAATACAAGCGGTGGATAAGAGTACCAGACATGAGACAAGAAGAGGGAAGAAGCAAGCGGAAACTGCAAAGGGGCGGACCATATTGCCTCTGCTCTTTTCAAGAGTTTCATCATCTCGAGGCGTGTTACAAACGCCAATTATCTGAAAGAGTTGCGGATTGATAGATAGTTTGTGCACCGCGGTTTGTCAAGCCAAGAAATCTGCGCGAGGCGAGCATTGAGGGGTGTTCAATTCCTACATTATCAGGTTAATCTACGAAGTCGCACGAAGTTTTGCCCATCCACAAAGTCACACGAAGAAGCACTAAGAAAAGATAATCACCAATACTTCGTGTACCTTCGTGTCTCTTCGTGGAGAAAAAAAAGGAAATTGGTATGCGATCAATTTAGAAAATGGCCTGCACAGTCTGATCGATCAGTTCGCTCAGGCCGTCTCATCCTCGTCATTCGGTGAGTAAGCGGTGAGGGGATCGAGTTCCTTTTGTTTGATTTCGAGGCGTTTCCAGCGACCCTTGTCGTTAATGAGTTTTTCCATTTCTTTGCGCACTTCGGCCTGAGAGATCAGTTCGGAGAGCAGGATGCGCTTGTAGCTGATATTGCGCAAATCGTTCTCCAGAAACTCGTCTCGCTCCTGTTTGAGTTTGAGGTTCTGCATAAAGAGCTTCTCTTCAAGGTTTTCGTTCTCGATGAGCAATCCGATGAACATGTCCGCGAGCCTGCTCCTTCTCAAACCCATCATGCCAATCCCGGCGGCTTTCTGCCGGTATTGATCCAGCTTCCCTTCCAAGAAACTAATGCGCCTTTGCAGTTCAGCTTTTTCCTTTTCGAGTTTTTCCTTTTCGTCATCCCAGAAGCGCTTTAACGCCTTTTCGATGGAAAGCATTTCCTCGCGGTCAGTGGTGCTCTGGGCTGCATACCTGACTACAGTCTTGCGGTATCCAAGGTAGTAACCAATCGAAAAGATAAACACCATACAGGATAAAGCAACGAAGATCTGGTAAACGATTGGTGGAATCATGGATGGGTAGCCTCTGGTCAGTAAATTATCTGCACAAGTTCACCATTTTTTTATAATATCCACTCTAGTTCTCACGAAAGTCGGCTGATTTTCACGGCACACAACTTACCGCACATGCTGCAGGCTTCTCGATCCTGGGTTACCTGAAGCCGCCGCTTGACCAGCTCAGGGTCAAGAGCTTCACTGATCATACCGTCCCAATCCAATTTCTGGCGGCATTCAGACATACGGCGATCGCTATCCATGGCGCCGGGAAGGCCCTTGGCAATGTCCGCCACATGACCGGCAACACGAGCCGCCATGACACCTGCATAGACATCCTCGGTGTTGGGCAGTCCAAGATGCTCGGCAGGAGTGACATAGCAGAGATAGTCAGCTCCGGCGGCGGCGGCTATGGCGCCTCCGATGGCTGCCGCGATGTGATCGTAGCCCGCCGCGATATCCGTTGGCAAGGGCCCCAGGATATAGAAAGGAGCCCCGTCACAAAGCTTCTTCTGAAGGAGAATGTTGGACTGGATCTGCGGCAAAGGCACATGTCCCGGCCCTTCAATCATGACCTGGACTCCGCGATCTCGAGCTCGCCTGGCCAATTCTCCCAAGATCAGCAGTTCCTGGAGTTGTGCCCCATCGGTTGCATCAACAATGGTGCCCGGACGAAAGCCATCGCCCAGGCTAAGAGTGACATCATATTTGTGGGCAATTTCCAGGAGGTCGTCATAATATTCGTAAAGGGGATTTTCTTTACCATTCTTGCGCATCCAATGCATGTGAATGGAGCCCCCCCGACTCACGCAGGGGATTACCCGCTTGTAGGTTTCAAGCCGCTTTACCGATTCCAAGGTGACGCCGCAGTGGACGGTTATGTAGTCCAGCCCTTCGCTGCATTGCTGTTCGATACTTTTCAGGAGCTGATCCGAGTCCATTTTGTCCAGAGGTTGATGCCTGGCCACCATCTCTGTGGCAAGGTAATAAATGGGGACAGACCCCACTACCACGGGGGAGTGTTCAAGGAAAAAATGACGCAACTCGGCAAGATCTCCCCCAGTGGAAAGGTCCATGATCGAGTCCGTCTTGGCATCTAATGCCGCTTTGAGTTTGTCCGCCTCCAATTCCAGGCTGCAACATTCGCCACTCGTTCCCAAATTGGCATTCACTTTGGTTTTCAACCCCTGACCAATAGCCCGGACAATGGGGAAGGAATGGTTGCGATTTCTGGGAAGTACGGCTCGACCTGAGGCGATCAGGTCACGCAGTTCTTCAGCACTGATGGGCTCTCCAATGACCGCTTCCTGCATCTCTTTTGTGACGATACCCGCTTTCGCAAAATCCAGTTGTGTAATCATGACATCCTCCACTTCAGCTCGCGGAGAGGCTTGGCAATGGCTCAGGTCAACACAGCCACTTCCCGGAAAATGAAAAAGGCCGTTAGGGAAAACGGCCTCTGACAGCTACCTTGTCGCTTGCCGATTCCTCCGCCAGTATTAATCTGGATCAGGTTCCAAGGGTTTGATCTCAGCCCTCATGACGAGAGCACCCCTTCGGCTGTAGAACCCTCTTTTCAGTATTTCCTTATCCTTACTCCTAAAAACTACCCTATAAATGATGGAAAAGCAATCCTCAGGTTCACGGCGGGTGTGATTAAAACCTTTAGAAAAGCCCGGCCTTCAAACACTCTTGATCGCACCCGTGGCGAACAGTTG